>Ga0196960_10000032_pt1 | contig 50730 bp, 49 predicted proteins | sample S3v_5metaG_FD_183187 | JGI IMG/M metagenome (GOLD analysis project Ga0196960, IMG submission 183187) | Soil microbial communities from Anza Borrego desert, Southern California, United States - S3+v_5 | ecosystem: Environmental > Terrestrial > Soil > Desert | place: USA: California | collected...
GAGGGCGCCGACGCGCTCCACACCGGCCTCGGGAGCGCCAGGGCGGGGGCCGGGGATCTGGACGCCGGCGTCAAGAAGCTCAAGTCGGGCGCCACGACCCTGAAGAGCGGGTTGTACCGGCTGGGTGACGGCTCCGCGACGCTCGCCCAGGGGCTGAACGACGGGGTCGGCAGGATCCCCGACTACGACGAGAAGGCCCGCGACGCCCGCACCGGTGTCATGGCCGACCCCGTGCAGCTGGCCTCCTCCTCCCTGCACACGGCGCCGAACTACGGCACCGGCTTCGCGCCGTACTTCATCCCGCTCTCGCTGTGGGTGGGCTCGATGGTGGCGTACATGCTGATCCAGCCGCTCAGCCGGCGGGCTCTCGCGGCCGGGGCCCCGGCGTGGCGCATCGCCCTCGCGGGCTGGCTGCCGGTCGCCGCCACGGGCCTGCTCCAGGTCGCCGCCCTGATGTCGGTGCTGCACTGGCGGCTCGGCCTGCAGATGACGCACACCGTCGGCACGATCGGCTTCCTGGCCCTGGTGACCTGCTGCTTCGCCGCGATCGTGCAGTGGCTCAACGCCCGTTTCGGCGCGGCAGGACGGATCCTCGTCCTGGCGGTGCTGATGCTCCAGCTGACCTCGGCCGGGGGCACCTATCCCGTCCAGACCAGTCCGGGCTTCTTCGGCGCGATCCACCCCTGGCTGCCGATGACCTATGTCGTGGACGGGCTGCGGCGGCTGATCACGGGCGGCGGGCTCGCCCCGGTCTGGCAGGGCTGCGCCGTGCTGCTGGCCTTCACCGCGGGCGCACTGGCGCTGACAGCCCTGTCCGCCCGGCGCAAGCAGGTGTGGACACTGGACCGGCTGCACCCGGAGCTGAGTCTGTGACCGCGCCGGGACCTGTGAGAATCGTGCGTATGGACAGCAGTAGCACCACGCGCCGCCAGGTCACCCGGCAGAAGCTCTACGAGGCGGCGGTGACCCTCATCGCGGAGAAGGGCTTCTCCGCGACGACGGTGGACGAGATCGCCGAGCGCGCCGGGGTCGCCAAGGGCACGGTCTACTACAACTTCAAGAGCAAGACCGAGCTGTTCGAGGAGCTGCTGCGGCACGGCGTCGGGCTGCTCACGCAGTCGCTGCGTTCCGCCGCCGACGCGACGGACGCGCGCGGCGGCACCCGTGTGGAGGCGCTGGACGCGATGGTCAGGGCCGGCCTGGTCTTCATCGACCGCTACCCGGCCTTCACCCAGCTGTACGTCGCCGAACTCTGGCGCACCAACCGTGCCTGGCAGTCGACCCTCCTGGTCCTGCGGCAGGAAGCCGTCGCCGTGGTGGAGGGGGTGCTCCGGGAAGGCGTCGCGGGCGGCGAGCTCAGTGAGGAGATCGACATCCAGCTGACGGCCGCCGCACTGGTGGGGATGGTCCTGGTGGCGGCTCTCGACTGGCAGGCGTTCCAGCCCGGACGGTCGCTCGACGATGTGCACCGCGCCCTGTCCCTGCTGCTGCACGGCCGGGTCGGCGGACGCTGAGAGCACCTTCTGCGGTCCGCGTCCGGGAAAGCGCCGGTCCGCACACGGAAAAGCGCCGGTCCGGTGGAATTCGATCCCCCCGAATTCCACCGGACCGGCGCTGCGTGACGTCGCGGAGCCCTCCCCCGTGACCCCGTGTCCCCCGTGGTCCCGGAGCTCCGCGCCGTGCGCCCCCGTCACGTCCGGGGTGCCGCGCCGTTCCGCCGCCCCGTGCCGGCGGTCCTGGCGCCGCGCCCCTTCCGTGGTCTCCACTCTTCCGTCCGCGCAGGTGAGGGCCCATCCGCTCATCTACTCATCTGCCGCACTGGGTAGGAATACTCAGAGCTGAGCGGCAGGGCCCACCCGGGCGCCCCGCCCACTGGCTACGATCGCGTCCGTGTCCGTGCTCCCCCTGGTGTTCACGAGCGGCTGGGCCAGCGGGATCAACGCCTACGCGGTGGTCCTCCTCCTCGGCGTCTTCGGTGCGACCGGTCTCACCGACGAGGTGCCCGGGTCACTGCAGCGCACCGATGTGCTCGTCACCGCGGGTGTGCTGTTCCTGTGCGAGGCGGTGGCCGACAAGATCCCGTACGTGGACTCGGCCTGGGACGCGGCGCACACGGTGATCAGACCCGTGGCCGGCGCGGTCGTCGCGGCGCTGCTGGCCGGGGAGAGCGGGTCCCTGCCGGAACTCGCCGCGGGAGCCGTGGGCGGGTCCACCGCGCTGATGAGCCATCTGATGAAGGCCGGCACCAGGATGGCGGTCAACACCTCGCCCGAACCGTTCAGCAATGTCGGGGTCAGTGTCGCGGAGGACCTCGGGGCCGCCGGAATCATCACCTTCGCGATGTTCGACCCGGTGGCTGCGGCCGTTCTCGCCGGGGTCCTCCTGCTGCTCGGCCTGGTGACACTGCTCTTCCTGGCCTCCCGGATCCGCCGCTTCCTGCGCCGCAGGTCACAGCGGTGCGAGGAGGGACGACCAGCGGGGGCGGGCAGGCGCCGCCCTCACTGCTGAACTGCCGGCGGCACCCTTTAGGGTCACTGCCATGGCACGAATTGCGGTGATCGGCGCCGGGACGGGCGCGATGGCGGCGGCCGCCCGGCTCTCCGTGGCAGGCCACCGGGTGACCGTGTACGAGCGGTCGAAGACCTACGGCGGCTCGCTCGGCCGGTTCTCCCGCGACGGCTTCGTCTTCGACACCGGCCCCGGGCTGCTGCACCTTCCCGCGGTCTACCGCGACCTCTTCGTGAAGACGGGCAGGGAGAGCCTGGAGCAGTGCGTCACGCTCACCCAGGTCGACCCGGCGAGCCGTCATCTCTTCGCGGACGGCACCGAGGTGTCGCTTCCCAACGCCTCACGGGCCGGGGTGACCGGGGCGCTGGACCGGGCGCTCGGCGAGGGGGCCGGGGCGCGGTGGGGGGACTTCCTGGACCGGGCGGGGGAGACCTGGAACCGGTCACGCAGGCCGCTGCTGGAGGAGCCGCTGCCCGAGGACCGGCAGCTGCTGGGCCGCGACCCCTACCCCGCGGTGCGACGGCGCAGGCTGCTGCGCGCCGCCCGGCAGGCGGGGACGGTGGCGGAGGTGGGCGCCTGGGAGCTGGCGGACCCCCGGCTGGCCGCCCTGCTCGACGGGTACGCCTTGTCCTACGGGCTCGACCCGCGCCGCGCCCCGGCCGCCGCCGCGCTGCTGCCGTACATGGAGGAGACGTTCGGCAGCTGGTACGTCGCCGGCGGCATGCGCGCCCTGGCCGACGCGGTGTACGAGCGGTGTCTGGCCCGCGGGGTGGAGTTCGTCTTCGGCGCCGAAGCGGTCCGGGTGTCCGAGAAGGACGGGCGGGCGGCAGGGATCGAGCTGGCGGACGGGTCGAGCGTGGAAGCCGATCATGTGGTCCTGGGCGCGCAGCCGGCCCCCGGACTCCTTCCGGGGCGGCAGGAGCGGCCCGCAGGGGGGCGGAAGGCTCCGGTGCCGGGCCGCTTCCTCGTCCTGCTGTCGCTGCGGGGCGCCCGGGAGAGCGGTGCCGCGCACCGGACCGTGGTGCACACCGATGATCCCGGGGCGGAGCAGGAGGCGGTGTTCGGCGGCCGGACGGCCGAGCGGCCGACGGTGACGGTGCTGCGTCCGGACGATCCGGCCACCCGCCCCGACGACGGCCACGAGGCGGTGACCCTGATGGTCACGGTGGCGCCGCACGGACCGGTCGACTGGACGGACGCGGCGCTGCGCGAGCGGTTCGCGGACACGGTGACCGGCCGGGCCGCCGAGGCCCTTCCCGGGCTGCGCGAGCGGATCCTGCACGCCGAGGTGCGCACACCTGCCGAGACCGAGGCGGAGACGGGCGCCGAGGGCGGTTCGGTGCCGGCGCCGGCGCTGGCCGGCGCGGGGGGAGCCTGTCTGCACCCGGGGAACCGCACCCCGCTGCCGGGGCTGTACCTGGCGGGCGGCTGGTCGCATCCGGGCGGCGGTCCGGCCCACGCCGGGATGTCGGGAGCCCTGGTCGCCGGGCTCGTCGTGGAGGGGGACGGCTTCCGCGGCTCGCAGTGAGCGGCGGGGACCGGGGCTGAGCCCGCCCCCGGGCGCCCACGGCCGGCCTGCGGGACAGGCCGGCCCCGCGGGTCTCAGTAGCGGTGCTGCTCGTCCCGGCCGGCGTCGTACCCGTTGCCGTACGGGGCGGGCCGGGCGGGAACCTCCGGCGGCATCGGGGGGTACTGATCGCTCTCCCGCTGCTGCGGGACCCAGACCCCGCCCGGCGGGGTGTCGGTGTACTGCCCGGAGTACGGGTCCGCGGGCTGCTGCCCGGCGCCGTGGGCGGGGTCGTTGCCGTAGCCGTCGTACGCGGTGTACTGCCCGGTGCCCGCGGCCGTGCCGAGGTAGGCGTCGGACCAGGCGGCGTGACCCGACTGGTCCGTGCCGTGGTCGTCGTGCCCGCCCGCGTAGGTGCCCTGGCCCTGGTACGCGTCCTGGCCCTGGTATCCGCCGCCCTGGTATCCGTCCTGGCCGCCGTAGGGGCCCTGGGCGGGCGGTTGGCCGTATCCGGTGTACGGGTCGTAGGCGGCGTACTGCGGCTGCTGTTCGCCTTGCTGGTCGTACTGGTCGTGCCGGTCACCGCCGCCGGCCGGTGCGGGGTCGGTGTAGACGCCGTACTGCCCGGTGTCGTCCGGCAGCGGCTCGGGTTCGTAGACCGCCGAAGGGGCGGCCTCCGCCTGCCGGGGGGCTCCCTCGTACTCCAGGCCGGAGACCTCCAGCGTGGGCCTGCGGCTGTCCGGGCCGCCCCCTCCTCGGCGACGGCGGCTCTCGCCGGGGCTGCCGCCTATGGCCCACCCCGTGGAGAAGCCGCGCCTGAAGGAGAGCGTCACATACGTCTGACCGGTCGCGAAGGCGACCGCCCCGATGATGATCACCAGCACGGAGGGGATCAGCACACCGAGGACCACGCCGAGGAAGCCGGCGAAGGCGAGCAGCCGCCACCGCAGGCGCGCCTTGTACTGCAGAAGCACCTCGCCCAGCAGCCACAGCGCCACTATGCCGAATGCGATGTAGAGGACCGTCCAGCCCATGCCCGCCCCCTCCTACGGCCACCGCCCCGGTCGGTGGCGGGTACGGCCGGTCACGACTGCTTGTGCAGTCCGAGATTCTCGTAGATCTCGAGTGTCGCCGTCGAGTTGTTGAGCGTGATGAAGTGCAGCCCCGGGACACCCTCGGAGAGCAGTTTCGCGCAGAACTCCGTGGCGAACTCGATGCCAATGGAGCGTACAGCGGCCGGGTCGTCCTTTGCGGCGAGGATGCGCTCTTTCAGCGGGGAAGGCAGGGAGGCGTTGCTGAGCTGCGCGAATCTCTCCAGCTGTTTCACGCTGGTGAGAGGCATCACCTCGGGAATGACCGGGGTTTCGCAACCCGCAGCGACGACACGGTCACGCATCTGCAGATAGCTTTCCGGGTGGAAGAACATCTGGGTGATCGCATAGTCGGCGCCGGCGCGGCACTTGTCCACGAAATGACCGATGTCGGTGTCCCAGTCGGTGGACCGCGGATGCATTTCCGGGAAAGCCGCGACGCCGACACAGAAATCGCCGGCTTCCTTGATCAGCCGGACGAGGTCCGCCGCGTACCGCACGCCCTGGGGATGCTCGACCCACTCCCCCATCGGGTCGCCGGGCGGGTCCCCGCGCACCGCGAGGATGTTGCGGATGCCAGCGTCGGCGTACTGCCCGACCATGTTGCGCAGCTCGGCGACGGAGTGGTCGACCGCGGTGAGGTGGGCGACCGGGGTGAGCGTGGAGTCCGCGGCGATCTGCTGGGTCGCCCGCACCGTCCCGGCACGGGTCGAACCGCCCGCCCCGTACGTCACGGAGACGAAGCTCGGTCCCACCGCCTCGACACGGCGCAGGGCGTTCCACAGATTCCGCTCGCCCTTCTCGGTCTTGGGCGCCCAGAATTCGAACGAGAACGACATCTCGCCGGTCGCGAGCAGATCACGCACGGTGCGCGCGCGATCTGTCCTGGTGGAAGGTGTGCCAAGGGCCATACCGGGAGGTTAACCAGGGCCCGGCGGTACCCCAACCAGAGGGGTGGAATTGACCGGAATGAGAGGAATTTTGTCCACCCTTCGGACACACTCTCCGTCCGGCTCGGACGGCGCGGGCCCGGCTCGGACGGCACGGGCCCGGCCCGGACCCCGATCAGACGGCGCGGGCCCGGATGCGCCGCGCGAGGGAGGCGGTCGCCGCGGCCGGGTCCTCCGCCTCGGTGATCGCCCGCACGACGACGACGCGGCGTGCGCCGGCGTCCAGCACCTCGTCCAGGTTGCCCGCGTCGATCCCTCCGATGGCGAACCACGGCCGTGTCGTGCCGAGCGAGGCGGCGTACCGCACGAGGCCGAGGCCCGGGGCGTACCGGCCCGGCTTGGTCGGAGTGGGCCAGCAGGGGCCCGTGCAGAAGTAGTCGGTCCCCGCCTCGGCGACGGCCGCGTCGACCTCGGCCTCGGCGTGGGTGGAGCGGCCGATGACCACGTCACCGCCGATCACGGCGCGGGCGGCGGGGACCGGCAGATCGCCCTGGCCCAGGTGCAGCACGTCGGAGCCTGCGGCATGGGCCACGTCGGCCCGGTCGTTCACCGCGAGGAGCGCGCCGTGGCGCTTGCAGGCGTCGGCGAGGACCGCGAGGTGTTCGAGCTCCTCGGCCGCCTCCATGCCCTTGTCCCGCAACTGCACGATGTCCACGCCACTGGACAGCACGGCGTCGAGGAACTCGGGGAGGTCGCCCTGCCGCTTGCGGGCGTCCGTGCACAGATAGAGCCGGGCGCCGGAAAGCCGGGTGCGAGGCGTGGACATGATGGTTTCCCCCGTCGGTGCGTCGATGGATCAGGTGTGCGGCGAATCGTTTGTGCGCGAATCGTTTGTGCGGCGACGAATCGCCCGGAAGGTGGAGGGATCGCCGTGGCGGCGATCCCGATAACGGCGGAGTGCGGGCCGCGTGTGCCACGGCCCGCACCCCACTCACGGTCGCCCGGTCAGACGGCGAGCGCCTGGGCCCGGCGCTTCACCTCCGTACCGCGATTCTCGCTCAGGGCCTGCGCGGGGGTGCCGGGCAGGGTCGGGTCGGGGGTGAAGAGCCAGTCCAGCATCTCTTCGTCGTTGTAGCCGTCGTCCCTCAGGAGCGTCAGGGTCCCTGCGAGCCCCTTGACCACCTTGTTGCCGTCGATGAAGGCGGCAGGCACCTGGAGCGTCCGGTTCTCACCACGTCGTACGGCGATGAGCTGGCCCTCCTTGACCAGCTGCCGTACACGCGTCACCTCGACATCGAGCATTTCCGCGATGTCGGGAAGGTGGAGCCAGGCGGGGACGAGAGCATCGATCTTTGCGTCAATCTCGGTCACAAGGACAAGCGTGCCATCCCGGACCGGCAGTCGGTACCCGGGCCGACCGTACGGGGCCGTCACTCCCCCCGGAGCGCCGCCGATTTCAGCGGTACGGAGGAGTCGGCGGCCCGTGCCGCATCGATCCTCGCCCCGGCCTCGACGAGCTTGCGGCCCTGCGCCAGGTCGCGGGGCCTGCCGACCGCCAGCAGGGCGACCAGGACCCCCTGCCTCAGCCAGCAGACCGTCCAGGACGGATCCGCGGGATCGCCCCGCCACAGCAGCGTGTCGGCACCGGCGTGATGGCCGGCGTACTGGACGAAGCGTCCGAACTGCTCGGACCAGAAGTAGGGCACCGGGTCGTACGTCCTGGCCGCGCCGTCCGCGAGCGCGGCGGCGACCGTCCGGGGCCCCTGGAGCGCGTTGTCCCAGTGGTGGACCAGCAGCCGCTGCCCGTAGCGGGCGGACGGGAAGGAGGCGCAGTCGCCCACCGCGTGGACATCGGGCAGGGAGGTGCGCAGCGAGCTGTCCGCGGTGACCGAGCCGTCCGGTCCGAGTGCGATGCCCGAACCCGCGAGCCATGCGGTGGCGGGCCGCGCGCCGATGCCCACGACCACCGCTCCGGCGGGGATCACCCGGCCGTCGGCCAGGTGGACCGCGCCCTGTTCCACCCGTGCGACCCGGGCGCCGGTGAGGAGTTCGGCTCCGCTGTCGGCGTACCAGCCGGCCATCGGAGCGGCGACCTCGGCGGGCATCGTGCCCGCGAGGGGGCGGTCCGCGGCCTCGACGACGGTGACCGCGCAGCCGGCCGCGCGGGCGGCGGTGGCGAACTCGGCGCCGATCCAGCCCGCTCCGACGACGACCACGTCGTCCTGCCGCTCCAGGACGGGCCGCAGCCGGGCGGCGTCGTCGAGGGTGCGCAGCAGGTGGACGCCGGGCACGCCCTCGGAACCGGGCAGTGCGACGGGTTCCGCTCCGGTGGCGAGGACCAGCACGTCGTAGGCGACGGGCCCCTGGGGGGTGTCCAGCTCATGGGCGTCGGCACGCAGGCCGGTCACATCGAGTCCCAGGCGCACCGTGACGTCCAGGGCCTCGAAGTCGACGTCGAATGCGGAGCCCTCCGCCTCGCCGAGCAGGAGCGCCTTGGACAGGGGCGGCCTGTCGTAGGGCTGGTGCGGTTCGGCACCGATCAGGGTGACGGGACCGGTAAAGCCCTGTTCGCGCAGGGCCACGGCCGTCTGCACACCGGCCATGCCGGCGCCCACGATCACGACGCCCCGCGACCGGCGCTCCCCTGCAAGGTGCTGTGTCTGCTGGCTCACCCGCCCACCCTAGTGCCGTGCCGGCCGGGGTTCGCCCGTCGCGACGGGGCGGGCCCCGGCCGACGCGGCACCAGCCATCTGACGCGGTGTCACTTCATGAGCTCCTCGACCACACTGGTCCCGCTGCCCTCCTGGGACTCCCATGCCCAGGTCTCGTCCAGACGGACCCGTCCGTCGGAAAGATCGGTGACGGCCGAGACGCAGTGCCCGCAGGAGGTCGTCCCGTCCTGCTTCAACTGGACGTAACGGAAGTCCAGGGTGTCCCCGTCCCGGGTGCCGACGAGGTGCCCGCGCACGACGTCGCCACCCGTGTACTCGGCCCATATCCGGCCGTCCTGCTCGTGGTACGTGAACCGGGTCCGGGTCCCGACCTGGCCGGGGGCCTGGTCGGCGACCGGCGAGAGGACGAGTCCGTCGAGTGAACGGGCCACGGGTACGGCTCCCTTACTGGCTGCGGGCGGTGGGGTTTAGGGTGGCCACCGTAAGACACTCACGGGAGTCCGGACGCACCGGGCTGAGAGGGAGGCTGACCGGCCTCCGACCGTACGAACCTGATCCGGGTCATGCCGGCGAAGGGAGGGGCTGGACACCCATGCGTAGCTCCGCGGAGAGTTCCGACGTCCTGGTCGTCGGAGGCGGCATCATCGGCCTGGTGACCGCCTGGCGGTCGGCCCAGCAGGGCCTGCGCACCACGCTGGCCGATCCCGCACCGGGCGGCGGCGCCGCGCAGGTCGCGGCCGGGATGCTGGCCGCCGTCACCGAACTCCACTACGGCGAGCAGATGCTGCTCGGCCTCAACGTGGCCTCCGCGGCGCGCTATCCGGCGTTCGTGGCCGAGCTGGAGGAGGCGAGCGGGCAGGAGACCGGCTTCCGCGCCTGCGGCACCCTGTCCGTCGCCCTGGACTCCGACGACCGGGCGCATCTTCGCGAACTGCACGCCCTGCAGCAGCGTTCGGGACTGGAGTCCGAATGGCTCAGCGGCCGCGAGTGCCGCCGCCTGGAGCCGATGCTCGCCCCCGGCGTGCGCGGCGGGCTGCGGGTCGACGGCGACCACCAGGTGGATCCCCGGCGGCTGGCCTCGGCGCTGGTCACCGCGTGCGAGCGGGCGGGGGTGGTCTTCCGGCGCGCCTGGGTCCAGCGGCTCTCCGTCACGGGAGGCCGGGCCACGGGAGCCGTCCTGGCGGACGGCACGGAGCTCGCGGCCGGCCAGGTGGTACTCGCCGGCGGGAGTCTCAGCGGCCGGCTCCAGGGGGTCCCCGAGGCGGTACTGCCGCCGGTGCGCCCGGTCAAGGGACAGGTTCTGCGGCTGACCGTGCCTCCCGCGTACGCCCCCTTCCTCAGCAGGACGGTGCGCGCCGTCGTGCGCGGCGGCCACGTCTATCTGGTCCCGCGTGCGAACGGTGAGCTGGTCCTGGGCGCGACCACCGAGGAGCTGGGCTGGGACACCACGGTCACCGCGGGCGGGGTGTACGAGCTGCTGCGTGACGCCCATGAGCTGGTGCCCGGCATCACCGAGCTGCCGCTGACCGAGACCCGGGCCGGTCTGCGGCCCGCCTCGCCGGACAACGCGCCGCTGCTGGGCCCCACCGCCCTTCCCGGACTGCACCTCGCCACCGGGCACCACCGCAACGGGGTGCTGCTGACCCCCGTCACCGGCGATGTGATGGCTCACGTGCTGACCACCGGCGAGCTGCCCGAGGTCGGCCGCTCCTTCTCCCCGCGCCGCTTCGCCCCCGTCGCCGGCGCGCCGGGGGCCTCATCGCACCCCTCCCCCGAAGACACCGCCCCCGTGCCGCAGGAGCAGCCCGTATGACACAGCCCGTGCCCGCATCCGTCCCCGCCCCCCTGCCCGCCGTCGCCGTCTCCGTCAACGGGGAGGAGCGCTCCGTCCCCGCCGGCACCACCCTGGACACCCTCGTCGCGGAGCTGACCGCGGCCCGCTCCGGGGTCGCCGCCGCGGTCAACGAGGCCGTCGTCCCACGCGGCCAGTGGTCCGCCACCGCACTCGCCGGCGGCGACCGCGTCGAGGTACTCACCGCGGTTCAGGGAGGCTGACCATGTCCGACGACCTCTTCGTGCTCGGAGCCACCACGTTCTCGTCACGTCTGATCATGGGGACGGGCGGGGCCCCCAGCCTCGACGTGCTGGAACGCTCCCTGATCGCCTCGGGCACCGAGCTGACCACCGTGGCGATGCGCCGGCTGGACCCGACCGTGCAGGGTTCGGTGCTCTCGGTGCTGGAGCGCCTCTCGATCCAGGTCCTGCCGAACACCGCCGGCTGCTTCACCGCCGGCGAGGCCGTGCTGACGGCACGGCTGGCCCGGGAGGCGCTGGGCACCGACTGGATCAAGCTGGAGGTCGTGGCCGACGAGCGGACCCTGCTGCCCGACCCGATCGAGCTGCTGGACGCCGCCGAGATCCTGGTCGACGACGGTTTCACGGTCCTGCCGTACACCAATGACGACCCGGTCCTGGCCCGCAAGCTCCAGGACGTGGGCTGCGCCGCGATCATGCCTCTGGGCTCCCCGATCGGGTCCGGGCTCGGCATCCGCAACCCCCACAACTTCCAGCTGATCGTCGAGCAGGCCGGGGTCCCGGTGATCCTGGACGCCGGTGCGGGGACCGCGTCGGACGCGGCGCTGGCGATGGAACTGGGCTGTGCCGCTGTGATGCTCGCCTCGGCGGTGACCCGGGCGCAGGAGCCGGAGCTGATGGCGGCCGCGATGCGGCACGCGGTGGACGGCGGACGCCTGGCGTACCGGGCGGGACGCATCCCGCGCCGGCATTTCGCCGAGGCGTCCTCGCCGGCGAAGGGCCGTGCGGTACTGGATCCGGAGCGCCCGGCCTTCTGAGATCCGGGCGCCGGCGGCGGGCCTGCGGTCACAGCACGTGCATGCTCCTGTCACGGCTCCGCACCGGAACGGCCCCCGGGAGACCCTGGCCGCTCCGCCGTGTCCGTGGCAGCTCGTAGACTCGCCCCGTGGACACGACCCTCCAGGACCCCCTCGTCGGGCAGCTGCTCGACGGCCGCTATCGCATCGATGCGCGCATCGCCGTCGGCGGTATGGCCACGGTCTACCGGGCCGTGGACACCCGGCTCGACCGGGTGCTCGCCCTCAAGGTGATGCACCCGGCGCTGGCGACCGACGCCGCGTTCGTCGAACGCTTCATCCGCGAGGCCAAGTCCGTCGCCCGGCTCGCCCACCCCAATGTGGTGGGCGTCTTCGACCAGGGCGCCCAGGGCGCGTACGTGTACCTGGCGATGGAGTACGTCGCGGGGTGCACCCTGCGTGATGTCCTGCGCGAGCGCGGGGCGCTGCAGCCCCGGGCCGCTCTGGACATCCTCGAACCGGTGCTGGCCGCGCTCGGCGCCGCGCACCGTGCGGGGTTCGTCCACCGGGACATGAAGCCGGAGAACGTCCTCATAGGGGACGACGGCCGGGTCAAGGTCGCCGACTTCGGTCTCGTACGCGCTGTGGGGACCGCCACCGACACCACCGGCTCGCTCCTGGGCACGGTGTCGTATCTCGCCCCGGAGCAGATCGAGCAGGGCACGGCCGACACCCGGTCCGATGTGTACGCCTGCGGTGTGGTGCTCTACGAGATGCTGACCGGTGGAAAGCCCCACGCCGGGGACACGGCCGCGCAGGTCATCTACCAGCACCTGAACGAGGACGTCCCGGCGCCGTCCGGCGCCGTCGCGGGTCTGGCCGCCGGGCTGGACGAACTGGTGGCCGCGGCGACCGCACGCGACCCCGACGCCCGTCCGTCCGACGCGGTGGCCCTGCTCGCGAAGTCCCGGGAGATGAGGGCGGCCCTCACCCCGGAGCAGCTCGACGCGGTGCCTCCGCAGGCCATCGCGGAGGTCCATGACACCGCCGAGGACCGTACGAGTGTGATCCCCAGGGTCATCCCGGCCGGTCAGGGCACCGCGCACCACACCAGCCGGCTGGAGATGCCTCCGCCCGTGTCCGACGGTCCCGGCCGCGTGCGGCGCGGGCCCTTCGCGGGCCGGGGCCGGCGGGGGCCGGTCGCCGTGCTCGTCGCCGTGTTGCTGGTGCTGGGGGCCGGAGCGGGCGTCTGGTACATCAACTCGGGACAGTTCACCCAGGTCCCCTCCCTCCTGGGCAAGACCGAGAGCGCTGCCGAGAAGCGGCTCGCGGACGAGGGGCTCGGTCTGAAGGGTGTCGAGCGCGCCTACAGCGACACGGTGCAGCGCGGCACGGTGATCAGCAGCGATCCCGGCTCCGGTGAGCGGATCCGCGGCAACGACGCGGTGAAGCTGGTGATCTCGCGCGGTCCGGAGATCGTGAAGGTCCCCGACGTCGAAAGCCTCGCGCTCGCCGATGCCCGGCGTGAGCTGAAGAAGTCGGGGCTGGCCCCCGGCATGGTGACCCGGGAGTTCAGTGAGGAGATCGACCGGGGCGAGGTGATCCGTACGGACCCGCGGGCCGGTGCCGAGCGCCGTCCCGACTCGGCGGTCGCCCTGGTCGTCAGCAAGGGCAGCCCGGTGGACGTGCCCGACGTCACCGGTCTCCCGGCCGGGGAGGCCGAGGCCGCACTGGAGGAGGCGGGCCTCGACGCGAAGGTGCTGACCGACCGGATCAACTCGCCCGAGGCGTCGGGCGAGATCGCCCGGCAGACGCCCGGCAGCGGTGCGGAGGCCGCCGAGGGCGACACCGTGGAGCTGACGGTCTCCAAGGGCCCGCGTATGCTCCCGGTCCCCGATGTCACGGGCAAGGACGTCGACCAGGCCCGGAGCACACTGGAGAAGGCGGGGTTCGAGGTCGAGGTCGACCGTCCGCTCCTCTCCTTCAGCGACACGGTCAAGAGTCAGTCGGTCGAGGGCGGCGAGAAGGCCGCCGAAGGCTCCACGATCACCCTCAGGACCAAGGCCCTGTAGACCCACCGAGGACTGGCAGCACATGCGCAACCCGATAGGCGGTCATGTTCCCGTGGCCGGCGGACTCGCCAGGACCGGCCTCGGCCACGCGCGGGAGCTGGCGGCCGAGACCGTGCAGGTCTTCGTCGCCAATCCGCGCGGCTGGGCGACCCCGCCCGGGAACCCGGCGCAGGACGAGCTGTTCCGCTCGGAGTGCGCGGCCGGGTCGATCCCGGCGTACGTCCACGCCCCGTATCTGATCAACTTCGGCTCGCACACCGAGGCCACCGTCGAGCGTTCGGTCCTGTCGCTGCGCCACTCCCTGCGCCGGGCGCGGGAGATCGGCGCCCTGGGTGTGGTGGTCCACACCGGTTCGGCGACCGGCGGGCGTCCGCGCGGGGAAGCCCTCGCCCAGGTGCGTACGCACATGCTCCCGCTGCTGGACGAGCTGACCCACGACGACGATCCCTTCCTGCTGCTGGAGTCGACCGCCGGGCAGGGATCCTCGCTCTGTTCGCGGACCTGGGACTTCGGCCCGTATTTCGACGCCCTGGACTCCCATCCCAAGCTGGGGGTCTGTCTGGACACCTGCCACATCTACGCGGCGGGCCACGACCTGACCGGCCCCTCCGGTATGCGGCAGACCCTGGATCTGCTGGTGGACACGGTCGGCGAGGGGCGGCTGAAGCTGATCCACGCCAATGACTCCAAGGACGTGGCGGGCGCCCACAAGGACCGGCACGAGAACATCGGCGCGGGTCATATCGGCGCGGAGCCGTTCCGTGAGCTGTTCTCGCATCCGGCGACCGAAGGCGTGCCGCTGGTCATCGAGACACCCGGCGGCAAGGAGGGCCATGCCGCGGACGTGGCGCGGCTGAAAGAGCTCCGGGGCCCCGCCGCCGGGTGAGAGCGGCTGCCGTGCGGGCCCTCCGGGCCGCTCAGAGCTCGGGGCCGTCCCCGGGCTCCTCCTGGTAGGAGTAGCGCTGCTCGCTCCACGGGTCGCCGATGTTGTGGTATCCGCGCTCCTCCCAGAACCCGCGGCGGTCGGCCGTCATGTATTCGATGCCCCGGACCCATTTGGGTCCCTTCCAGGCGTACAGGTGCGGCACGACCAGGCGCAGCGGGAATCCGTGCTCGGCGGTGAGCAGCTCGCCGTCCTTATGGGTGGCGAACAGCGTCCGGTCCGACACGAAGTCGGCGATGCGGAGATTCGAGCTGAATCCGTATTCGGCCCAGACCATCACATGGGTGACATGGGGCGCGGGCGGCGCCAGTTCCACGACCTCGCGGGCCGGGATTCCGCCCCATTCGGCTCCCAGCATGCTGAATTTCGTCACGCAGTGGAGGTCCGCGACGACGGAGGAGAAGGGAAGCGCACTGAATTCCTGGTGATTCCAGCAGTGCTTGCCGCCGTCGGCCGTGGCTCCGAAGACCCGGAACTCCCAGCGGTCCGGTTTGAACTTGGGCACGGGCCCGTAATGGGTGACCGGCCAGCCGCGCTGCAGTCGCTGCCCCGGGGGAAGCCCGGACTGCTCTGCTGTGCCGCGTTCCCGGCTTTCCGGCTGACCCATGCCTCCATGGTGACAGACAGGCAGGGGTGGTCATGACCAGGGGAGAGTTGATTCGGGCAACTCGTACTAAGCATGCACTTACTGGACGGCTGCACGAGGCGATGCGAGGATGCGCGCAAACGTGCCCAGTTCACCGGTTGGAAGGAGCCTCTGCGATGCAGGGCGACCCCGAGGTCCTCGAGTTCCTGAACGAACAGCTGACCGCCGAATTGACTGCCATCAATCAGTACTTCCTGCACGCGAAGATGCAGGAGAACTTCGGCTGGACGAAGCTCGCCAAGTACACCCGGGCCGAATCGTTCGACGAGATGAAGCACGCGGAGATCCTCACCGACCGGATCCTGTTCCTCGACGGCCTGCCCAACTACCAGCGGCTCTTCCATGTGCGGGTCGGGCAGACGGTCACCGAGATGTTCCAGGCCGACCGCCAGGTGGAGGTGGAGGCGATCGACCGCCTCAGGCGGGGCATCGAGGTGATGCGCGCCAAGGGCGACATCACTTCGGCGAACATCTTCGAGGCGATCCTGGCGGACGAGGAACACCACATCGACTATCTCGACACCCAGCTGGAGCTGATCGAGAAGCTCGGTGAGCCGCTCTACCTCGCCCAGCTGATCGAGCAGCCGGAGAGCTGATCCACACGGGCCGGGACGGCTTCGCGACGGTCCGGCGCGGGTGCGTCAGGCGGCGTCGGAAAGCCTGACGCCCGAGGCACCGCTGAGGGCGGCGGGCGCACCGGCCGGGGCGCCCGCCGGCGCCGTACGTCCTTCGGCGAGCTCACGGCGGGAGCAGTCGCCCCGGCCGAGCAGCGCCTGGATCCTGCGGACGCAGCCACCGCAGTCGGTGCCGGCCTTGCAGGCGGAAGCGATCTGGCGGGGCGTGCACGCTCCGCCGTCCGCATGCTGCTTCACCTGCTCTTCCGTGATGCCGAAGCAGGAACAGACGTACATGCGGTTCACCTCCCGACGGGTCGATCGTTACGCCGTCCCGAAGTTTCGGTGAGGCTAACCTAACCTTACCCGCGAGCCCCCGCACGCAAAAGCCCCGGTACGCCTGTGGGGCACGGATCACATCGATCCGTGCCCCACAGGTGTCACCGAAGGTGGTTCTTACTGGTCGCGGTACATCTCGGCGACCAGGAAGGCCAGGTCGAGGGACTGGCTGCGGTTGAGGCGCGGGTCGCAGGCCGTCTCGTAACGCTGGTGCAGGTCGTCCACGAAGATCTCGTGGCCGCCGCCGACGCACTCGGTGACGTCGTCACCCGTGAGTTCGACGTGGATGCCGCCGGGGTGCGTCCCGAGCTGCTTGTGTACCTCGAAGAAGCCCTTGACCTCGTCCAGCACGTCGTCGAAGCGGCGCGTCTTGTGACCGGAGGCGGCCTCGAAGGTGTTCCCGTGCATCGGGTCGGTGACCCACACGACCTGGGCACCGGAGGCGGTGACCTTCTCGACCAGCTCGGGGAGCTTGTCGCGGACCTTGTCGGCGCCCATACGGACGATGAAGGTCAGCCGGCCCGGCTCGCGCTCGGGGTCGAGACGGTCGATGTAGCCGAGCGCCTCGTCGACGGTGGTCGTCGGGCCGAGCTTGATGCCGATGGGGTTGCGGATCTTCGAGGCGAACTCGATGTGCGCGCCGTCCGTCTGGCGGGTGCGCTCACCGACCCAGACCATGTGGCCCGAGGTGTCGTAGAGCTGACCGGTACGCGAGTCGGTGCGGGTGAGCGCGGACTCGTAGTCGAGCAGCAGCGCCTCGTGCGAGGCGTAGAACTCGACCGCCCTGAACTCGGCCGGGTCCGTTCCGCACGCCTTCATGAAGTTCAGCGCGTTGTCGATCTCGCGGGCCAGGGCCTCGTAACGCTGCCCGGACGGCGAGGACTTCACGAAGTCCTGGTTCCAGGCGTGGACCTGGCGCAGGTCGGCGTAACCGCCGGTGGTGAAGGCGCGCACCAGGTTCAGCGTGGAAGCGGACGCGTGGTACATCCGCTTCAGCCGCTCGGGGTCCGGGATGCGGGCGGCCTCGGTGAATTCGAAGCCGTTGACGGAGTCGCCGCGGTAGGTCGGCAGGGTCACGCCGTCGCGGGTCTCGGTCGGCTTGGAGCGCGGCTTGGAGTACTGCCCGGCGATACGGCCGATCTTGACGACGGGCACGGAGGCCGCGTACGTCAGTACGGCGCTCATCTGGAGCAGTGTCTTCAGCTTGGCCCGGATGTGCTCTGCGGACACGGCGTCGAAGGCCTCGGCGCAGTCGCCGCCCTGCAGCAGGAACGCCTCGCCCTTGGCGACGGCTCCCAGGCGGGCGCGCAGCTGGTCGCACTCGCCGGCGAAGACGAGCGGAGGATACGACTCGAGGTCCGCGAGTACGTCGCGCAGAGCCTCGGCATCGGGGTACTCGGGCTGCTGCGCCGCGGGAAGGTCTCGCCAGGTGTGGCCACCGGCGACGGAGGTATTGGCGTTCACGGTCACCTTGACAACACTACGGGGTCGGCGAGGGCGCCCCTCCGCCCGCTCAACAAATGAGACGCGCGCTCGTCCGTCCCTCCGTTTCCGCTAAGGTACGGGGCATGTTCGCGCAGACGACCCAGAACTGGTGGTGGACCGCTCCTCCGGCGGCCCGCTGATTCATCGCGCGTACAGACTTCGCGAAGGCCGCCCGAGGGCGGCCTTCTCCGCGTTCCGGAGCCGGGAGCCGTTCCTCCGACAGGTAAGGAACATCCATGCCCGAGCCCATGCCCCAGCCCGGCCGTGCCGCCGGTCTGCTGTCCGCCCTGCTCCGTGACGACGCCCCGCCCTTCGCGCTGCTGCGCAGGCGCACGCCCGGCCGGGACCATGACACCGTCGAGCTCCTGACCGGCGAGGTGCGGGAGGCGGACCGGCTCGCCGGCATCCCGGTGGGCGAGCTGCCCTCACTGGCCCTGGTCCCCTTCCGGCAGATCGCCGAGCGCGGATTCGACGTGCGGGACGACGGCACCCCGCTCTCCGTGCTGGTCGCCGACGAGGCGCACGAACTGCCGCTGGCCGAGGTGCTCGCGCAGCTGCCCGGCCACGGGGTGCGGGTCGAGGGCGGGGCCTTCGACGTCCCCGACGAGGAGTACGCGGACATCGTCCGGCGGGTCGTCGAGGACGAGATCGGGCAGGGCGAGGGCGCGAACTTCGTGATCCGGCGGACCTTCACCGGTGAGATCCCCGGTTTCGGCCGGGCCGACGCGCTGGCCCTGTTCGGGCGCCTGCTGACCGGTGAGCGCGGGGCGTACTGGACGTTCGTGGTGCACACGGGGGAAAGGACGCTGGTCGGAGCCAGCCCGGAGGTCCATGTGCGGATGTCCGGCGGGACCGTCGTGATGAACCCGATCAGCGGGACGTACCGCTATCCGCCCGGGGGGCCGACCGCCGAGAGCCTGCTGGCCTTCCTCGGCGACCGCAAGGAGACCGAGGAGCTCTCCATGGTGGTCGACGAGGAGCTCAAGATGATGTGCACCGTCGGCGACATGGGCGGTGTGGTGGTCGGGCCCCGGCTGAAGGAGATGGCCCACCTCGCGCACACGGAGTACGAGCTGCGCGGGCGTTCCTCCCTCGATGTGCGCGAGGTCCTGAAGGAGACCATGTTCGCGGCGACGGTCACCGGTTCCCCCGTGCAGAACGCCTGCCGGGTGATCGAGCGGTACGAGCCGGGGGGCCGCGGCTACTACGCGGGCGCGCTGGCGCTGGTGAGCCGGGAGCCCGGCGGGACGCAGACGCTGGATTCGCCGATCCTGATCCGTACCGCCGACATCTCCGCGGCCGGCCGGCTGCGCGTGCCGGTGGGGGCGACCCTCGTACGCCACTCCGATCCGGCGGGGGAGGTCGCCGAGACCCACGCGAAGGCGGCGGGTGTGCTCGCGGCGCTGGGCGTCCGCCCGGACCGTCCCGGGCCGGAGGCGGACCGTCCGCGGCTGGCCTCCGATCCGCGGGTGCGGGCGGCCCTGGACGACCGGCGCGGCGGGCTGGCCCCCTTCTGGCTGCGGATGCAGGAGCGCACCCGGGAGCTGTCCGGCCACGCGCTGGTGGTGGACGGCGAGGACACCTTCACGGCGATGCTGGCGCATCTGCTGCGCTCCTCGGGCCTCACGGTGTCGGTGCGCCGTCACGACGAACCCGGACTGCGCGAGGCCCTGCGGGCGCACGAGGGGCCCGTGGTGCTGGGGCCCGGCCCCGGTGACCCGGGGGACGCGGCCGACCCGAGGATGCGGCTGCTGCGGAGGCTGGCCGCCGGCCTTGTGCGGGAACACCGTCATGGGCTGCTCGGCGTCTGCCTCGGCCACGAGCTGATCGCGGCGGAGCTGGGTCTGGAGATCGTGCGGAAGGCAGCGCCGTACCAGGGGGCGCAGACCCGGATCGACCTGTTCGGCAGGCCCGAGACCGTCGGTTTCTACAACAGCTTCACCGCGCTCTGCGACGACGCCGCGGCCACGGAGCTGGGTGCGCACGGCATCGAGGCGAGCAGGGACCCGGTCTCCGGCGAGCTGCACGCGCTGCGGGGCCGGGGCTTCGCCTCGGTGCAGTTCCACCCGGAGTCGGTGCTGACGCTGCGCGGCGCCGCGATCCTGACCGGGCTGCTGGCCGCGCTGCCGGTGGCCGGCTGAGCAGCGCCGGGCTGATCGGGCCGGCGGCCGGGCAGGAGCACGCCGACGGCCCGGTCCGGTCCGGGCAGGAGCACGCCGACGGTCCGATCCGGTCCGGGCAGGAGCCCTCAGCCTGCTGGGAGCGCCGGGACCAGGACGTTGTCGCTGCGCCGGCCTGCCAGGTAGTCGGTGACGTTCCGCACGGTGGCGTCGATGATCTCCTCCACGGCGTCACGCGTGTAGTACGCCTGGTGCGAGGTCACGATGACGTTGGGGAAGGTGACGAGCCGGGCGAGGGTGTCGTCGTCGATGCCCTCCATGGATCTGTCGACGAAGAAGAGCCCCGCCTCCGCCTCGTAGACGTCGAGTCCGACACCGGTGAAACGGCCGGCCCGCAGCTCGGTGACGAGCGCGCGGGTGTCGATGAGACCACCCCGGCTGGAGTTGACGAGGATCGCGTCGTCCTTCATCACGGACAGGGCGCCGGCATCGATGATGTGCTCCGTGGCCGGCAGCAGCGGCACATGGAGGCTGATCAGGTCGGCCTCGGCGAAGAGCTGCTCCTTGTCCACGTACCTCATGCCGAGCGCGGTGCAGGCGGGGTTCTCGGCGATGTCCCAGCCGAGCAGGTCCATGCCGAAGCCGTGGGCGATCCGGGTGAACGCCTCACCGATCTTCCCGGTGCCGACCACACCGGCCGTGCGGCCGTGCATGTCCCGGCCGAGGAGCCCGTCGAGCCGGAAATCGAAGTTCCGGGTGCGGCTCACCGCACGGACGACACGGCGGTTGACGGCCATGGCCAGGGCCCAGGCGAATTCGGCGACCGAGTGGGGCGAGTAGGACGAGACGCGGGCGACGCGCAGGGCGAGCCGTTCGGCGACGTCGAGGTCGATGTTGTTGAAGCCGGTGGACCGCTGGGCGATCATCTGCGTGCCGCCCGCCGCGAGGGCCTGGAGCACAGGGCTGCCCAGGTCGGCGTTGACGCTGGTGGAGATGATCTCGTGGCCCGCGGCGATCGGGGCGGTGTCCCTGGTGAGGAAGACGTCCAGGCAGCGGACGTCGTACAGGCCGGCGAAGGCCTTCTCGATCAGCGGTTTCTCGTCGGACTGCACGCCGAATGCCAGGATTTCCACGACGTCTCCCGGGTGAGGGGTGGGGCCGGTCCTCGCGAATATACGGCCCGCCGCCCCGGGGCGCCGCCCGGCCGGAGCGGGGCGGCGGCGGAGGAGCCGGCCGGAGAGGGCTCCCGTCTTCGGGCGCGCCGCCGCCTCACGGACCGGCGCCCGCGCGATGTCCTTCCCCCGGAGGCGGCCGTCCTGCCGGAGACGTCCTCGTGCACCGCGTGGACGGCGTGCGACTTCCGTTGCGATGAGCGGCGGCCGTCCGTCAGAGGTCGTCGAGGCCGGCTTCGATGGCGTAGCGCACGAGTTCCACCCGGTTGTGCAGCTGGAGCTTGCCCAGGGTGTTCTGGACGTGGTTCTGCACGGTGCGGTGGGAGATCACCAGGCGCTCGGCGATCTGCTTGTACGAGAGTCCCTTGGCGACCAGCCGCAGGACCTCCGTCTCGCGGTCGGTGAGCTGGGGGGCCTTCGGCCGGTCGGGGGCCGCCGGAGCGGGGTCGGAGGCGAGCCGGCGGTATTCGCCGAGCACCAGCCCGGCGAGGCCCGGTGTGAAGACCGGGTCGCCGGCGGCGGTGGCGCGCACGGCGTCGGTCAGCTCCTGGGTGCTGGCCGACTTGAGCAGGTAGCCGGTGGCCCCCGACTTCACGGCCTCCAGGACGTCCGCGTGCTCACCGCTGGCGGAGAGCACCAGGACGCGCGGCCCGGGGCGGGAGCCGACGAGCTCCTTGCAGACCTGGACGCCGGGCATCCCCGGCAGGTTCAGGTCGAGCACCAGGACGTCGGGCCCGGTGGCCCTGGCCCGCCGCACCGCCCCCGGGCCGTCACCGGCGGTCGCGACCACGTCGAAACCGGCCTCGGCCAGATCGCGGGCCACGGCGTCGCGCCACATCGGGTGGTCGTCGACGACCATCACCCTGATGGCCCGCTCCTCGGACGCCTGCGTGTTCGGTGTACTCATCGGGCCGGTCCTGCCTTCCCCCGTGGAACCTTCGGAACCTTCAACTCGACCTCGGTGCCCTGGCCGGGTACCGAGATCAGCTCTGCTGTGCCTCCCAGGTCGCGCAGCCGCCCGCGGATCGACAGGGCGACACCGAGCCGGCCCTCCCCTTCCGCCTGGTCGAGCCGGCCCTCCGGGATGCCCGGGCCGTCGTCCCGGACCGTGACGGCCACCGCGTCCGGCTCGTCCTCGACCAGGACCCACGCCTGGGCGTCCGGGCCCGCGTGGACCCGGACGTTGTCCAGTGCGGCGCTCACCGCGGCGGCGAGCTCAGCCGCCGCGCCGGCCGCGAGCAGCACCGGGGCGCCGGGCTCCGCGAAGGTGACCCGGGAGCCCGCGTGCGGGGCGAGCAGGGTGCGCAGGTCGGACTCGGCGCTCTCCTCCTCGCCGGTGTCCACCGCGCGGACCACCGCGCCCTGCGCACTGTCCTCGGAGACCCGTGTGGTGGGCACCAGGCCGCTGGAGACCAGGGTCCGCAGGGCGACCTCCTGCTCCCCGGCCATCCGGCCGAGCTCCGCGGCCTCGCCGCCCAGGGCCGTGCCGCGTCGCTGGACCATGGCCAGGACCTGGAGGACGCTGTCGTGGATGTCGCGCGCGAGCCGCTCCCGCTCCCGGGTGGCGGCCTCGATCTCCAGGGCGCGCGCCAGGGTGCGTTCACTGGCCCGTGCCACCTCGACGACGTAACCGATGGCGATGGAGGCGACCCAGACCAGCACCACGTTGTGGAAGGTGTCCTCGCTGGGTTCGCCGCGCTCGATGATGTTGGCGACGGCGACCAGGGTGGAGGCGAAGGCCGCCCAGCGCCAGCCGCCTTTGAGCGCGAAGGCGAGGACGGACCCCGCGGTCCAGATCGACGGGAGCGTCGGGCCGTCCATGTGGCGGGCGTCGAAGTCGGCGAGGGGTGTCAGGAGGATCCCGGTCAGCGCGACGGTGAGGTCCGTGCCGAGGAAACGCTTGGTGCAGCTCGCCGCGTTGGCCACCCTGGGGAGGGTGGCGAGTGTCCAGAGGGCGAGGACCGCCAGGAAGGCGACGGCCACCCAGGGCCGCTCGTACTTCCCCCGGCCGAAACCCGCGAGCAGCGCCGCGTAGACCAGCGTCAGCACGCGGTACGCGGTCAGCGCACGCCACAGCGGCTGCTCGACCGACATCCGTACGACCCGTTCGCGCCCGGTCATGGCCCCTCCCCCGGTTCCCGCCCCTGTGGTGCGCCTACGCGCCGGACTGCTCCGTCCCCTTCTTCTTCGCGGCCTCGGCGATCCGCCGCTTGGCCGCGGTCGCGTAGATGTCCACGTACTCCTGGCCGGAGAGCTTCATGATCTCGTACATCACCTCGTCGGTCACCGAGCGCAGGATGAAGCGGTCGCCGTCCATGCCCTGGTAGCGGCCGAAGTCCAGCGGCTCGCCGATCCTGATGCCGGGCCGCATCAGCCTGGGCACCACCTGGCCGGGCGGCTGGATCTTCTCCGTGTCGATCATCGCCACGGGGATGACGGGTGCTCCGGTGGCGAGGGCCACCCGGGCGAGGCCTCCGGGCTTGCCCCGGTAGAGCCGTCCGTCCGGCGACCGGGTGCCCTCCGGGTAGATGCCGAAGAGGCCGCCGCTCTCGATCACCTGGATGCCCGCCCTGATGGCCGCCTCTCCGGCACCGCGGCCGCCGGAGCGGTCCACCGGGAGCTGTCCCACGCCCTTGAAGAACGCGGCGGTGAGCCTGCCCTTCACCCCGGGCGCCGTGAAGTACTCCGCCTTGGCGATGAAGGTCACCTTGCGGTCGAGGACGGCCGGCAGGAAGAAGGAGTCGGAGAACGACAGATGGTTGCTCGCGAGGATCGCCGGCCCGTGTGCGGGAATGTTCTCCAGGCCCTCCACCCACGGCCTGAAGGCGAGCTTCAAAGACCCGCCGATGGAGAACTTCATTGCGCCGTAGATCAACTCGGGTGCCTCCTGTGTGCCGTCCGACAGACCTTAGCCTGTGGGACCGGGGCCCTCCCACGGTCCGGGGCCCGGTTCCCTCCCCTCCCGCCCGGACCGGTTTCCCCCACCGGCCTCCCTGCAGGCGCCGCCCGCGGGCGGCGCCTGCCCGGGCGGTGACGGCCCTGGTCGGTGTCGGTCCGGTCGCGTACGGTGAGGTCATCCTTTCGCACACCCCCGCACCCTGCCCCGCTTCATGAACAGGAGACCCCGGTGCCGGTCCTCCCAGGAGCCGAGCCGTTCCGCCACGAAGGCGGAAAGGCCGGCGTCCTTCTCTGTCACGGATTCACGGGTTCGCCGCAGTCGCTGCGCCCCTGGGCCGGTTATCTGGCGGAGCGCGGGCTGACCGTGTCCCTCCCGCTGCTGCCCGGTCACGGCACGCGCTGGGAGGACATGGCGGTCACGGGCTGGCAGGACTGGTACGCGGAGGTGGACCGGGAGCTGCGGGCCCTGCGGGCGCGGTGCGAGCAGGTCTTCGTCTTCGGCCTCTCGATGGGCGGGGCCCTGGCGCTGCGCCTCGCCGCGAAGCACGGGGACGGGATCGCGGGCCTGGTGCTGGTGAATCCGGCGAACAAGGTGCACGGTCTGTCGGCGTACGCCCTGCCGGTGGCCCGGCACATGGTGCGGACGACGAAGGGGCTGACCAGCGACATCGCCCTGGAGGGCGCCGAGGAGGTCGGTTACGGCCGGGTGCCGCTGCACGCCGCGCACTCCGTGCGGGCGTTCTTCCGGCTGGTCGACGCCGATCTGCCTCAGGTCACCCAGCCGATCGTGCTGCTGCACAGTCCGCAGGACCATGTCGTGCCGCCGGCCGACTCGGCGCGCATCCTCAGCCGGGTCTCGTCCCGGGACGTCGACGAGATCCTCCTGGAACAGAGCTACCACGTCGCGACGTTGGACCACGATGCGGAGCGGATCTTCGAGGAGAGCTACCGCTTCATCGACCGTCTCACAACCGATGCCGGCAAGAAGGGGAGCACGTCCGGTGGCTGAGCACGACGCGGAGCGCGCGGGAAGTGACGAGGAGCGCGAACCGCGCCCCACGGAGGGAGCGGCCGTCCCCGGGGGCACGGAGGGGGCCCGGCCGCTCGACGAGGCCGCGGCCTGGGAGGCGATCGTCGCGGGGTACGGCGAGGAACCGCCGGACCCGCCGGGCGCCAAGCCGTTCAAGTCGGTCGAGGACCTGGCCCTGCTGGAGGACGACCAGCTCAACGTCCTGGACCCCTCCCCGGAGCCCGGGGCGGGTGACGACGCGGACAAGGGCATGAGCGGGAAGGCACCCGGCGGGCCGCCGGAGAAGAAGCCGCTCGGCGGTTCGGTCGTGTTCGCCCCCGGGGTCGCGGGTCCGCGTGACTACGCCCTGGAGGAGCCCGGGGGCGGCGGCAGCGGTGACCCGGACGACAGTGAGGAGGGGCACTTCGTCCCGCCGGAGCCGCCGCCGCTTCCCGAGGCCGATGTGACGGCGAAGTTCGCCTGGCTCGCGGTCGTGGGCGGCCCGGTGCTGATGCTCGTCGCGGTGCTGATGCAGTGGGAGATGACGTGGTGGCTCACCACCCTCTCCATCGGCGGTTTCCTGGGCGGTTTCGCCACCCTGGTGGCGCGCATGCCCCACGACGACGAGGAGGACGACGATCCGGGGCGCGGCGCGGTCGTCTGACACCCGTGCGGCGGGGACGGCCTGTTCCCGCGCCCGTGCGGCGGGGACGGCCTGTTCCCGCGCGTACGCCCTGTCCCGGTTCAGTCCCCTGCGGGCACCCTGAGTGCGGCCAGCACGGGCAGGTGGTCCGTGGCCGCCCGCAGGTCCGCGCCGGTGACACCGGGCAGGTCCGCGGGGACGCCGCAGCCGAGCACCTCGATGCCGTCGCTGGCGAACACCGCGTCGATCCGCTTGCGCGGGGCTCCGGGCGGGAAGGTGAGCTCGCCACCCCACGGCCGCACGGCCCGGCAGTCCTGGAGCCGTCCGGCCAGCCGCCGGAAGGCGCTCCCCTCCGGTACGTCGTTGAGGTCACCGGCCACGACGGCGTGCGGGACGTCCATCGCGTCGATCCGGTCCAGCAGCGTCTGCGCCTGCGTCAGCCGTTCCTCCCGCTGCAGGCTGAGGTGACAGCTCACGACACCGATCCGGGCCCCCGCGATCCGTACGACCGCCGTGGCCAGGCCCCGCCGGTGCAGCCCCGGTGTGAGCGGCAGCAGGACGTCCTCGGTGCGTTCCACGGTGGCGCGCAGTGAGCAGAGCAGCAGGGGCCCGGCGGCCGTGGCCCCGCCGCTGAGGATCACCAGGCCGGTCATGGCCGCGAGCCGGGCTGCGGCCTTGCGCCAGCGGAAGAAGCGCGGGGCCTCCTGGACGCACACCAGGTCGGGTGCGCAGGCGCGGATGACACGGGCCAGCGCTTCGGTGTCGTCGCGCAGGGAGCGGACGTTGTAGCTGAGCACCCGGATGACGGCCGAACCGTCCGGCTCGGTACGGGAGTCGGGCAGCGGCATCGGCATCGTGACCATGGGAGGCACGATACGTCCGGCGCCCGTCGCTCCCCGGGGGGCGCGACGGGCGCCGGACGTGCCGTGATGCTGGGGTCAGCCCTGGCGCGCCAGGTCCGCCGCGCCCACCAGGCCCGCCTTGCCGCCCAGTTGGGCCGCGAGGACCTGCGCGTGCGGGCGCCACTCGCCGCCGATCAGCCAGCGCCGGAACGACTTGCGGATCGGGCCGAGGACCAGCTCGCCCTCGTCCGAGACCCCGCCGCCGACGATGAAGGCCGAGGGGTCGAAGAGCGAGGCGAGGTCGGCCAGTCCGGCTCCGGCCCAGCGGGCCAGCTCACGGAAGGAGTCGACGGCCACCGGGCAGCCCTGCCGGGCGGCCTCGCTGATGTGCTTGCCCTCGATGCCCTCCAGCGTGCCGTCACCGAGTCCCAGCAGGATCGTGGCGTTCTCGGGGGTGGCGTTGGCGCGCTGCTTCGCGTACCGCACGAGGGCGCGGCCGGAGGCGTACTGCTCCCAGCAGCCCTGGCTGCCGCAGCCGCAGAGCAGTCCGTCCGGGACGACGCGGATATGACCGAATTCCGCCGCCACACCGAAGCGTCCACGGCGCAGCTTGTTGCCGATGATGATGCCGCCGCCCAGGCCGGTGCCGAGCGTGATGCAGATGACGTCGTCGTGGCCCTGGCCGGCACCGAAGCGGTATTCGCCCCAGGCCGCCGCGTTGGCGTCGTTCTCGACGACGACGGGCAGGCCGACGCGCTGTTCGACCTTGTCCTTGAGCGGCTCGTGGCGCCATTTGATGTTCGGGGCGAACAGCACGGTGGCGCGTTTGTCGTCGACGTATCCGGCCGCGCCGATGCCTACCGCCTCGACGTCGTGCCCCTCGCTCGCCCCGGACACGGCGGCGCTGATCGCGTCCACGATGCCTTCGGCGGTCTGCGGGGTCGATACCTTGAACGTCGAGAGGATCCGGCCCTCTTCGTCGACCACTCCAGCCGCGATCTTCGTGCCGCCGATATCGACGCCGATGGTGAGTCCCATGAATCCCTCAGTTTCGGTCGAGCCCCGCTACGGCCAACCGTACCCGAGCCGGGGACGGGCCTTCCCTGTCCAGGGTCAGTCCAGGTCGATGTGTTCGCTGCCGCCGGTGCCCTCGTCACGCGGGTCCGAGGGGTCCTCGGCCGCCTTCTTCACGGGGCCGGGGGCCTCCCCGGTGCCGCCCGGGGCGCCTCCGGTGCCTTCGGTGCCCCGGGTCCAGCGGGCCTCCTGGCCCTCCACGGCGGAGCGGTAGGCGGCGAGGAGCTCGTTCCCCGCGGCGGCGAGGTGGTCGAACAGTTCCGGATTGCGCTCGATGACGGGCTCGACCGCGGACCTGGCCTGCCGGATCACCTGCTGGACGGTGCCCTGGGCCGCCGTGCCGAGCAGCGGCGACCGGAGCGAGGAGACCTTGTCGGCCATCGCGTCGATCAGCTTGCGCAGCTCCTCCGCGGCGGAACCCGGCTGCTGTCCGTACTGTGCCCGGCGGCGGGCCTTCTCCGCTTCGAGGTCCTCGGCGCAGGCCTCCGCCCACGCGTCGTCGTCGACGGGACGATCGGTGGCTTCACTCATGGCGGACTCCTGCGACGCGGTTGCCTGCGCGGCCGTGCGGGCCACGTACTACCGACGTTACCCGAACGGTGGTGCGCCGTTCACTGTGTCCGGGGCCAGAGCGCGGGGTCAGGCGTGAACCGGACACGCAGGACGCCGTCGGTCAGCGCGGCTCCGGAGACGGTGCAGCGGCGCAGCGCGGACTCCAGGCGCACGATCCGGTGGAACGGCCCCGCGGTGAGGAACAGTTCGTCGCCGCGCCGGACGAGCCTGAGATCCTCCTTGGCGGCCCCGGGCAGCGGCAGGCACCAGGCGATGACGCCGTCCCCCGCGTCCTCGGTCCACCAGGGGTCCCCCGCGCGTCCCGGGATCCGGTCGTCCGGTGCGCAGCTCCCGGCGAGCGGGACCAGGTCCTCGACGGTGCGCGGTTCACGGCCGAGGTGGGCGCTCTCGCGTACGGGGACCCCGGGAGCCCACTCCTGGCGCCAGTGGTCCAGGCACTTCTCCTGCCGCGCGGCGACGTCGGCGAACCAGGGGTCGCCGGAGTGGCGGGGCAGGACCCGGGAGGCCACGACGGAGTCCACGCGCAGTCCGTGCAGGGCGAGTCCGGTCCGGGCGGCGCCCAGCGCCTCACCGGCGGCGTGGCCGGGTTCGGCGACCAGCCGCACGGTGGTCGCGTCGTCGTCGATCAGTGCCTCGACGGCGGCCAGTTCGGCGTCCTTGCGGGCGGCGGCCTCGTACAGCCACTGGGCGGGCATGGGGACGCCGGCGAGCTGGGCGAGCACCGGGCGCAGGGCCCGGGCGGCCTGGCGTTCGCGGGGCAGGAGGCGGCGCAGGTACCGGCGCAGCTGCCCGGGCAGTGCGAGCAGGGCGAGGGCGTCGGTGAGCGGAGGCAGGTCGACGACGAGGACCTCGTAGCCGTCCCGCGCCCAGTCCCCCTCGGCCGCGCGGCGCAGGGTGTGCAGGAGGGCGAGCTGGGAGCTGCCCGGCAGTCCGGTGAGCTCCTCGCCGTCGAGCCTGCCGGCCCCGAGCAGGTCGAGCACCCCGGACGCCCGGTCCTGCAGTGCGAGCAGTTCGCCGCGGAAGTGGGCGGCGGAGTCGACACGGACGCAGAAGAGCCGCTCGGCGGCCTCCGCCGGTTCGGGGCCGGCGGGGAAGGCGGGTACCGCGTCGGCGGAGACCAGGAGGGTGCGCCGGCCGCTGCGGGCCGCGGCGAGCGCGGTCGCCGCGGCGACGGTGGTACGGCCTGCGCCGCCGGGGCCGGTGACGAGGACCGTACGCACGTGATCAGGCCTGCGGGACGGACTCGACGCGCTTCTTCAGCCCGGCGAGGGCCCGGTCGATGATGACCTTCTCGGCCTTGCGCTTGATCATGCCGAGCAGTGGGATCTTGACGTCCACGGCCAGCCGGTAGGTGACCTCGGTACGGTCGCCGTCCCCCAGGGGCGCCAGCGCGTAACTGCCGTCGAGCGCGCGCAGCATCTGGGACTTGACGAGGGTCCAGCCGACCTCGTAGGGGCTGTTCCAGGTGTAGGCGAGGACGTGGTCGTCCTTGATCGCTCCGGCGTCCAGGACGAGACGGACCTGCTCGGCCCGGCCCTGGTCGTCGGTGGCGAGGATCTCGGCCTCCTTCACCTCTCCGGTCCACTCCGGGTAGCGGGCGAAGTCGGCGATCACTCCCATGACGTCGGCCGGCGCCGCCTCGATCGTGATGCTCGAGCTGGTGTGTTCAGCCATCGCCGTGGCCCTCCAGTGCGGTGTACCGGTCGCGTTCGGCAGAGGCCTGCCGTGTGCAGGCTATCGCGTGCCGGCGGCCCTCCCGTCCGCGCCCCGGCCCCCGGCCGGCGGCCGTGTCGCTCACCACTCCAGGGCCCAGGGGCGCCCGCTCGACGCGAAGTGGCCGACATTGACGCACTCGGTGGCACCGATCCGCATCCGGCGCACCAGCGGCTGGTGGACGTGGCCGAAAAGCGCGTAGCGGGGGCGGGTGCGGTGGATGGCGTCCAGGAGTGCGCGGCTGCCGCGTTCGAAGCGCCGGGCGACGGTGTCGTACGTCAGCTCCGGGACGTCCGGCGGGATGTGCGAGCACAGGACGTCCACCGGTCCGAGCGCCTCGACCTTGGCGGCGTACTCCTCGTCGCTGATCTCGTACGGGGTGTTCATGGGGGTCTTGAGGCCGCCCCCGACGAACCCGAAGACCCGGCCACCGATCTCGGCCCGTTCACCGTCCAGCACGGTGGTACCGGAACTGGCGTATTCGGGCCAGAGCGCGGGCACGTCGACGTTGCCGTACGTGGCGTACGTCGGGGTGGGCATGACCGCGAACATCTCGGCGTACTGCTTGCGTACGGCGGACAGGATCGCCGCGTTGCGGTCCCGGCCGGCCCACAGTTCACGGCCGAAGGCCCGTGCCTCCTCGAAACGGCGTGCCGTGCGCAGCTCGACGATGCGGTCGGCGTTGGCGACGCCGAACAGGTCGGGGAAGATGCCGCGCGAATGGTCGGCGTAGTCGAGGAAGAGGACCAGGTCCCCCAGACAGATCAGGGCGTCCGCGCCGTCGCCGGCGCGCGCCAGCGCCTCCGCGTTCCCGTGCACATCACTGACCACGTGCACGCGTGTCCGTCGGGTGGGGGTTGTGTGCTGATCGTGCGGTGTACCGGCTCGCATGGAGATCACCCTAGGTCGCCATGCGCTGCTCTGGGTAGAGGCCATCCGACCTGCGGTTACTTCCGGATCGGGACACGAGTGGACTAATGTGCGCCGAAGGACCACCGATATGTGTGATGCATAAGACATCTGGCCGGGCCCCCCTTTCCGGAACCGACTACCGGTGGGTAACGTCCCGCCAGTCCAGTCGTGCTCACCCCACTGAGCATCTGCCAGTCTTGGACTGATCCGGTGCGTCGCACAGAGCCGTGGAACCGGAGCCCGATGAGGAGCAGCAGTCTTGCGCGAGTTCAGCCTTCCGGCCCTGTACGAGGTCCCTACGGACGGCAATCTGACCGATCTCATCCGCCGCAACGCCGCTCAGCATCCCGATGTCGCGGTGATGAGCCGGAAGGTGGCCGGCGTCTGGACGGACGTCACGGCGACCCGGTTCCTCGCCGAGGTCAAGGACACCGCCAGAGGTCTGATCGCGGCGGGCATCCAGCCCGGCGACCGGGTCGCGCTGATGTCGCGCACCCGCTTCGAGTGGGTCCTGCTGGACTTCGCCATCTGGTGCGCGGGCGCCGTCACCGTGCCGGTGTACGAGACCAGCTCCCCCGAGCAGGTCCAGTGGATACTCGGCGACTCGGGGGCTGTCGCGGTCGTCGTGGAGAGCAGCGCCCACGCCGGGTCCGTCAGCTCGGTGCGGGACGGGCTCCCCGGTCTGCGGCACGTCTGGGAGATCGACCGGGGCGCGGTCGGCGAGCTCGTGGCCGCGGGCGCCGACGTCTCCGACGAGACGCTGGACCTGCGCATGGTGAGCGCCAAGGCCGACGACCCGGCGACGATCGTCTACACCTCGGGCACCACCGGCCGCCCGAAGGGCTGCGTGCTGACCCACCGCAGCTTCTTCGCGGAGTGCGGCAACATCGTGGAGCGGCTCAAGCCCCTCTTCCGTACCGGTGAGTGTTCCGTCCTCCTCTTCCTTCCCGCCGCGCACGTCTTCGGCCGGCTGGTCGAGGTCGCCTCGGTGATGGCGCCGATCAAGCTCGGCTGTGTGCCGGACATCAAGAACCTCACCGACGAGCTGGCCGCCTTCCGGCCGACGCTGATCCTCGGTGTGCCGCGGGTCTTCGAGAAGGTCTACAACTCGGCGCGGGCCAAGGCCCAGGCCGACGGCAAGGGCAGGATCTTCGACCGGGCCGCCGACACGGCGATCGCGTACAGCCGGGCGCTGGGCACACCGGAAGGCCCCTCGTTCGGCCTGAAGGTCAAGCACAAGGTCTTCGACAAGCTGGTGTTCAGCAAGCTGCGCGCCGTGCTCGGCGGCCGCGGCGAGTTCGCGATCTCCGGCGGCGCGCCGCTGGGCGAGCGGCTCGGCCACTTCTTCCGGGGCATCGGCTTCACGGTGCTGGAGGGCTACGGCCTCACCGAGTCCTGCGCCGCCACGGCCTTCAACCCGTGGGACCGGCAGAAGATCGGTACGGTCGGCCAGCCGCTGCCGGGCTCGGTCGTGCGGATCGCCGATGACGGCGAGGTCCTGCTGCACGGTGAGCACCTGTTCACCGGCTACTGGAAGAACGAGGCGGCGACGGCCGAGGCGCTGGCCGGCAACTGGTTCCACACGGGTGACATCGGCACGCTCGACGAGGACGGCTATCTCGCGATCACGGGCCGCAAGAAGGAGATCATCGTCACGGCGGGCGGCAAGAACGTCGCCCCCGCGGTGATCGAGGACCGGATCCGCGCGCACGCCCTGGTCGCCGAGTGCATGGTGGTCGGCGACGGGCGCCCGTTCGTCGGCGCACTGCTCACCCTCGACGAGGAGTTCCTCTCCCGCTGGGCCGAGGAGAACGGCAAGCCGACCGGGTCGACGGCGGTCTCGCTGCGCGAGGACACCGAGCTGCTGGCCGAGGTGCAGCGGGCCGTGGACGACGGCAACGCCGCTGTGTCCAAGGCGGAGTCGGTGCGCAAGTTCCGCATCCTGGCGACGCAGTTCACCGAGGAGGCGGGCCACATCACGCCGTCGCTGAAGCTGAAGCGCAACGTCGTGGCGAAGGACTTCGCGGACGAGGTCGAGTCGCTCTACCGCGGCTGAGCCGGACGCACACGCCCTGACGCACACGTCCGGACGCGCCCATGGGGAGGGGCCCGGTGCGGGCCCCTCCCCTCCGCTGTTCAGAGCAGCTTCTTCAGCTCCTCGGCGAGCAGGTCCCAGCGCCACTTCTCCTCGACCCACGCCCTGCCCCGCTCCCCCATGCGCCGGCGCAGCTCCGGGTCGCCGAGCAGGGTGACGATCCGGTCGGCGGACTCCTCGGCGGAGCCGCCCCGCACCACCCACCCGGTCCCGCCGTCGAGCACGGCGTCCGGGGCGCCCCCCGAGTCGCCCGCCACGACCGGCAGTCCGGTCGCGGAGGCCTCCAGGTAGACGATGCCGAGGCCTTCGACGTCGAGGCCGCCCCGCCGGGTGCGGCAGGGCATGGCGAACACGTCGCCTGCGCCGTAGTGGGCGGGCAGCTCCTCCCACGGCACGGGTCCGGTGAAGCGCACGGAGTCCTCGACGCCGGTCTCGGCCGCCAGCTTCTTCAGCTGCCCGGCGTAGGGACCGCCGCCGACCACGAGCAGGACGGCGTCCGGCACCCGCGCCAGGATCGCGGGCATGGCCAGGATGAGGGTGTCCTGGCCCTTGCGCGGCACGAGCCGGGACACGCACACGACGACGGGCCGGTCCGTGAGCCCGAGCCGGGCCCTGACCCGGTCGCCGCCGGACGCCGGGTGGAAGGTCTTCTCGTCGACCCCGGGCGGCAGTTGCACCATCCGGTCCGCGGCCTCCGGGGTGAGCGCGGCGGCGATCCTGGACCGGGTGTACTCGCCGAGATAGGTCAGGGTGTCGGTGCCCTCGCCGATGCGGCGCAGCAGCTGCCGGGAGGCGGGCAGCTGCGCCCAGCCCGCCTCGTGGCCGTGCGTGGTGGCCACGATCCGGCGGGCTCCGGCCCCGCGCAGCGCGGGCGCCATCAGCCCCAGGGGGGCGGCCGCGCCGAACCACACGGAGGAGCAGCCGTGTTCCTCCAGCAGCCGGACCGCCCGGCGGGTGACCCGGGGGGTGGGCAGCAGCATCGTCGTACGGTCGCGTACGACGGTGAACGGCTGCTCGGCGTCGAAGGCGGCGGTGGCCTCGGCGCCCTCCGCGCCCCGCTTCCACGTGGAGGCGTAGACGACGAGCCGCTCGGGGTCCATGCGCAACGCCATGTTGTGCAGGAATGCCTGGATGCCACCGGGGCGGGGCGGGAAGTCGTTCGTCACGATCAGCGTCTTGTCCATCGCCGCCGACAGTACCGGGCGGCCCGACGGCCCTGCCTGACGGCTCCCGCACAGCCGGGGCCTGCATCATGGCGTGCATGACGGTCAGGACAGGTACGAGCGGCCGGGGCCCGGCCCTCGCCGTGTGGGGCCTCACCCGGGCGGTGCTGCTGCTCTGCGTCTTCAAGGTGTTCACGGTGCCGGGGCCGGACGTCACCAGCGACGTCTCGGTGATCTACCGGGGCTGGTACGAGGTCCTCCGCGCCGGTTCCTACCCGCTGGACGACGTCACCTGGCAGTATCCGCCCGCCGCCGCGCTCGCCGTGCTCTCCCCGGACCTGCTGCCCTTCCTGGAGTACGCGTCCGCCTTCTTCGTCCTCGTACTGCTGTGTGACGCGCTGGTCCTCGGGCTGCTCCTGTACGCGGGAAGCCGTCCGGGCATGCGCGACGCGGGCACGTGGGTGTGGGTGGCGGGCGTGCCGCTGCTCGGGCCGACGGTGTACGCCCGCTACGACCTGATGGTGACGGCCGTCGCCGTGGCGGCGCTCCTGGCGGGCGTGCGCCACCCCCGGGTGCTGGGTGCGCTGGCCGCCTTCGGCGCGCTGCTGAAGGTCTGGCCGGTACTGCTGCTGGTGGGCACCGCCCGGGGCCGGGCCACGCGCCGCTCCTGGTCGGCGGCGGCGGTGACGGCCGCGGTCCTGGTCCTGGCGGCCGGGGTGGTGCTGCCCGGCGCGTTCGCCTTCCTGACGTTCCAGCGGGACCGGGGGCTGGAGATCGAGTCGCTGGGGGCGCTGGTCTTCCATGTGGCCAGGCAGTTCGGCTGGGAGGGCCGGGTGGAGCTGCGCTACGGCTCGATGGAGTTCGCCGGTCCGCATGTGGCGCTGGTGAGCACGCTGGCCCTGGTGCTGAGCCTGTTCGCCTTCGGCTGGCTGCTGGTGTGGCGGCTGCGGGCCCGTGCGCACGCGGTGCACACCCCGGCGGACGCGGCGTTCACCGCGGTGCTGCTGTTCACCGTGACCAGCCGTGTCATCAGCCCCCAGTACATGGTGTGGCCGCTCGGTCTCGCCGCGGTGTGCCTGGTGTTCCGCGGCAGCCGGATGGCGCTGCCCGCGTGTCTGGTCCTGGCGGCCACCGCTGTCACCCTGCTGGAGTTCCCGCTCGGCTTCGCGCACGTGGTGGCGAGCGACGCGCAGGGCGTGGCGCTCATGACCGTACGCAACGGCCTGCTCGTCGCCGCGACGCTCGCAGCCGGGCGGCGGCTGTGGCGGGACACCGTGCCGGGGGCGCGGCAGGGTCGTCCGGCCCAGCGGCTCAGCCGAGCCGGGCGCGCAGGTACTCCTGCCAGCGCGCCGTGAAGTCCTGGGGGGTGGTGCCGAGCACCGTGTGCATGGCCTGCTCCACGGCACCGTCCCGCTCCGCACGGCTCCCCACGGCCTTGTAGAAGGCGATCAGCGCCTCCTCGCCCCAGTCCCGCGCGATCAGCTCGCAGGCCAGCCAGCCGCCCTCGTACGCCCGGGAGAGCCGCGCCGGGTCCTCACCGAAGCCGAAGTCCTCGTCGGCCGGGAGCTGCGCGGGCAGGCCGCCGCCCCGGACCGCCTCGGCGAGTTCGGGTGCGAGCTCGGCGGCGGTGCGGCCCTCCCGGCGGTAGGCGGCCCGGTCCGCGAAGCCCTCGGAGAGCCAGACGGGAGTGGCGGCGGAGGTGTGCGCCCGGGTCGCCACATGGGTGGTCTCGTGGGTGAGGACGACCCGCTGCCCGAAGTCGCCGAGCATCCCGTAGGCCTGCGGATTGACGATCACCCGGTCCGCGGGTGCCCGGCCTCCGCCGCCGACCTCGCCGGTGGTGACGGCCGCTATGCCCCGGTAGCTCGCGGCGGGTGAGTCCAGGAGCTCCGCCATGTCCTCCACGGACCCGGGGACGAGCACCACGACCCGTTCGGCCCAGGGCTCCGGCCAGGACTCCGTGACGGCCGGGACGGCCCGGTCGGCGGTGGCCGCGATCCGGCGCAGTTCCGCCGTCCGGCGCCCGACCCCGAGGACCAGGCTGTGCGTGCCCCGTACGACCTCGACGTCGCCCTGCTGCCAGAGCTGCCCCGGGGTGCCGTCGGCAGCCCGGTCGGCGGCGATGTACCAGGTGCGGTCTCCGCCGCGGCGGACCAGCTCCACCGTGCGGGAGGAGGACAGGGGGGCCTTGTCGTAGCCCTTGATCCGGTAGCGCAGTTCGACCTCGGCGGTCACCCGGTCCGTCCCCTGCCCGGTCACGTCCTTCACCCGGTACGCCCATGACTCCAGCGGCACGTCGGCGAGGTTGCGCAGCTCGGTGCGCTGGGCGGCGCGGAAGGACGCGGCCCGGGGGTCGAGCGCGGCCAGGTACGCCTCGGTGTCGTGCTCCATGACGGCCGCGGCACGGCGGTCCAGGGTGGCGCCGACCTCCTGGGCGGTGGTGTCGACGGCGGTGTCCCCGGGGGCGGAGCACGCGGGCGCGAGCAGCAGGACGGCGAGCACGGCACCCGCCGTGCGCCGTCCGCGGGTGTGCACCCGCCGCGTGTCCCGCATGCGAACAGCCACCCGCCGATCGTACGGCCGGAGCGGTCACAGCGGCGCCCCGCCGGTGACCTGGGGACACCGACGGGGCGGGGTGTCACCGGAGCGTGCCGCGAGGCACCCGTGCGGGTGTCAGATGCGCACGCCGAACTGGAACGAGCCCAGGTACTCCATCGCCTCGTAACGGACGACCTTGCCCGGGTACGGCGCGTGCAGGACCTGGTTGTTGCCCGCGTACAGACCCACGTGCGAGGTGTTGCTGAAGAAGACCAGGTCGCCGGGCTTGAGCGCCCCGCGGCCGATCTGCACGCCGTCGTTGACCTGCGTGTAGGTGGTGCGGGTGATCTGGACGCCGGCCTGGGCGTAGGCCCACTGGGTCAGACCCGAGCAGTCGTACGAGTTGGGTCCGGAGCCGCCGGAGACGTACGGCTTGCCCAGCTGCGTGGCGGCGGCCGCGAGAGCGGCGGCACCCCGGGCGGACGCGGGGACCTCGTTGCCGAGTTCGACCCGGTCGCCGGCGGCGCGGCTGGCGCGCTGGTCGTCCTCGGCCATCTTGGCCCGCTCGGCGGCGGTGAGGGTGTTCAGGAGCTTCTGCGCCGCGGCGAGCTTGCCCTGGTACTTCTTCTTGTTCTCGTTCAGCGTCTCGCGGACGTCGGCGAGGTCGTCGAGCTTGCCCTGCGCCTCCTTGCGCTGCTGCGCGAGGGTGCGCTGCTTCGCCTGGATCTTCTGCAGCGACTCGGCCTGCTTGGCCGTCAGCTGGTCGAGCGCGGAAGCCTGGTCGAGGAAGCTGTCCGGGTCCGAGGAGAGCAGCAGCTGGACCGACGGGTCGAGACCACCGGAGCGGTACTGCGCGGTGGCGAGCGAACCGAGTTCGCCGCGCAGGGTGTTGAGCTCGTCCTGTCCCCGGGCGACCTTGTCCTGGAGCGCGTCGGCCTGCTTCTTGAGCTTGTCCTGCTGCTCCTTGGCGCCGTTGGCCTTCTCGGTGGCGACCTCGGCCTCGTGGTAGAGCTTGTCGACCTTTTCCTTGACTTCGCTCTTGGTCGGCTTGGGGTCGGCGTGGGCGGCCTGAGAGGTCAGGGCCACGGCCGCAGCGGCGGTCGCGGTGAGCACGGTCACGCGGGCGCGGCTCGGCTGCTTGGGACGACGGTGGGACGCCACGAAGGCGAGCTCCTTCTTCCTCCAGCCGCCTACCGGGCTGTGGGGGACAGATGTGAATCCCCGGCTCCGTGCACATCACGGACTCGGCGGTTCCTTCGCCGTCACCCCGGGTGGGCAATCAACCGTGCGAAGGTTCGAGGCCTGACCTTAGTGACCATCTTGTGATCAGTTCAAATCCTCACGGGCAAAATCTCGTCACACCAGACACTTCTTTACTTTCACCGAACTGCGTGTAGCGGCGACTTGACGGTACGTTCCAGGAAACCCGGCAAGTCGCCCATGCCTCACAAGGCGCCTCAGACGCGCGAAAGGCGCTTCAGGAGCAAGGCGGACGTGACCGGCCGGGCCCCCGCCTTCGCGACGCCGTCGGCGACCTCGCGGTCGGTGGAGACCACGACGACGGGCCTGCCCGGCGGTTCGGCGCGCGCCAGTTGCCTGATCAGCTCGTCCGCGGTCACCCCGGCCTTGCTGAACAGGACACGGACGCCACGCGGTGGTGCGAGCAGGACCGGGGCGGCCAGCTCGGCGCCGTCGAAGACACAGGTCATCTCCGCACCGGTCTGCGCCGCGAGGACCGACAGACCGCCCAGGAGGCGCAACCGCTGCTTCTCCAGGGGCATCTGCGGATAACCGGTCTTCGTGACGTTGTAGCCGTCGACGATCAGATGCGCCTGCGGCAGCGCGAGCAACTGGTCGAGCAGCGCCGGGTCGGTCTCCGAAAGGGCCCTGGCCGCAATGTCCTTCGGCGACATCCTGCCGGGCTCCACCGCTTCGACGCCGTCCGCGGGGCGCAGCGACGAGGGAGGCAGGGCCAGTTCACGGCGGAGCCCCTGCGCGGCGTCCAGCACGGTGTCCAGGAGCAGCCGCAGTCGCATGTCCTCGACCGAGCGCCCCTCCCTGGCCGCCCGGCGGCCCGCCTCGACGGATGCCTCCGCCTCGGCCAGCCGCGCCTTGAGCCGGCGGGACTCGCTCTCGGCGGCGGAGACCTGGGCCGCGGCTTCGGCCCGCACGGCGTCGGTCTCGGCGCCGGCCTTGCGCAGGGCCGCTTCCCCGCGCTTCACCTCGCTGAGGGCGCTGCGCAGCTTGCGGTGCAGGGAGTCGGCCTCCTTGCGGGCGGCCTCCAGCTCCGAGCGCAGCCGGTCGGTGTCGGCCCTGTTCTGACCGCGGGCGCGGTCGAGCTCCTCGCGCAGCCGTTCCAGCTCGCGCCTGGTCTCCTCGTCCGCCCGCTCGGCGTGCGCCCGCTGCACCTCCTCGCCTGCCGCCGCCACCAGCTTGACCCAGCCGACCGGCCGCAGCACATAGGCGGCGGCGGCCACGTCGACGGGGTCGGCGGCGGCGGGCGGCGCGCCGGAGGTGAGCGCGTCGGCCAGCTCCGGCTGGGTCTGCCCGATGCGCTCGCCGATGCGCCGGCGGAACACCGGGTCGCCCTCCAGAGCCGCCGCCATCGCGTTACCCGCGAACTTGGCCCGCCTGGTCGGGGTGAAACGGGCGTACTGCCGCAGCTGGGAGGGGAGTTCACCGACGGTCAGGCCGCCGAACGCGTCCGAGACCAGCGCGATCACCTTGCGGCGCACGCCTTCGGGCAGCGGACGGTCGAGCGACTCCGCGGCGCCGTCGGCCGGCCCGGCGCCGCCTGCCGGCTGCTCCACCATCCATCACCCCAATATGTCTGTCCGCACGGCTCCGTCAGGAGTCGGCGCCCGGCCTGTCGACCAGCTCGATCTGGTCCACGGCGTTGCACCAACGACAGCGCACCGACTCGATGGTCTCACTGACCACCTCGCGCTCCTCGACACTCGACTCCCCGGCCAGGTCGAGATGCACGTACTCCACGACCTTCGAGGAGCGCGTCACATCGAAACGGGTGAGATTGCCGCAGAGCGTGCAGCGCCAGCGGGTCCCGTCCGTCGGCTGGGGAACCGTCGTCATCGTTGCGTCCTCTTTCGTCGTTCGTCGAGTCCTGCGCGTGCCCAGGTCTCCGGTCTCGCGGTGCGCCGTCGAACTGCGGATGTCCTGCGGTAACCCTACGGCCTCGCACACGGCCGCCGGCACGGCGAGGCGGTCCGTCCCGTTCCCGCCGGGTACGTCATGCTCTGTACGTGACCGATTGGCGGAAGGCCGGCTGGCGGCAGCGGGCCAGGGAGCTCGGGGCGGCAGCGGCGGGCGGCGCCCCGGTCACGTACGGGCTGATCGCGCTGTGCTGTGCGGTGTTCCTGGCCGGTCCCCTCTCCGGGTTCGGCCCCGCCCACGGCAGAGCCGACGCCCTCCTGGCGGCCCAGGCCGGTTACTTCGAGCGGTGGGGTGTGATCCCGGGCGAACTCCTGGACGGCTCCGCACGCGCCGCCCTGACCCCGCTGACCGCGCTCTTCGTCCACGGAAGCTGGCTGCACCTGCTGGGCAACATGCTCTTCCTGTACGTGTTCGGCGCGATGGCCGAGGAACGCATGGGCCGCACCGAATTCGCCTTCTTCTACCTCGTGTGCGGCTACTTCGCCCTGGTGGCCTACGCGGTGGCGCACGCGGACTCCGACCGGACGCTGGTCGGCGCGTCGGGAGCGATCTCCGCGGTGCTCGGCGCGTTCCTCCGCCTCTTCCCCCGGGCCCGGGTCACCAGCCTCTTCCCGTTCCTCTTCTTCCTGCCGCTGCGTTTCCCCGCCTGGATCGTACTCGTGTTCTGGTTCGTCCTGCAGTGGCTGGCGGCGCGGAGCGCGGGCGGCGGCCCGGGCGTGGCGTACCTCGCGCACGTGGCGGGTTTCGTGGCCGGGTTCCTCTACGCCTGGGCGCGGTTCCGGGGTACTACAGTGAAGTCTCCAGCCACGGCCACTGAGGGAGAAAGCCAGCCGTGATCACCGCGATCGTGCTCATCAAAACCAGCGTGGACCGGATTCCCGAGATCGCGGAGGCCATCGCCTCGCTGGACAGCGTCAGCGAGGTCTTCTCGGTCACCGGTACGTACGACCTGATCGCCATGGTCCGGGTGGCCCGGCACGACGATCTGGCCGATGTCATCCCGGGCCGGATCAGCAAGATCCAGGGCGTCGAGGCCACCGACACCCACGTGGCCTTCCGGACGTACTCGCAGCACGACCTCGAGGCGGCCTTCGCCATCGGCCTCGACGCCTGAGAACCGGCCTCGACGCCTGAGAACCGGTCCCGGCGCCCCGAGAACCGGCTTCGGCGTCCGAGAGGGCGAACGGCTCCGGCCGGGGGCGGGGCGCTGTGCCTTCCGCCCCCGGCCGGAGCCTTTTCCCGGACCGCTCAGACCTGGGCCGCGCCCCGGTCGGGCACGCAGCGGCCCTCCTCGGTGCGGTAGGTCCAGCGGGCGCCCTTGCTCACCAGCTCACGGACGGCTCCGAGGAAGCGCTCGATGTGCTCGTCCGGAGTGCCGGCTCCGAAGCTCACCCGGATGGCGTTGAGGGACTTCTCCCCCGGCGCGGCCTCCGGCGCGCCGCACTCGCCCGGCTCCTGCGGCTCACTGCCCAGCAGGGTCCGGACCAGCGGGTGGGCGCAGAACAGTCCGTCGCGCACCCCGATGCCGTACTCGGCGGAGAGCGCCGCGGCGAAGTGCGAGCTGTTCCATCCCTCGACCACGAAGGAGATGACGCCGACCCTCGGGGCGTCGTCGCCGAACAGCGAGAGCACCCTGACCTCGGGGACCTCGGCGAGGCCCTCGCGGACCCGGCTCACCAGGCGCTGCTCCCGAGCGACGAGCCGGTCGAATCCGGCCTCGGTCAGCGCCTTGCAGGCGGCGGCGATGGAGTGGACGCCGATGACGTTGGGCGATCCGGCCTCGTGCCGGGCCGCGGTGGTGTGCCACTCGACGTCCACACCGCCGTCGGCGCGCCGGGTGACCTTGCGGGAGGCGCCGCCGCCCGCGAGGTACGGCTCCGCCTCCACCAGCCAGTCGGACCGGCCCGCGAGGACGCCCGAGCCGAAGGGTGCGTACAGCTTGTGCCCGGAGAAGGCGACCCAGTCGACGTCCAGTCCGGCGATGTCCACCGGGTGATGGGGTGCCAGCTGCGCGGCGTCGAGCACGATCCGCGCACCGTGCGCATGGGCGGCGGCGGCGAGTTCCTTCACCGGCCACAGCTCACCGGTGACGTTGGACGCGCCGGTGACGCAGACCAGCGCGGGGCCGTGGGGCTCCCGGCCGGCCAGGGCCCGCTCCAGCGTGGCGACCGCCTGGTCCGGGGTGCGGGGCGCGTCGAGGCAGGTGACCCGGGCGCCACGCCAGGGCAGCAGCGAGGCGTGGTGCTCGGTCTCGAACACGAACACCTGGCAGTCGGCGGGCAGGGCCGCGGCCAGCAGGTTGAGGGAGTCGGTCGTCGAGCGGGTGAAGACCACCTGGTCGCCGGCGCGGCAGCCGAGGAACTCCGCGACGGTCGCCCGGCTGTTCTCGAACAGGTCGGTGGAGAGCTGCGAGAGGTACCCGGCACCGCGGTGCACGCTGCCGTAGTACGGGGCGTAGGCGGCCACGTCGTCCCACACCCGCTGGAGGGCCGGGGCACTCGCCGCGTAGTCGAGGGCGGCATACGTGACATCACCACCCGTCACGAGCGGAACGATGACATCAGCACCCAGAACCGGCAGCGGGGCACAAACGGACTGGTCGACGGCAACGGTGGAGACAGACATGGCGAACTCCCGTGAGAGGCAGGCGAGAACCACGCGCCGGCGATACGCAGCAGCGCGGGAAAAGAGAAGAAGGGTGTGCGGAGGAGGGCGCCGAGCCCTATCGCATTCGCTTGCTCACAAGAGGCTCCCTGGGACCAGGACCCCAAGGGGTGGCATCCGACGATGCCGAGGGGCCCGCGCTTGCCACAGACCTCGCTGCCTGCGGCCTGGTCTTCACCCGGGGCACCCCGCCACGGACGGAGGGTTGCCGGACAGCGGGCCGGGGCCGTAGTCGCTGTCACTCATGACCTGCGCAGCATCTTGCCATACCCGCGGTGACGCGCAAGGGCGCAGTCCGCGATACGGACTGCGCCCTGGCTCACATCGCCCGCTCTCAGGCGTTGCTGACCGTCACCCAGCGCTCCAGCGCGTGCTTGGCCGCTCCCGAGTCGATCGACTCCGCGGCCCGCGCGATCCCGCCCGAGAGCTGCTCGCTCAGCGTGCCCTCCCCCGGGTCCAGCGCGACCAGCGCGGCAGCCGAGTTGAGGAGTACCGCGTCGCGTACGGGGCCGGTCTCCCCGTCGAGCAGCCGACGGGCCACATCCGCGTTGTACGAGGAGTCCGCGCCGCGCAGCGCCTCGACGGGTACCAGGTCCAGGCCGACGTCGCGCGGGTCGAAGGCCTCCTCACGGACGGTGCCGTCGCGGACGATCCAGACGCGGGAGGTCGCCGTGGTGGTCAGCTCGTCCAGGCCGTCGTCGCCCCGGAAGACGAGCGCCGAGTTCCCCCGGTCCGCCAGCACGCCCGCGACGATGGGGGCCATCTTCGGGTCGGCGACCCCGATGGCCTGGGAGCGCACCCGGGCCGGGTTGGTGAGCGGGCCGAGGATGTTGAAGGTGGTCTGGGTGCCGAGCTCCTTGCGCGCCCTGGCCGCGTACCGCAGGGCGGGGTGGAACTTCACCGCGAAGCAGAAGGTGATGCCCGCTTCCTCGGCGACGGCCACGACGCGCTGCGGCGTCAGTTCGAGGTTGACGCCGAGCTTCTCCAGGACGTCGGAGGCCCCGCTCGCCGAGGAGGACGCCCGGTTGCCGTGCTTGACGACCTTGGCGCCCGTCCCCGCGACGACGATCGCCGACATGGTGGAGATGTTGACCGTCTTGGCCATGTCACCGCCCGTCCCCACGATGTCGACCGTGCGGCCGGGCACATCGATGGTGTGGGCGTGCTCGTACATGGCGCGGACGAGTCCGGTGACCTCGTCGACGGTCTCGCCCTTGGTCCGCAGGGCGACCGCGAAACCGGCGATCTGCACGTCCGTGGCCTCGCCGCGCATGATGCGGTCCATGGCCCACGCGGTGTCGTCCGCGCCGAGGTGCTCACCGCGCAGGAGGGGGGTCAGCACGCCGGGCCAGGTGCGGTCCGCCACGCTGTCGGCGCCGTCCGGGGTCACCACGTTCATGGTCCGCTCCTGGGGTCCACAGCCGGTACAAGGATGTCTCCCACCCTATCCAGGCCCGGGGGACAGCGAAGAGCCCCGTCCATCGGATGGACGGGGCTCCTGCTGTGGCGGTCAGCTGAGGTGATCAGTGGTGGCCGTGGCCGCTGGTGATCTCCTTGTACTCCTCGGCAGTGGGCTTGGCGATCTGGTTGTTCTCGCCGTAGTAGCTCCGGCTGAGCCTGGCCCGCAGCTTCTGGAGCGCCGACGGCTTGCGCTCGACACCGTTCTCGTCGACCGTCGGGCCGATCTCGACCGGCTTGTACTGCTCGTGCGCCGTGAGCGTGTGCAGCTGCTCCTGGCTGAGCGGCTCGTGGATCTCGACGAACTCACCGTGCGGCAGGCGCTTGATGGTGCCGGACTCGCGCCCGTGCAGCACCTTCTCCTTGTCGCGGCGCTGGAGGCCGAGGCAGATCCGCCGGGTGGCGATGAACGCGAGGACCGGGCCGACGAAGAAGGCGATCCGTACGAACCAGCTGATCGCGTTGAGCGACAGGTGGAAGTGGGTCGCCCAGATGTCGTTGCCGCCGCCGATCAGCATGACGAAGTAGATCGTCACCCAGGCGACGCCCAGCCCGGTACGGGTCGGAGCGTTGCGCGGGCGGTCCAGGATGTGGTGCTCGCGCTTGTCGCCGGTGATCCACGACTCGATGAACGGGTACAGGGCGAGCGCCGCGAGGACGACACCGAACAGCACCAGCGGGATGAGCACGCCCAGGACCAGCGTGTGGCCCCAGAGGTTGATCTCCCAGCCGGGCATCACACGGACGAAGCCTTCCGCGAAGCCCATGTACCAGTCCGGCTGGGCGCCCGTGGACACCTGGTCGGGACGGTAGGGACCGAGCGCCCAGATCGGGTTGACCGTGGCGATCGCCGAGAGGATCGCGATGAAACCGAAGACCAGGAAGAAGAAGCCTCCGGCCTTGGCCATGTACACCGGCAGCAGCGGCATGCCGACGACGTTCTTGTTCGTCTTGCCCGGACCGGCGAACTGCGTGTGCTTGTGGAAGAAGACCAGGATGAGGTGGCCGACCACGAGCCCGAGCATGATGCCCGGCAGCAGCAGGATGTGGATCGAGTAGAACCTCGAGATGATGTCCGTACCGGGGAACTCCCCGCCGAACAGGAACATCGAGATGTACGTACCGACGATCGGCATCGACAGGATCGCGCCCTGCGTGAAGCGCACACCCGTGCCGGAGAGCAGGTCGTCCGGGAGCGAGTAGCCGGTGAACCCGGTGAACATGCCGAGCACGAAGAGCAGGAAGCCGAACAGCCAGTTGATCTCGCGCGGCTTGCGGTACGCACCGGTGAAGAACACCCGGAACATGTGCACGAACATGCCGGCGAGGAAGATGATCGCGGCCCAGTGGTGGATCTGCCGGACCAGCAGGCCACCGCGGACGTCGAAGCTGATGTCCAGCGTCGAGGCGTAGGCCGCGGACATCCGGATGCCGTTCATCGGCTCGTACGAGCCGTGGTAGACGACCTCGTTCATGCTCGGGTTGAAGAACAGCGTCAGGTACACACCCGTGAGGATGATGATGATGAAGCTGTAGAGGCAGATCTCACCCAGCATGAAGGACCAGTGGTCCGGGAAGATCTTGCGCATGTTGGCCTTGGCCAGGCCGTAGATGCCCAGCCGGCCGTCCGCCCAGTCGGCCACCCGCTCACCGGCGGGCGCCTTGCGCTGTGTTTCCGTCGCAGTACTCATCCGCGCTCCCAGAAGGCAGGACCGACGGGCTCTTCGAAGTCACCGAGCGCCTCGAGGTTGCCCTCGCTGTTCACGCCGATCCGCAGCTGCGGAAGCGCGTGACCGGCCGGACCGAAGATGACGCGGGCGCCGTCGGAGAGGTCGAAGGTGGACTGGTGGCACGGGCAGAGCACGTGGTGCGTCTGCTGCTCGTACAGGCTGATCGGGCAGCCGACGTGGGTGCAGATCTTGGAGAAGGCCACGATTCCCTCGTGGGCCCACTCGCGCTCGCGCTTGTCCTTGATGTTGTCCGGCTCGATGCGGATGATCATCAGGGCGGCCTTGGCGATCTGCGTCTGGAAGTCGTGCGCGTCCTCCTCCAGGCCCTCGGGCATGGCGAAGGTCAGCGAACCGACGACGACGTCCTCGGGGCGCAGCGGCTCCATGGTGTTCATGTTGACGAGCTGCTTGCCCTTGGCCCACATGGTCTTGCGGAGCTTCTTCTCCGGCAGCGGACCGAGGTCGCGCAGCAGCACCACACCGGAGAGCGGCACCAGGGCCAGCGCACCGAACATGGTGTTGCGGATCAGCTTCCGCCGTCCGATCGCGGACTCCTTGGCACCGGCCGCGAAGTCGGCCATGACCTTGGCCTTGACCTCGGGCGCCGCCTCGATGGCGTGCCGGTCGTCGGCGACCTCCACGTCGGACATCAGGGTGCGCGCCCAGTGGACGGCGCCCGCGCCGATGAGGAAGAGCGCCAGCCCCAGGGTCAGGCCCAGGGAGAAGTTGAGCGCGCTCACATGGCCGAACGGCCAGATGTAGACGATCTTGTCGACCGGGAAGATGACGTACGAGGCGATGAAGCCGACCGTCGCCAGCATGGACAGCGTGAACATGAGGGCGACGGCTCGCTCGGAGCGCTTCGCGGCCCGTTCGTCGATGTCCTGGATGCGCGGCCTGTGGGCCGGCAGCCCCGGGTCGGCGAACGGGTCGCCCGCACCCTCTACCGCGCCGTGCGCGGTGCCCTGCTCTACCGGCAGGTTCTCTTCTGGAATCTGTTGGCTACTCATGACTTCTTGGCCTTAGCGGTGTGGGCCGCGACCCATACGGCGATGGCGATCAGGCCGCCCAGGCCGAAGATCCAGCCGAAGAGGCCTTCGCTGACGGGTCCGAGGCCACCGAGCGCGAGCCCGCCGGGGGTCTCGGACTCATCGCCGTTGACGGTCTTGATGTACGCGATGATGTCTTTCTTCTCCTGCTCCGGCATGGTGCTGTCCGGGAAGGAGGGCATGCTCTGCGGGCCGGTCTGCATGGCCTCGTAGATGTGCTTCGGGCTCACACCTTCGAGACTCGGGGCGTACTTCCCGTTGGTCAGGGCGCCGCCCTCACCGGTGAAGTTGTGGCACTGCGCGCAGTTCGTGCGGAACAGGTCACCGCCCTTGGCCACGTCCGCACCCGAGGGGTCGACCTGGCTCTTGGTCGGCGTGATCGGGCCGGCGCCCAGGGACGCGACGTACGCCGCGAGCTGGTCGATCTCGACCTGGGTGTAGATGACCTTCTTCTTCGGCACCTGGGGGCCCGGCTGCTGGGCCGGCATGCGCCCGGTGCCGACCTGGAAGTCGACGGCGGCGGAGCCGACGCCCACGAGGGACGGCCCGTCGGTGGTGCCCTGACCGCCGGATCCGTGGCAGCTTGCACAGCCCACGGAGTAGAGCTTCTTGCCCTCGTCGATGGCGAGGGACTGGGCGGTTTCGTCGGCCTGCGCCTTACCCGCAGGCGCAAACGCGGCGTACAGCCCCCCGGTAGCCGCCAGCGCGAGGAGTAGTACGACGACCGCCGCCAGCGGATGGCGTCGTCGTGCGGAGAGCTTTTTCACGGATTACCCCGGTGTCAGGATCTTCTGCGTCGATGGTGGGTGGGTGCGAACCCGGTTACTTGATCATGTAGATCGTGGCGAACAGACCGATCCAGACGACATCGACGAAGTGCCAGTAGTAGGACACGACGATGGCGGCGGTGGCCTGCTCATGGGTGAATCTCGAGGCCGCGTATGTCCTGCCCAGTACGAGCAGGAAGGCGATGAGACCGCCTGTCACATGCAGACCGTGGAAGCCGGTCGTCAGGTAGAACACCGAACCGTACGGGTCGGAGGACAGGGAGAGACCCGCCTCCTTGACCAGCTCGGTGTACTCGAGGACCTGGCCTCCGATGAAGATCGCACCCATCACGAACGTGATGATGAACCAGGTGCGGAGCTTCTTCACATCGCCCCGCTCCGCGGCGAATACGCCGAGCTGGCAGGTGAGAGAGGAAAGCACCAGGATCGTGGTGTTCGTCGCCGAGAACGGGAAGTTCAGATGGTGAGCCATCTCCTTCCAGTGATCGGGTCCCATCACCGATCGCAGGGTGAAGTACATCGCGAAGAGGGCCGCGAAGAACATCAGCTCGGAACTCAACCAGATGATGGTTCCGACGCTGGTGAGGTTCGGCCGATTGACCGACGGGTGCGCGTGCCCGGTTTCTACTGTCGTTGCTGTCGCCACGACCGACATTATGTCGGTCGCTTATCCCGCCCTCACTCCGGGGGGTGCCGTTCGGTGTGTCAGCCGCGTGTGTCCTCACCGAACGGCCCATCGGATCGCTGTCCTTACCGGTGCTGACAGGCAGTCCGGCGGAGTACGATCCGCGCATCGGTTCATGCCCCGAGAGCCCCGAAGACACAGACGTCACGGAGGAACAATGCAGCCGACCGCCACGGTCCTGGTCTACAGCGACGACGCCAACACCCGTGAGCAGGTGAGGCTGGCCGCCGGGCGCAGGCCTGCGGCGGACGTGCCACCGGTGGAGTTCCTGGAGTGCGCCACCCTGCCCGCCGTCCTGAGCGCCCTGGACCGGGGAGGCATCGATGTCTGTGTGCTGGACGGCGAGACGGCCCCGGCGGGCGGCATGGGCGTCTGCCGGCAGATCAAGGACGAGATCTTCGACTGCCCGCCCGTGCTGCTGCTGATCGGACGCCCGCAGGACGCCTGGCTGGCCACGTGGAGCCGTGCGGACGCCGCTGTGACGCATCCGGTCGACCCGGTCGACTTCGCGGACGCACTGGCCTCCCTGCTGCGCCGCCGGCTGTCCGTGGGGGCCTGAGGCACAGGGTTCCCAGCCCCCTCCGCGGCGTCCCTCCGGGGCGCGGCGCACTCCGGCCGGCTCAGACCTGGGGGCGCAGCCGCGCCGCCTGGACGCCGTTCCCCGTGTCCGTCGTGCCGCCGCCGTGCAGCGCGCTGCCCTTCAGCCAGGCGTCCCAGGCCAGGTTCCAGTCACCGAAGCCGTTGTCGAAGGGCGTCATCATCTCGCCGTCGCTCCCGACGACCTTGACGATGTCGCCCTCGCGGACGGTCTCGAAGAACCATTCGGCGTCGGCGGTGCTCATGCCCGTACAGCCGTGGCTGACGTTCGCGTTGCCCTGTGAGCCCGTCGACCAGGGGGCCGCGTGGACGTATTCACCGCTCCAGGTGACGCGTGTCGCCCAGTAGACCGGCAGGTCGTAGGACTCCGAGGAGCCGGCGGCGATGCCGATGCTCTCCCCGCGCATGCGTACGAACTGCTCCTTGGCGAGCACGACCTTGACGCCGTTGCGGGTCTCGAAGCCCGGCTTGCCCGTGGTGACCAGCAGGGTGTTGATCACCTCGCCGTTGCGCAGGACGGTCATGGTGTGGTCCGAGGCGTCGGTGACCGCTTCTATGCGGTCGCCGGTGGTGAGCTTCAGGGGCTTCGCGGCGGCGCCGTGGAGGGCGTCGGTGACCTTTATGCCCTTGAGGTTGCTGCGGACGTCGATGCTGGCGCCGGCGGGCCAGTACTCCTGGGGCCGGTAGTGCAGGGTCTTGGCGTCGACCCAGTGCCAGGAGCCCGTGACGGCGGGGGCCGACCGGACCTGCAGGCCGCGTTCCACGGTGGCCCTGGCCGCCCTGCCGGTGACCGGAGCGCTGAGTTCCGCGGTGAGGGGCTGTCCGACCCCGTAGGTGCCCGCCTGCGGGCCGAAGGTGACCTTCAGGAACTTCTTGGCCGAGACCGTGCCGAAGGCGTACGTACGGCTGCCGGGAGCCCCGTCGCCGTTCTCGGTGGAGACCTTGACGGTGTACCGGGTGCCGGCGGCGAGCGGGGTGGTGGAATGCCACCGTGTGCCGTCGGCGTCGAGTTCACCCGCCAGATGGCGGCCCTGGGTGTCGACGGCCGTCACGTCCGTGATCTTCGCGTCGTCGTCCTTGACGGTGACTTCGAGGGGCTTGTCGGGGTCGGCCTCCTCGTCCTCGGCCGGGCCGTTGAAGGAGACCAGACCGGCGGCGTCGTGCGGCCTCAGCGACAGCGGATGGCCTTCGGGCTCCCCACAGGCGGTCGCACCTGCAGCCAGGGTCACGACCAGCAGGGTGCAGCTCACTACGGTGCGGATGCGCGGCGTGCGGTTCATGAACCCACGCTAAGAAGATTCATCCGATCCAGCGCGTTCAGTGACTGCAAACGGGGGCCCGGTCCGCTCGGTGACGAGCGGACCGGGCCCCCGTTCGGGTGCGACGCGTCCGGTGGAGGCGTGTCCTACTGGGTGCGGTTCTCTCCCCGGTAGTACTCGAAGACCCAGCCGAAGAGGCCGATCAGGAGCAGCGGGGCCGAGAAGTAGGCCAGCCACCAGCCGAAGACGACCGCCATGAAGAGGAAGGCGCCACCGATGGCCAGCGAGAGCGGCTGCCAGCTGTGCGGCGAGAAGAAGCCCACCTCACCGGCTTCGTCCGCGACGTCGGCTTCCTTGTTGTCCTGGGCCATCGCGTCGACCCTGTTGGCCGTGAAGGCCAGGTAGAAGCCGACCATGATCGTCAGTCCGAAGGACAGGAAGAGCGCGGTGGTGCCGACCGGCTCCTGGGACCACACGCCGTACGTGATGGCCATGGCCAGCATGAAGACGCTCAGCCAGATGAAGAGCTTGCCCTGGATCTTCACTTGCCCTCCTCCTTGCCGCCCACGAGGACCTTGTCACCCTCGGACAGGTGATCCAGCTGCTCGAGCGCCGTGATCTCCGGGTGGTGAAGGTCGAACGCCGGGGATTCGGAACGGATCCGCGGCAGGCTGAGGAAGTTGTGCCGCGGGGGCGGGCAAGACGTCGCCCATTCGAGCGAGCGGCCGTAGCCCCAGGGGTCGTCGACCTCGATCTTCTTGCCGTACTTGGCGGTCTTCCACACGTTGTAGAAGAACGGCAGGATCGACAGGCCGAGCACGAACGAGGAGATCGTCGAGATCGTGTTCAGCGCGGTGAAGCCGTCGGCGGCGAGGTAGTCCGCGTACCGGCGGGGCATGCCCTCGGCGCCCAGCCAGTGCTGCACCAGGAAGGTGCCGTGGAAGCCGACGAACAGCGTCCAGAACGTCATCTTCCCGAG
>Ga0196960_10000033_pt1 | contig 50590 bp, 54 predicted proteins | sample S3v_5metaG_FD_183187 | JGI IMG/M metagenome (GOLD analysis project Ga0196960, IMG submission 183187) | Soil microbial communities from Anza Borrego desert, Southern California, United States - S3+v_5 | ecosystem: Environmental > Terrestrial > Soil > Desert | place: USA: California | collected...
AGCGGGTGACGAGCTCACCGACGGTGTGCACGCCCTCGCGCTTGAGGCAGTTGTAGGACCGGACGGTGAGGTCCATGTCCTCGATCGGCATCGAGAAGTTCGCGATGTCGGCGGCCTCGGCCGGGCTCGGCCCGACCTCGATGCCCTCCGCGTCGACGTTCAGCTCGCGCAGCAGGCCGAACAGCTCGACCAGGGTCGACCCGGCGGACGCGATGGCGTCGCGCGGGGCGATCGACGGCTTGCTCTCGACGTCGACGACCAGGCGGTCGAAGTCGGTGCGCTGCTCGACACGGGTCGCCTCGACGGCGTAGGTGACCTTGAGGACCGGCGAGTAGATCGAGTCCACGGGGATGCGGCCGATCTCCTGGCCGGGCTGCTTGTTCTGCGGCGCGGGGACGTAGCCACGCCCGCGCTCGACGACCAGCTCGACCTCGAGGCGGCCCTTGCCGTTGAGGGTGGCGATGTGCAGCTCGGGGTTGTGCACCTCGACGCCGGCCGGGGGGGCGATGTCGGCGGCGGTGACCTCACCGGGGCCCTGCTTGCGCAGGTACATGGTCACCGGCTCGTCGGAGTCGGAGCTGACGACCAGGCCCTTGAGGTTGAGGATGATCTCGGTGACGTCCTCCTTGACGCCCGGCACGGTGGTGAACTCGTGCAGGGTGCCCTCGATGCGGATGCTGGTGACAGCCGCACCGGGGATGGACGACAGCAGCGTGCGCCGCAGGGAGTTGCCGAGGGTGTAACCGAAACCGGGCTCCAGCGGCTCGATGACGAACCGCGAGCGCTGCTCCGAGATGATCTCCTCGGTCAGCGTGGGGCGCTGTGCGATGAGCATTGTTTCTCCTTCAGGTCCTCCGGCACCCGCCATATGACGCCGTGAGGGGTGGTGCTGGCTCCGGCGGGCATCTGTCCGCCCGCCGGAGCCATGGCCCCCTTGCAGGGTCCCACCGCGAGCTCGCGAGTGGTGGGGGGCAAGGGGGTCTTTCTAGGGGTCCTTCTACTTCGAGTAGAGCTCGACGATCAACTGCTCCTGGACCGGGGTGTCGATCACCTGACGGGCCGGGATGCCGTGCACGAGCACGCGCAGCTGGCTGCTGACGACCTCCAGCCACGCGGGCACGGGGCGCTCGCCGGCGCGGGCCTGAGCGATCTCGAACGGCAGCATCGTGCGCGACTTCTCGGCGACCTCGATGATGTCGTTCTCGCTCACGCGGTAGGACGGGATGTCGACCTTGCGGCCGTTCACCCGGATGTGGCCGTGGCGCACCAGCTGGCGGGCCATGTCGCGGGACTCGGCGAAGCCGGCCCGGTAGACCACGTTGTCCAGCCGCGACTCGAGGATCTGCAGGAGAACCTCACCGGTCTTGCCGGTCTTGCGGTTCGCCTCCTCGTAGTAGCCGCGGAACTGCTTCTCCAGCACGCCGTAGATGCGGCGGGCCTTCTGCTTCTCCCGCAGCTGCAGCAGGTACTCGCTGTCCTTGCTGCGGCCCCGGCCGTGCTCGCCCGGCGGGTACGGCCGGATCTCGATCGGGCACTTCGGGGACTCGCACTTGCTGCCCTTGAGGAACAGCTTCATCTTCTCGCGCCGGCACATGCGGCAATCGGCTCCGGTGTAACGGGCCACGTCTCTCTACCTCTTCGTCTTCGTCGGTGGCCGGTCAGACCCGGCGGCGCTTCTTGGGGCGGCAGCCGTTGTGCGGCTGTGGGGTGACGTCCTGGATCTGTCCCACCTCGAGGCCGGTGGCCTGGAGGGAGCGGATCGCGGTCTCGCGGCCGGAGCCGGGACCCTTCACGAAGACGTCCACCTTGCGCATGCCGTGCTCCTGCGCCTTGCGGGCCGCGTTCTCAGCGGCCATCTGCGCGGCGAAGGGGGTCGACTTGCGGGAGCCCTTGAAGCCGACGTGGCCGGCGGAGGCCCAGCTGATCACGTTCCCGTTGGGGTCGGTGATCGAGACGATCGTGTTGTTGAACGTGCTCTTGATGTGCGCAGCACCGTGAGCGACGTTCTTCTTCTCTTTGCGGCGGACCTTCTTGGCGCCGGCCGCGGCGCGAGCCCTGGGAGGCATCTATCCGGTTCCTCTGTCTTTCGTGGCCTAAGTGAGGGGATGGAACGGCCCCGGCGCAGGGACCCGGCCCGAGCGGAGCGAGGGCTGGGGGCGCCGGGGTCCTTTACTTCTTGCCGGCCTTCTTCTTGCCGGCGATGGTCTTGCGCGGGCCCTTGCTCGAGCGCGCATTGGTCTTGGTGCGCTGACCGTGCACCGGGAGGCCGCGACGGTGCCGCAGGCCCTGGTAGCAACCGATCTCGATCTTCCGGCGGATGTCGCCGGCGACCTCGCGCCGCAGATCACCCTCGACGCGGAAGTGCTCGTCGATGTAGTCGCGGAGCTTCAGCAGGTCCTCGTCACTGAGGTCCTTGGCGCGCAGGTCCGGGCTGACGCCCGTCGCGGCCAGGGTCTCCTTGGCGTGGTGCTTGCCGATCCCGTAGATGTAGGTGAGCGCGATCTCCATCCGCTTCTCGCGGGGCAGGTCGACGCCGGCCAGTCGTGCCATGTTCTAGGTGCTCCCTGTTTGTTCGACTCAGCCCTGGCGCTGCTTGTGCCGGGCGTTGTCGCAGATGACCATGACCCGGCCGTGCCGGCGGATCACCTTGCACTTGTCGCAGATCTTCTTCACCGACGGCTGGACCTTCACCGGTGCCGCCCCTCATTCCTCAGATCGATGTGTGCCGGGACCGCACACGATGTGCGGCCGCCGACGGTCACTTGTAGCGGTAGACGATGCGACCGCGGGTCAGGTCGTAGGGCGAGAGCTCCACGACCACGCGGTCCTCGGGCAGGATGCGGATGTAGTGCTGCCGCATCTTGCCGCTGATGTGGGCGAGCACCCGGTGCCCGTTCTGCAGCTCGACCCGGAACATCGCGTTGGGCAGCGGCTCGACGACGCGACCCTCGACCTCGATGGCCCCGTCCTTTTTCGCCATGCCCTACACGCGCTCCCTGACTCGGTGGTACTAGAACCTTGCGCGCCCACGCCGGTACCCGGCTGGACACACGCGGTGATTGCAGAACAGGTGGTGCTGACGTTCTCGCAGAGGGCGTCTCGCGTCACGCGGCCACAGCACGACGACAAGACGGCGCGAACGCCGTCGGCCACTGTACCCCGACGCCGCTCACCTCACCAACCCGCCCTGAGGTGACAGCACGCACGCTGGGAACTGCGACGGAACGGTCCCGTCGCAGAAGCCCGGCGCGAGCGCAGCGAGCGCCGGGGGGCGACGGGCCGCAGGACCCCCTCCTCCTCAGCCCTCGCACTCTCAGGCCGAGTTTTTGGAGGGAGCCTCAGGTGCGGGGGGTCACGCCGAACGGGGCGAGGCCGGCGACTCCGCCGTCCCGGGCCGTCAGGACCCACGGCCCCTCCGGCGTGATGGCGACCGTGTGCTCGAAGTGGGCGGCCCGGGAGCCGTCCTTCGTCACCACGGTCCATCCGTCGTCGAGCTCCGCCGTCGAGGGGTCCCCGACCGTGACCATCGGCTCGATCGCCAGGACCAGCCCCGGAACCAGCCGGGGGCCGCGGCCGGGACGGCCGTAGTTCAGCACGTGCGGGTCCTGGTGCATCTCGGTACCGATGCCGTGACCGCCGTAGTGGTCGACGATGCCGTACTCGTGGTCCGCGGAACGGATGGACTCCTCGACGGCGTGGCTGATGTCGGTGAGCCGCCCACCGGCCACCGCACGGGCCAGCCCGGCCCACATGGAGCGCTCCGTGACCTCGAGCAGGGCGGCGTCCTCGGCGGAGGGCTCCCCCACCGTGACGGTGACGGCGGAGTCACTGTGCCAGCCCTCGAGGATCGCGCCGCAGTCGATGGAGATGTTGTCGCCCGGGGCCAGCCGCCGACCGGCATCCGGGATCCCGTGGACGACCTCGTCGTTGATCGACGCGCAGATCGTGCCCGTGAACCCGTGGTACCCGAGGAAGTTCGGGATGCCGCCGTGCGAGCGGATGTAGTCCTCGGCGACGGCGTCGAGCTCGCCGGTGGTGACTCCGGGCACGACGGCGGCCTTCACCGCCTCGAGCGCCCCGGCGGTGATCAGCCCGGAGGCCCGCATGAGCTCGATCTCGTGGGCCGTCTTGATCTGGATCATGCGTCCACTCCACTTCGCCAGCAGCGGGATGCGACCGAGGATGCCTGCCGTCATCTGCCGTGCTGCTCCTTCATCGGGACCGGAGGGGGTCAGGTGGTGGCCGGCTGCCCGGCCTCGCCGTTCCCGTCCGCGCCCAGCGCGCGAAGCGCTCGGGCGGTGACCTCCTCGACCGATCCGATCGCGTCGATCCGGGCCAGCAGCCCCTCGCCCTCGTAGAACCCGGACAGCGGCGCGGTCTGTTCCCGGTAGACCTGCAACCGGTGACGCACGGTCTCGGGCTTGTCGTCGTCGCGCTGGATCTCCTTGCCGTCGACGATCATGCGCCGTCCGGAGAGCCGGCGGACCAGCTCCTCCTCCTCGACGACGAGCTCCAGCACACGGTCCAGCCGCTGACCCAGATCCGCCAGGGACGAGCGCAGCTGCTCGGCCTGGGCGATGGTCCGGGGGAACCCGTCGAGCAGGAAGCCGGCCTCGGCGTCGGGTTCGGCGAGCCGGTCCTTGACCATGGCGACGGTGATCTCGTCGGGGACGAGGTCACCGGCGTCCATGTACGTCTTGGCCCGCTGGCCGAGCTCGGTCTGCCCGCTCACGTTGGCGCGGAAGATGTCACCGGTCGAGATCGCCGGGACGTCGAGCTCACCGGCGATGTACTGCGCCTGGGTGCCCTTGCCCGCGCCGGGGGGCCCCAGGAGGACGACGCGCACTACTTCAGGAACCCTTCATAGTTGCGCTGGTTCAACTGCGTCTCGATCTGCTTCACCGTTTCCAACCCCACTCCGACCATGATGAGGACCGCCACCCCTCCGAACGGGAAGTTCTGGTTCTGCCCCGGCTGCGTGATGGCGAGGAAGAAGTTCGGCAGCACCGCGACCAGACCCAGGTAGATGGACCCCGGCAGCGTGATCCGGGACAGCACGTACTGCAGGTACTCGGCGGTCGGCCTCCCTGGGCGGATGCCCGGGATGAAGCCGCCGTAGCGCTTCATGTCGTCGGCCCGCTCCTCCGGGTTGAACGTGATCGACACGTAGAAGTACGTGAAGAAGACGATCAGGCCGAAGAAGACCGCGATGTGCACCGGACTGCTCTGGTCGATGATGTGGTTCTCGAAGAACTGGCGCACGCCGCCGGTCTCGTTGCCCTGCAGCTGGATGATCAGCTGCGGCAGGTACAGCAGCGACGAGGCGAAGATGACCGGGATGACGCCGGCCTGGTTCACCTTGAGCGGCAGGTAGGTCGAGGTGCCGCCGTACATGCGGCGGCCGACCATGCGCTTGGCGTACTGGACCGGGATGCGCCGCTGCGCCTGCTCGACCCAGACGACCGTGCCGATGATCAGGACGGCGATCACGCAGACCACCGCGAAGACGACGCCGCCTCGGGACTGGAGGATCGCGCCGCCCTCGGCCGGGATGCGCGCGGCGATCGAGGTGAAGATCAGCACGGACATGCCGTTGCCGATCCCCTTCTCCGTGAGCAGCTCGCCGAGCCACATGATCAGGGCGGTTCCGGCGGTGAGGGCGACGACCAGCACGACCGTCGTCCAGACCGAGTCGGAGGGGATGATCGGCTCGCTGCAGTTGGGGAAGAGCTGACCGCTGCGGGCGAGGGCGATGATGCCGGTGCTCTGCAGGATCGCCAGCGCGATCGTGAGGTAGCGGGTGTACTGGGTCAGCTTGGCCTGACCCGACTGCCCTTCCTTCTTGAGCACCTCGAACCGCGGGATGACCACCACGAGCAGCTGCACGATGATGCTCGCGGTGATGTACGGCATGATCCCGAGGGCGAACACCGACAACCTGAGCAGCGCACCGCCGGAGAACAGGTTGACCAGCGAGTAGATGTCGCGCTGGTCGGACGCCTGCGCCAGCTCGAGGCAGTTGTTGATCGCCTCCACCGAGACGCCCGGCCCCGGGACCTGGGCTCCCAGCCGGTACACGGCGATGATCGCCAGGGAGAACAGCAGTTTGCGCCGAAGGTCTGGCGTCCGGAACGCCGCGGCGAACGCCTGCAGCACGTGCCCTCCCCTGCTCGGTCGGTCGACACTAACAGCGACCCGCGCACCTGCCGCGGACCGCAAAGTTGAAGGACCCCCCTGCCCCCCACCGCTCGCAAGCTCGCGGCGGGCCCCTGCAGAGGGGCCAAGGGCAGGGGGGTCCTTCCTCAGATGCGGGTGGTGCTGCCCCCGGCCGCGCCGATCTTCTCGGCGGCGGACGCGGAGAACGCGTGTGCGTGGACGTCGACCTTCACGCCGCCCAGGTCGCCGGTGCCGAGCACCTTGACCGGCTGGCCGCGCCGTACGGCGCCGGCCTCCACGAGGGTGTCCGGGTTGACCGGACCGCCCTGCGGGAAGAGCGCGGCGATGCGGTCCAGGTTGACGACCTGGAACACGACCTTGTTGGGGCTCTTGAAGCCCGAGAGCTTGGGCAGCCGCATGTGCAGCGGGGTCTGCCCACCCTCGAACCGGGCGCTCGTGTTGCCACGGGCGCCGGTGCCCTTGGTGCCGCGACCGGCCGTCTTGCCCTTGGAGCCCTCACCGCGGCCCACGCGGGTCTTGGCGGTGTGGGCACCCGGAGCCGGGCGGAGGTGGTGGACCTTAAGAGTCATGGTGTGTCATCCCTCAAACTTCTTCGACGCGCACGAGGTGCGGCACCGTCGCGACCATCCCGCGGATCTCGGGACGGTCCTCCTGGACGACCGAGTCGTGGATCCGCTTCAGGCCCAGCGAGCGCAGCGTCTGACGCTGGTTGGGCTTGGTGCCGATCGCCGACTTGACCTGGGTCACCTTCAGCTGCGCCATCTCAGGCCCCCTGACCCGCACGGGCACGGAGCATGGCGGCCGGGGCGACGTCCTCGAGCGGCAGACCGCGGCGGGCCGCGATCTCCTCGGGGCGGACGAGGTCCTTCAGCGCCTGCATCGTGGCGTGCACGATGTTGATCGGGTTCGACGAACCGAGGCTCTTGGAGAGCACGTCGTGGATGCCGGCGCACTCCAGCACGGCGCGCACCGGCCCACCGGCGATGACACCGGTACCGGGGCTGGCCGGCTTGAGCAGCACGACACCGGCAGCGGCCTCGCCCTGCACCGGGTGCGGGATCGTCTTGGCGATGCGCGGCACCTTGTAGAAGTGCTTCTTGGCCTCCTCGACACCCTTGGCGATCGCCGCGGGCACCTCCTTGGCCTTGCCGTAACCGACGCCCACGGTGCCGTCGCCGTCGCCCACGATCACGAGAGCGGTGAAGCTGAAGCGCCGACCACCCTTGACGACCTTGGACACGCGGTTGATGGCCACCACGCGCTCGATGTAGTTGCTCTTCTCGGCGGGAGCGCCCCCGGGGCCCCGCCCGCCGTCACGGCGGTCACGGCGGTCGTTACCGCCGCCGGCGCCGCCGCCGCGTCGCTGTGGTCCTGGCATCAGACGTCCCTCTCGATCTGCTTCTGCACGGTGTTCGCGGTGCTGGCCATCAGAAGTCCAGCCCCCCCTCGCGGGCGCCGTCGGCGAGCGCGGCGATGCGACCGGCGTACCGGTTGCCACCACGGTCGAAGACGACGGCGGAGATGCCGGCGGCCTTCGCCCGGTCGGCGATCAGGGTGCCCACCTGACGGGCGAGGGCCGACTTGTCGCCCTCGGCACCGCGCAGGCCGGCGTCCATCGTCGACGCGCTGGCGAGCGTGCGGCCGACGGTGTCGTCGACGAGCTGCACGTGGATGTGGCGCGCCGAGCGCTTGACCACCAGGCGCGGGCGCTCCGGCGTGCCGGTGACGCGCTTGCGCAGGCGGTTGTGACGGCGCAGCCGCGACGTGCGGCGAGCCGTGCTGACGTCGGTGCCGACGGGCTTGCGGCCGCCGGCGGTCTTCCCGCTGGTGGAGGTGGTTGCGGTAGCCATCACTTACCCGTCTTCCCGACCTTGCGCTTGATGACCTCGCCCTGATACCGCACGCCCTTGCCCTTGTACGGGTCCGGCTTGCGGATCTTGCGGATCTTGGCTGCGACCTCGCCGACCAACTGCTTGTCGATGCCGCTGACCCGCAGGCGGGTCGGTGATTCGACGGCGAAGGTGATGCCGTCGGGAGCCTGCACCGGGACGGGGTGGCTGAAGCCCAGGGCGAACTCGAGGTCCGAGCCGCGCGCCTGGACGCGGTAACCCACGCCGACGATCTCGAGGGTCTTGGTGTAGCCCTCGGTGACCCCGGTGATCATGTTGGCGATGAGCGTCCGCGAGAGCCCGTGGAGGGCGCGGTTCTGCCGCTCGTCGTTGGGGCGCTGCACCCGCAGCGTGCCGTCGTCGTCGCGCTCGACGGTGATGGGGGCCGCGACGGTGTGCGTGAGGTTGCCCTTGGGGCCCTTCACGTTCACCGTCTGTCCGTCGATGGCGACGTCCACACCACTGGGCACCGCGATCGGGAGTCGTCCGATCCGTGACATCTTCGTTCGCTCCCTTACCAGACGTAGGCGAGGACTTCCCCACCCACGCCCTTCTTGTTCGCCTGCTTGTCCGTGAGCAGCCCGGTCGAGGTCGAGATGATCGCCACGCCGAGGCCACCGAGGACCTTGGGCAGGGAGGTCGACTTCGCGTAGACCCGCAGACCCGGCTTGGAGACCCGCCGGACGCCGGCGATGCTGCGCTCGCGGTTCGGGCCGTACTTCAGGTCGATCTGCAGCTGCTTGAAGGTGCTGCCGTCCTTCTCGATCTCGCTGACGGTCCACCCGGCGATGTAGCCCTCCTGCTGGAGGATCTCGGCGATGTGCGTCTTGAGCTTCGAGGACGGCATGACCGCTGCGTCGTGGTACGCCTGGTTGGCGTTCCGCAGACGCGTGAGCATGTCTGCGATCGGGTCGGTCATCGTCATGGCGTGTGGTGCCTCTCTCGCCGCGGTTCCTCATGCGCTGGGTCTCGGAGACTTGGCGCTGGGCCTCTCGGCGATCAGTGGTGCGTTGGTGAGGGGATGGAACCGGCCCCGCCGCAGGGCCCCGCCGCGAGCGTGCGAGCGGTGGGGGGCGGCGGGGTCCTTCTACCAGGAACTCTTGCGGACGCCGGGGAGCTCCCCGGCGTGGGCCATCTCCCGCAGGCAGATCCGGCACAGGCCGAACTTGCGGAAGACGGCGTGCGGACGACCGCACCGCTGGCAGCGGGTGTAACCGCGGACCGCGAACTTCGGCTTGCGGGCCGCCTTGTTGATCAGAGCCTTCTTGGCCATCTGTCTCTCCTGCCCCGGCTCAGCGGGTCGTGTTCACGACGGTCAGGCCGGCGAAGGGGAAGCCGAGCTGGCGGAGCAGCTCGCGACCCTCCTCGTCGGTCGTGGCGGTGGTGACCAGCGTGATGTCCATACCGCGCGGCCGGTCGATCCGGTCGACGTCGATCTCGCGGAACATCGACTGCTCGGTCAGCCCGAACGTGTAGTTGCCGTGACCGTCGAACTGCTTGGCGCTCAGGCCACGGAAGTCACGGATACGCGGCAGGGCCAGCGACAGGAGCCGGTCGAGGAACTCCCACATGCGGTCGCCGCGAAGGGTCACCTTCGCGCCGATCGGCATGCCCTCGCGCAGCTTGAACTGCGCGATGGACTTGCGGGCCCGGACGACGGCCGGCTTCTGGCCGGTGATGGCGGTCAGGTCGCGGACCGCGCCGTCCATCAGCTTGGCGTCGCGAGTGGCCTCGCCGACGCCCATGTTGACGACGATCTTCGTCAGGCGAGGGATCTGCATGACGTTCTCGTAACCGAATTCGCCCTGCAGCGCCGGCACGATGTTCTCGCGGTAGTTGGCGAGCATGCGGGGCAGCTCACGGGTGGGTGCGCTCATGGGGTCAGAGGTCCTTACCGGTGCGCCGCGAGACCCGGATGCTGCGGCCTTCCTCGTCCTTGCGGTGACCGACCCGGGTCGGCTTGTCCTCGGAGTCGATCACCATCACGTTGCTCACGTGGATGGGCGCCTCCTGCGTGACGATCCCGCCCTGCTGGGCACCGCGCTGGTTCGAGCTGATGCGCGTGTGCTTCTTGACCCGGCCGACGCCCTCCACGAGCACCTTCTGGAGCTTGGGGTAGGCGGCGATGACACGGCCCTTCGCGCCCTTGTCCTTGCCGGACAGCACGAGGACGGTGTCGCCCTTCTTGACCTTCATCGACGGCGTCTTCCCGCTGGTGTTGGCAGCCATGATCAGAGCACCTCCGGCGCGAGCGAGATGATCCGCATGAAGCGCTTGTCGCGGAGCTCGCGGCCCACAGGGCCGAAGATGCGCGTGCCGCGGGGGTCGCCGCTGTCACGGATGATCACCGCGGCGTTCTCGTCGAAGCGGATGTAGGAGCCGTCGGGGCGACGACGCTCCTTGACGGTGCGGACGACGACGGCCTTGACCACGTCGCCCTTCTTCACGCCGGCGCCGGGCAGCGCGTCCTTGACGGTGCCGACGATGATGTCGCCGATGCCCGCGTAGCGTCGCCCTGAGCCGCCGAGCACCCGGATGCAAAGGATTTCCTTCGCACCGGTGTTGTCGGCGACCCGCAGGCGCGACTCCTGCTGGATCACGTCCTACTCCCAAGATTGTGATGTGACAGCCGGGCCGGAACGGTGAACCGGCTGTCCGGCACCCGCGTGCCGACGCACCGGCGGCTCAGGCCGCCGGTGCGTCGAGGCACAGGTACCGGGATGCGGCGCGCACCCCCTGATGAGAGGTGCGATGCGCGCCAGTCGTCCAGCGTACTCGCTGCGGCCGGACGGCTGCGAGGTGGCCCGGAAGGCCGGCCCCGCGGACCTGCAGGTGCTACTTGGCCTTCTCGAGGACCTGCACGAGCCGCCACCGCTTGGTGGCCGACGTCGGACGGGTCTCCATGATCTGCACGCGGTCGCCGATGCCGGCGACGCCCTGCTCGTCATGCGCCTTCAGCTTGCTGGTGCGGCGGATGACCTTGCCGTACAGGCCGTGCTTCACGCGGTCCTCGACCTCGACGACGATGGTCTTCTCCATCTTGTCGCTGACGACGAGGCCCTCACGGACCTTGCGGTAGCCGCGGCCGGCCAGGCCGGGGCCCGACGACTGCTGGGTCTCGGTCATGCCACACCCTCGTTCGGGGCGACCGAGAGGCCCAGCTCGCGCTCGCGCATGATCGTGTAGATCCGGGCGATGTCGCGGCGGACGGTCTGCAGTCGCCGGTTGTTGTCCAGCTGGCCGGTGGCCACCTGGAACCGCAGGTTGAACAGTTCTTCCTTCGACTCGCGCAGCCGCGCGGCGAGCTCGTCGACGGAGAGCTCGCGCAGCTCGGGAGCGGTCAGACCGGCGGCCATCACACTTCTCCTTCACGCGTGATGAAGCGGCACTTCATCGGCAGCTTGTGGATCGCGCGGCGCATGGCCTCGCGGGCCACGGGCTCGGCGACACCGGACAGCTCGAACAGCACGCGACCGGGCTTGACGTTGGCCACCCACCACTCGGGCGAACCCTTACCGGAACCCATGCGGGTCTCGGCCGGCTTCTTCGTGAGCGGACGGTCCGGGTAGATCGAGATCCACACCTTGCCGCCACGGCGGATGTGCCGCGTCATGGCGATACGAGCGGACTCGATCTGCCGGTTCGTGACGTACGCCGGCTCGAGCGCCTGGATGGCGAAGTCGCCGAAGTTGATCTCGGTACCACCCTTGGCCCGGCCGGACCGGCTCGGGTGGTGCTGCTTGCGGTGCTTGACGCGCCGTGGGATCAGCACGGTCAGCTCCCCTGCTCGTCGATGGTGGTCTCGGTGGCCGTGTCCTCGGTGACCGTGGTCGCGGCCGCCGTGGATTCGGCGATCGCCGTGGCCTGCGGGCCGGCCGCCTCGGCGACCGTGGTCTCGGGAGCCACCTCGCCGGACGTCACGGCCACCACGCTGTCGGTCGTGTCGGCGACGGGACCCGTCGAGGACTCGACCGCTGCACGGCCGGCCTCGGTACCACCGGCGGTGGTGCCGGAGGAGCCGGAGCGACGCTGCGGGCGCTGGGCCCGCTCACGGCGCTGCTGCCGGTCGGCGAGGGCCTCGAGGGCCGCGCGCTCGGCGCGGGAGCCGCTCACGTCGCCCTTGTAGATCCACACCTTGACGCCGATGCGACCGAAGGTCGTGCGCGCCTCGTAGATGCCGTAGTCGATGTTCGCGCGGAGCGTGTGCAGGGGCACGCGACCCTCGCGGTAGAACTCGGACCGGCTCATCTCGGTACCGCCGAGGCGGCCCGAGCACTGCACCCGGATGCCCTTGACCTGCGGGCTGCGCTGCGCGGACTGCATCGCCTTGCGCATGGCGCGGCGGAAGCTGACCCGGCTGGAGAGCTGCTCGGCGACGCCCTGGGCGACCAGCTGCGCGTCGGACTCGGGGTTCTTGACCTCGAGGATGTTCAGCTGCACCTGCTTGCCGGTCAGCTTCTCGAGCTCGCCGCGGATGCGGTCGGCCTCCGCGCCGCGGCGGCCGATGACGATGCCCGGCCGGGCGGTGTGGATGTCGACGCGGACCCGGTCACGGGTGCGCTCGATCTCGACCTTGGAGATGCCGGCCCGCTCCATGCCCTTGGACATGAGCTTGCGGATCGCGACGTCTTCCTTGACGTAGTCCTTGTAGAGCTTGTCCGCGTACCACCGGGACTTGTAGTCGGTGGTGATCCCGAGCCGGAACCCGTGCGGGTTGACCTTCTGACCCACTAGCGGGTCCCTCCCCTCGTGTTGTTCGTCTGCTGGGTGGCCGGGCCGGACATGCCGGTGTCCCGGCGCGCCTTGCGCGACTTCTGCGCGAGGACGTCGCTGCTGGCGACCTCGCTGACCTCGACGGTGATGTGGCTGGTCCGCTTGTTGATGCGGAACGCCCGGCCCTGCGCACGCGGACGGATCCGCTTGAGCGTCGGGCCCTCGTCCACGTAGGCGGCGCTCACCACGAGCGCCGCCGGGTCGAGCTGCAGGTTGTGCTCGGCGTTGGCCACCGCGCTCGCGACGACCTTGGCCACCGGCTCGCTGGCCGCCTGCGGCGCGAACCGCAGGAGGGCAAGGGCCTCATCGGTCGGCAGGTAGCGGATCAGGTCCACCACCCGGCGGGCCTTCATGGGGGTCACACGGACGAACCGGGCCGTAGCCCGGGCGACCGGCGCCTCCTGTCCCAACTGGGAAGTCATCTGAATCTCTCTCTACCTGGTCAGCCCCGCCGCGAGCGGCGGTCGTCCTTGATGTGCCCACGGAAGGTGCGCGTGGGGGCGAACTCGCCGAGCTTGTGCCCGACCATCGCCTCGGTCACGAACACCGGGACGTGCTTGCGGCCGTCGTGCACCGCGAGGGTGTGGCCCAGCATGTCCGGGATGATCGTCGAGCGACGCGACCAGGTGCGGATCACGTTCTTGGTGCCCTTGTCGTTCTGAGCGTCCACCTTCTTGAGCAGGTGGTCGTCGACGAACGGGCCCTTCTTCAGGCTGCGTGGCATTCGGAGTCTCCTTAACCGCCGGGTACCCGGGCTCAGCGCTTCTTGTTGGCGCGCCGGCGGCGCACGATCATGGCGTCACTGGCCTTCCGCTTGCGCGTCCGGCCTTCCGGCTTGCCGTTCGGGTTCACCGGGTGGCGACCACCGGAGGTCTTGCCCTCACCACCACCGTGGGGGTGGTCGACCGGGTTCATGGCCACACCGCGAACGGTCGGGCGCTTGCCCTTCCACCGCATGCGCCCCGCCTTGCCCCAGTTGATGTTCGACTGCTCGGCGTTGCCCACCTCGCCGACGGAGGCGCGGCAGCGCACGTCGACGTTGCGGATCTCGCCCGACGGCATGCGCAGCTGCGCGAAGCGACCCTCACGGGCGACCAGCTGGACGCTGGTGCCGGCCGAGCGAGCGATCTTCGCGCCACCGCCGGGACGGAGCTCGATGGCATGAACCACGGTGCCGACGGGGATGTTCCGCAGCGGGAGGTTGTTACCGGGCTTGATGTCGGCCGCGGGGCCGCACTCGACCGTGTCGCCCTGCTTGAGCCGCGCCGGTGCGAGGATGTAGCGCTTCTCGCCGTCGGCGTAGTGCAGCAGCGCGATCCGCGAGGTGCGGTTCGGGTCGTACTCGATGTGCGCGACCTTCGCCGGCACGCCGTCCTTGTCCGCCCGACGGAAGTCGATGAGACGGTAGGCGCGCTTGTGACCGCCACCCTGGTGGCGGGCGGTGACCTTGCCGTGGACGTTCCGTCCACCGCGGCCGTGCAGCGGCCGGACCAGCGACTTCTCGGGATGGTCGCGGGTGACCTCGGCGAAGTCGGCGACGCTGGAGCCGCGGCGGCCCGGCGTCGTCGGCTTGTACTTGCGGATAGCCATTGCTGACTCAGTCCTCTATCTCTGGTCCGTGTGGGTCCGGGTGGTGGGGTGGGCTGGATGCCCAGCCGTCAGGCGCCCGGGCCCCCGAAGATCTCGATGCGCTCACCGGGGGCGAGCGAGACGATGGCGCGCTTGGTGTCCTTGCGCTTGCCCATCTGTGCACCCCGGCTGCGCTTGCGCTTGCCCTGGCGGTTGACCGTGTTGACGCCGAGAACCTTCACGTTGAAGATCTGCTCGACGGCGATCTTGATCTGCGTCTTGTTCGCCTCGGGCAGCACGATGAACGTGTACTGCCCGGAGTCGATCAGGCCGTAGCTCTTCTCGGAGATGACCGGGGCGAGCAGGACGTCCCGGGGGTCGCGGACGCTCATGCCTTCTCCTCGGTGGTCTCTTCGACGGTGCCCTCGCCGACGGCGGGAGCGATGGACGGGACGCCACCGGAGATCTCCGAGGTGGCGAGATCGGGGAGGTCGGCGCCGGAGCGCTTGCCCCTCGCCGGGCCGGCCACGAACTCCGCGAGCGCAGCCTCGGTGAAGATGACCTCGTCGGCGACCAGCACGTCGTAGGTGTTCAGCTGACCGGCCTCGATCAGGTGCACCTGGGGCACGTTGCGCAGGCTGACCCAGTTGAGGACGTCGTCCCGGTCCAGCACGATCAGGACCCGCTTGGCCTGCGTCACGGCGTTCAGCGTGGCGAGGGCGGCCTTCGTCTTGGGGGCGTCGCCGTCGACGAACGCGGAGACCACGTGCACCCGGCCCTCACGGGCCCGGTCGGAGAGGGCACCGCGCAGGGCGGCGGCCTTCATCTTCTTCGGGGTCTTCTGCGAGTAGTCCCGCGGCTGCGGGCCGTGGACGGTGCCACCGCCGGTGAACTGCGGCGCGCGGATCGAGCCCTGACGGGCCCGGCCGGTCCCCTTCTGGCGGTAGGGCTTCACGCCACCACCGCTGACCTGGGCCCGCGTCTTCGTCGCGTGCGTGCCCTGGCGGGCCGCCGCGAGCTGCGCCACGACCACCTGGTGCATCAGCGACACGTTGGCGCTGGCGTCGAACAGGTCGCCCGGGAGCGTGACGCTGCCCGAGGTCTCCCCGGCCGGCGTCCGGACATCCACCTGGCGGTCGGCGCGCGTCTCCGGAGAACCGGTACTCGTCGATGCGGTCACTTGGTGTCACTCCCCACGGGACCACCCTTGACGGCCGAACGGACCAGCACGAGGCCGCCCTTCGGGCCGGGGATGGCGCCCTTGATCAGCAGGAGGCCGCGCTCGGCGTCCACCTTGTGGACGTTGAGGGACAGGGTCGTCGTCCTGACCGCACCCATGCGGCCGGCCATGCGCAGGCCCTTGAACACGCGGCCGGGGGTGGACGCGCCACCGATCGAACCGGGCGCACGGTGCTTGCGGTGGGTGCCGTGCCCGGCGCCCAGACCCTTGAAGCCGTGCCGCTTCATGACACCAGCGGTGCCCTTGCCCTTGCTCGTGCCGATGACGTCGACCTTGGCCACGCCGTCGAAGACGTCGGTGGTCAGCTCCTGGCCGACCGTGTAGGTGCCGGCGTCCGAGGTGCGCAGCTCCACCAGGTGCCGCCGCGGCGGAACGCCCGCCTTGGTGAAGTGCCCGCCCTCGGGCCTGTTCACCTTGCGCGGGTCGATCTCACCGAAGCCGAGCTGGACGGCGGAGTAGCCGTCGACCTCGGGGGTGCGCACCTGGGTCACCACACACGGGCCCGCCTTGACGACGGTCACCGGCACGAGGCGGTTGTTCTCGTCGAAAACCTGGGTCATCCCCAGCTTCTCGCCGAGGAGACCACGAAATGTGCTCGCCATGTCTGCTGACTGCCCTTACTGGATGTTGACGTCGACCGAGGCCGGCAGGTCGATGCGCATGAGCGCGTCGACCGTCTTCGGCGTCGGGTCGAGGATGTCGATGAGCCGCTTGTGCGTGCGCATCTCGAAGTGCTCGAACGAGTCCTTGTACTTGTGCGGCGAACGGATCACCGCGTACACGTTCTTCTCCGTCGGCAGAGGCACCGGGCCGACCACACGCGCTCCGGTCTTGGTGACCGTCTCCACGATGCGCCGCGCCGAGGCGTCGATCGCCTCGTGGTCATAGGCCTTCAGCCGGATGCGGATCTTCTGTCCCGCCATCGCTGTCTTCTGCTCCTGCCGATCGGTTGTGAAGGTTCGAGTGGGTCTGCTGACCCTGAGATCCGGATGGTGGGCCGGACGCCCTGGCCGGGCGGCGGCCGGAACCGGCCGCCGCCCGTCGGGGTACTACTACTTGATGATCTTGGTGACGCGACCGGCGCCGACCGTGCGGCCACCCTCACGGATGGCGAACCGGAGACCCTCCTCCATGGCGATGGGCTGGATGAGCTCCACCGTCATCTCGGTGTTGTCGCCGGGCATGACCATCTCGGTGCCGGCGGGCAGGGTCACCACGCCGGTCACGTCCGTCGTCCGGAAGTAGAACTGGGGACGGTAGTTGTTGAAGAACGGCGTGTGACGGCCACCCTCGTCCTTCGAGAGGATGTAGACCGAGCCCTCGAAGTTGGTGTGCGGGGTGATCGAACCGGGCTTCACGACGACCTGGCCGCGCTCGACGTCCTCGCGCTTGATGCCGCGCAGCAGCAGACCGACGTTGTCACCGGCCTGACCCTGGTCGAGCAGCTTGCGGAACATCTCGACGCCGGTGACGGTCGTCTTCGTCGAACCCTCGCGGATACCGACGATCTCGATCTCCTCGGAGACCTTGACGATGCCACGCTCGACGCGGCCGGTGACGACCGTGCCGCGACCGGTGATGGTGAAGACGTCCTCGACGGGCATGAGGAACGGCTTGTCGATCTCGCGCTCCGGCTCCGGGATCGCGGTGTCGACGGCGTCCATCAGCTCCATGAGCTTGTCGCCCCACTCGGCGTCGCCCTCGAGGGCCTTCAGCGCCGAGACGCGGACCACGGGGACGTCGTCGCCCGGGAACTCGTACTCGGACAGCAGCTCGCGGACCTCGAGCTCGACGAGCTCCAGGATCTCCTCGTCGTCCACCATGTCGGCCTTGTTCAGGGCCACCACGATGTAGGGAACGCCGACCTGGCGGGCCAGGAGGACGTGCTCCTTGGTCTGCGGCATCGGACCGTCGGTCGCCGCGACCACCAGGATGGCGCCGTCCATCTGCGCCGCACCGGTGATCATGTTCTTGATGTAGTCGGCGTGACCGGGGCAGTCGACGTGCGCGTAGTGACGGTTCTCCGTCTGGTACTCCACGTGCGCGATCGAGATCGTGATGCCGCGGGCCTTCTCCTCGGGCGCCTTGTCGATCTGGTCGAACGCGGACGCCTCGTTGAGGTTCGGGTACTTGTCGTGCAGGACCTTGGTGATCGCCGCGGTCAGCGTCGTCTTGCCATGGTCGATGTGCCCGATGGTGCCGATGTTGACGTGCGGCTTGGTCCGCTCGAACTTGGCCTTGGCCACTGGGTTCCTCTCCTCGTGGTTACGCAGGTGGTGCGTGCTCTGGGGTGGGGCTGTGCTCGGGGAGCGCAGGCGCGGGCGCCCGCATTCCGGTTACTCGCCGGTCGCCTTCGCGGAGTTCACGGCTCGGCTCCGGGAGAGCTCCGCGCCTCGGGCCGCGGACGGCCCTGCGATGCTCACTCTCCCGTCGCCTTCGCGGAGTTCATGGCTCGGCTCCGGGAGAGCTCCGCGCCTCGGGCCGCGGACGGCCCTGCGATGCTCACTCTCCCGTCGCCTTCGCGATGATCTCCTTGGCGACGTTGGCCGGGACCTCGGCGTACGAGTCGAACACCATCGAGTAGCTCGCCCGTCCCTGGGTGCGGCTGCGCAGGTCGCCCACGTAGCCGAACATCTCCGACAGCGGCACCAGGGCCTTCACGATGCGGGCGCCGGAGCGCTCCTCCATCGCCTGGATGATCCCGCGGCGGGAGTTCAGGTCGCCGATGACGTCACCCATGTTCTCCTCGGGCGTCGTCACCTCGACCGCCATCAGCGGCTCGAGCAGGGCCGGGCTGGCCTTGCGCGCCGCCTCCTTGAAGGCGATCGAGCCGGCGATCTTGAAGGCCATCTCCGAGGAGTCGACCTCGTGGTACTGGCCGTCGAGCAGGCTCGCCTTGACGCCCACCATCGGGTAGCCGGCCAGGACGCCGTACTGCATGGCGTCCTGCATGCCCGCGTCGACCGAGGGGATGTACTCCTTCGGGATGCGGCCACCGGTGACCTTGTTCTCGAACTCGTAGGTCGCGGAGTCGCCGCTCATCTCCAGCGGCTCGATCGCGATCTGGACCTTCGCGAACTGCCCGGAGCCACCGGTCTGCTTCTTGTGGGTGTAGTCGTAGCGCTCGACGGCCTTGCGGATCGTCTCGCGGTAGGCGACCTGCGGCTTGCCGACGTTGGCCTCGACGTTGAACTCGCGGCGCATGCGGTCGACCAGGATCTCCAGGTGGAGCTCACCCATGCCGGAGATGACGGTCTGGCCGGTCTCCTCGTCGAGGCGGACCTGGAACGTCGGGTCCTCCTCGGCCAGCTTCTGGATGGCCGTGCCCAGCTTCTCCTGGTCGCTCTTGGTCTTGGGCTCGATCGCGACCGAGATGACCGGCGCGGGGAAGGTCATCGACTCCAGGATCACCGGCTTCTGCGGGTCGCAGAGGGTGTCACCCGTGGTCGTCTGCTTCAGGCCGTTGACGGCCACGATCTCGCCGGCGCCCACGCCCTGGCGCTCTTCGCGCTTGTTGGCGTGCATCTGGTAGATCTTGCCGACCCGCTCCTTGCGGTCCTTGGTGCTGTTCAGCACCGGGGAGCCCGCGTCGAGCTTGCCGGAGTAGACCCGGATGTAGGTCAGCTTGCCCAGGTGCTGGTCGGTCTGGATCTTGAACGCCAGCGCCGAGAACGGCTCGTCCTCGTCGGCGTGCCGGAGGACCTCGGTCTCGCCGTCCAGGGCGGTTCCGACGATGGACTCGATGTCCAGCGGGCTGGGCAGGTAGTCGACGACCGCGTCGAGCAGGGGCTGCACGCCCTTGTTCTTGAATGCGGTCCCCGTCAGGACGGGGTTCACCTCGCCGGCGATGGTCGCCTTGCGGATGGCCGCCTTGAGCCGGTCGACGGAGATCTCCTCGCCACCGAGGTAGTCCTCCATGAGCGAGTCGTCGAAGTCCGCGATGTTCTCGAGCAGCTTCTCGCGGTACTCGGCGGCCTGGTCGGCCAGCTCGGCCGGGATCTCCTCGACCGCGTAGTCCTCGCCCATCTTGGTCTCGCCGCGCCAGGTGAGGGCGCGCATCTGGACCAGGTCGACGACGCCGATGAAGTCGGCCTCGGCACCGATCGGCAGCTGCAGCACCAGCGCGTTGGCGCCCAGCCGCTCCACCATCATGTCGACGCAGCGGAAGAAGTCGGCTCCGGTGCGGTCGAGCTTGTTGACGAAGCACATGCGCGGGACGCCGTACTTCTCGGCCTGCCGCCAGACCTGCTCCGTCTGCGGCTCCACACCGGCGACACCGTCGTAGACGGCGACCGCACCGTCGAGCACCCGCAGCGACCGCTCCACCTCGACGGTGAAGTCGACGTGCCCGGGGGTGTCGATGATGTTGATGTCGTGGCCGTTCCAGGAGCACTTCGTCGCGGCGGACGTGATGGTGATGCCGCGCTCCTGCTCCTGCTCCATCCAGTCCATCGTGGCCGCGCCGTCGTGGACCTCACCGATCTTGTACGTGATACCGGTGTAGAAGAGGATGCGCTCGGTCGTCGTGGTCTTGCCGGCGTCGATGTGCGCCATGATCCCGATGTTGCGGGTCCTGGCGAGCTGGGCCTCGTTGCTGGCCATTACTTCTCCTCTTTGGTTCGGTCCGCGAGCAGGTTCCGGGGATGGCCCGGTGTTCCCGCCGGTCGCGGGCGCTGGTGGACGGATGTCACCAGCGGTAGTGCGCGAAGGCCTTGTTCGACTCGGCCATCTTGTGCGTGTCCTCGCGCCGCTTGACGGCGGCGCCGAGACCGTTGCTCGCGTCGAGCAGCTCGTTCATCAGGCGCTCGGTCATCGTCTTCTCCCGACGAGCCCGGCTGTACTGGATCAGCCAGCGCAGGCCGAGGGTGGTGCTGCGGGAGGCGCGGACCTCGACCGGGACCTGGTAGGTCGCACCACCGACGCGGCGGCTGCGGACCTCGAGGCTCGGCTTCACGTTGTCCAGCGCGCGCTTGAGCGTGACGACCGGGTCGGTGTCGCTCTTGGCGCGGGCACCCTCGAGGGCGCCGTAGACGATCGCCTCGGCGACGGAACGCTTGCCGTCGACGAGGACCTTGTTCACCAACTGGGTGACCAGCGGCGACTGGTACACCGGGTCGACGACCAGCGGACGCTTGGGTGCGGGGCCCTTGCGCGGCATCAGCTCTTCTCCTTCTTCGCGCCGTAACGGCTGCGAGCCTGCTTGCGGTTGCGGACACCCTGGGTGTCGAGCGAGCCGCGGATGATCTTGTAGCGCACGCCCGGGAGGTCCTTCACGCGGCCGCCGCGCACGAGCACCATCGAGTGCTCCTGCAGGTTGTGGCCGACGCCCGGGATGTAGGCGGTCACCTCGATGCCACTGGTGAGGCGGACGCGGGCGACCTTGCGCAGCGCCGAGTTCGGCTTCTTCGGCGTGGTCGTGTACACGCGCGTGCACACCCCGCGGCGCTGGGGAGAACCCTTCAGCGCCGGGGTGTTGGTCTTCTCGACCTTGTCCTCGCGGCCCTTGCGGACCAGCTGGTTGATCGTGGGCATGGGTGGCCTGGATCTCCTACCTGCGCTGGGGTGGTGCTGCCTGGTGTCTCGCTACTGCTCTGCTGGTGGTGCTCGGGTGCCGGCCCCCGGGGGGAACCTGCCCGACCCCGGCCGTGTTCCACCTCCGGTCCACGTGGTCGGGCGTGTCGCCCTTCCCCGGACCGGTCCGGTGAAGGACCAGACTCGGTTGCCCCTCGCGACTCGGCGCCGCCACCCTCCGGTCACCGCGTCGGACGCGGCCCGGCGGATGGTCCCTGGCGACACGAGGAGTTCCACCTCTGGTCGCCCAGGCGCACCGCGAACGGGAGCTGGCCCAGGGCACCCTGGGCACGGCTGCCCACGATACCCGCGCCCTGATGACCGGTCAAAGGCGGGTCCCTCACAGCAGGTCGACAAGGCGACCGGCGCGGTCCGGACAGGAGCCGGAGTTCCCGCACAGTACAGCCGGGAGCTGCCGGAGACGGCTTCCCGCTGCTCGGGCCGCGCCCCGCTACCGTGCGGGCGGTGCCATCGGTGGCGCCGGGACCAGAGGAGTGCGCGTGCGCATCGGCATCCAGGCCAGCTACAGCGGCGGCTTCCAGGAGACGGCTGCGGAGATCCGCGATCTCGAGGCGGCCGGGCTCGACCTGGCGATGGTGGCCGAGGTGTACACGTTCGACGCGGTCAGCCAGCTGGGCTACCTCGCGGCCGTGACGGAGCGCGTGGAGCTGCTGAGCGGCATCCTGCCCATCTACAGCCGCACGCCGGCGCTCACGGCCATGACCGCGGCCGGTCTGGACTTCGTCTCCGGCGGGCGGTTCACCCTGGGCCTGGGCGCCTCCGGACCCCAGGTCATCGAGGGCTGGCACGGTCTCCCCTACGACGCCCCGCTGCAGAGGACCCGCGAGATCGTCGAGATCTGCCGCCGGGTCTGGCGGCGCGAGCGGTTGGACCACGCCGGGAAGAAGTACACGGTGCCGCTGCCGGCCGAGCAGGGAACCGGCCTGGGCAAGCCGCTGAAGCTCATCAACACCCCGGTGCGCGAGCGGATCCCCGTGATGCTGGCCGCGCTCGGCCCCAAGAACGTGGAACTGGCAGCCGAGATCGCCGAGGCGTGGGAGCCGATCTTCTTCGTCCCCGAGAAGGCCGCGTCGGTCTGGGGGGACTCGTTGGCGGCCGGCCGCGCCAAGCGTGACCCCGCTCTCGGCGAGCTGCAGGTGGTCACGGGTGTTCCCGTCGCCGTCGGTGACGACGTCGAGCCGATGCTGGAGCTCGTGCGCCCGGCGCTGGCCCTCTACATCGGGGGCATGGGCGCCCGCGGCAGGAACTTCTACAACGACCTCGCCGTCCGCTACGGGTACGCGGCCGAGGCCGAGCTGATCCAGGACCTCTACCTGAACGGCAGGAAGGACGAGGCTGCGGCCGCGGTGCCCGAGGAGCTGGTGCGCTCGGCCTCGCTCATCGGCCCCGAGGGCCATGTCGCCGAGCGGATCGCCGCCTTCGGTGAGGCAGGCGTCACCACCCTCGTGCTCCAGCCACTGGTCGACACCCGCGAGGGCCGGCTGCGCACCGTGGAGACCGTGAAGCGCCTGGCGGGGTGAGCCCTGCCGGGGTGGAGGCCCATGTCCCGCTCACCCGCAGGTGCCCGCGACCACTCCGTGCACGTCCGGGCCCCAGCAGATCATCGCCACGGACGCGGGCTGACCGGATCCCCCAGGCAGACGAAGGGCCCCGCGGATCCGGATGGATCCGCGGGGCCCTTTCGTCACCTACGGGAGGTCAGCCCCGCCAGTCGTACTCCTCGAGGCGCACGGCCTCGCCGGTGCCCTGACCGAAGACGTCCGGGCTGTAGTACTGCCCGTCGTCGTAGCCGGCCATGGTGTAGACGGCGGCGCGCGCCTCCTCGGTCGGCTCGACCGTGATGTTGCGGTAGCGGCTGATACCCGTACCCGCCGGGATCAGCTTGCCGATGATCACGTTCTCCTTGAGACCGAGCAGGCTGTCGCTCTTGCCCTGGATCGCGGCGTCGGTGAGCACCTTGGTCGTCTCCTGGAAGGAGGCGGCCGACAGCCACGACTCGGTCGCGAGCGAGGCCTTGGTGATGCCCATGAGCACCGGGCGGGCCGAGGCCGGCTCGTTGCCCTCGGCGACGACCCGACGGTTCTCGGTCTCGAACAGCGTCCGCTCGACCAGCGCACCGGGGAGGAACTCCGTGGCGCCCGAGTCGATGATGGTCACCCGCTTCAGCATCTGGCGGATGATCACCTCGATGTGCTTGTCGTGGATCGACACGCCCTGGCTGCGGTAGACCTCCTGGACCTCGCGGACCAGGTGCAGCTGCACCTCGCGCGGGCCCATGATCCGCAGCACCTCGTGCGGGTCCACCGCACCCTCGGTCAGCTGCTCGCCGACCTCGACGTGGGCGCCGTCCTCGACCCGCAGCCGCGACCGGCGCGACAGCTTGTCGTAGACGACCTCGTCGGAGCCGTCGTCCGGGGTGATGGTGAGCTTGCGGAACTGCTCGCCGTCCTCGATCCGCACCGTGCCGGCCAGCTCGGCGATCGGCGCCTTGCCCTTGGGCACGCGCGCCTCGAAGAGCTCCACCACACGCGGCAGACCGTGGGTGATGTCCTCACCCGCGACGCCACCGGTGTGGAAGGTGCGCATCGTCAGCTGGGTGCCGGGCTCACCGATCGACTGGGCGGCGATGATGCCGACCGCCTCGCCGACGTCCACGAGCTTGCCGGTCGCGAGCGACCGGCCGTAGCAGGTGGCGCAGGTGCCCAGCAGCGACTCGCAGGTCAGGACGCAGCGCACCTTGACCTCGGCCACGCCGGCGTCGATCAGCGTCTGGATGAGGACGTCACCCAGGTCGGAGTTCGCCTGCGCGATGACCGTTCCGTCCTCGGCCACCACGTCGGCGGCCAGGGCACGGGCGTAGACGCCGGTCTCGACGTGGGCGTCACGGGTCAGCGTGCCGTCCACGAGGGTGCCGATCGGCATGATGACGCCACGCTCGGTACCGCAGTCCTCCTCGCGGATGATGACGTCCTGCGAGACGTCCACCAGACGACGGGTGAGGTACCCGGAGTCGGCGGTGCGCAGCGCGGTGTCGGCCAGACCCTTGCGGGCACCGTGCGTGGAGATGAAGTACTCCAGCACCGACAGGCCCTCCCGGAAGTTGGCCTTGATCGGCCGCGGGATGATCTCGCCCTTCGGGTTGGCGACCAGGCCACGCATACCGGCGATCTGGCTGATCTGCATCATGTTGCCTCGGGCACCCGAGTTGACCATGACCCAGACCGGGTTGGTGGTCGGGAAGTTGTCGACCATCGCCTGGCTGACCTCGGCCCGCGCGCGGGTCCAGATCTCGATCAGCTCGCCACGACGCTCGGCGTCGGTGATGACGCCGCGCTCGTACTGCCGCTCGATCTTGGCCGCCTCGGCCTCGTGCCGGTCGAGGATCTCCTGCTTGACCGGCGGCGTGACGACGTCGTCGATCGCGATCGTGACGCCCGAGCGGGTCGCCCACCGGAAGCCGGCCGCCTTGAGGGCGTCCAGCGTCGCCGCCACCTGCACCTTGGGGTAGCGCTCGGCGAGGTCGTTGACGATCGCCCCGAGCTCCTTCTTCGGCACCTGGTAGTTGACGAAGCGGTAGTCCTCGGGCAGCGCCTCGTTGAACAGCACCCGGCCGAGGCTGGTCGCGACCAGGGCAGGCTGACCCGGCGTCCAGTCCTCGGGCTGGACCCACGCGTCGTTGACCTTGCCGTTGTCGACGCCGAACACCTCGTCGAGACGGATCAGCGCACGCTCCTGCAGGCCCAGCGCACCCATGTCGTAGGCCATGAGCGCCTCGGCCGCCGAGGCGTAGGCCGCCGGCTTGCCACCGTCGGCCTCGTGCCGGGAGGGCACCAGGGTGGTGAGGTGGTACAGGCCCAGCACCATGTCCTGGGTCGGCGCGGTGATCGGGCGACCGTCGGCCGGGCTCAGGATGTTGTTGCTCGACAGCATCAGGATCCGGGCCTCGGCCTGGGCCTCGGCCGACAGCGGAAGGTGCACCGCCATCTGGTCACCGTCGAAGTCCGCGTTGAACGCGGTGCAGACGAGCGGGTGGATCTGGATGGCCTTGCCCTCGACCAGCTGGGGCTCGAAGGCCTGGATGCCGAGACGGTGCAGCGTGGGCGCCCGGTTCAGCAGGACCGGGTGCTCGGTGATGACCTCTTCCAGCACGTCCCAGACGACGGGGCGGGCGCGCTCGACCATCCGCTTGGCGGACTTGATGTTCTGCGCGTGGTTGAGGTCGACCAGCCGCTTCATGACGAAGGGCTTGAAGAGCTCCAGGGCCATCTGCTTGGGCAGACCGCACTGGTGCAGCTTCAGCTGCGGGCCGACGACGATGACCGAGCGGCCGGAGTAGTCGACGCGCTTGCCGAGCAGGTTCTGGCGGAACCGGCCCTGCTTGCCCTTGAGCAGGTCGCTCAGGGACTTCAGCGGGCGGTTGCCCGGGCCGGTGACCGGACGGCCGCGACGGCCGTTGTCGAACAGCGCGTCCACGGACTCCTGGAGCATCCGCTTCTCGTTGTTCACGATGATCTCGGGCGCGCCCAGGTCGAGCAGGCGCTTGAGCCGGTTGTTCCGGTTGATCACGCGCCGGTAGAGGTCGTTCATGTCGCTGGTGGCGAAGCGGCCACCGTCGAGCTGCACCATCGGGCGCAGGTCCGGCGGGATGACCGGCACGCAGTCCAGCACCATGCCCATGGGCGAGTTGCGGGTCTGCTGGAACGCCGCGACGACCTTCAGCCGCTTGAGGGCCCGCAGCTTGCGCTGGCCCTTGCCGCTGCGGATGGTCTCCCGCAGCGAGACGGCCTCGGCGTCGAGGTCGAAGCCGGCGAGCAGCTTCTGCAGCGCCGCGGCGCCCATGCCGCCCTCGAAGTACTCACCGAAGCGGTCACGCAGCTCGCGGTAGAGGCTCTCGTCGGCGATGAGCTGCTTGACGTCGAGCTTGCGGAAGGTGTCCATCACCTCGTCGAGGCGGTCGATCTCCCGCTGCGCGCGGTCGCGCAGCTGGCGCATCTCGCGCTCGCCGCCCTCGCGGACCTTGCGGCGCACGTCGGACTTCGCACCCTCGGCCTCGAGCTCGGCGAGGTCGGCCTCCAGCTTCTGCTGGCGCGCCTCCACGGTGGAGTCGCGGGCGTCCTCGAGATTGTGCTTCTCGGCGCTGATCTCGGCCTCGATGGTCGGGAGGTCGCGGTGGCGCGCCTCGTCGTCGACCGAGGTGATCATGTAGGCCGCGAAGTAGATGATCTTCTCGAGGTCCTTGGGCGCCAGGTCGAGCAGGTAGCCCAGGCGCGAGGGGACGCCCTTGAAGAACCAGATGTGCGTGACCGGAGCGGCCAGCTCGATGTGGCCCATCCGCTCGCGGCGGACCTTGGCCCGGGTCACCTCGACGCCGCAGCGCTCGCAGATGATGCCCTTGAACCGGACGCGCTTGTACTTACCGCAGTAGCACTCCCAGTCCCGGGTGGGACCGAAGATCTTCTCGCAGAAGAGACCGTCCTTCTCCGGACGCAGGGTCCGGTAGTTGATGGTCTCGGGCTTCTTCACCTCACCGTGCGACCACTGGCGGATGTCGTCGCCGGTGGCCAAGCCGATGCGCAACTCGTCGAAGAAGTTGACGTCCAGCAAGTTGATGACCCCTTTCCGGGGCTAGTTCTTCGCTATGTCCAGAAGGTGTGGAGCCGGCCGGCCCTGACTGCTCGGGGCCGGCCGGCGGGGACGCCTAGACGTCCTCGACGCTGGAGGGCTCGCGACGGCTGAGGTCGATGCCCAGCTCCTCCGCGGCCCGGAAGACCTCGTCGTCGGTGTCGCGCAGCTCGATCGCCTGCCCGTCGCCGGAGAGCACCTCGACGTTGAGGCACAGCGACTGCAGCTCCTTGAGCAGCACCTTGAACGACTCCGGGATGCCCGGCTCGGGGATGTTCTCGCCCTTGACGATGGCCTCGTAGACCTTCACGCGGCCCAGGATGTCGTCGGACTTGATGGTGAGCAGCTCCTGCAGCGCGTAGGCCGCGCCGTAGGCCTGCATCGCCCAGCACTCCATCTCACCGAAGCGCTGACCACCGAACTGCGCCTTACCGCCCAGCGGCTGCTGGGTGATCATCGAGTACGGGCCGGTCGAGCGGGCGTGGATCTTGTCGTCGACCAGGTGCAGCAGCTTGAGGATGTAGACGTAGCCCACCGAGATCGGCTCGGGGAAGGGCTCCCCGGAGCGGCCGTCGAACAGCCGCGCCTTGCCGGTCTCCTGGACCATCCGGTTGCCGTCGCGGTTCGGGATCGTCGAGCCGAGGAGGCCGATGATCTCGTCCTCCTTGGCGCCGTCGAACACCGGCGTGGCGGTGCGGGTGCCCGGAGCGGCGGCCTTGGCGGCCTCGGGCAGGTTCTTCGCCCAGTCGGGGTCGCCGTTGACCTCCCAGCCCCGCTTGGCGATCCACCCGAGGTGGGTCTCCAGCACCTGGCCGACGTTCATGCGGCCGGGCACGCCGAGCGGGTTCAGGACGATGTCGACCGGGGTGCCGTCCTCGAGGAAGGGCATGTCCTCCTGCGGCAGGATCTTCGAGATGACGCCCTTGTTGCCGTGACGCCCGGCGAGCTTGTCGCCGTCGGAGATCTTGCGCATCTGGGCGACGTAGACCCGGATCAGCTCGTTGACGCCGGCGGGCAGCTCGTCGCCGTCCTCGCGGGAGAACACGCGGACGCCGATGACCTTGCCGGACTCACCGTGCTTGACCTTGAGGCTGGTGTCGCGGACCTCACGGGCCTTCTCACCGAAGATCGCCCGCAGCAGCCGCTCCTCGGGGGTCAGCTCGGTCTCGCCCTTGGGCGTGACCTTGCCGACGAGGATGTCGCCGGGGACGACCTCGGCGCCGATGCGGATGATGCCGCGCTCGTCGAGGTCGGCGAGGACCTCCTCGGAGACGTTCGGGATGTCCCGGGTGATCTCCTCGGCACCGAGCTTGGTGTCGCGGGCGTCGACCTCGAACTCCTCGATGTGGATCGAGGACAGGACGTCGTCCTGCACGAGGCGCTGCGACAGGATGATCGCGTCCTCGTAGTTGTGGCCCTCCCACGGCATGAAGGCGACGAGCAGGTTCTTGCCCAGTGCCATCTCGCCCTGGTCGGTGCAGGGCCCGTCCGCGATGACCTGACCGATCTCGACCCGCTGCCCCTCGTGGACCACGGGCGTCTGGTTGATCGAGGTGCCCTGGTTCGAGCGGCGGAACTTCAGCAGGCGGTAGGTCTGCCGGGTGCCGTCGTCGGCCATGACGGTGACGTAGTCGGCGGTGGAGTCCTCGACGACGCCGGCCTTCTCCGCGACGACGACGTCGCCGGCGTCGACGGCGGCCCGCAGCTCCATGCCGGTGCCGACCAGCGGGGCCTCGCTGCGCAGCAGCGGCACCGCCTGACGCTGCATGTTCGCGCCCATGAGCGCGCGGTTGGCGTCGTCGTGCTCGAGGAACGGGATCATCGCCGTCGCGACCGAGGTCATCTGCCGCGGCGAGACGTCCATGTAGTCCACGTTCTCGGGAGCGAGGTAGTCGACCTCACCGCCCTTGGTGCGGACGAGGACGCGCTCCTCGGCGAAGCGACCCTGCGCGTCGAGCGGGCTGTTGGCCTGCGCGACGACGAAGCGGTCCTCCTCGTCGGCGGTCAGGTAGTCGATCTGGTCGGTGACGGTGCCGTTCTCGACCTTCCGGTACGGCGTCTCGATGAAGCCGAAGGCGTTCACCCGGCCGAACGAGGACAGCGAGCCGATCAGGCCGATGTTCGGGCCTTCCGGGGTCTCGATCGGGCACATCCGGCCGTAGTGGCTCGGGTGCACGTCGCGGACCTCCATGCCGGCCCGCTCACGGGACAGACCACCCGGGCCCAGCGCCGACAGGCGGCGCTTGTGGGTCAGGCCCGCCAGCGGGTTGGTCTGGTCCATGAACTGCGACAGCTGGCTGGTGCCGAAGAACTCCTTGATGGAGGCGACGACCGGCCGGATGTTGATCAGGGTCTGGGGCGTGATCGCCTCGACGTCCTGGGTCGTCATCCGCTCGCGGACCACGCGCTCCATGCGGGAGAGGCCGACCCGGATCTGGTTCTGGATCAGCTCGCCGACGGTGCGCAGGCGGCGGTTGCCGAAGTGGTCGATGTCGTCGACGCCGTGGTCGGGCTCGCCGGCGTGGAGACGCACGACGTACTCGATGGTGGCGACGATGTCGTCCTCGGTGAGCGTGGAGGTGCTCTGCGGGACGTCGACACCCAGCTTCTTGTTGACCTTGTAGCGGCCCACCTTCGCCAGGTCGTAGCGCTTGGAGTTGAAGAACAGGTTCTCCAGCAGCGCCTGCGCCGACTCACGCGTCGGCGGCTCGCCCGGGCGCAGCTTCCGGTAGATGTCCAGCAGGGCCTCGTCCTGCCCGGCGATGTGGTCCTTCTCCAGCGTGGCCAGCACGGTGGGCGACCACTGGAAGTGCTCGCGGATCCGGTCCTCGCCCCAACCGAGGGCCTTGAGGAGCACGGTGACCGGCTGGCGGCGCTTGCGGTCGATGCGGACGCCGACGGTGTCGCGCTTGTCGACGTCGAACTCCAGCCACGCGCCGCGGCTCGGGATGACCTTGGCCGAGTAGACGTCCTTGTCCGACGTCTTGTCCAGGGTCTTGTCGAAGTAGACCCCGGGGCTGCGGACCAGCTGGGAGACGACGACGCGCTCGGTCCCGTTGATGACGAAGGTGCCCTTGTTCGTCATGATCGGGAAGTCGCCCATGAACACCGTCTGGCTCTTGATCTCGCCGGTGGTGTTGTTCATGAACTCGGCGGTGACGAACAGCGGCGCCGCGTAGGTCATGTCCTTGTCCTTGCACTCCTCGAGGGACGCCTTGACGTCCTCGAAGCGCGGGTTGGAGAAGGACAGCGACATCGAGCCGCTGAAGTCCTCGATCGGGGAGATCTCCTCGAGGATCTCGGCCAGGCCGCCGATGGCGTCGGCCTGCTCCTCGGGCGACAGCGTGGCGCGCCACTCGGGGCTGCCGACGAGCCAGTCGAACGACGCGGTCTGGAGCGCAAGGAGGTCCGGGACCTCGAGGGGCTCCCGGATCTTGGCGAACGAGACGCGCAGCGGCGCCCCGGGGATCTTCTGCTGGTCTGCCTCGCCGGTGCGGACGCCGGGCTGCGGCTCCTGCGCGGCTCGGGTGGTGCCGGACTCGGTGTTGCTGGAAGACGTGGTGCCGGAAGACGTGGTGCTGGGGTTGATGCTGGTGGGGCGAGAGCCTGCCAAGATGCGTCCTTCCAAGGACCTCACGACGTGCGGGCGGTGGGCTGCGGGGTCGTCCTGGGTCGTCGTCGGTGGTGGCGAGGCTGTCCGCGACGGCCGCGAAAGCCCTGCGACGGGTCAGCGAGGGCATCGCCCGGGATTGTTCCCGGGCAGCCGTCGTGACCCGTCTCGGCGGGCAGGCAGTCGGAGGGCAGCGCAACAGGTGACCTTACCCCTGATGTTGCGTGATGTCCACGCCAGGGGTACCGGTGCGACCGGTGCCACATCGCCGCAGGCGCGGCTCCCGGAAGCGGGGCCGGCGGGGCGTGCGCCGCGTCCATGATGCCAGTCAGCCCCGCGGAGGGGAACCGCCACGCCGGAGAACCGGCGCCGTCGCGCCACGGTCTCGCGGCCGCCCGCCGGCGGGGCCCTGCTCGACGGGCCGCGCTCCGCCCGGACATGCGGCAGGGGCCGCCCTCCGGGAGGAGGACGGCCCCTTGTGACGCGATGGAAAGGGAGAAGGACCTCGTCCTTCTCGGCCCTCGCAAGCGCGGGCCGCGCCTCCGGACGAGGCCGGAGGCGGCGGGGTGCCTTACTTGACGGTGACGGAGGCGCCGGCGCCCTCGAGAGCGGCCTTGGCCTTCTCGGCGGCGTCCTTGGCGACCTTCTCCAGGATCGGCTTGGGCGCGTTGTCGACCAGGTCCTTGGCCTCCTTGAGGCCGAGCGAGGTCAGGCTGCGCACCTCCTTGATGACCTGGATCTTCTTGTCGCCGGCAGCCTCGAGGATGACGTCGAACTCGTCCTGCTCCTCGGCGGCAGCGGCGTCGCCACCGCCACCACCGGCGGCCGGGGCGGCCGCGACGGCGACCGGGGCAGCCGCGGTGACGTCGAACGTCTCCTCGAACTGCTTCACGAAGTCGGACAGCTCCAGGAGGGTCATCTCCTTGAAGGCGTCGAGCAGCTCGGCACTGGAAAGCTTGGCCATGGTGTCTCCTTCTGGGATCAGTCGTCGCTGGCCGCGTCGGCGGCCGGCGAATCGGTGGCCTGAGCGGCCGGGGTGGTGTCAGCAGCAGCTGCGTCATCAGCGGGAGCCTCGGCAGCCGGGCTGTCGGCGGCCTTCTTCTCCTGCAGCGCGGCGGCGAGCCGGGCGACCTGCGACAGCGGGGCCTGGAAGAGCCCGGCGGCCTTGGTCAGGTTGCCCTGCATCGCGCCGGCCAGCTTGGCGAGGAGGACCTCACGGCTCTCGACGTCGGCGAGGCGGGTGACCTCGGCGGCGTCGACCGTGCGGCCCTCGACCACGCCGCCCTTGACGACGAGCAGCGGGTTGGCGCGCGCGAAGTCACGGATGGCCTTGGCCGCGTTCACCGGGTCGCCCTCGATGAAGGCGATCGCGGTGGGCCCGTTGAGCAGCGGGGCGAGGTCGGAGAAACCGACCGAGTCCGCCGCCCGCTTCGTCAGGGTGTTCTTGACGACGGCGTAGCTGCTGCCCTCACCGAGGGAACGGCGCAGCTGGGTCAGCTGTGCCACGGTCAGCCCGCGGTACTCGGTGAGCACCGCCGCACTCGAGTTCTGGAACCGCTCGGTGATCTCGTCGATCACCGCGGCCTTCGCCTGCGTGGGCATGGGCCTCCTCTCGTCTGTCGGGCGACCACTGGACGCTGCACGACGACGGGCGATCGACGCCCGGAGACGGAAGACGCCCCGGCGCAGGGCGCACGGGGCGACAGGCGGGCGCACGACGGCGCCCGGCGATCGAACCGTCCTCCTGCGCGGGTCGCCCGACATCTGCGGACCTTCGATCGCACGCGGACGTGCGACGACCAGCGGTCTTGGGGGGAACGACGACAAGGGTACGCGATGGAACGCCGATGGTGGCGACCGCCTCCCGGACGACGACGGAGGCCCCGCCGCGCTGATGCGCGACGGGGCCTCCGGCGAGTTGCTCGGGCGGGACGTCCTACTGCTCGTCCACCGTCAGGTTGCGGGTGCGGTTCGGGTCGACCGGGATGCCGGGGCCCATCGTCGTGGAGAAGGTGACCTTCTTGACGTACCGGCCCTTGGCGGCAGCGGGCTTGGCCCGGAGCACCTCGTCGAGCGCCGCGGCGTAGTTCTCCACCAGCTTGGTCTCGTCGAAGGAGGTCTTGCCGATCACCAGGTGCAGGTTCGCCTGCTTGTCCACGCGGAAGTTGATCTTCCCGCCCTTGATGTCGTTGACCGCCTTGGTGACGTCGGGCGTCACGGTGCCGGTCTTGGGGTTCGGCATCAGGCCACGGGGGCCGAGGATGCGGGCGATGCGACCCACCTTGGCCATCTGGTCCGGCGTGGCGATCGCGGCGTCGAAGTCCAGGAAGCCGCCCTGGATGCGCTCGATCAGGTCGTCGGAGCCCACGACGTCGGCGCCGGCGGCCTCGGCCTCGGCGGCCTTGTCCCCGGTCGCGAACACGATCACGCGGGCGGTCTTGCCGGTGCCGTGCGGCAGGTTGACCGTGCCGCGGACCATCTGGTCGGCCTTGCGCGGGTCGACGCCCAGGCGCATGGCGACCTCGACGGTGGCGTCGTAGGAGGTCGTCGTCGTCTCCTTGGCCAGGACGGTGGCCTGGAGCGGGCTGTACAGGTTGTCGCGGTCGACCTTCTCGGCCGCGGCGCGGAACTTCTTGCCGTGCTTCGCCATGGTGATTCCTCTCCGGGGAGATACCCCGGTCGTGTGGTTCTCGGGCCTGGCGTGGCCCTCCCACGGTGGTGACGTGCTGGAACGGCCCCGGTGCAGGGACCCGGCCCGAGCGGAGCGAGGGCTGGGGGGCACCGGGGTCCTTTACTTGACGGTGATGCCCATCGACCGGGCGGTGCCGGCGATGATCTTCTCGGCCTGCTCGAGGTCGTTGGCGTTGAGGTCGACCATCTTCGCCTGGGCGATCTCGCGGACCTGGTCACGGGTGACCGTGGCGACCTTGGTCTTGTGCGGCTCGCCCGAGCCCTTCTCCACGCCGGCGGCCTTCAGCAGCATGCGCGCCGCCGGAGGGGTCTTGGTGACGAACGTGAAGGAGCGGTCCTCGAAGACCGAGATCTCGACCGGGACGATGTCCCCGCGCTGGGCCTCGGTGGCCGCGTTGTAGGCCTTGCAGAACTCCATGATGTTGACGCCGTGCTGGCCGAGCGCCGGACCGACGGGCGGGGCGGGGGTGGCCGCACCGGCCTTGATCTGGAGCTTGATGACCGCGGTCAACCGCTTCCTGGGGGGCATTTCTTCTTCCTTTTTCCTTGGTGAGAGCCGTGCGTGGTCTTGTCTGGAAGGCCCCCTCGCAGGGGCCCGCGCCGAGCGTGCGAGGCGTGGGGGGCGAGGGGGTCCTAAATTTTGCTGACCTGGTTGAACGACAGCTCGACGGGCGTCTCGCGGCCGAAGATGGAGACGAGCACCTGCAGCTTCTGCTGCTCGGCGTTGATCTCGTTGATGGTGGCGGGCAGCGTCGCGAACGGGCCGTCCATGACCGTGACCGACTCACCGACCTCGAAGTCCACCAGCGTGGTGGGCGCGGCAGCCGCACCGGTCGACGCCGATGCCTCGGCGGCCCGCGGCGCCTGCGGCGCCGTGGCCGGCACGAGGATCTTCACGACCTCGTCGAGGGTCAGCGGCGAGGGCTTGGAGGTCGCGCCGACGAACCCGGTGACGCCGGGGGTGTTGCGGACGGCGCCCCACGACTCGTCGTTGAGCTCCATCCGGACCAGCAGGTAACCCGGGAGGACCTTGCGGTTGACCTGCGAGCGCTTGCCGTTCTTGATCTCGGTGACCTCCTCGGTGGGCACCTCGATCTGGTAGATGTAGTCCTCGACGTCCAGGGACTGGATGCGCGCCTCGAGGTTGGTCTTGACCTTGTTCTCGTAGCCCGCGTAGGAGTGGACGACGTACCAGTCGCCCGGGGCGATCCGGAGCGCCTTCTTCATCGCCTCGGCCGGGTCCTCGTCCTCCTCGGCCACGACGTCGGAGTCCGCCGCCGGGGCGGCCAGCGGGTCGGTGGCGAGGGTGTCGGGATCCCCGGTCTCGATCTCCGGGGCCACGTCGGAGACCTCGCCGTCGGAGATCAGGGCGCCCGCGGCGAGGTCGGCGGTGTCGCTCGAGCCCTCGGCGGCGCCGGCCACGCCGACACCGGTCTCGACGTCGGCGGTGCCTCGCTCGTCGAAGCGCGAGTCGTCCAGGTCGATGCCCTCGACCGCGCTGTCGGTCTCGAAGGGCTCGCGGGGGTCTGTCACAGAGGTCTCTTCCTTGTCATGGGGTGGTGCGGGCGGGACGCGGATCAGCCGAAGACGGCGATCACGCCCGCGGAGAAGATGAGGTCCAGGCCCGCCACGAGGGCGACGATGAAGGTCACGAACACGATGACCACGGTGGTGTACGTGATCAGCTCGCGCCGCCCCGGCCAGATGACCTTGCGCAGCTCGGCGACGACCTCGCGGAGGAAGCGCATGAGCGAGCGGCGGGGCCGCTGCTCCTCGGCCCGGGCGCGCTCGGCCGCAGCACGGGACCGCGTGCCGCTGCCCTCGCGGACCGGACCGGACGCAGTGCGGGCAGCTCGCCCGGTGCCGGCGACCGGCTCGTCGTCCTCGTCGTCGTTCCCGGCGGTGATGCGGCCCCGGCCACGCTGGCCACCCGCCCGCCCGGCGACGACCTTGTCCTCGGCGGACTGCGCCTCGTCGGCCACCTCGTCCTCGGCGGCCTCGAGAGCCTCGGCGTCGTCGACACCCGGCGCCTCACGATCGAGTTGCTCGTCGGTGAGCTCGGCGTCGGAGTCGCCGCGAGCGTCGTCCCCTCGGCCCGGCTTCTCGTCGCTCACTGCGCCTCGCTCGCCTCGTCGTGGTGGCCTCTCCCGCGAGGGCCGTCGGTCGGTGGTGCTGTACTGCTGCGGAGCGGTACTGCTGTGGTGCGGCACTGCTGACGTGCTCCGCCGCGGGTGACCGGCGGCACGGGCAGGGGTGACAGGACTTGAACCTGCAGCCTGCGGTTTTGGAGACCGCTGCTCTGCCAATTGAGCTACACCCCTTGGGGGACCCCGCTCTCCCCACCCTTCGCGAGCTCAGGGCGAGGCCCGGGACGGGGCCACCCCGGGGCGGTCGGCCCGCCGGGGCGCGCCCGACCTCGCAGGAGATCCGGGGCACGCCGGTGGCGGGGTCAACTGCCCCAGGGCTGCCAGTGTACGGGACGCCCGAGCGCGTCGGCCAACGTCCCGGGAGGGAGCGGACCGATGGGTCGCCGGTCACGGCCGGTCCCCGTTCCATGACCGACGTGCGCGAGCGCGGCTTCTCCCTGTCGCTCGACGGCCACGGCTCTCGGAGACCCGTACCAGGACACCACCCCGCCGCTGGACCGGGCCGAGCTGCCTGACGAGCTGCACGTGGTGCTGGTGCCGGTCCCGCCCGGCTCGGGCGAGCGGTCGTCCGACGACCTCGGCGGCGCGCTCCAGCAGTGGCACCGCGTGGCGTTCTCCACCCTCTCGGCCGCGGCGCATGTCCGGCTCCGTCGCCGCTGAGCGGCTGTCTTTGACACGATGGGTGGATGACCGCTGCCTCCGCCCCGGAGTCCGTCACCCCCGCTCCCGAGCTGCCGCCCGCCGCGCGCCGGATCTCGCGTCGCATCGGCGCGATCGCCGAGTCCGCGACACTCGCCGTGGACGCCAAGGCCAAGGCCCTCAAGGCGGCCGGCAAACCGGTCATCGGGTTCGGTGCCGGAGAGCCTGACTTCGCCACCCCGGACTACATCGTGGAGGCGGCCGTGGCCGCCGCCCGCACCCCCGCCATGCACCGGTACACCCCCGCCGGCGGTCTCCCCGCTCTCAAGGAGGCGATCGTCGCCAAGACCGCGCGGGACTCCGGCTGGGAGATCTCCCCCGGTCAGGTGCTGGTCACCAACGGCGGCAAGCAGGCCGTGTACGAGGCGTTCGCCACGATGCTGGACCCGGGCGACGAGGTGCTGCTGCCGGCGCCCTACTGGACCACCTATCCCGAGGCGATCCGGCTCGCCGGCGGCGTCCCGGTGCCCGTCGTGGCCGACGAGCAGAGCGGGTACCTGGTCTCGGCGGCCCAGCTGGAGGCGGCGCGGACCCCGCGCACCAAGGCCCTCCTCTTCTGCTCCCCGTCGAACCCCACCGGCGCCGTCTACCCGGCCGAGCAGGTGGAGGAGATCGGCCGCTGGGCGCTCGAGGCGGGCCTCTGGGTGCTCACCGACGAGATCTACGAGCACCTGACCTACGGCGGCGCGACGGCTCCGTCCATGCCGGTTCTCGTGCCCGAGCTCGCCGACCGCTGCGTGGTCGTCAACGGGGTCGCCAAGACCTACGCCATGACCGGCTGGCGGGTGGGCTGGATCGCCGGCCCGGCCGACGTGGTGAAGGCGGCCACCAACCTGCAGTCGCACGCGACGTCGAACGTCGCGAACGTCTCGCAGGCCGCGGCGATCGCCGCCCTGACCGGGGACCTGTCGGCCGTCAGCGTCATGCGCGAGGCCTTCGACCGGCGCCGGACGACGATCGTGTCGATGCTGCGGGAGATCCCCGGCATCGCCTGCCCGGAGCCGCAGGGCGCCTTCTACGTCTACCCGTCGGTGAAGGGGCTGCTCGACCGGCCCATCGGCGGGCGGACCGCCTCGACCAGCGCCGAGCTGGCCGAGCTGGTCCTCGAGCAGGCCGAGGTCGCGGTCGTTCCCGGTGAGGCGTTCGGGACCCCGGGCTACGTCCGGATGTCCTATGCCCTCGGGGACGACGAGCTGGTCGAGGGCGTCAGCCGCCTGCAGCGCCTGCTGTCCACGGCGGAGTAGGGACCCGCCCAGGGCCCGCCCCGAGCCTGCGAAGGGTGGGCCCCTGGACGGGGTCCTTCTACTCGTCGAGCGCGCCGGCGCGGACGAGGACGTCGACGGCCGCGGGGAGGTCCGCCAGCGCGGCGGCCACGTCGTCGGGGGTCGCGATCTGCCAGGCATGGGAGTTCACGTAGCAGCGGATGGCCGCGTCGAAGGCCTCGGGACCGGCAGCCTCGCGGGCCGCCAGCAGGGCGGCACCGCCCTTGCTGTAGACGGTGCGCACGTAGGGGCTGTCGCCACCGAAGTCGGCCATGGAGCCACCGACGTCGCCTTCCTGCGCCAGCAGCGACTCGACCCGCTGCGCGGGCGGCGGATCCAGCACGGCCTCGGCCCAGGTGGCGAAGGCCTCGTCCAGCCAGGGGTCGCGGAACTGGGAGTTGCCGACCATCCCGTAGAACCACATGTGCGCGACCTCGTGGACGAGCACCTCACGGCTCGGCGTCGCCTGGAGGATCATGCTCGGGTACTCGATCCCGCCGCCGTAGTCGGGCAGCAGGGCCACGGTGAGGGTCTCGTAGGGAAAGGGGCCGAGGAATCGCTCCAGCTCTGCGATCGCGCCCGTCGTCGCGTCGAGCAGCTCCGCGGGATCGAGATCGCCGTCGGGCAGCGCACCGGCGCGCACGACCACACCCCCGGGCGTCTCGCGCTCGGCGGTGCTGAACTCGCCCGCCGCCACGGCGACGTCCCGGGCCACCGGCTCGGTCGACCGCCAGGTCCGCCGACCGTCCCGGGCCCGGGACGGGGCGGCATCGGCTCCGGTCATCAGCACGGTGAGCCGCTCGGGCGCCGACACGGTCACCGTCGTGTCGGCCGCCGGGCTGGAGGCCGTCTCGCCCGTGAGCCCGACGAAGGGGTCGCGCGCCCACCCCGTGCCCGGCTCCCACGCCAGCAGCGGCGCACCGCTGGCCCACCAGGTGACCCCGTCGGCAGCTCCGAACCGTTCGAACCCGCCCTCGCCCACGGTGAGGGTGAAGTCCAGCCGCACCTCGGTGGACTCCCCCGCCTCCAGCTCGCCATCCAGTCGCACGACGTAGAGCCCGCCGGGCGCGGCTGCGCGTGCCTCCTCGTAGCCGCCCTCGTCGACGTCGTCCCCACGCACCTCGTCGACCACCAGGCGGTGCCCCGCGGGCGCCGATTCGGGCGCGTTGGGCACGAGCCGGAACACCAGCTCGTCGGTGCGCAGATCGGGCGTGAAGACGACCGTCACCGTCCCGGTGACCGTGCGCAGGTCGTCGGAGAGCCGGAAGTCGTAGGCGATCTCCGGCCGGTCCGGGTCAGGCGCCGCCCGCTCGGCCGGGCAGGCCGTCGGATCGGCGGGCGCCCTGCTGGAGGCGCCCGGCGCCGCGGCGGTGCGAGCCGGGTCGCCGTCGGCGAAGGAGGTGCAGCCGGCCAGCAGGAGGAGCGCGGCGAGCGCGCCGAGGGGCCGGCGGGCGGTCACAGGAGGCGGACGACCGCGCGTGCCAGGGACAGCACCTTCTCACCGTCGCTGGTGACGGTGAGGTCGACGCGGGCCCGGCCGTCGTCGAGCAGCGCGCCGACCTTGCCGCGGACCGTGAGCTCGGCGCCCTCGTCGTCGTCGGGTACGACGACCGGCCGCCCGAAGCGGACCTGGTACTCGACGACGGCTGCCGGATTCCCGGTCCAGGTGGTGACGGCGCGTGCGGCCAGCGCCATCGTGAACATCCCGTGGGCGATGACGCCGGGCAGCCCGACGGCGGTGGCCACGCGGTCGTTCCAGTGGATCGGGTTGAAGTCACCGGACGCGCCGGCGTAGCGGACGAGGTCCGCGCGGGTGACGCGGAAGACCTGCTCCGGCAGCTCGGTGCCGACTGCGACGGGCCCGGTCATGCCGTGACCCCTTCGCTCCCGCAGGGCTCTCCGCTCCTCGCTCGCCGGCGCTCGCTGCGACGCTCACGCCCCTGTCCGCTCACGAGCTCTCCTCGCCGCCGCGGGCAACCAGCATGGACGTCGCGGTGCAGACGGGCTCGCCGTCCTCGGTGGCCAGCTCGACGCGGGCGGTGAGCAGGTCGTTGCCGGCCACCGTCCGTGCCGCGTCGATCGTCGTCGTCGCCACCAGGCGGTCGCCGGCCCGGATCGGGCGGTGATGGGCGAACTTCTGCTCGCCGTGGACGACCCTGCTGTAGTCCAGGCCCACCTCGGGGTCGCCCAGCACCACGAAGGCCGCCTCGAGGCTCACCACGATGGCGAAGGTGGGCGGCGCCACGACGTCGGGGTGCCCGGCGGCACGGGCTGCGCCGGCGTCCCGGTGGACCGGGTCGTCGGCACCGATGGCGGCGGCGAACTCGGCGATCTTGGCCCGGCCGACCTCGTAGACGGCAGAGGGCGGGTAGCTACGCCCGACCAGTCCCCGGTCCAGCGTCATGCTCCCGCCCTCGCTCGGCTGCTGCGGACCGTCAGCGGGTCTCGCGGTGCAGGGTGTGCTTGCGCTCGCGGGGACAGTACTTCATCAGCTCGAGCCGGTCGGGGTCGTTCCGCCGGTTCTTGCGGGTGATGTAGTTGCGGTTCTTGCACTCCTGGCAGGCCAGGGTGATCTTCGGACGGACGTCGGTGGCTGCCACGGGGCGCTCCTAGCCTTGTCGGGCAGGCCCCGGGGACCGGGACCTGATGCCGCGCCGGCGGGTGCCGACACGACGACGGACCCCGGGTGCGGGGTCCGTCGGGAGTAGCGGTGACCGGACTTGAACCGGTGACACAGCGATTATGAGCCGCTTGCTCTACCTGGCTGAGCTACACCGCCGGGACGACCGTGCGGCCCGGTCTCGCGACTGGACCGGCCGATCATCGTACTGCCAGAGCCCCTTTACGGAATCGAACCGTAGACCTTCTCCTTACCATGGAGACGCTCTGCCGACTGAGCTAAAGGGGCGTGCTCCGGGGAGCCGTCGAAGACTCTACCCGACGACTCCGGCCTCCCTGCAGGGGCCCGCCGCGAGCTCGCGAGTGGCGAGGCACGCGGGGTCCTTCGTCAGGTCCGGACGAACAGCCGGCGGTGCGTCGCCCCCGGGACGGCCGACCGCACGCCGGTACGCGCCAGCAGCCATCTCTCCAGTCGGTCCTCGGTCAACGGGCGGCTGATGAGGAAGCCCTGGAGCTTGTCGCAACCCATGGCGGTCAACTGGTTGCGCGTCATGTCGTCCTCGACGCCTTCGGCGACGACGCACAGCCCGAGGTTGTGCGCCAGCTCGACGATCGACCGCGCGATGAAGGACTCTCCCTGGCTCGTCGCCATCGAGAGCACGAAGGACTTGTCGATCTTCACCTCGTCGATGGGCAGTTGCCGCAGCTGGGACAGCGACGAGTAGCCGGTGCCGAAGTCGTCCATCGACAGCCGCAGGCCGAGGTCGTGGAGGTTCTCGAGCACCGAGCTCTCCCGGACGGAGTCGTCGACCACGCTGCTCTCGGTGAGTTCGAGCACCACCCGCTCACCGGGCACGCCGTGACGCTCCATCGCCCCGCGGATGCGGTGGACCAGGTCCGGCTCGGTCAGCGACCGGGCCGAGACGTTCACCGCGACCGACAGCGCGATCCCCTGGTCCAGCCAGCGGCGGCAGCGGGCGAGCGCCAGCTCCAGGACGTGGTCGGTGACCACGCCGATCCGTCCGATCTGCTCGGCGAGGCTGATCACCTCCTCGGGCGGGATGACGCCGTACTGCGGGTGGGTCCAACGGACCAGGGTCTCCACCGAGACCAGATCGGAGGTGTAGGCGTCGATGACGGGCTGGAACACCACTCCGATCTGGCCGTCGGCCATCGCCTGCTCGAGCTCGGTGCCGAGCTGGAGACGACGCAGGCTCTGCTGGTCCATCACGGGGTGGTAGGTGGCCACACCGCCGGTGCAGCCCGCCGCGAGCAGCGCCACGTCGGCCCGCTGCATCAGGACTCCGGAGTCGTGGCCGTGCTCGGGCGCCGCGACGACGCCGATCTCGAGCGCGACCTCCAGATCGAGGCCGGCCACCCGGACCCGCGTCGCGGTGGCCTCCCGCAACCGCCGGGCGGCCCGCTCGGTCTCGGCGAGGGAGAGATCGGGCAGCAGCACCGCGAACTGCTCACGCTCCATGCGAGCCAGCAGTGCGCGAGGCGGCGCGTGCTCACGCAGCAGGCCGGCGGTGACCAGCAGCAGCTCGTCGCTGGCCGCGTGGCCGAGGGTGTCGGTGACGTCGGCGTAGGTGTCGAGCGAGGCGAGGACCAGCCCGGCCCGCGCGTCGACGGACGCGGAGAGCAGCTCGTCGATCTCCGCGGCGAGCCGCTGGCGGTTCGGCAGCCCGGTCAGCCGGTCGTGGTCGGCGTCGTAGCGGATCCGGGTGAGCAGCTGCTGCTGGCGGATCGCGGCGTTGACGTGGGTGAGCATGGAGTCCAGGGCCCCGCGCTCGCTGCTGCCGAACGACGCGGCGTCGCTGCGGCGGTCGCAGACCTCCAGATACCCCGGCTCGCCGGCGGCCGTGGTCACCGGAGCGCCCAGCAGTTCCGAGACGCCCCGACGATCGAGCGCCTCGACGTCCCGGGCGTCGGCGCGGCCGGCCGAGACCAGGATGGCCCCACTCGTCGAGCCGACGGCCCGGCGGCGTACCGGGTCGTCGGGATCGCCGGGCCCGTCGTACCAGGAGGCGCCGTCCTCGGTGGCGACCACGAGGCGTGGCCCCTCGTCGAGGTACGGCGGGAGCCACAGGGCCACGCGCTCGGCGTTGAGCAGCTCGCGCACGGCCTGCACGATCTGGCGGGTGCCGGCCTCGTCCGGCTGCACCGCCTCGACCCGGCGGGCGAAGTCGTAGACCCGCTCCAGCGCCTGGCTCTCCCGGGTCACCGACGCGAAGCGGCGGTAGAGGAGGACCAGCGCAACCGTGAGCGGCGCGAGGATCAGCAGGGACCACAGGGTGGCGTGCAGGAGCAGCATGATGGCCAGGCCGATCACGACCGACACCGGCGAGACGACGACGACGGGGACGAAGAGGCTCGTCCAGAGAGCGCGGCCGGAGTAGCCCTGGATGAGCGTGATGGCACCGGCGACCATGACCGCGGCCACCGTGTTGGCCGCGAACACTGCTGCCAGGCAGGACAGCCAGGTGGCCGGCGATCCGACGTCCCCAGCCGGCAGCACGTCGAGCACGAAGACGGCGACCGCGCTGTCGATGACCGCGACCGCCACGTTGAAGACGATCTTCGCGGGCGAGAACCGTTGCAGCGCCAGCACCAGACCGACCGCGGCGGCGCGAGTCACCGCCGTCCAGGCTCCACCGATCTCGAGCAGCGCGATGACGAAGGCCAACTCGCTGGCGGAATTGACGAAACTCTGGCGCCGGAACTCGATGTGGACGTAGACCCACTCGGCTACGACTGCCGTGAGGAACACGGCCAGCAAGACCAGGCCGTGGACAGGCTCCAGTCCCCGGGAGAGGAGGAACAGACCTAGAGGAAGGGCGAGCGCCGACCCGACCAGCGCAACCATCCAGGGGCTCCGCACAGTGCGTGGTCGAGCAGGCTCGCCAGCATCCTGCTCGGGCACCTGCACTGGACTCCCCGGATCGGTGGGCGGGCGAAGGCTAACAGCGCCTCCGGTCACCGCAACCCTCGTGGGGCCTCACGACCGGGCCCGTCCACGCGGGACATCGGCACGGGTTGCTCCGGACATGACTCTAAGCGGTCACCCCTCCGGTGACCGCTCTCACTTCTCGACGGGCGCTGAGCTAAGTCAACCCGTGAAGCCCCAACGCACACCACGTCCCCAACGGACACCGCGTCCCCAACGGACACCGCGGGCCGACTGTGCGTCTCGGTGCATGGTGCTGGTCATAACGCCTCCTGAGGGCATGACTGATGGGGCTGCAAGCAGCCTTCACCGGGTGAAAAAGGGATCGTCGGTCGAATACGGAACGCGCGGGAAAGACTCCTGCCCGTCACTAGCCTCGACAAGCGCGGCCACGCTGTCGCGCTATCCGCCTCGGTCGGTCGTGACCAAGGGCCATCCAGGTCACACGCCAGGTCATAACCGGCGGGTCGTCGTCGCCCTCGGGCCTTTCGACCCTTGCGAGTTCGGTAACGGCGGCGTCAAATGCGCTAGCCGGGTCTACGGTCTTGGCCGTCCCAGGCAGGTCGCCGTCGCTTCGGCTGTCACGGAACCGGGTGGTCCCGCCGTTCTCAGCGTCCCCAGATCGGGTTCACCGGCAGGGACGTGACGCCCCGGTGCCTACGCTCCCGCCGTGCACCCCGACGAGCCGGACCCCGAACGCGGCTCGACGCTGCCGTTCGTCCTCGTCTGCTGGCTCGTCGCGGCACTGATGGTCTTCGGCGCGATCGCGGCGTCCGACGCCTTCCTGGAGCAGCAGGAGGTGCAGTCGGTGTGTGACAGCGCCGCTCTCGCCGCCGCCAACAGCGCCGACGAGGCACTGCTCTACACGCGCGGGGTGGGGACCGAGCTCCCACTCACCCGGGCCGCCGCCGAGGTGGCTGTCGCCGACCAGCTCGCCGACGGCGGCGTCCGGCTCGACGGGTGGTCGACCGAGACCGACGGCGTCGAGGTGACGGTGCGCTGCACCCGGCACGTCGACATCGCCTTCGGCTGGCTGTTCCTCGGCGGCCGGCCGCTGGAGCGCACCGCGGTCGCCGGCGCGCGGGCGCCCACCCTGCCCTGACCAGGACAGGGACCAGAAACCAGGGACCACTACCGCGACCACGAGCCCGGCCACGATCGACCGGCCCCAGGATCGACACGGGCCCCCGACGGCGACGGCCCCCGACCTGGTGGTCGGGGGCCGTCGTACCGGGCGTGGCGGGTGAAGGATTCGAACCTTCGTAGGCTAAGCCGACGGATTTACAGTCCGCTCCCATTGGCCACTCGGGCAACCCGCCGTGCAGTGTGGCTGCTCGGTACGCGGGAGAGACTACAAGACGAGGGGCCCGGCGGTGACGGGTCCCCGGCAACGAGACCCCGGCAACGAGTCCCGGGAGCGGGCGCGACCCGCACGGAGAGGAACGACATGGCCGACGCATCCTTCGACGTCGTGAGCAAGGTCGACCGGCAGGAGGTCGACAACGCCCTGAACCAGGCGGGCAAGGAGCTCTCGCAGCGCTTCGACTTCCGCGGCACGAACGCCACCATCGCCTGGGCCGGCGAGGACGGCGTCACGCTCCAGGCCGACACCGAGGAGCGGGTCGCCGCGGCGCTGGACGTGTTCAAGGAGAAGCTGATCAAGCGGAACATCTCGCTGAAGGTGCTGGACGCCGGGGAGCCCCAGGCCTCGGGCAAGACCTACAAGATCGGCGCCACGATCAAGCAGGGCATCGAGTCCGACGTGGCCAAGAAGATCGCCAAGCTGATCCGCGACGAGGGGCCCAAGGGCGTCCAGGCGCAGATCCAGGGCGACCAGCTGCGCGTCAGCGGCAAGAAGCGCGACGACCTCCAGGCGGTGCAGCAGCTGCTCCGCGGGGCCGACCTCGACGTCGCGCTGCAGTTCGACAACTACCGCTGACCTGAGTGCAACGCGCAGATCAAGGAGTCGCTGAAGCTTCGCGGTCCGCACGGAGTCCGCAGATGCGCCCAGCGCGGCGGCCATCAGGTCGCCCGCTGCGGCGCGCGTGCGGTCCTCGGCGGTGGGCCAGAGTTGAGCGGCAGGCGACCGCTGCTGACCAGCCAGTGACCGTGCTGCACCTCGGTGAGGGGCACATGCCCGGCGAGAAGGGCGTCCACCGTGCGCGTGACGTGACGGGCGAGCTCTTCACCGTGCTCGTCCCGGTACCGCGGTCGACGGGGACTGCCCCGACTTCCGTCGTCCTGGACTCGCAGGGGCGAACAGGCCGCACGGGCGGCCCGGCGTCGCCCGGGATCGGCTCAGGGGACACGCGCCCCGGGCGTGGTGGCGATGCTCGGTACCCCGACCGGGTGACATGCCAGGAAGTCACCGACGGCGCACCGTCACGATCCGTAACGTCCGAAGCTGTGACCTCGCGATCCGCTCTGCGCCCTCGTCACCTCCCTCGCCTGCTGGCCGCCGTCGGCGCCCTGCTTCTCGTGACGTCATGCGCCGAGGAATCCGCCTCCGGCGAGACGGGAGCCTCCACCTCGAGCAGCCCGAGCGGCTCGAGCAGCGCCCCGGCCACCGAGGAACGCGCTTCGGCCGAGGAGCTCACCGCTGCCCTGCTGCCGGCCGAGGCCTTCGGACCCGGGGCGCAGGTGAGCACGGTCAGCGTGCAGCAGCTGGCCACCAACCCCGGCGCCATCTCACCGGAGTCCACGATCGACCCCGACACCTGCACCGAGGGCGTCGGCGGCACCCAGCCGGCCTTCACCCCCGACGACGGGACCATCGTCGCCCAGACCGGCATCACCGACACCAGCGTCACCGTCGAGGTCCTGGTCGACGCCGAGGACATCGACGGGCTCACCCCCGATCTGGCCGACCTCGCCGCACAGTGCCCGCAGGTCACCGTCAACGCTCCCGACGGCAGCACCGCGACCATCGACTTCGCTCCCCTGGACGTCCCCGAGACGGGCGACTTCTCCGAGGCCGTCACCGCCGACCTGGCCCTGACTGCGCCCGACGGCACCAACCTGACCTTGATCAGCCTGCTGGCCGTGGCCGTCGACGGGGACCGGTTCCTGTTCCTGCAGCAGACCGCCCCGACCAGCACCCCGCCGGACCCGGCCGCGTTCGCCGCGCTGTTCGAGGACGCCTTCGACGCCCAGCACCAGTCCTGAACCCCGGGCGGACCTCGGCTCCGGGAGGGCGGACCTCCTGCGCCGCTGTGCGCAATGCCCGGGGCCGACGGCTGTCCGCCGGAGGACTCAGCGCGGACCGAGCCCGCGGGCCATCGCCTCCAGCCGGGCGATCCGCTCCGGCATGGGCGGGTGGCTGGCGAACAGGGACGCCATCCCCTGGCCGCGGAACGGACTGGCGATCAGCAGGTGGCTCTGGGTGACCAGGCGCTCGTCCTGCGGCAGGGGGCGGGCAGCGGTGCCTCGCTCGATGACGCGGAGGGCGTCGGCCAGGGCCAGCGGGTCCTGGGAGAGCTCTGCGCCCGAGGCGTCGGCCTGGAACTCGCGGCTGCGGCTGACCGCCATCTGCACCAGGCCCGCGGCGACCGGGCCGAGCAGCATGAGCAGCAGCCCACCGAGGGCGTTGCCGCCGCCGCGGTCCTCCTCGGAGCGGCCGCCGAACAACGAGGCGAACATCGCCATGTGCGCCAGGTAGGTGATCACCGTCGCCATGGCGCCGGCGACGGAGCTGATCAGGATGTCGCGGTTGTAGACGTGCGACAGCTCGTGGGCGAGCACAGCGCGCAGCTGCCGCCGGTCGAGCAGCTCGAGGATCCCCTGGGTCACGCACACGGCCGCGTTGCGCGGGTTGCGGCCGGTGGCGAAGGCATTGGGCTGACGGGTCGGGCTGACGTAGAGACGCGGCATCGGCTGACGTGCGCCGGTGGCCAGCTCCCGCACGATCGCGTAGAGCTGCGGGGCCTGCGTCTCGGTGACCGGAAAGGCCCGCATCGACCGCAGGGCCAGCTTGTCGGAGTTGAAGTACGCGTAGCCGTTGACGGCCAGCGCGATCAGGAGCGCCACGAAGAGGCCGCCGCGACCGCCGATGAGCGCCCCGGCCATGAGGATCAGCCCGCCCATGAGACCCAGGAGCAGGGCGGTCTTCACTCCGTTGCTCCAGCGCTGCACGACCGGTCCAACGCGGTCGTCGGGATGCCCGTTCCCGTCGGACAGGCGCCGTCATCCGCGGAATGACGAGGGGGTCACCGCCGTTGGCACGAAGGAACGCGGTGAGATCCTCACTGCTCCAGCGTGTCCGGTGCACAGCCGGGCGCGGACACACGCACGTAACCTCGCCCGGTGGAGGTAGACCGCTGATGACTGGCACCAATCCGACCGTCGCGCCGTCGCACTCGGACGGCGCCCTGGCCACCACGGTGTCCAGCTCCGCTCCCGGCGGGCTCGTCAAGAGCGTCGTGGAGCTCGACCGCGTCGTCATCCGGCTGGCCGGCGACTCCGGCGACGGCATGCAGCTGACGGGCAACCGCTTCACGAGCGAGACGGCGTCCTTCGGCAACGACCTGTCGACCCTGCCCAACTTCCCCGCGGAGATCCGGGCGCCGACGGGGACCCTCCCGGGCGTCAGCTCGTTCCAGCTGCACTTCGCCGACCACGACATCATGACGCCGGGCGACGCCCCGGACGTGCTGGTCGCGATGAACCCGGCCGCGCTCAAGGCCAACCTCGCCGACCTCCCCGGCGGCGGCCTGCTGATCGTCGACGCCGACGAGTTCACCCCGCGGAACCTCGCGAAGGTCGGTTACGCGACCAATCCGCTGGAGGACGGCTCCCTCGAGGGGTGGCAGACCGTCAGCGTGCCGCTGACCTCCATGACCCTCGACGCGCTCGCCGACTCGGGCCTGGGCAAGAAGGAGGCCGAGCGCTCGAAGAACATGTTCACCCTCGGCCTGCTGTCGTGGATGTACCACCGTCCGACCGAGGGCACCGTCCGCTTCCTGGAGCGGCAGTTCCGCCGCAAGCCGGAGATCGCCGCGGCGAACATCGCGGCGTTCCGCGCGGGCTTCAACTACGGCGAGACCACCGAGGCGTTCGCCGTCTCCTACGAGATCAAGCCCGCCCCGATGGCGCCGGGCCGCTACCGGAACATCTCCGGCAACCAGGCCCTCGCGCTCGGGCTCGTGGCCGCGGCGAAACGCTCGGGGCTGCCGATGTTCCTCGGCGCGTACCCGATCACCCCCGCCTCGGACATCCTGCACGAGCTGTCCCGGCACAAGGCCTTCGGCGTGCGGACCTTCCAGGCGGAGGACGAGATCGCCGGGATCGCATCGGCGATCGGCGCCTCCTTCGGTGGCGCCCTCGGCGTGACGACGACGTCGGGGCCCGGCGTCTCGCTCAAGTCGGAGGCGATGGGCCTGGCGGTGATGACGGAGCTGCCGCTGGTGATCGTCGACGTCCAGCGCGGTGGGCCCTCGACCGGCCTGCCGACCAAGACCGAGCAGTCGGACCTCCTGCAGGCCATGTTCGGCCGCAACGGCGAGGCGCCGATCCCGATCATCGCGCCGCGATCCCCGGGGGACTGCTTCGACGCCGCGGTGGAGGCGTGCCGGATCGCGCTCGCCTACCGGACGCCGGTCATCCTGCTGTCCGACGGCTACCTCGCCAACGGCGCCGAGCCGTGGGCCGTCCCGGTCGCCGACGAGCTGCCCGACCTGTCGCCGGCGGTGCAGTTCGCCACCGAGCCCAACGGCGAGGACGGCGCGTTCCTCCCCTACCTGCGCGACCCGGAGACGCTTGCCCGCGCCTGGGCGATCCCGGGTACGGCGGGGATGCAGCACCGCATCGGCGGCCTGGAGAAGGCCGACAAGACCGGCAACATCTCCTACGACCCGGCCAACCACGACTTCATGACCCGCACGCGCCAGGCGAAGGTCGACGGCATCGCCGCGTCGATCCCGCTGACCGACGTCGACGACCCCGACGGGGACGCCCGGGTCGCGGTCATCGGTTGGGGCTCCACCTACGGGCCGATCGGGGCCGCCTGCCGGCGGATCCGCAACTCGGGCCGCAAGATCGCCCAGATCCACCTCCGGCACATCAACCCCATGCCGGCCGACCTCGGCGAGGTCCTGGCCCGGTACGACCGGGTGGTCTGCCCCGAGATGAACCTCGGGCAGCTGGCCCTGCTCCTGCGCGCGAAGTTCCTGGTCGACGTGCAGAGCCACACCCAGGTGCGCGGGCTGCCGTTCCGCGCCGCCGAGCTGGCCGCCGTCCTCCAGGACGCCATCGACACCACCGGCACCGGCACCACCGGCACCGGCATCGAGACCCCCGCAGCAGCTGTGAACGGAGCACTCCAGTGACCACCATCGACCTCGGCATGCCCGCAGGGTCGTCGGTCCCCGCCGGCCCCATCGCGGACGCCCTCACCGCCTCGATCGCGAGCCAGGGCGACAAGCGCACCGAGCTCAAGGCCAAGGACCTCAAGACCGACCAGGAGGTGCGCTGGTGCCCCGGGTGCGGTGACTACGTCATCCTCAACGCGGTCCAGAGCTTCCTGCCCAGCCTCGGCATCGCCCGCGAGGACATGGTCATCGTCTCGGGCATCGGCTGCTCGTCGCGGTTCCCGTACTACATGAACACCTACGGGATGCACTCGATCCACGGGCGCGCCCCGGCGATCGCGACCGGTCTGGCCGCCTCCCGTCCCGATCTCTCGGTCTGGGTCGTCACCGGGGACGGCGACGCCCTGTCGATCGGTGGCAACCACCTGATCCACACGCTGCGGCGGAACGTCAACATGACGATCCTGCTGTTCAACAACCGCATCTACGGGCTGACCAAGGGCCAGTACTCCCCGACCTCCGAGGTCGGGAAGGTCACCAAGTCGACGCCGATGGGCTCCCTGGACCACCCGTTCAACCCGGTGTCCCTGGCCCTCGGCGCCGACGCGACCTTCGTCGGCCGGGCGATGGACTCCGACCGCAAGGGCCTCACCGAGGTGCTGCGGCAGGCGGCCGAGCACAAGGGCACGTCGCTCGTGGAGATCTACCAGAACTGCAACATCTTCAACGACGGCGCGTTCGAGCTGCTCAAGGACCCGGCCACCGGCCCGATGTGGACGATCCCGCTCGAGCACGGCAAGCCGCTCGTCTTCGGCCCGGACGGCGCCTCCTGCGTGGTCCGTGACGACTTCGGTGGCCTGCGGATCGCCGAGACCAACCAGGTGGACGCGTCGCAGATCGTCGTGCACGACGCCACCCGCGAGGACCCGTCCTACGCGTTCGCGCTGTCCCGGCTGTCCTCCCAGGACCTGCGCTACACGCCCATGGGGGTCTTCCGGAAGGTCCAGAAGCCGTCCTACGACGCGATGATGGCCGAGCAGCTGCACCAGGCCGGACTGCAGGGCCCCGGCGACCTCGACGCCCTCCTCGCCGGTGGCGACACGTGGGAGGTCAAGGCCTGAAAAACACCCCGTCCTCCTCACCCCTCGCGAGCTCGGGGTGAGCCTCGGGACGGGGCCGTTCCGCGGGTCCGTCTTCCTACGGGGAGGCGGGCCCGCGGTCGTTCGCGGCCTGCTCTCCCAGGACCGCGGCGAGCACGGTCAGGGCGCGGTGCAGGTCCTCCCGGGCCGGGGCGGCGAACCCGAGCACCAGTCCCGTCCGGCGCCGGCCGGTGCCGGCTGCGGAGTGGCGGGCGAGACCGTCGAGAGCCACTCCGCGGGCCGCCGCCGCGGCGAGCACCGCGGCCTCGGCGTCCGTATCCGGCAGGGGCACGATCACGTGCGCGCCCA
>Ga0196960_10000034_pt1 | contig 49011 bp, 48 predicted proteins | sample S3v_5metaG_FD_183187 | JGI IMG/M metagenome (GOLD analysis project Ga0196960, IMG submission 183187) | Soil microbial communities from Anza Borrego desert, Southern California, United States - S3+v_5 | ecosystem: Environmental > Terrestrial > Soil > Desert | place: USA: California | collected...
CCGGCGAGGGCCAGGCCCGGCGGCCGATCCGCACCAGCCCCCGGCCCTGCTGCCGGGACGCCGCCCGCAGTGCCGGTGACGGCGTCCGCGCGTCGGCCTCGGCGTCCAGGTCCGCGAGCCCGGCGACCTCGCCGGCTGCGACCAGCCGGCACGCGGCCGCGGCGAGGCCGGCGGCCACGGCGCCCGAGGCCGCCAGGCGCCGGAGGAGGAACGCGGCCAGGCCGGCCGGGTCGGCGACCAGACCGGCGCTGATCGCCTGCTCGATCCCGCCGGAGTGGGCGTGCCCACCGGCGGGCAGCCGGGAGTCCGCGAGGGTCAGGAGGGCTGCTGACATGACGGCCGTGCCCGCTAGAAGAGGAAGTAGCGCTGGGCCATGGGCAGCTCCCGCACCGGCTCCGGCTCCCACACCTCGCCGTCCACGGTGACCGTGAACGTGTCCGGGTCGACCCGGATGTCGGGCAGCGCGGTGTTCTCCGGCATGTCGGCCTTGGACAGCCGTGCGGTGTCCGTGACGGGCACCAGCCGCCGGTCGACCGCCAGCCGGTCGGCGAGCCCGGCGTCGACCGCGGCCGGCGCGACGAAGTGGACGCTGGTCAGCGCCGGCACCCGGCCGTAGGCGCCGAACATGGGACGCGGCAACTGCGGCTGCGGGGTGGGGATGGAGGCGTTCGCGTCGCCCATCTGCGCCCAGGCGATCATGCCGCCCTTGAGCACGGCGTGCGGCCGGACGCCGAACAGCTTGGGGTCCCACAGCACCAGGTCGGCCAGCTTGCCCGGCTCCACCGAGCCCACCTCGCCGTCGATGCCGTGGGCGACCGCGGGGCAGATCGTGTACTTGGCGACGTACCGGCGGGCCCGCCGGTTGTCCGCGGCGCCGTCCCCGGCCAGCGATCCGCGCTTGCGCTTCATCACGTGCGCGGTCTGCCAGGTGCGCAGGACCACCTCCCCGACCCGCCCCATGGCCTGGGCGTCGGACCCGATCATCGAGATGGCGCCGAGATCGTGCAGGAGGTCCTCGGCCGCGATCGTCGTCGGCCGGATCCGGCTCTCGGCGAAGGCCAGGTCCTCGGGGACCGAGCTGTCGAGGTGGTGGCAGACCATGAGCATGTCGAGGTGCTCGTCGAGGGTGTTGACGGTGTGCGGCCGGGTGGGGTTGGTGCTGCTGGGCAGCACGTTCGGGTGCCCGGCGACGGTGATGATGTCCGGCGCGTGCCCGCCTCCGGCCCCCTCGGTGTGGTAGGCGTGGATCGACCGCCCGGCGATGGCGGCCAGCGTGTCCTCCACGAAGCCGGCCTCGTTGAGGGTGTCGCTGTGCAGCGCCACGGGAACCCCGTGCTCCCCGGCCACCGTGAGCGCGGCGTCGACGGCCGCCGGCGTCGATCCCCAGTCCTCGTGCAGCTTGAAGCCGCTGGCACCGGCCCGGAGCTGCTCGACCAGCGACTCCCGCCGCACCGTGTTGCCCTTGCCGAGGAGCGCCACGTTCACCGGCCAGGGGTCCATGGCCTCGAGCATGCGGGCCAGGTACCAGTCCCCCGGGGTGATCGTGGTGGCCTTCGAACCCTCCGCCGGACCGGTTCCTCCGCCGATCAGCGTGGTGACGCCCGACCCCAGCGCCGTGGGCACGATCTGCGGGCAGATGAAGTGCACGTGGCAGTCGATGCCGCCGGCGGTCAGGATCTTGCCGTTGCCGGCCATCACCTCGGTGCCGGGGCCGATGACCAGGTCCGGGTGGACGCCGTCCATGGTGTCGGGGTTGCCGGCCTTTCCCAGCGCGACGATCCGCCCGTTCCGGATGCCGACGTCGGCCTTCACGATCCCCCAGTGGTCGAGGACGACGGCGCCGGTGATCACCAGGTCGGGAGCACCCTCGGCGCGGGTCGCGCGGCCCTGGCCCATCGACTCGCGGATCACCTTGCCGCCGCCGAAGACCGCCTCCTCCCCGGCGCGGCCCGGGCCGCCGCAGCGGTCCTCCTCGACCTCGATCAGCAGGTCGGTGTCGGCCAGCCGGATCCGGTCACCGGTGGTCGGCCCGTAGAGCTGGGCGTAGCGCTCGCGGGACAGCTGGACCACTAGGAGAGGCCCCCTTCAGCGGTGAGGCCCGGCACGACCCGGGCGCCGGCGAGCGGAACGAGGGCGACCGTGCGCGTGATGCCGGGCTCGAAGCGGACGGCGGTGCCGGCGGCGATGTCCAGCCGGTGGCCGTGGGCCGCCGTCCGGTCGAACGCGAGCGCCCGGTTGGTCTGGGGGAAGTGGAAGTGCGAGCCGACCTGCACCGGCCGGTCACCGGTGTTGGTCACCTCGAGCTCGATCCGCGGCGCGCCCTCGAGGGTCTCGATGACTCCGTCGGCCGGGATCACCTCGCCGGGTATCACGCTCACGGGATGGGGTGGTGGACCGTCACGAGCTTGGTCCCGTCCGGGAAGGTGGCCTCCACCTGCACCTCCTCCAGCAGCTCGGGAACGCCGTCCATCACGTCGTCGCGGGTCAGCACCGTGCGTCCCGACTGCATGAGCTCGGCGACCAGCACGCCGTCCCGGGCCCCCTCGAGCACGTGGTCGGTGAGGACCGCCGTCGCCTCGGGCAGGTTCAGCCGCAGGCCCCGGGCCCGTCTCCGGCGCGCCAGCTCCGCTGCGTAGGACAGGAGCAGGCGTTCCTGCTCGTGCGGGGACAGGTGCACGCGGTCAGACCTCCGGGACCTCGGGGAACGGCCCGGACGCTAGGCACCGGATGTGTCGGCTCTGTTGCCGGCGGACGGCGGTGGTGTTCCGGACCTCCCCGGGGCCCGCACCGGCGCCTGTAACCTGGGCGTCCAGGACACCGTTCCCGTCGCCCCCGGCACGCGGACGGCCACCTCGGCGCCGGCTCCCAGCCGTCGGAGCGGCCGCGGCCCGGTGTCCTCCCGCACCACCCGGGCACGCACGGCCCCGTCCGGGGGCGTGCGCCCACGTCGTCGAGGAGTACCCGCGTGACCACCGCTGCCAGCTCGCCCGAGGCGGACCGGACCGCCCGGCCGGCGGTCGCCGAAGCCGCCCGGCGGCGGACGTTCGCCGTCATCAGCCACCCCGACGCCGGGAAGTCCACGCTCACCGAGGCGCTGGCCCTGCACGCCCGCGTGATCGGCCAGGCCGGCGCGGTGCACGGCAAGGCCGGCCGCCGCGGCACGGTGTCGGACTGGATGGAGATGGAGCGCGACCGCGGCATCTCCATCACCTCGGCGGCGCTGCAGTTCGGCTACCGCGACGCCGTCATCAACCTGCTGGACACCCCGGGCCACGCCGACTTCTCCGAGGACACCTACCGCGTGCTGACGGCGGTGGACGCCGCGGTGATGCTCGTCGACGCGGCCAAGGGTCTCGAGGCGCAGACGATGAAGCTGTTCGCCGTCTGCAAGCACCGGGGCATCCCGATCGTCACCGTCATCAACAAGTGGGACCGCCCGGGCAAGGACGCCCTGGAGCTCATGGACGAGATCGCCGACCGGACCGGCCTCCAGCCGACCCCGCTGACCTGGCCGGTCGGCATCGCGGGCGACTTCCGCGGCGTCCTCGACCGGCGGGACGGCACGTTCCGCCGGTTCACCCGCACCGCGGGCGGCGCGACGATCGCCCCGGAGGAGCTCCTGACGGCCGACCAGGCGACCGCCCGGGAGGGCGAGGTATGGACCCGGGCCGTGGAGGAGTCGGAGCTGCTCGAGGCGACCGGCGCCGAGCACGACCAGGAGTCGTTCCTCGGCGGCATGACCACACCGGTGCTCTTCGCCTCGGCCGTGTCCAACTTCGGCGTCGGCGCGCTGCTGGACACCCTGGTCGACCTGGCGCCGTCCCCCACCGGGCGGCCGGACGCCGACGGGGCGGTCCGCGAGCTGGACGCGCCGTTCAGCGCGTTCGTCTTCAAGGTGCAGTCGGGCATGGACGCCGCGCACCGCGACCGCCTGGCCTACATCCGCATCTGCTCCGGCGTGTTCGAGCGCGGCATGGTGGTCACCCACGGCCGCACCCGGCGTCCCTTCACCACCAAGTACGCGCAGCACGTGTTCGGCCGCGAGCGCGAGAGCGTCGACCTCGCCTATCCCGGCGACGTCGTGGGGCTGGTCAACGCCTCGGCGCTCGGCGTGGGCGACAGCCTCTACGCCGACCGGCCGGTCACCTTCCCGCCGGTCACGACCTTCGCGCCCGAGCACTTCGCCGTGGTCCGGAGCAAGGACACCGCGAAGCACAAGCAGTTCCGGCGCGGGATCGAGCAGCTGGACTCCGAGGGCGTGGTGCAGGTGCTGCGCTCGGACCGCCGGGGCGACGGCGCCCCGGTGCTGGCCGTCGTCGGCCCCATGCAGTTCGAGGTGGCCACCCACCGCCTGGAGCACGAGTTCAACGCACCGGTGCACCTGGAGCGGCTCTCCTACGGCCTGGCGATGCGCACCGACGCGCAGTCGGTGCCCAAGGTGTCCGCCTCCGGTGGCGTCGAGGTGGTGCAGCGGGCCAACGGGGAGCTGCTGGCGCTGTTCTCCGACAAGTGGGCGCTGCGGATGCTCCAGCAGCGGCACCCGGAGCTGACCCTCGAACCGTTGGTGGCCGCGCAGCTGTCCTGACCGGGTGTCGACCTGTCGACACGGCGACATGCCGACAGGTCCACATGGAGACATCGCGGCATGTCGATCTGCCGGGACGGATGTCGAGCACGGGTCACGGGGGCGGGTCGGCAGGCTCCGGCGACCGCCAGGGCGCACGCCACTCCGGTGCCTCCCAGCCGTCCATCGCATAGATCCGCTCCCGGACCACCTTGTCGCCGCGGAAGTCCAGCAGTTGCACGCCGTACATCCAGGTGGCCCCTCGGTCGTAGCTCGCCGACAGCTCGACCACCGTGAAGTCCTCCCGGACCGTCACCCGGCGGATGTGGAAGCGCGCGTCCCCCCGCGGAACGGGGTACTGCCGGCGCCACTCGGTGAAGGCCGTACGGCCCTCGAAGCGCTCGCCGCTCTGCGGGAACTCCAGCACCGCGTCCTCGTGGTACAGCTCCTCGGCGCGGTCGACGTCGGCACCGACGTACTCGAAGAAGCGGTCGAGCTTGGCCCGCAGCACGCGCTCGTCCATGGCGCTCCCCTCCCGGGACGTTCGAGTTCCGGTTCAGCGACCGATCGCCGGCGATCCATCCGAGGCAGCGGAGGGCGATCACTCGAACGATGGCACCGAACCGACGTCTTCGGGAGCGGTGTGCGCACGAGGAGTGCGGCGCAGCGCGTCGTGATCGCCTCCGCGGGCCCGCCATGTCGATCGATGCCGTGGCGCGGGCCGCGCTGCACCGAGGGCGCCGGAGGTGTCCGCCCGGTGGGCCGAGGCGCTGCTGCAGGAGACCACCGCCTCGGAACTCCTGCTCAGGGCGCCTTGGGGATCAGGATCCACAGCGCGATGTAGGCCAGCTCGCCGACGCCGAAGAGGCCGAAGAGCACGAAGCCCACCCGCACCACCCCCGGGGACAGCCCGAGGCGGGCGGCGAGTGCCGCGCACACCCCGGCGATGATCTTCCCGGACCGGGGCCTGACCAGCGGCGACGTCATGCCGGACCCGTACCCCGAGCTTCCCGGAGCACACCCGTGCAGGGGACACGCCGATACCGGTGGCGACTCCCGGCGGGTGCAGTAGTAGAGTTCACCCCGGTCGCTGTTGCGCCTCTGCTTTCGTTCTTGAACGTCCGCAGTCGTCTCTGCCAGACGTTCCTTTCGGTGCTTCCGGTCGGTGCGGCGGCCCCGCAGTTCCGGCACGTGCCGGACGCGGACACCTCCCAGCACGGAAGAAGAACGACATGGCTCAGGGCACTGTGAAGTGGTTCAACGCGGAGAAGGGCTTCGGGTTCATCGCCCAGGACGGCGGCGGCGCCGACGTCTTCTGCCACTACTCCGCCATCACCGGCACCGGCTACAAGTCCCTCGACGAGGGCCAGCAGGTCGAGTTCGACGTCACGCAGGGCCAGAAGGGCCCGCAGGCGGAGAACGTCCGCCCGCTCTGATCGGGTGACAGGAGGGGCCACGGCGCGCTGCGCCGTGGCCCCTTCGCCGTTTCCGCCCATTTCCAGCCCGGAAGCCGTAGCGTCGACCACACCGTCGAAGGGAAGTCCCATCACCATCCACGCCGGACGCTGCGCCGAAGTCCATCCGGGCCGCCCCTGCCCGGGGGACCCGCCCCTTTCTGAGGAGAGCTCCCCCGAGCCCGGCGATGCGCCCGCCGCCGCCGCCGAGATGGTCGAGTGCCCCGAGTGCGGATCACCCACCAGTGCCCTGAGCATCACGTCCTGGGGCAACTGCCGGGCCTGCCGGACCGCGCACTCACGGTCCACGCACCCGCTGCGCTGGTAGGACGGCGCCGTCGCGGACGGCGCCCCGCGCGGATCAGGTCCAGCCCAGCCACTCCACGGCCGCGCGCGCCTGCTCCGGCGGCACCGTGTGCGGCCCCGGGAACTCCCGGTAGGTGACGTCGTAGCCGTCCTCGCGCAGCGAGGGCACGATCTCCCGGCTGGTCCGGTCGATGGGCAGCACCCTGTCCTGCTCGCCGTGCGAGACGAAGACCGCCGGGCTGCCGGCGCGGGATGCGGGAGGCACGTAGCCCGGCGAGAAGGCGACGATCCGGGAGAACAGCTCGCCGTTGGCCAGGCCGAGCCCCAGCGCGTACGAGGCGCCGTCGGAGAATCCCGCGATGCCCACCCGACGGGCGTCGACGGGGAGGGTGGCGAAGACCTGCCGCAGAGCCGTGTCGATCGTCGCGACGTCAGGACCGTAGGTGCCGCCGACGGCGTCCCAGGTGGGCCCCTCCGACCCCGGCGCGAGCAGCACCAGGCCGAACTCGTCGGCCGAGGAACGCAGCAGGCCCAAGCCCGCCCCGGGATCCTGGCCGGCTCCGTGCAGGCTCACCAGCAGCGGCAGCAGCTGCCCCGCCCGGAGGCCGGCCGGCACGTGCAGCAGCGGATCGCGGGGCAGACCCAGGTCCATCGTGCTGGTGCCGGGCACCGGGTCCTGGGCCAGGGCGGCTGGATCCGCTGACGGCCGGGCGGACAGGACCGCCCGGCCGGTCGCGCGACGTCCTCGGGGATCCGCGACCGGACCGCAGCCGGCCAGCAGACCGCCGAGGGCCAGCACCACCCCACCGGCCAGGACCGCGCGGCGCGGAGGCCGCGGACCTCCCGTCCCGTCCCGGCCGGCCGCGGACACCGTCAGAGACCGACGGCGACCGTGGCGGTGAGCTCGCGGCAGGCCTCGAGGTCCGCCGGCGACGGAGCACCGGTGAGGCTCAGGGGCGCAGCGACCCGCTTCCAGCGCAGCGCGTCGGTGATCCGCTCGATGCTGCGCAGCGCTCCGGCGGTGTCGTCGTTGCCGTGCACGTAGACGCCGTAGGGCAGCCCGGCCGTCGCCTCGAGGCACGGGTAGTAGACGGTGTCGAAGAAGTGCTTCAACGCCCCGGACATGTACCCGATGTTCGCCGGGGTGCCCAGCAGCACGCCGTCGGCGGCGAGCAGGTCGGCCGGACCGGCCGACAGCGCCGGGCGCAGGCACAGCTCGACCTCCTCGACCAGGGCGGCGCCCTCCTTCACCGCCTCGAGCACCGCCTGCAGGGCCGGTGAGGGCGTGTGGTGGACGACGAGGAGACGGGGCACGCCGGCCATTCTGCTGCCGGACCGGGCCGGGGCGCATGCACCTGCCGCCGGGAGGGTGGCCGACGGATGACCGGGTCACCGCTCCGGGCGCAGCTGCCGGTAGATGCGGGCGAGGTCGGGCAGCTGCACGTGGGCGTTGAGCCCGCTCGGGTTCGGCACCACCCAGGTGTCGGCGCCACCCACCCGTTCCGCCTGCAGCCCGGCGACGGCCTTGGGGCGGGCGAACCCCTGACGCCAGGCCGTGATGCCGAGGACGGCGAGGACCCGGGGCCGGTGACGGGCCACCAGGTCGGCGAGCGCGTCGGCGCCCGCGCGCAGCTCGTCGGGCGAGAGCTCCGCGGCGGTGCGGGTGGGCCGGTCGACCAGGTTGGTCACGCCCAGCCCGTACCGGAGCAGCTCGCCGTCCTCCTCGGGCGCGAGCCGCCGGGGTGTGAAGCCGGCGAGGTGCAGGGCGGGCCAGAAGCGGTTGCCCGGCCGGGCGAAGTGGTGGCCCCGCTCGGCCGACATCAGCGACGGGTTGATGCCGCAGAACAGCACGTCCAGACCAGGCGCGATCACGTCGGGCAGCGGCTTGGCCGGCGGTGGCTCAGCGGGCACGCCGTCCATCCTCCGCGGCCTCAGCGGTAGCTGAGCAGGTGGCGCCGTTCGCCGGAGACGAAGGCGTGGTCGTTGAACGACAGCAGGGACAGCCCGGAGCCGCCCGCGAGGAGCGAGGTCACCCCGACGTTCACCGCGGCCCGGTTGAGCGCGACCACGCCGTCGGCCGGAGCGCCCAGCAGGGCCGCGACGACCGCGGCGATCACCCCGCCCGAGCTGACCACCACGCCGTCCCGGCCGGATCCCAGCCCGGCCGCCAGGTCGGCGACCGCCGTGAGCGCACCCGAGGAGAAGGCCGGCCAGCCGTCGGCGTCACCGGCGGCGATCCACGACCGCAGCGCTCCGTCGAGCAGCCGCTGCACCTGCCGCGAGCCGGACTCCCCCGCCGGCTCGTCGGAGCCGTCGGCCGGATAGCGCTCCAGAAGGTCCAGGTGGTCGTACTCGTCGAACCGCGGGTCCGGGTCCTCCGTTCCCGCCCAGCCGGCCGCCCCGGCCAGCAGCGACGCGGTGTCCCGCTGCCGACGCAGGGTGCCGGAGACCACCAGCGGGTCGCGCAGCCCGCGCCGGCCCAGCTCCTCCCCCACGCACGACGCCTGCACGCGCCCCAGGTCGCTGAGCACGTCGTAGTCGTCGGCGCCGAACGATGCCTGGCCGTGCCGGACGAGACAGATCAGCGGCATCCGGCCAGCGCCTCGGCGCGCTCGATCAGGACGGCGGTGGCGGAGCCGAAGGTGGCGAACCGCGGGTTGGTGCTGTTGCCGGAGCGGTACCGGGCCCAGATCTGCTGGAGGATCACCGCGAGCCGGAACAGGCCGAACACCTCGTAGAAGGTCCAGTTGGCCGGCCGCAGCCCGGTGCGCGCCAGGTAGCGCTCCACGAGCTCCTCGCGGGTCGGCATACCGGGCAGGGTGCTCGGCTGCATGGACACCGTGCCGAACTCCTCGTCGTCGTCGGCGGTCACCCAGTAGGCCAGCGAGGCGCCGAGGTCCATGAGGGGGTCGCCCACGGTGGCCATCTCCCAGTCGAGGACGCCGGTGATCCGCGGCGTGCCCGACAGGTCCAGCACGAGGTTGTCCAGCTTCCAGTCGCCGTGCAGCAGGCTCGCGCGCACGTCCTGCGGCTGGTGCTCGGCCAGCCAGGCCATCAGCTCCTCGGCCGGCGGGACGTCGTCGGTGCGCGCGTCGCGGTACCGCCGCGACCACCCCTGCACCTGGCGGCGCACGTAGCCGGGCCCCCTGCCCAGATCGGCCAGGCCGGCGGAGTCGACGTCGATGGAGTGCAGGTCGGCCAGGGTGTCGTAGGCGGTCTCGCCGAGCGCCCGGGCCTGCTGCGCCGAGAGGTCGACGCCCTCGGGCAGCTCACGTCCCAGGACGGTGCCGCGCAGCCGCTCCATGACGTAGAAGTCGCTGCCGATGACCGAGTGGTCCTCGCAGAAGCCGTGGATCTGGGCGACGACGTCCACGTGCGGGCGCAGGCGTTGCTGCACCCGCACCTCGCGGCCCATGTCGTGCGCCGAGGCCGCCTTGTGCCCGTGCGGCGGCCGGCGGAGCACCAGTTCGAGATCGCCGTAGTCCAGCAGGTAGGTGAGGTTGCTGGCGCCGCCGGAGAACTGCCGCACGGAGGGCACGGGCTTTCCGTCGAGCGCCGGAACGCGCGGGACGAGCCACGCGTGCACGGCGGCCACGTCGAAGGTGTCCTCGGGTCGGACCTCGCGCAGTGGGCTCGCGCTCTCGCTCACGGGCCCATCCCACCACGGGCCGCCGCTCCGGGGCGCGGGCACCGACGTCAGCGCACCGGAGGGGCGGACGAAGACCGAGACAGGGCGGCCCCGTAACTGCTAACGTCGTCCGCGGGTCGAAGCTCCGGCCCGAGCAGCGTCATCACGGGGCGCCTGCGCTGCCGGAGTCCTGCTCCGTGCAGCCCCGCTCCTCAGCTGGGAGTTCGGCATGAGTCTGCACGTACCTTCCCTGCCCGCGGGTCCCCTCCTGGACGCCGGCGAGCTGTCGCCCTTCTCCGTGACGGTCGACCGGCCGTCCGGCTGGGTTCGCGTGACGGGGGAACTGGACCGGGAGACGGCCCACCACGTCCTGGACGCGCTCGGGACGCTGGCCGCCACCCGGCACGCGCAGTGGACGCTGGACGCCAAGCCGATCACTTTCTGCGACGCCGAGGGACTGCGGGCGCTCGTGCTCGCGCACCGCCTGGCGCTCGGCCACGGGCGGACGCTGTCGGTGCTGCCCAGCCCGTGCATGCACCGCCTGGTGCTCCTCGTGGGGTTGGACCAGTTGCTGGAGATCCCGCCCCCGCCCGCGACCGTGCGGGCCGGTGTGGCCCAGAGCCTGCGCGTCCGCAGGTCGCTGGCAGCCGTCCGGGACGTGCGCCGGCCGACGTCGGTGCCCGAGGAGGAGCTACCGGGCTGACCGGTGCGCAGCTACGGGACGGGCTACTGGACGGCGGCGTCGGGCGGCGGCAGCCGGTAGGTGAGCTGCTCGTCCACCGACACCACGCCGGCGACGCGGGCGAGCTCGCCGGCGGCGCCCGGGGACACCGAGCCGGTGATGATGCCCAGGCCGTCCAGCACCTGCTCCACCTGCATGCCACGGGCGCGCAGCCCCTGGACCACACCGTCCAGCGCGCCCAGGTGCCCGTCGTCGATGGTGACGCTCACGTGGGTCATGCCGCGCAGGTTACGCGGCGGAGCCTCACTCCGGCGCGACGGCGAGCCCGCTCCCCGCATCGAGCGACGACTGCGCGAGCCGCTCGCTCTCCTGCAGCAACGTGGCCCACAGCTCCAGCCCGCGCCGCCCGGTCGCCTCGGCCCACAGCGCGGCGAGGCCCGCGACGTGCGGCGTGGCCATGCTGGTTCCGCTGATGGTGTGGTAGCGGGTGGGCATCGGCCAGGCCGAGTACACCTGCCAGCCGGGAGCCGCGATGTCGACCTGCCCGCCGCGCGCCGGCAGGCTCTGCGCGGAGAAGTCCGCCATCGCCATGGCCTCGTCGAGCGCCCCGACGGCCATGATCTCGACGCTGTTGGCCGGAACGCCGACGAAGCCGGAGTTCCCGGACCGCCGGTCGGCGTTGTTGCCCGCGGCCGCGATGATCAGCGATCCCTGCTGCAGTGCCCGGCGGCCGGCGGCCGAGTAGGGCGGGTGCGCCTGCATGACGTCGGCACCCAGCGACATGGAGATGACCGGGCACCCGCTGGTCACCGCCCAGTTGATGCCGGCCAGGATGCCGGCGTCGGTGCCGCTGCCGTCGGTGCCGAGGACCTTGCCGGCGTAGATCTCGGCCTCGTACGCCACGCCGTACCGCGGGCCGGTGGAGGGACTGCGGGGGCCGCACGCCGTGCCGATGCAGTGCGTGCCGTGCCCGTGTCCGTCGGAGGCGTCCTCCCCCACCACGAACGACCGGGTGGTGACCGCGCGACCGGCGAAGTCGGGATGCGCCGCGTCGAAGCCGGTGTCGAGGACGGCCACCCGGATACCGCGTCCGGAGCGGGCCGAGGAGTCGGCCCGGACCGCCTGGATACCCCACGTCGCCTGGGCCGTGTCCTCGAACCGGGCCTGGGCCGGGCCGCCCGACTCGCCTGCCCGCCCGCCCGGAGCGAGGAGGCGGCCGGCGAGGTCGGCCACCCCGTCGCGGTAGCCCGCCGTGTACGGGCCGGCGGACCCGTCGGCGAGCACGTGGTGGACGAGCTCCGGGGAGACCGACAGCACCGGCCGGCCGGCGACGCCGGCGGACTGGAGCATGCCGACCTGCTCCGGCTCCGCCGACACCACGGCGATGCCCAGGGCGCTGAAGACCGTCGCCTCCGCCTCGGAGAGCGCCGTCGGGGAGACGTCGCCGTCGGCGAAGTCCCGGGAGTCGGCCACCCGGTGGACGCCCATCCGTTCCCAGTCCACCCGGGCGTCGTCGCCGGTGCCGGCGAGGACGACGATCTGCCGGCCGGTGACCCGAGGCGGCGACGGTCGCACCGCCCCATGCCGCACGCTTCCCGGGTTCTCGGCGCTGCTCGGTCCGATCATGGCTCCCCCTCGGCGAGATCAGCGGCGTCGACGGCCGCTGCGCCTCCGGCCGTGTGACAGCCGGCGACCTCAGCGTCACCGAGAGCGGGGCCGCTCGCCAGCCGGGCCCGCGCGTCGCAGTCTGGCGTGGGGGTGTGACGATCCCGGCGCGGACTATTCCAGCGCGGACGATCCCGGCGTGCAGCCGCGGGTCAGCCCTGAACCGCCGCGGGGTCCATCCACATGACCTCCCAGACGTTGCCATCGGGGTCGGCGAAGCTCGATCCGTACATGAAACCGGAGTCCTGAGCGGGCATCCACGGCTTGCCGCCCGCGGCGATCGCGCTCGCCACGAGCTCGTCGACCTCCTCGCGGCTGCCTGCCGACAGGCAGTTGATCACCGACGTGGCCTGGGCCGGGTCACCCACCTGGCCGGGGACGAAATCGGCGAAGCGCTCCCGCGTCAGGAGCATCACGACGACGTTCTCCTCCACGACGTAGGAGACGGCCTGGTCGTCGGAGAACTGGTCGTTGCGCCGGAAGCCGAGGGCGCCGTAGAAGGCGTCGGTCCGCGCGAGGTCGGTGACGGGGAGGTTGACGAAGATCATGCGCACGGGAAGCTCCTGGTTTCCAGCGGTGCGGCCGCCGCCGTCGGCGGCCGGCCCTGTCGAGAGGTAGACGACCCGACCACGGAGAACTCATCGCACCCGGGCCCACGGCCAGCCGGGAACCGCTCGGGCCCATGTTTCGGGGACGACGCCGTCCCCGACCGGCCCCCGTGACCGACACGGCGGATCCGCGTGTGCCGGGAGCGACGCCCCTCGGCGCGCGGATGCCGGCTCGGGGAGGATGCCGGGGTGGGCGTGGAGACCGTGCTGCTGCTCGTGCTCGCCGCCGTCGCCGTGATCGTGGCCGTGCACGCCGTCGCCGAACGGTCCGGCCTGCCGGCGGCCGCGCTGCTCACGCTCGTGGGCCTGGGCTACGCACTGCTGCCCGGCCCGGAGATCGAGCTCGATCCCGAGGTCATCCTCACGCTCGTGCTGCCGCCACTGCTCTACAGCGCGGCCCTCGAGTCCTCGCTGGGCGGCATCCGCCGGAACCTGCGCACCGTGGCCAGCCTCTCGGTGCTGCTCGTGCTGGTCACCGCCCTGGTGATCGGTGCCGGGTTCGCGCTGCTCGTCCCCGCGGCCACCCTGGCCGCCGGGATCGCCCTCGGGGCGGCCGTCGCCCCACCGGACCCGGTCGCAGCGCTGGCGGTGGGCCGCAAGGTCGGCCTGCCCCCACGGCTGATCACCCTCATCCAGGGCGAGGGGCTGCTCAACGACGCCACCGCGCTGACCATCCTCACCGTGGCGATCGCCGCGGCCCAGGGGGACGGCTACTCCACCCCGGGCGCCGTCGGCCAGTTCCTGATGTCCGCGATCGGCGGCGTGCTCGCGGGGCTCGCCGTCGCCTACGGGGTGCGACCGCTGCGCCGACTGCGCCGCGATCCGCTCACCTCCAACGCCATCAGCCTGGCCACCCCGTTCGTCGCCTACCTGCTCGGGGAGTCGGTCCACGTCTCCGGCGTGCTGGCCGTGGTCGTGGCCGGGCTGGTGCTGGGTCACCACAACCCCCGATGGGCCTCGGGCGCCAGCCGGCTGCAGACCAATGCCGTCTGGCGGCTGGTCAACTTCCTCCTGGAGGGGTTCGTCTTCCTGCTCATCGGTCAGCAGCTGCCGGCCGTCATCGCCGGACTCGACGAGTACGACGCCGGCACCGTCGTCACCGCCTCGCTGGTCACCGTGGGCGGGATGCTGCTCGTGCGCCCGCTCTGGCTGGTGCTCACCGAGTCCCTGCCCCAGTCACTGCACAGCCGGCTGAGCGAGGACCGGGCCGTGGACGACGGGAAGCGACCCGGACCCGCGCGGCGGTTGAGCGGCCGCGAGATCGTGGTGCTCAGCTGGGCCGGCACCCGCGGCGTGATCAGCCTCGCCGCGATCTTCGCCCTTCCCGTGGCCACCGAGGACGGGGAGCCGTTCCCCGCCCGGGGGCTGCTCCTCTTCTGCGCCTTCCTGGCCGTGCTCGTGACGCTGGTCGGCCAGGGAGTGACGTTCGCGCCCCTCGTGCGGGCCCTGGGGTTGCGGGCCGACCAGGCGGACCAGGCCCGGCTGCGGAACCAGGCGCGGATCGCATCGGTGAAGGCGGCGCTGGCCCGGCTCGACGAGCTGGCCGACGAGGAGACCACCGACGAGGTCGAGGGCGAGGCGCTCGACGTCCTCCGCTCCCAGCTCCGGACCCGCCTGACCGCGTACCGGAAGCGGGAGGACCTGCTGTCGGGCGCCGAGCCCGGCGAGGTACCGCTCGCGCCGCAGTACGAGGCCGCCCTGCGGTTCCGCCGGGCGGCGCTCGATGCCCAACGTCAGGAGCTGCTGCGCTGGCGGGACGCCGGCCGGCTCCCCGACGAGGGCCTGCGCGCGCTCACCCGGGAGCTCGACCACGAGGAGGGGCGGCTGCCCGCACGGGCCTTCCGCTGAGTGCCGCTCAGGAGAGGCGTTCCTCCAGCCGGACCATCACGCTGTCCCCGGCGTCCTTGCCGATCGCCCGCAGGGTCGCCGCGGGAACCGGCAGCTTGTGCGTGCCGTCGCCCAGCGCCATGAAGGAGGTGCGGAACGGCCGGCCGTCGACCGTGCCCCGCACGGGCACCCGTCCGCGCGTACCGAAGTACTCCGCCGATCCCGCCATCCGCACGTACGTCCAGCCGCCCTTCGCGGAACTCCGCACCAGCGGAGCGGTGAACTCGGTGTCGAGCGCTCCCACGGCTCCCTGCGCCTGTCCGGTCATGGCGGCTCCTCCTCCTGCGGCCCCGCGCGGGACCGTTCCCGGAGAAGACCGCCGGGCGGCGCCGGACTCATCGGGCGCCGGGCGCACCGCGCCCGGCGCCCCCGGACCAGCCGGTCAGCGCATCTCCCCTGCCCCGACGTACGGGAAGGGGCTGGTGAGCAGCGCTCCCTCGGCGAACCGCGAGAGCCGGAAGTCCGATTCCGGGATGTCCGCGTCCGAGCTCTTCCCGTCGACGACGAGGTCGGCGACGAGCCGGCCGACGGCCGGGGAGATCTTGAACCCGTGCCCGCTGAAGCCGGCCGCCACGATCAGCGACTCGACCGGCGTCTCGGAGATCACCGGGTTGAAGTCGGGGGTCACGTCGTAGCACCCGGCGTAGGTGCTGGCGACCGAGGCGTCCGCCAGGCCCGGGAACCGGTGCGAGATCTTCTCGACCGCCATCTCGAGGAAGTCGTCGGTGGCCCGGTTGAGGTAGTCGTCGGGATCGGCCGGCGAGGGGGTCGACAGGTCGCTGTTGCCGAACAGCAGCTGGCCCCCGCCCTCGGCGCGGATGTACTGCAGCGACACCAGGTCGGAGAAGACCGGCACCGGCCCCAGCTCGAGGCCGGGGTCCAGCAGCACGATCGGCTCGCGGTGGACCTGGATCGGCAGCTCGATGCCGTGCGCGGCCAGCAACGGCACCGACCACGGCCCCGCCGCGACGACGACGGTGCCGGCGGTGATGGTGGACCCGTCGGCGAGGCGGACGCCGGTGGCGCGGTCGCCGTCGGTCAGCACCTCGGCCACCGCCGTCCCCTGCCGGATGCGCACGCCGAGCCGCCGGGCGGCGGACGCGAAGGCCTGCGCCGTCTGGTACGCGTCGCCGTAGCCGCCGCGGGCCTCCCAGCCGAAGGCGGCGAAGTCGGCCAGATCGGCCGCCGGCCACATCCGCGCGACCTCGTCGCGGTCGATCTCCTGCGTCTGCACGCCGAGCGCCCGCTGGTTGGCCAGCGACGCCCGCAGCGCGTCGACGTTGGGCTCCCCCACCCCGACGACGTAGCCGGTCTGCCGGAAGCCGACGTCCTCGCCGAGGATGTCGTCGGCGTTCTCGAACAGCTCCAGCCCCGCGTTCGCCATGGCCGCCAGGGACGAGACCCCGTAGTGGCAGCGCACGATCCCGCTGGACTTGCCCGTGCCGCCCGAGCCGACCGTGTCGCGCTCGCAGACCACGACGTCGGTCACGCCCCGGCGGGCCAGCGACCAGGCGATCGCGGTGCCCTCGAGACCGCCGCCGACGACGACGACGTCCGCCGTGCCGGGGGTGCTCACAGCCCCTGCCCCGGGATCCAGCTGGTGCCGGCCAGCGGCACGCGGGCCATGGCCGCCGCCTCGATGGTGAGGGCGACCAGGTCCTCCGGCTCCAGGGAGTGCAGGTGCGCCTTGCCGCAGGCGCGGGCGATGATCTGCGCCTCCATGGTCATGACCCGGATGAAGTTGGCCAGCCGCCGGCCGCCCTGCACCGGGTCGAGGCGCTGCGCCAGCTCGTCGTCCTGGGTGGTGATGCCGGCCGGGTCGCGGCCGGCCTGCCAGTCGTCGTAGAACCCGGCCGCGGAGCCGAGCTTCCGGTACTCCTCGTCCAGGGACGGCGAGTTGTCGCCCAGGGCGATGAGCGCGGCGGTGCCGATCGCGACGGCGTCCGCGCCCAGCGCCATGCACTTGGCGAGGTCGGCACCGTTGCGGATGCCGCCGGACACGATCAGCTGGACCTGCCGGTGCAGCCCCTCCTCCTGGAGCGCCTGCACCGCCTGCGGCAGCGCGGCCAGCGTGGGGATGCCGACGTGCTCGATGAACACGTCCTGGGTCGCGGCGGTGCCGCCCTGCATGCCGTCGAGCACGATGACGTCGGCGCCGGCCTTCGCCGCGAGCTTGACGTCGTAGTAGGTGCGGGTGGCGCCGATCTTGACGTAGATCGGCTTCTCCCAGTCGGTGATCTCCCGCAGTTCCCGGATCTTGATCTCCAGGTCGTCGGGGCCGGTCCAGTCCGGGTGCCGGCAGGCGCTGCGCTGGTCGACGCCCATGGGCAGCGTCCGCATGCCGGCCACCCGCTCGGTGATCTTCTGGCCGAGCAGCATGCCGCCGCCGCCGGGCTTGGCGCCCTGGCCCAGGACGATCTCGATGGCGTCGGCCTGCCGCAGGTCGTCGGGGTTCATGCCGTAGCGCGACGGCAGGTACTGGTAGACGAGGTGCTTGGACTGGCCGCGCTCCTCGGGCGTCATGCCGCCGTCGCCGGTGGTCGTCGAGGTGCCGACCTCGCTGGCGCCCCGGCCGAGGGCCTCCTTGGCCCGCCCCGACAGCGCGCCGAAGCTCATGCCGGCGATGGTCACCGGCGTGGCCAGGTGCAGCGGGAAGGTCGCGTTGCGGTCGCCGAGGACGACGTCGGTGTCGCAGCGCTCGCGGTACCCCTCGAGCGGGTAGCGCGACATGCTGGCGCCGAGGAACAGCAGGTCGTCGAAGTGCGGCACCTTGCGCTTGGCGCCGCCGCCGCGGATGTCGTAGATGCCGGTCTCGGCGGCGCGCTGGATGTCGGCGATGGTGGCGCGGTCGAAGGTCGAGGACTCGCGCAGGGTGGGATCGGTCATCGGTGCTCGTCCTCTCAGTACGCCGAGGCGTTGTCGACGTGGAAGTTGTAGAGGCTGCGGGCGGAGCCGAAGCGGCGGAAGGAGGCCGCATCGGCGTCCATGCCGGCGGCGCGGAGCAGGTCGGTCAGCTCCGCGACGTGCTCAGGCCGCATCTCCTTCTCGACGCAGTCGGCGCCGAGGCTCTTGACCGTGCCGGCGACGTAGATGCGGGTCTCGTAGAGCGAGTCGCCGAGCGCGTCGCCGGCGTCGCCGCAGACCACCAGCCGGCCGGCCTGGCCCATGAAGGCGCTCATGTGGCCGACGTCGCCGCCGACGACGATGTCCACGCCCTTCATCGAGATGCCGCAGCGGGCCGCGGCCGAGCCCTCGATGACCAGCAGCCCGCCGTGCGCGGTGGCGCCGGCCGACTGCGAGGCGTTGCCCCGCACCCGCACGGTGCCCGACATCATGTTCTCGGCGACGCCGACGCCCGCGTTGCCGTTCACCGTGACCGTGGCGGACTTGTTCATGCCGGCGCAGTAGTAGCCGACGTGCCCGTCGATCTCGACGTCGATCTCCGCGTCCAGGCCGACCGCGATGCTGTGCCGGCCGTCGGGGTGCGTCACCCGCCAGCGGGTGGCCTTGTCGGTGACGTCGGGCGCGTGCAGCGCCTTGTTCAGCTCGCGGACGTCGGAGAGGGACAGGTCGACGAGGGCGGGCTCCACCGCCGTGTCGACGGTGCTGTCGATGCTGCTCTCGACGGTGCTCAGCGCTGCCATGCGTAGACCTCTTCCGGCTCGGGCTCGAAGATGCGGGCGGACTCGATGCCGGGCAGACCGGCCAGGGCGCGGTACTCCGAGGCCATCGCCACCCACTGCGGGGTCTCGGCCACGACGGCCGGCTTGCAGGCGATGGCGTCGCGGACGACGGCGAAGCTGTCCCGGGTGGAGACCAGCAGCGTGTAGAAGCCGTCGAACCGCTCGCAGAGCAGCTTCAGCGACTTCTCCAGGTCGTACCCGGCGGCCAGCTGGGCGGCGACGAACCGGGCGCCCACCTCGGAGTCGTTGGCGCTGTCGAAGACGGCGCCGGCTGCCTTGAGCTCGCGCCGGATGGTCGCGTGGTTGGCGAACGAGCCGTTGTGCACCAGGCACTGATCGGTGCCGACGGAGAACGGGTGCGCCCCCTGCGGGGTCACCGCGGACTCGGTGGCCATCCGGGTGTGCGCGACGCCCTGCCAGCCCTGCGCCGCGGGCAGCCCGAACTCGGTGGCCAGCGCCTGCGGATGACCGACGCCCTTGAGGACGGCGAGGTCCTCGCCCTGGCCGATCACGACCGCGCTCGGGACCGCGCTGCGGACCGCTGCGACGAGGGTGTCCGGATCGGTCGCGGCATGCACGACGAGGGTCTGGCCGGCGTCGACGACCACCGCCTCCGGGAGAACGGCGCGGACCGCGGTCGCGACGTCGTCCGCGGGAGCGCCGCCGGGCAGCAGCGACACGGTCGACTCCCCGGGCGGGGACCAGCGGGGGTCGCCGTAGACGGCGACGCCCGCGGAGTCCGGTCCGCGCTCGGTGACCTGGCAGAGCATCCCGGTCAGCAGCTCGCCGAGCCGGGGGTACAGGGAGGGCTCCCGCAGGTGGAGCCCGACGATCCCGCACATGGGTGGTTGCTTCCTCTCGGATCGGGGGGTGGGGCAGGAAGGGCGGGACTCAGAAGGCGGTGACGTAGCGGTCGACCTCCCAGGAGGTCACCTGTCCGTGCCACTCGAAGAACTCGTCACGCTTGAGGTCGGCGAAGTAGCCGGCCACGCCGGGGCCCGCGGCGTCGAGGGCGCCGGCGACGACGGGGTCGGCCTCCAGGGCCTCGACCGCGTGCAGCAGCGTCGGCGGGAGGGGACCGCTGGTGGTGACGCCGGGAGCGCCCGGGTCGAGCTCCCGCCGGACGCCGTCCAGCCCGGCGGCCAGGGCGGTCGCGGCCGCGAGGTACGGGTTCGCCGAGCCGTCGCCGCCGCGCAGCTCCACCCGGTTCCCGTCCGGCACGCGCAGCAGGTGGGTGCGGTCGTTGCCGCCGTAGGTGGCGGTGCGGGGTGCCCAGGTGGCGCCGGACCGGGTGGAGCTGGCGTTCGTGCGCTTGTACGCGTTGACGGTCGGGGCGAGCACCGCCTGCAGACCCTGGGCATGATCGATGAGGCCGGCCACGAAGGAGTAGGCCAGCGGCGAGAGGCCCAGGCCGCGCGCGTCACGGGCGTCCGGGAACGCGGGGGCGCCGTCCCGCCAGAGCGACAGGTGCATGTGCAGCCCGCTGCCGGTGCGGTCGGTGAACGGCTTGCCCATGAACGTGGCCGTCATGCCGCGCTGCTCGGCGATGACCGAGAGCAGGTACCGCAGGGTGACCACCCGGTCGGCCGTGGTCAGCGCGTCCGCATAGGCGAAGTTCTGCTCGAACTGGCCGTTGCCGTCCTCGTGGTCGTTGGCGTAGTTGCCCCAGCCGAGGCCGTTGATCGCCTTGGAGACCTCGGTGAGGTGGTCGTACATGCGGGTCAGCTCGCGGACGTCGTAGCAGGGCCGCGTCGAGGTGTCCTTGGCGTCGGCCGGGCGCAGGGCGCCGTCCGGCCCGCGCTCGACGAGGAAGTACTCGACCTCGGCGCCGACCTTGAGCTCGAGGCCGAGCTCCGCGGCGAGAGCCAGCTGCTGCTTGAGGATCACCCGTGGGGCGTAGTGCCAGGGCCGGCCCTCGACGTGCGGGTCGCAGTGCACGATCGCCAGGCCGGGCTTGAGGAACGGCACCGCCATGTACGAGGTCGGGTCGGGGATGGCGACCAGATCGGGATCCTTGGGCTCCTGGCCCATCGCTCCCACGGCGTAGCCGGCGAACCCGACACCGTTGGTCTGGAGCTCCTCGATCGCCTCGATCGGCACGAGCTTGGCGCAGGGCTTGCCGGTCAGGTCGACGAACAGCGCCATCACGAACTCGATGCCGTCGGCACGGGCCCGGGTGGCGAGGTCCGGCGCGGCCGGGGACGCCGCGTCGGAGCGCGGGCCGGGAACGCCGGCGACCTCCGGAGCGGGCGGAGCGTCGGGACGGGCGGCGGTGAGCGACACGGGAACCTCCGGAGCGGCATGTCCACTGGTGTGAACCTCTGTCGCATATGAGTAGACGCCGCCGAGGTTACCGCAGCGTTACCGCGTTGCGGAGTTCGTGTTGCCGCGCGCCACACGAGGCCACCCGCGGTGCCGCGCGAGCCGTCCAGCCGGCCGCCGGGTCCGTCCCGGCATGGAACGGAAGCCGGCGGCGGTGGACCCCGGAGGGAGCACCGCGCCGTCCCGTTCTCCTCGCCACCGCTGCGCGGCGGCTCTCCGCCCCTAAGCTCGCCGCGTGGAGGTCACCCCCGGAGAACCCCCGGACCGCGCTCCCGGTTCCGATGCGCCCAGCGGTCACCTCGAGGACGTCATCGCCCTGCGGGTGCGGGAACTGCGCATGGCCAAGGGCATCTCGCTGGCCGAGCTGGCCCGGCTGACCGGCATGAGCAAGGCGATGCTGTCGAAGATCGAGAACGCGCAGACGTCATGCAGCCTCTCGAGCCTGGCCCGGCTGGCCGACGGACTGGGCGTGCCGGTCACCGCGCTCTTCCGCGGCGTCGACGCCGAGCGCGAGGCGGTGTTCACCCCTGCCGGGCACGGTGCGCGCATCGTGCGGCGCGGCAGCAACCACGGTCACCTGTACCAGCTGCTGGGCTCCCTGCGCGGCGAGCACAAGCGGCTGGAGCCGCTGCTGGTCACGCTCACCGAGGCCAGCGAGGTCTTTCCGCTGTTCCAGCACGCGGGCACGGAGCTGATCTACATGCTCGAGGGCGCGATGGTCTACGGGCACGGGGACGCCCGCTACGAGATGCACCCCGGCGACTCGCTGGTCTTCGACGGCGAGGGGCCGCACGGGCCCTCCGAGCTCATCGAGCTGCCCATCCGCTTCCTCACCGTGACCGGCTACGGGCACGTGGCCTGAGGAAGGACCCCCTGCGCCCCACGGCTCGCAGGCCCGCCGCGGGCCCCTGCAGGGGGCCGATGTGCCGGAGGCCGGTCCCCCGAGGGGGACCGGCCTCCGTGGTCCTTCGTCCTGGGCAGTCAGGCGGTCAGGCGGTCGCCCCGCCCTCCTTCCCTGCCCGGGCCGAGCCGGCCACCAGCCGCTCGGCCGAGGCGACGACCGCCTCCGGCGTCGGCGCCGTTCCGGGGGTGTGCGTGCCGCCCCCGAGGTCGTAGGCGACCTCCGCGTGCTCGGCCAGGTCCAGGCCGGCGACCTCGGCCTCCGTGGCGGCGCGCAGCCCGATGGTCCGCTTCACCGCCAGGGCGATCAGCAGCGTGACGACGAACGAGTAGCCGACCACCGCGACCACCGCGACGGCCTGGGTGCCGAGCAGGCCGAAGCCGCCGCCGTAGAACAGGCCGGCCTTTCCGCTGGGGGCCTCGGCGGAGCCGAAGAGGCCGACCAGCAGTGTGCCGACGACGCCGCCGACGAGGTGGACGCCGACGACGTCGAGCGCGTCGTCGTAGCCGAACCGGTACTTCAGGGAGATGGCCAGCGGGCAGATCGCGCCGGCGATCGCGCCGACGGCCAGCGCGCCCATCGGCGTGACGGCGCCACAGGCGGGCGTGATCGCGACGAGGCCGGCGATGGCGCCGGACATCCCGCCGAGGGTCGTGGCGTGCCCGTTCCGGAGCTTCTCGACCAGCAGCCAGGCGAGGATCGCCGCGCAGGTGGCGTTGAAGGTGTTGAGCATGACCACCGAGGCGCTGTTGCCCGCCGCGAGAGCCGAGCCGCCGTTGAACCCGAACCAGCCGAACCAGAGGATGCCCGCGCCCAGCGCGACGAACGGCAGGTTGTTGGGCCGGGCCTGGCGGGGCCAGCCGGTGCGCTTGCCGAGGACCAGCACCAGCGCCAGGGCGGCGATCCCCGCGTTGATGTGGACGGCGGTGCCACCGGCGAAGTCGACGGCGCCGAGCCCGTTGGCGATCCAGCCGCCGATCACGCTGCCGTCGGCCGAGTCGAACGCGAACACCCAGTGGGCGACCGGGAAGTAGACCAGGGCGGCCCAGAGGCCGGTGAAGACCAGCCACGGCCCGAAGCGCACGCGGTCGGACACCGCACCCGCGATCAGCGCGGTGGTGATCACGGCGAAGAGCGCCTGGAAGATGGCCACCAGCGCCGGCGGCAGCGCGGCCGCCTCGTCACCGGCCACCAGTGAGCCGAGACCCGGGTACTCGGTCACGTCCCCGAGCAGGCCCAGGCCGCCGTAGGAGTTCCCGAAGACCGCGGAGAACCCGAAGAGCGTCCAGAGGACGCCCACGACGGCGACGGCCCCGAAGACCATCATGATCATGTTGAGCACGGAGCGGGAGCCGACCATGCCGCCGTAGAACAGGGCGAGGCCGGGGACCATGAGGGCGACGGCCATGGTGGCCGCCAGGATGAATGCGGTGCTGCCGACGTCCACGGCACGTCCTTCGTCTACTGGTGGTGGTTCATGTCTTGCGTCAGTAGACGATCACTGTGTTGCCACTGGCGTCTCGGCCACGTGACGATTGCGTGACACGACCCCCGGGCCGCTGCGTACCGCGCCGTGCGCGGGCGGGGTCAGGCGCGCTCGGCGGGCTCCGCCGCGGCTGCCTTCGGCGCGGACGCCGGCGCCTCCCGGAGGAACAGGTACCAGTACGAGGTCGCGACGAAGACGACGGCGCCCACGAGGTTGCCCGCTCCGGCCAGCAGCCAGTTGTAGAGCGCGTCCTCCCAGCCGACGCCCGGCACGTCGGCCCAGATGCCGGCCGGGATGAAGAACATGTTCGCCACCACGTGGTCGAAGCCCATGGCCACGAACGCCATCACCGGGAAGAAGACGGCCATGATCTTGCCGCTCACCGAGGTGGCGGCCAGCGACATCCAGACGGCCAGGCAGACAAGCCAGTTGCAGCCGACCCCGCGCAGGAACGTCTCCCACGCGGTGTGGCTGGTCTTGCCCTCGGCGATCGAGGCGAGCCGCTCGTAGGTGAGCAGCGAGCCTCCCTCGGACGCCGCATCCCCGATCACGTCGGTCTGGATGGCGAGGAAGAAGGCCACGAACAGCGCGCCGATGAGGTTGCCCAGCAGCACCAGCGTGAGGTTCCGGATGACGTCGCCGACGTCGATCTTGCCGCGCATGGCGCTGAGCGGGACCAGCATCATGTTGCCGGTGGCGAGGTCGGAGCCCGCGATCAGCACGAGCACCAGGCCGAGGGTGAACGCCGCTCCCATGAACAGCGTCGGCAGCGTGCCCCAGGTATCGGGGTCCAGGCCCGAGGAGACGGTGATGGCCACCAGGGCGCCGAAGGAGATGTAGGCGCCGGCCAGGAAGGCGCTGACCAGCACCCGGTCCCACGAGCGGTGGACCTTCTTCGCGCCGGTCTCCGCCGCTACCTGGGCCATCTCCTGCGGTTCGCGTGCCGTCATGAGGACTCCCTGGCTGCAGTGGACGGCGCATGCGCCGTCCGGCGGAAACGGGGCGCCCCTGTAGGTGACCAGGTTGCCGGGCGTCCAACCGGGGATCCGTGCCGATCTGCGGCTCGTTCCTAGGGGGTGACCACCAGGCGGACCCCGAGGTCCCCGGTCGCCTGCCGCCGCCATGCCTCGGGGGCGTCGGCGAGGCGGACCGGCTCGGAAGCCACCGGGAGCCGTCCCGCGGCCGCGTGCCCGGCGACCGTGGTGAGCGCGTCACGGCGCTGCTCGCGGGTGAGGGCGCTGTTCGTGTACCCGAGCACGGCCGCGCTCCGGGACCGGAGCACGGCGGAGGAGAACTCGGCGGCGTCGCCCGAGGCGCCCCCCAGGTTGACCAGCCGGCCGCCGGGCGAGAGCACCCGGGACGCCGCCGTGGCCATCCTCCCGAACACCGGGTCGACGACGAGGTCCAGCCGGCCGCCGGTCGCGGCGGCGACGCGGGCGGCCAGTTCGTCGGTACCGGCGGAGGGATCGACCACCGCGTCGGCTCCGGCGGCGAGCGCCCGTTCGCGGGCCACCTGCGAGCGCGCGACGGCGACGACGCGGCCGGCGCCGAGGAGGCGCGCCGCCCCCACGGCCACCTGCCCGACGACGCCGCCCGCGCCGAGCACCAGCACGTGCTCGCCGGGCTGCAGCCCACCGCGCCAGGTCAGCGCCATCCAGGCCGCCACCGCGGAGTGGCCGAGCGCCCCGAGAGCCGCGTCGGGAAGGGCGACGGACACCGGCACCAGGTCGTCGTCGGCCACCGCGCACCGCTCGGCGAGGCTGCCGTCGCCGGCAGCCATGCCGGCCGAGGTCACGAACCAGACCCGGGTTCCGGCGGGCAGCGCCCCGGAGTCCTCGACCACGCCGACGCCCTGCACGCCCGGCACGTACGGCACCTCCGGGCGGCCGAAGGAGGCGGTGCCCGAGGCGCAGAGCAGGTCCACGGGGGTGATCGGAGCCGCGGTCACCCGGACGACGCTGCGCCCCGGGCCCGCCACGGGATCGGAGTGCTCGGCGACCTCCGGGGGCTCCCCCAGGGTGCGCAGGACGACGGCACGCATCCGGCCCTCCTCAGCTCGGCACGCCAGGGAACGACCGGAACGGTATCGACCGGCCGGGCGCCGACGGCGGCCGAGCTGACCGGCCCGCAGCCGGGCAGATGTGTCATCGTCTCGACCTGTGACCGCTGTCCTCTCCATCCAGTCGCACGTCACCTACGGCCACGTGGGCAACAGCTCGGCGGTCTTCCCGCTGCAGCGCCTGGGCATCGAGGTGTGGCCCGTGCACACCGTCCAGTTCTCCAACCACACCGGCTACGGCGAGTGGACCGGCCGGGTGTACGACGGGCAGTCGATCGACGAGCTGGTGCAGGGGGTGGCCGACCGCGGCGTCCTCGGCAGCTGCGACGCGGTCCTGTCGGGCTACCTCGGCTCCGCGGACATCGGCCACGCGGTGGTCGGCGCGGTCGCCCGCGTCCGCGAGGCCAACCCGGACGCCGTGTACTGCTGCGACCCGGTGATCGGTGACGTCGGCCGCGGCGTGTTCGTGCGGCCGGGCATCGAGGAGTTCATGCGGGAGGTCGCCGTGCCGGCCGCCGACGTCGTGACCCCGAACCACTTCGAGCTCGACCTGCTCTCCGGCGCCACGACCCGGTCGCTGGCCGAGGTGGAGGACGCCGTCGCCGCGGTGCAGGCGCTGGGCCCCCGGGTGGTGCTCACGACGTCGCTGGTCGCCGAGGACACGCCTGACGACGCGATCGACCTGCTCGCCTCCGAGGGCGGCCGGCACTTCCGGGTCCGCACGCCCCGCCTGGGTGTGTCGGTGAACGGCGCGGGCGACGCCATCGCGGCGCTGTTCCTGGCGCACTGGCTGGAGACCCGCTCCGCCGCCGAGGCCCTCGGCCGGGCGGCGGCGTCGGTGTTCGGGCTGCTCCAGCGGACCGAGGACGCCGGGTCCCGGGAGATCCTGCTCGTCGCCGCGCAGGAGGAGTTCGTCACCCCCACCCGGACCTTCGCGGTCGACGAGGTCTGACCCGGCGCCGGGAAGCGCCTACCGCGGCGCGGGGATGTCGTCCCGCCGCTTCGTGGCCGTGAGCAGCAGGTACTCCCAGTCGAGGACCGTCGAGCCCTGGCCACGATCGGCGCGCCGGGCCAGCTCGGCCAGTTCCCCGTCCAGGGCGGCGGCCCGGTCCGGCTCGCCGTCCAGCGACCGGTAGGCCACGATCGTGGGCCCGTAGCGTGCCTTGAAGTAGTCGCGGAAGTCCTCGGGCGTGCCGAAGCGGTCCACCGTCAGGAGCCGGCGCTCGGTCGAGACGTCGGTGACGCGCGAACCCAGCAGCTCCAGCACGTGCTCCTCCCGCCCCCACAGCGGAGGCGGCTGCACGCCCGCTGGCGGCGGCGGCACGTACGGCCTCATGGTGGCGAACATCTGGCCGACGAACCCCTCGGGCGTCCAGCTGATCAGCCCGATCCTGCCGCCCGGACGGCACACGCGGACCAGCTCGTCGGCGGCGGCACGGTGGTGCGGCGCGAACATGACACCCACGCAGGACAGGACGACGTCGAACTCGCCGTCGGCGAACGGCATCGCCTCGGCATCCGCCTCGCGCCACTCCACGTCCACCCCCCGCGCGGCCGCCCGGGCCCGGCCGGCGTCGAACAGCTCGGGGGTGAGGTCGGCCGCGACGACGGAGGCGCCGGTCGCGGCGGCCTCGACGGCGACGTTCCCGGATCCGGCGGCCACGTCGAGGACCCGGTCGCCGGCGCTCACCGCGCAGCGGTCCACGAGGACCCGCGCCAGCTCCGGCAGCAGGTCGGCGGCGAGGGAGGGGTAGTTCCCCAGGGCCCACATGGCGCGGTGCCGGGCCTTGAGGGCGCGATCGGCGTCGGCGGGCGTGGACGTGCTGGTCATGGGCGGCGGCCCTCCGTGCGGAAGGAGCCCGGTTCCCCGCGACCGGGGCGCTGCGGAGCAGCGGTGACCAGCGTCGTCGGGTCGCCCGGAGCCCGGCCAGAGCCCAAGGCCCCCGCTGGGGTGCCCCGCTCAGGCGACCGGGCCGCCGCCGGTGATCCGTGCGGCGATGCGGGTGGCGGTCGCGTCGGCCAGGGGCAGGTCGGGCAGCACCGCCAGCACCTCCTCCGGCTCGAGCCCCTGGGCGCCGAACGCGTCGAGCAGCTCGTCGGAGCCCTCGGGCGGCACGGGCACCGGCAGCCGGCAGCTCCGCAGGGCCTGCTCGGCCAGGAAGCGCACGCCGGCCAGTGCCGGGTCCGGTCCAGGGCGAGGCCCGGGCGGCGCCGCGCGGCGGGTCACCGCCTCGGCGGCCCGCACCAGGGACAGCGGCAGCCCCTCGGCCTCGACCTCGATCAGCGGAACGCCGCCGAGGGCCGCCAGCACGAGGTGCTCCGCGTCGATGCGCAGGGGTGCCTCCCACCCTCCGGCGCGGACGACGTCGCCGAGCTCGCCCGGCTCCTCCCCGAGGTCGTCGGCCAGCTCCGCCCAGTCGGCGGGACGGGTGGTCCGCGCCCGCTCCGCCGCCACCCGGCAGGTCTCGTGCACGAACGGCACCAGGACCTCGTCGTCGAACCGGTCGGCCTGCACCCGGCCGTCCCCGTCGACCATGGTGAGCGCGTCCTGGAAGGTGCCCGGCCGGGCATCACCGAGCTCCAGCGGGCCGTCCTCCTCCCCGCCCAGCGGACGCCCCGAGGCCGCCCGCTCCCCCACCGTCGTGCCGGTCGCCACCAGCCGGCCGGCCCGCCGCTCGTGGTGCGGCCGATCGGACATGCCCACGGCCCAGGCGCAGCTCTCGGCGATCAGCGCACCGGCGCGCTCCCGGAGCACCTCGCGGGTCAGCAACCCCATCCAGTCGATGTCGAACACGCTCCCCACTGTCCCCGACGGAGTCAGGCAGGAGCGCCGGCCGGCTCGGTCAACGGGAGCCGCACCTCGAACCGCGTGTCCCCCGGCACCGACGTGACGCGCAGGTCGCCCCCGTGGCGCTTCACGACGATGCGCCAGGACACGTCCAGGCCCAGACCGGTGCCCTGCCCGACCGGCTTGGTCGTGAAGAAGGGCTCGAACACCCGTGGCTGCAGCTCGGCGGGGATGCCGGGACCGGTGTCGGCGATCTCGACCAGCGCCCGCTCGCCGTCCCGGGCGGTCCGGAGGGTGAGGATGCCCTCGCCGGCCATGGCGTCGAGCGCGTTGACGACCAGGTTGGTCCAGACCTGGTTGAGCTCGCCGGCGTAGGCCGGGATCTCCGGCAGCCTCCGGTCGTACTCCTTGACCACGGTGATGCCCGGGCCGATCTTGCCGCCGAGCATCACGAGGGTGGCATCCAGGCCCACGTGCAGGTCGGTGGGCTGGTGCGGCGTCCGGTCCATCTGCGAGTACTGCTTGGCCGCGTCGACGAGGCCGGAGATCCGCCGGGTGCTGTCGGCGACCTCGAGGAGCAGCGTCTCGGTCTCGACGGTGTAGGCCAGCCAGCGCAACGCCGGCTCGAGGAAGGTCGGCTCGACGGCGTCGGCGACCCGGTCGAGGTCACCGGCTCCGAGCCCCGCCGCGACGAAGACCCCGGCCAGCTCCCACGGGGCGGAGATCCCGTGGTCGTCCAGCCAGTCGCCGAGCCCGTCCTCGAGATCCGAGCGCTCGAGCGCCGACAGCTCCCGCGACCCCGCGATGCCGGCGACGAACTCCTCCTGCAGACCGGTCAAGGACCGCAGCGTCGCGCCGTCGACCGTGCCCTCCGACAGCAGGGCCAGCGTGTGCCGCATGCCGGCGAACCGGTCGCGCAGGGCGTCGGTCGCCCGGGCCGCCGCGGCGGCGGGGTTGTTCAGCTCGTGGGTGAGCCCCGCGGTCAGCTTGCCCAGGGCCAGCAGCCGCTCCCGCTGGCCGACCAGCTCCGTGGCGTTGCGCTGCCCGATGAACATCCCCTCCAGCAGGTGCACCGCCATCGGGTACCACTGGCGGAAGACCGCCGCGAAGGGCCCGGCCGGCAGGGTGAAGAACCGGCAGTCGGTGACCGCGCGGACGGTGGCCGGGTACCGGGGCTCCATCCGGTCCTCGAAGTAGAACTGCACCGCGCCCGAGTAGACGCCCCGGTGCGAGGTCCGGACGGTCTCCACCTCGGCGCCGCCCACGAGGCGGCCCATGGTCATCGTGCCCTCGAGCAGGACGAAGAAGCACTCGGCCGGCTCGCCCTCCACCGACACCGCCGAACCGGCCGGGAAGTCGACGACGTCGCCGTTGGCGGCCACCCACTCCAGCTGCTCCCCGTCGAGGTGCTCGAACAGGAACAGCCCGCGCAGCTGGTCGGCCGTCAGCCGCGCCGGCGTGGTCACCGCTCCCCCAGGTACCGGTGCACCAGCGTGACCGCCATGGCGCCCTCGCCGACCGCCGAGGCCACCCGCTTCACCGAGTCGGCGCGCACGTCCCCGGCCACGAAGACCCCGGGCACGCTGGACTCCAGGAAGTACGGGTCGCGGTCCAGCGGCCAGCCGCGCGGGCGGGATCCGTCGCCGGCCGGCCCCGGTCCGGTGGGGATGAAGCCGCGGCCGTCACGGACGACGACGCCGTCCAGCCACGACGTCCGCGGCTCTCCGCCGATGAACACGAACAGGTGGCTGGCGGGATGGGTGGTCCGCTCGGCGGTCCGCGCATCCTCGAGGATCACCTCCTCGAGGTGGTCGCTCCCGCGGGCCTCGGCGACGGTCGTGCACGTGTGCACGTGCACGTTGCCGATGGCTGCCAGCTGCTCGATCAGGTAGTGGGACATGGAGGCCTCGAGCGACGGTCCCCGGACCAGCAGGTGCACCGACTCGGCGTACCGGGCGAAGAACACCGCCGCCTGGCCCGCGGAGTTGGCGCCCCCGACGATGAAGACCTCCCGGCCCGCGCAGGCGGCCGCCTCGGTCATGGCCGAGCCGTAGTAGACGCCCCGGCCGGTCAGCCCGTCGGCCCCCGGGACGCCGAGGCTCCGGTAGGACACCCCGGTGGCCAGCACCACGGCGTGCGCGGCGATGCTGCTGCCGTCGGCGAACCGCAGCACGCGCGCAGGCCCCTGCACCTCGAGCGCCACCACGTCACGGGTGAGCAGCAGCTCGGCACCGAACTTCCGCGCCTGCCGTCGGGCGCGGTCGGCGAGCTGGCCTCCGGAGACCCCGCTCGGGAACCCGAGGTAGTTCTCGATGCGGCTGCTCTGCCCCGCCTGGCCGCCGGTCGCCTCCCGCTCGACGAGGACGGTCCGCAGCCCCTCGGAGGCGCCGTAGACGGCGGCGCCGAGACCGGCCGGACCCCCGCCGACGACGATCAGGTCGTAGAAGTCCGCCTCCGGCGAGACACCGAGGCCGGCCACGGCGGCCAGCTCGGTCTCCGTCGGCGCCTTGAGCACGGTGCCGTCCGGGGTGAGGACCACCGGCACGTCGTCCGGGCCCGCCCCCGCGGCCGCCAGCAGCCGCTGCCCCTCCGGCTCCTCCACGCTGTACCAGCGGTAGGGCACGGCGTTGCGGGCCAGGAGGTCCCGGGCCCGGAACGAGGGCGCGGACCACCGGTGCCCGACGAGCCTGACCTGCTCGACCGCCCCGTCACCGCTCTCCCGCCAGGTGTCGATCATGGCGTCCACGACCGGGTAGACCTTCTCCTCCGGCGGGTCCCAGGGCTTGAGCAGGTAGGAGTCGACGTCGACCAGGTTGATCGCCTGGATGGCGGCGTCGGTGTCGGCGTAGGCCGTCAGCAGCGCCCGGCGGGCCCGCGGGAACAGGTCCATGGCCTGCTCGAGGAACTGGATGCCGTTCATCTCCGGCATCCGGTAGTCGGCCAGCAGGACCGCGACCGAGTCCCCGCGGAGCTTCAGCTCCCGCAGCGCCTCCAGTGCCTCCCGCCCCGACGAGGCCCGCAGCACGCGGAACTCCTCCCCGTACTTCCGCCGGAGGTCCCGCGCGACAGCCCGGGACACCGCCGGATCGTCGTCCACGCTGAGGAGGACCGGCTTGCCCATCGCGTCTCCCGTCGGCGCAGCGCACCGCCCGCGCGAGCCGGGCCGTGGTCCGCTGTCGTGGTGCTCCCCTGCTGCCGGTCAGGACGCTAGTCGGCCGCGGACCCGCGGCACAGTCCTACCCGGGGCCGCCCCCCAGGAGCCTCCTCACGTGCATGGCGGGCCGGAACGGCACCCGTAGCCTTCCGTCCGTCCGCCGACCGCTCCTCCCCCGACCGCTGCTCCCCCCGACCGGAGGTCTCCCGTGACGACATCCGCCATCGACCCCTCGGTGCCGCCCAGCGGGTCGGGCTGCGTCGAGTGCGAGGACACCGGTGGCTGGTGGTTCCACCTCCGCCGCTGCGCGCAGTGCGGCCACATCGGTTGCTGCGACTCCTCACCGAGCCGGCACGCACGCGCCCACGCGGCCGACTCCGGCCACCCGGTGATCCGCAGCTTCGAGCCGGGCGAGGAGTGGTTCTGGGACTTCGGCAGCGACCAGCAGGTCGCGGGTCCCGCGCTGGCCCCGCCGCAGCACCACCCCCTCGACCAGCCCGCGCCGGGACCGCGCGGCCGCGTGCCCGCCGACTGGACGACCCGCCTGCACTGAGCAAGGACCACCCTTCCCCCCACGCCTCGCACGCTCGGCGCGGGCCCCTGAAGGGTGGCCGTTCCAGCAGGTCGCCTACTCGGCCGCGGCTCCCGCGGTGCTGCCCTCGGCCTGCTCGCTGCTCGGGCCGCCCACCCACACCGTCTTGGCGTTCATGAACTCGCGCATGCCGACCTCGGTGAGCTCCCTGCCGTAGCCGCTCTGCTTGATGCCGCCGAAGGGCAGGTCGGGGTAGCTGGCGGTCATGCCGTTGATGAACGCCATGCCGGAGGCGATGTCGCGGACGAACCGCGCGCGCTCGTCCTCGTCCTCGCTCCACAGGTTGGAACCCAGGCCGTAGGGGTGGCTGTTGGCGATCGCGATGGCCTCGTCGAGCGAGTCGACGGTGTAGAGGGCGGCGACCGGCCCGAACACCTCCTCGCTGTGCAGCTTCATCTCCGGCGTCACGTCGGTGATCAGGGTCGGCTCGTAGAACCAGCCGGACCGGTCCAGCCGCCTGCCGCCGACCAGGATCGTGGCGCCCTTGGCCCGGGCGTCCTCGACGTAGTCCTCGACGTCCTGCAGTCCCGACTCGGTGGCCAGCGGGCCGATCTGGGTGCCGTCGTCCATCGGATCCCCGACGGTCAGGGCGCCGATCTTCTCGGCGAACAGCCGGGTGAACTCCTCGGCGACGTCCCGGTGCACGAAGAACCGCTTGGCCGCGATGCAGCTCTGGCCGTTGTTCTGGTTCCGGGCCGTGGTGGCCACCTCGGCCGCGCGGTCCAGGTGCGCCGAGGGCATGACGATGAAGGGGTCGGACCCGCCCAGCTCGAGGACCGTCTTCTTCAGCGCGTCCCCGGCGATCGAGGCCACCGACTGCCCCGCCGGGCCGCTGCCGGTGAGCGTCGCGGCCATGACCCGGTCGTCGCGCAGCACCTTCTCGATCGCCGACGAGCCGATGAGCAGCGTCTGGAAGACGTCGTCGGGGAAGCCGGCCGCGCGGAACAGCTCCTCCAGGTAGAGGGCGGTCTGCGGCACGTTGCTGGCGTGCTTGAGCAGGCCGACGTTGCCGGCCATGAGGGCCGGCGCCGCGAAGCGCATCGCCTGCCACAGCGGGAAGTTCCACGGCATGATCGCCAGCACGACGCCCAGCGGCTGGTAGGTCACGTAGGCCCGGGTCGCCCCCACCGCGCCGGCGTCCTTCTCCTCGGGCTCCAGCAGGGCCGGGCCGCGCTCCGCGTACCAGCGCAGAGCGGCCACGCACTTGGTCGCCTCCGCCTTCGCCGAGGCCAGCGTCTTGCCCATCTCGGTGGTCATCAGCTCGGCGACGGAGTCGACGTCGGCCTCCAGGACGTCGGCGGCGGCGCGCAGCCATCCGGCGCGCTGCCCGGCCGACGTGAGCCGGTAGCCCTCGAACGCGGCGGCCGCCCGTGCGAGCCGGTCCTCGAGCTGCTCGTCGGTCAGCGGCTCGTAGGTCTTGATCGTCTCCCCGGTGGCGGGGTTGGTGGTGGCGATGGCCATGGTGTTCTCCCTCCGCGCTGCGCCGCGGAACCTGCCCGGGCGGGCGTGCCCGAAACCGGCGCCCGGGCATCCCCGCCGCCCGATCTGACGGCTCCGGCTTCCTCGCCTACGGTGGGGGCGATGTCCGGTGAGCCGGGCCGGACGTGCGGGGGCGGGCGTGAACTGGACCGTGGCGGGCGGGGTGGGTCATCCTCCGGCCGGAGGCTTTCCCCACGACGCCCTGCTGTACGACTCCCCCGACGATCTCCTCGCCACCGTGACGCCGTTCCTCCGCGACGGCCTGGACGCCGGGGACGCCGCCGTGCTCGCCGTCCGGCCCGCCACCGCCGCCGTCCTCCGCGGGGCTCTCGACGACGACCCGCGGGTGCTGCTGGTCGACGACGACCTCGTCTACGGGCGCCGCACACCCGCCGCGATCAGCGCGTTCCGCCGGCTGGCCGAGGACAACTCCCCCGGCGGCGGCTCCCGCGTGCGCCTCGTGGGCGAGATCGACGTCGGCGCGAGCGAACGGACCTGGCTGGAGTGGGCGCGGTACGAGGCCGTCATCAACGAGGCGCTGAGCGGGTCGGACCTCTGGGGCCTGTGCCTCTACGACGCGCAGCGCTCCCCCGAGCCGGTGCTGGAGGCCGCACGCCGCACGCACGGGCAGCTGGTCACCCCGACCAGCCGGACGCCCAGTTCCGCGTACACCGACCCGGCGACCTTCCTGCGCACCCTGCCCGTCCCCGACGAGCCGGTGGAGCGCACGACGCCCCGGCTGACCGCCGCCGACGTCACCGACTTCATCGGGCTGCGGCATGCCGTGGCAGCGGAGCTGGCGACGCTGGCGGCGCCGGCGGACCTCGTGGAGGACTTCCTGCTCGCGGTCGACGAGATGACCTCGAACGCCATCCGGCACGGTCGGCCGCCGGTCCACCTGCGGCTGTGGACCGCGTCCGACCGGATCGTCTGCACCATCACCGACGGAGGGCCGGGCTGGGACGACCCGTTCGCCGGGTACGGCCCGGCGCACGGCGACGACCTGTCCCGCGGAGGCATGGGGCTGTGGTTGGCGCGCCAGCTCTGCGACCACGTCGACATCACCGGCGGTGCGCACCATCCGGGCGACGGGACCATCAGCGTCCGCCTGACCAGCCGGCTCCCGTGACCCGGCTCCCGGTGCTCAGCCGAAGAGGTCGCTGAGGAAGGAGTCCTTCTTCCGGCGCTTCGGGTGCCCCGACGAGTACGACGAGTGCGACGAGCCCTGCACCTGCCGCAGCACCTCTCCGACGACGCCGCCGAGCCCGGCTGCCGAGGACGGGCCCTGCTGCGACCCGGGGTACCCGGACTCGCGCGTCCGGGAGTCCGGTACCTGGTGCGGCTGCGCCGCCTGCGGGGCGTTCCCCCCGTGCCAGGCGTTCTCCGCGTCGATCAGGCGGTCGAGCTCGCCCCGGTCGAGGAAGATCCCCCGGCAGTCGGCGCACTGGTCGACGTGCACGCCGTTGCGCTCGTAGGTCCGCATGGTCCCGTGGCACTTCGGGCAGGTCAGCTCCATGCCCGCGCAAACGGGCCGCCACCCGCCCGTGTTCCCGCCGCTGTGACCCGGACCTCGTTCCGCCCCGTGGTGCCCGCCCGTCGATCCCGGCCGGGCAGGCGTAGATACTGAGGCACCACAGCCGGACGGATGGGAGCAGTTGGTGGACCGGACGCACACGCACCACGGGCAGCAGGTCGCGCCGAGCGCCCTCCGCGGACCGGAGGTCTGACGTGGACAAGGTCGTGGCCACGGCGCGGGAGGCCGTCGCCGACATCGCACCTGGTTCGGTGCTCGCCGTCGGCGGGTTCGGGCTCTGCGGGGTGCCGATCGCGCTCATCGACGCGCTGCTGGAACAGGGGACCGACCAGCTCACCACGATCTCCAACAACTGCGGCGTCGACGACCAGGCGCTGGGCATCCTCCTCTACGCCGGCCGGATCACCCGCACGATCAGCTCGTTCGTCGGTGGCAACAAGGAGCTCGCCCGGCTGTACCTCTCCGGCGAGCTGACCGTGGAGCTCACGCCGCAGGGCACGCTGGCCGAGCGGCTCCGCGCCGGGGGCGCGGGCATCCCGGCGTTCTACACCCCGACCGGCGTCGGGACGATGGTGGCCGACGGCGGCATCCCGGTGCGCTACGACGCCGACGGCAACGTCGCCGAGGTCAGCAAGCCCAAGGAGGTGCGCGAGTTCGACGGCCAGCAGTACGTGCTGGAGACCGCGCTGACCGCCGACTTCGGGCTGGTGCGCGCCGCGGCCGGTGACCGGCACGGCAACCTGGTGTTCCACGAGTCCGCGGCGAACTTCAACCCGCTCGCCGGCATGGCCGGGCGGATCACGATCGCCGAGGTCGAGGAACTGGTCGAGCCGGGAGAGATCACCCCCGAGCACGTGCACCTGCCCGGGGTGTTCGTCGACCGCGTCGTCGTGGTCGGCGCCGAGGGCAAGAAGATCGAGAAGCGCACCGTGCGCCCCCGTTCGTCCGCGGGCGCCCCTGCCGCGGCCGGCGAGGAAGCCACCACCGAGGGAGCCACCCGATGAGCCTGACCCGTGAGCAGCTCGCCGCCCGGGTGGCCCTCGAGCTCGAGGACGGTCAGTACGTCAACCTGGGCATCGGCATGCCGACCCTGGTACCGAACTACGTCCCCGAGGGCGTGCACGTCGTCCTGCACTCCGAGAACGGCATCCTCGGCGTGGGCCCCTACCCCTTCGAGGGCGAGGAGGACCCCGACCTCATCAACGCGGGCAAGGAGACCGTCACCGTCCTGCCCGGCGCGAGCTACTTCGACTCCGCGCTCTCCTTCGGGATGATCCGCGGCAAGCACCTCGACGTCGCCATCCTGGGCGCGATGCAGGTCAACGTCCGGGGCGACCTCGCGAACTGGCTGATCCCCGGCAAGATGGTCAACGGCATGGGCGGCGCGATGGACCTCGTCCACGGCGCCCAGCGCGTGATCATCATGATGGAGCACGTCGCGCGCGACGGATCACCGAAGATCGTGCAGGAGTGCAGCCTGCCCCTGACCGGCAAGGCCTGCGTCGACCGCATCGTCACCGAGCTCGCCGTGATCGATGTGACCTCCGGCGGTCTGGTGCTGCGCGAGACCGCACCCGGGGTCAGCGCCGACGAGGTCGTCGAGAAGACGGGCGCGCCGCTCACCGTCGCCGACGACATCCGCGAGATGCCCCTGCCCGCCTCCGTCTGAGCGGTGGCAGCCCTTCCCGGCGTCGCGGAGCTCGTCGACGAGACGTGAGGGCAGCGGACCGCGGCCCGCGTCGGTGTCGGGCGGCCCGCTCACCGGGCTCCCCCGCCGGCCGTGCGCCTCCGGCCGGGGCCTGCCGCCCCGAAGTGGCGCAGGAGCGCGCCGGTGACCTCTGGTGCCCGCTCGAGGTTGGTCAGGTGGGCGCCCGGGCTCAGGGTGGTCCACTCGGCGCCGTCGATCCCGGCCGCGATGGCCTCCTGGTGCGGGGGCGGCAGCGCGGGATCCTGCGCACCGGACAGCACGAGGGTCGGAGCGGTGATGCGGCCGAGGTCCGCGCGCAGGTCGATCCCGGCCACCACCTCGCAGCACGCCGCGTAGCCCTGGTCGTCGGCCCCGGCGACCATCGCCTCCAGGCGGGCGACCAGCTCCGGGTGCTCCGCGGCGTACCCCGGGGTCAGCCAGCGGCTCACCACGGTCGGCGCGAACTGTGCGGTGCCACCGGCGCGGGCCTGGGCCGCCCGGTCGAGGAACCCCTGCGGCTCGGTCCTCGCCGAGCTGGACAGCACCGCCAGCCGGTGCACGCGCGAGGGCTCGCGGGCCGCCAGCCGCATGCCGACCATCCCGCCGAGCGAGATCCCGGCGACGTGCGCGCGCTCGGCGCCGAGCCGGTCCAGCAGCGCGAGGACGTCGTCGACCAGGTCGTCGATCGTGTACGGCCCGGCCGGTGCCGGCGACGTCCCGTGCCCACGGCCGTCATACCTCACCACGCGGAAGCGCTCGGCCAGCGCCGGCACCTGTGCGTCCCACATCCCCCGCGTGGCGCCCAGCGCGTGGGAGAGCACGACCACCGGCGCGTCGGCAGGCCCGTCGACGGTGCACGAGACCTCGACTGCGCTCATCCGCACTCCCTCGGCCAGCCGGGTGCGCCCGGCCGGCACGGCACCCACCCCCGCCACAGCCTCCCCCACGTCAGGGCCGCCGCGCCGTGACCTCCGACCGGGCGCGAGCAGAGCGGTCGGTGACCTTCCGAGCACGCGGAATCGGAATTCCTACTTTCCGTCATCGAGCGACGCCACCATGATGCTCGAATGCTGCCGACGCGAAGGGTTGGTCGATGAGCGCCTCCGTACTCGCCATCGTCGCGCATCCCGACGACGACCTGCTCTTCCTCAATCCCGACCTCGACAACGGCATCCGCGCGGGGATGCCGACCACCGTGGTCTACGTCAGCGCCGGGGACGCCATGCTGCCCCCGGCCGAGGGAGCCGTCCGCGCCCGGGACCGGCAGCGTGGGATCCAGGACGCCTATCGGATCTCGGGCGGCGTGGCGGACCTCCGTCTGCAGGACGAGTGGGACGGCCACGTCGTCCAGGTCGGCGGCCGCCGGGTGGAGGAGTACGTGCTCCGCGACCGGCCCGGCGTGCGGGTCACCTTCCTCGGCCTGCCCGACGGCCGGCTCGAACAGCTGCGCAGTGGCGCCACGCTGAGCACGGTCCCAGCTGCGGGTGGACTCGTCCCCTCCTCGCAGACCTACCGCGAAGAAGACGTCGTCGCGGTGCTGAGCGGGCTCATGGAGCGCTACGGGGCGACGGTGCTGCACGTGACGGAGCTCCTGGCCGACCACCGGTACGACGTCCCGGCGTCGCATCCGGACCACCGGGCGGCAGCCGCCTTCGCCGTGGCGGCGGCCCGCCGGTACCGGCAGCTGCGGGCCTCCTGGCTGCCCGACGTCGTCGAGCACCGCGACTACGGGGTGAAGAACCACCCGGTCAACCTCGACGCCCCGGCGCGCACTCGCAAACGAGCGTTGTTCGAGGAGGAGTACCGGCCCTGGGATCCTGCCGCAGAGGACGTGTTCGGCGCGGCAGGACGCAACTACTACCGGAGCTCCCGCGGAACCCGGTGGTCGGCGACCGACGGCAGCGGCGCGGTGCAGCTCTTCGCCGTGCGCAACGGCCGGGTCGTCTCCTGGACGGGTCCCAGCACCTGGCGCGGCCCCGTGGACCTCGGTCCCGACGGCCTGGGCGCCGGGGTGACCACCGTCGTCGCGGCCCGCGGGACGGACGGCTCCGTCCACCTCACCGCCCGCACCGAGGACGGGCGGGTCGTCGTCCGACCCGCCGTGGGCGGCAGGTGGACCGACCTCGGCACACCCAACCCCGGGGACGACGCCCGCTATGTCGGGAGCCCCACGCTCGCGCCGAACGCGGACGGCCGGCTGCAGGTCTTCGTCGTGAACGCCGGTGGAGGCCTGTCGAGCCGCTGGCAGGACCGCAGCGGCGGCTGGCATCCCTGGTCCGACCTGGCGGGCTCCGACCTCCAGGACCCGTGTGACGCGCTGCTGGACGCCTCCGGACGCATCGAGGTGGTCGCGGCGACACGCGCCGGTCTGGTCCTCTGGCGGCAGACCGTGCCCGACGGCGAGATCGTGCGGGGCTCCGTGCCCGCCCTCGCACCGGCCAGCACCGCGACGTTCGCCGTCAACGCGGACGGCCGGCCGGAGGTGCACTACCGGCAGGCGGACACAGCCGCGGTGGCCATCAGCTGGCAGGACGGCGACTTCACCTGGCGGTCGACGACGAGCCTCGGCGGCCACGGCGGCATCGGTCCCACGGCCAACGCCACCGTGAGCGGCCGGATCGCCACCGTCGCCCGGAACACCGGCGGCGGCCTCTCCGTGGCCATGCAGCAGGCGCCCGACAGCGGCTTCGGCCCGTGGACCGATCTCGGCGGGTTCGTCACCGACCACCCGACCGCCGCGGCGACGCCGGACGGTCGGCTCGTGGTCGCGGTCGTCGACGCCGATGGCACCCTCCAGCACCGCACCCGGTCTGCTGCGGGTGCCTGGTCGCCGTGGCGGAGCGTCGGTCCGGTCGTCTGACCGGCCGCACGGGACGTCCTCCTCCGGTCACCGGCCGCGCAGCAGGGCCTCGAGCGTGGCGCGCGTCCCCCGGCCGCGGATGAGCTCGAGCGTGGTCCGGTAGGTGGCGGCGAACCGCTCGTCGTCGACCAGGTCGCCGAACAGGCCGCGATCGGAGACGAAGGCCAGCGCATCCTCCCCCTGACGCCGCGCAGCGGCCATGAGGCTGTCCCGCCGCGGGTCCACGACCTCGATCGGCGCCCCGTCCTCGCCCACGCCCTCGGCGTACCGGGCCCAGCCGGCGAGCACGGCGACGCACAGCTCGATCGGCCCCCCGGATGCCAGGTTCGTCCGGAGCACCGGCAGCAGGAACTTCGGGATGCGGTCGGAGCTCTCCGCGCACAGCCGCGCCAACGTGTCCCGCATGTTGGGGTTGGAGAAGCGGCCGATGAGGTCGGCCTTGTACTGCGCCAGGTCGATGCCGGGCACCGCCGGCAGCGTGGGCGTGGCCTCACGGTCCATGTAGGCCAGCAGGAACTCCCGGAACAGCGGGTCCTGGCAGACGTCGTGCATGAAGGAGTAGCCGGCCAGCGTGCCCAGGTAACCCATCGCCTGGTGGCTGCCGTTGAGCAGCCGCAGCTTCATCAGCTCGTAGGGCTCGACGTCGGCGACCAGCTGCACCCCGGCCTCCTCCAGCGGTGGGCGCCCGCAGCGGAACCGGTCCTCCAGCACCCACTGCGTCCAGGGCTCGCAGACCACCGGCCACCGGTCGTCCACGCCGAACCGCCGCGCCAGCTCCCGTCGGTGGACGTCGGTGGTGCCCGGGGTGATCCGGTCGACCATCGAGTGGGGAAAGGGCACCTCCCGCCGGATCCACTCCCCCAGCTCCGGATCCCGGAGCGCGGCGAACCCGGCGAAGCTGTCGCGCGCGACGTCCCCGTTGCCCGGGATGTTGTCGCAGGACATGACCGTGAACGGCGCGTGCCCCCGCGCGCGTCGCCGGACCAGCGCCTCGGTGACCAGGCCGAAGCTCGTGCGCGGGGCCGCGCCCGGCTGCAGATCGTGGGCCACCCCCGGCTCGGTGGCGTCGAACTCCCCGGTGACGGCGGAGACGTTGTACCCGCCCTCGGTGACGGTCAGCGAGACGATGCGGGTCGCAGGATCGGCCATCTTCTCGACCACCGCGTCGGGGTCGTCGGGAGCGAGCAGGTACTCCACGAGGGAACCCACCACCCGGGCGCCCAGGAAGCCGTCGGGGTGGCTGACCACCACGGTGTAGAGGCAGTCCTGCTCGGCCATGACCTCGGCCATCCGCCGGTCACCCGGCAGCACACCGACACCGCAGATCCCCCACTCCAGCGCCTCTCCCCGCTCCATCAGCTGGTCCAGGTACACGGCCTGGTGGGACCGGTGGAAGCCGCCGACGCCCAGGTGCACGATGCCGGTCCGGACCCCGCCCCGGTCGTAGGAGGGCGTCGAGACCGACGCGCTGAGAGAGGACAGGGTCCGGTCGTTCAGGGGAAGCGCCACGACGTCAGCCATTCCCCGGCCGGCCCTCCGGTAACGGCGCACGCCGAGGTCGGGCGAGCGCCGCGGAAGATGCGGAACGGCACGCGGGCGTCGGAGCTACCGGCCGGTAGCACATGTGGGATCGTCGGGGCACTGACGTCGACACGGCGGGCGCGACGACGGGCACCGCCATCAGGAATGAGGACCGATGCGGTTGCAGCTGTCCCCGGAGCTCGAGGCGTTCCGGGAGGAGATGCGGACCTTCTTCACGAGCCAGGTGCCGCAGGAGATCCGGGACAAGATCGGGGCCCACCGCGAGCTGACCAAGGACGAGTACGTCCGGGCCCAGCAGGTGCTCAACGCCGCCGGGCTGGCCGTGCCGCACTGGCCGGTCGAGTGGGGCGGCCGGGACTGGACGCCGCTGCAGCGCCACATCTGGCGGGAGGAGATGCAGCTGGCCGACGTGCCCGAGCCGCTCGCCTTCAACGCCAGCATGATCGGCCCGGTCCTCGCGACCTTCGGCAACCAGGAGCAGAAGGAACGTTTCCTGGCCCGGACCGCCAACCTCGACATCTGGTGGTGCCAGGGCTTCTCCGAGCCCGAGGCCGGCTCCGACCTCGCGTCCCTGCGCACCGCCGCGGTCCGCGACGGCGACGACTGGGTGGTCAACGGGCAGAAGACCTGGACGACGCTCGGGCAGCACGCCGACTGGATCTTCTGCCTGGTCCGCACCGACCCGACCGCGGAGAAGAAGCAGCGGGGCATCTCCTTGCTCGTCTTCCCGATGGACACCCCCGGGGTCACGCTCCGGCCCATCGAACTGCTCGACGGCGGCTTCGAGGTGAACGAGGTCTTCTTCGAGGACGTCCGCGTGCCGGCGGAGAACCTCGTCGGCGAGGAGAACCAGGGCTGGACCATCGCCAAGTTCCTGCTCGGCAACGAGCGCGTGGGCATCGCCCGCATCGGCTCCACCAAGCGGATGCTCGCCCAGGCCAAGGAGCACGCGCGGGAGATCACCGTCGACGGCCGCCCGCTGCTCGAGGACCCGTTCATGGCCACGCGCATCGCCGAGCTGGAGAACGAGCTGCTCGCGCTGGAGCTCACCGCGCTGCGCGTGGTGGCCAACTCCGCCGACGGACGGCCCCATCCCGCCTCCTCGGTGCTGAAGCTGAAGGGCTCGGAGCTGCAGCAGGCGGCCACCGAGCTGGTGGTCGACATCGCCGGCCCCCTCTCGCTGGCCTCGTTCGCCGACGGCGGTTCCGACGTGCCCGACTGGGCGCGCGTCGCCACGCCGCACTACCTGAACTACCGGAAGGTCTCCATCTACGGAGGCTCCAACGAGGTTCAGCGCACCATCATCGCCGGCACGATCCTGGGGCTGTGATCTGAGTGGACTTCACCTTCGACAGCGAGCAGAGCGATCTGAAGGAGGCCGTCCGGAGCCTCCTGGAGCGCGCCTACGGGAACAGCGAGGCGCGGCGCACGGTCGTCGCGACCGACCCGGGCTTCGACGAGAAGACCTGGTCGCGGCTGGCCGGGATGGGCCTGCTCGGGCTGCCCTTCGCGGAGGAGCACGGCGGCATGGGCGCCGGACCCATCGAGGTGGCGATCGTCGCCGAGGAGATCGGCCGGGTCCTCGCGCCCGAGCCGTTCATCGAGGCGGTGGTGCTGGCCGGTGGGCTGATCGCGGCCGTGGGCACGGACGAGCAGAAGGGCGACCTGCTCGGGGCGATCGCCGGGGGCGCCACCGTGCCGGCCTTCGCGCACGCGGAGATCGGCACGCGCTGGAGCCCCTCGGCGTCGGCGGTGACCGCCGTGCGGGCCGCCGACGGCTGGACCCTCACCGGGGTCAAGGAGCCGGTCCCCCACGGGGCCCGCGCCGACGTCCTGGTGGTGTCCGCCGTGCTCCCCGGGGAGGGCGCCTCCGGCGGCACCGGGCTCTTCGTGGTCCGGGGGGACGCTCCGGGTCTGATCCGCACCGGCTACCGCACCCATGACGGCACCCGCGCGGCCCATGTCCGGTTCGACGGCACGCCCGCGACGCTGCTGGGCGGCGACGGCTCCGCTCCCGCCCCGGACCGGACGGCCGTGATCGAGCGGGCGCTCGCCGAAGCACGGATCGCGTACTCCCACGAGGCCATCGGTGCGATGGACACCGCCCTGCGGACCACCGCCGGGTACCTCACCACCCGCAAGCAGTTCGGGGTCACCCTCAACCGGTTCCAGGCGCTGACCTTCCGCGCCGCGGACATGTACGTGTCCCTGGAGCTGGCCCGCAGCACCGCGCTGTGGGCGTCGATGGTGCAGGGGGCCGGCGGCGACGTCGTCTCCGCGGCCGACCGCACGCGGCTGCAGAGCAGCCGCGCCGGCCGGCACATCGGCCAGGAGGCCATCCAGCTGCACGGTGGCATCGGTGTGACCGCCGAGTACGAGGTCGGCCACTACACCAGCCGGCTGACCGCGATCGACCACCTGCTCGGCGACGGCGACTTCGCCGCTGCGCGGCTGGCCCGCACGGTGGGCGACCGGGAGACGGTCGACCCGATGGGAGCGCCGTACACCGGATGACCTGAGGCGACACGACCGGCCGGGCCCCGTCCCCCCTCGCGGGGGGCGGGGCCCGGCCGCGTCCAGGAGACCTGCGACGGACGGGCGACCGGGACGGCGTGCTCCCGCTGGGCGCCGCCCCATGCGGAACGGACCGGACCGATCTCACGGCGCGACGCGTTCTGCACCGTGCGGGCCGCTGATGACGGACACTGTCGCGGCTCGTGTCCGCCGGGCGGCGGACACCGCGAGGGCGTGCCGTCGGTCACACTCACACCGCGATGGCTCGTCACTGCCCGTCACCGGGCATGATGCGACCCGATCCACCGAGCACCGCGTACGACCCCGCCACTGGCGGCAGGCGACGAAGCCTGCCCGCCGAGGAATGGAGCGCCACGATGCACATCGGAGTCCCGCGCGAGACGAGCGCTCGCGAGACGCGGGTGGCCGCGACCCCCGCCACGGTGAAGCAGCTCGTCGACCTCGGTTACGGCGTCGTGGTCGAGAGCGGGGCCGGTGCGGCCAGCAGCTTTCCTGACGAGGCGTACGCCGAGGCGGGCGCGCGGATCGGCAGCGCCGAGGACGCCTGGCAGGCCGACGTCGTCCTGAAGGTGAACGCCCCGGCCGTCGGCGAGATCCCCCGGCTGCGGGACGGCGCCACGCTGATCAGCCTGGTCAGCCCGGCACTCAACCCCGAGCTCGTGGACGCGCTGGCGCAGCGCCCGATCACCGTGCTGGCGATGGACGCGGTGCCGCGCATCTCCCGCGCGCAGTCGATGGACGTGCTCAGCTCGATGGCCAACATCGCCGGCTACCGGGCCGTCATCGAGGCCGCGCACGCCTTCGGCCGGTTCTTCACCGGTCAGGTCACCGCCGCGGGCAAGGTGCCGCCGGCCAAGGTCTTCATCGCCGGCGCCGGCGTCGCCGGGCTGGCGGCCATCGGCGCGGCCAGCAGCCTCGGTGCCATCGTGCGGGCCACGGACGTGCGGCCCGAGGTGGCCGAGCAGGTCCGCTCGCTGGGCGGCGACTACGTCGCCGTGCCCGCCGGTGAGCATGAGGTCAGCGCCGACGGCTACGCGCGGGAGATGGGCGAGGACTTCAACCGGCGGGCGGCGGAGATGTACGCCGAGCAGGCGAAGGACGTCGACATCATCATCACCACCGCGCTGATCCCCGGGCGCCCCGCGCCGCGACTGCTCACCGAGGAGATGGTCGCCTCCATGCGCTCGGGCTCGGTGATCGTCGACATGGCCGCCGCACAGGGCGGCAACGTGGCCGGATCGGTGCCCGACGAGATCGTGGTGACGCCCAACGGCGTCTCGATCATCGGCTACACCGACCTGCCGGCGCGGCTGCCCGCCCAGGCCTCGCAGCTGTACGGCACGAACCTGGTCAACCTGCTCAAGCTGCTCACCCCGGCCAAGGACGGGCAGCTGGTCCTCGACTTCGACGACGTCGTGCAGCGCTCCATCACCGTGGTCCGCGCGGGCGAGAAGACCTGGCCCCCGCCGCCGGTGCAGGTCTCGGCCGCACCGGCGCCCGCTCCCGCGGCGGGCGCGGTCAAGGCGCCCGCTCCCCCACCGGAGCCACCCAAGCCCGGCCGACGGCTGGCGCTCGTGGGGCTGGGCGCGGCCGTGCTGTTCCTGCTCGCCGGGTTCTCGCCGAACGAGCTGATCCAGCACCTGACCGTCTTCGCGCTCGCGGTGGTCGTCGGCTTCTACGTCATCGGGCACGTGCACCACGCGCTGCACACCCCGCTGATGAGCGTGACCAACGCGATCTCCGGCATCATCGTGGTCGGCGCGCTCCTGCAGATCGGCCACGACGACGCCGTGGTCACGACGCTGGCCTTCGTCGCCATCCTGCTCGCCAGCATCAACGTCTTCGGCGGCTTCGCCGTCACCCGCCGCATGCTCGCCATGTTCACCCGCGGCCCCTCCTCCGCCCGGCAGGTGACCCGATGACCGCCACCACCGCCGCGTCCGCGGCCTACATCGTCGCGGGGCTGCTGTTCATCCTCAGCCTCGCCGGCCTCTCCAACCACGAGACGGCGAAGGCGGGCAACGCCTACGGGATCGCCGGCATGGCCATCGCCCTCGCCGCGACCGTCGGCCTGGCCTCCCGCAGCATCTCCGCCGTCGGCATCACCCTGCTGCTGGTCGCCATGGTCGTGGGCGCGGCGATCGGCCTCTGGCGGGCCCGCAGCGTCGAGATGACCGGCATGCCCGAGCTGATCGCGCTGCTGCACAGCTTCGTCGGCCTGGCGGCCGTGCTCGTGGGGTGGAACGGCTACCTGTCGGTGGAGGCCGACCTCGAGCAGCAGACCGAGGTCTCCTCGGACCTCATCGGGATCCACTCCGCCGAGGTGGTGATCGGCGTCTTCATCGGCGCGGTCACCTTCACCGGCTCCATCGTGGCGTTCCTCAAGCTGTCGGCCAGGATCAAGAGCAACCCGCTGATGCTGCCGGGCCACAACTGGCTCAACCTCGGCGCACTGGTCCTGTTCGCCGTCCTCACCGTCGTGTTCGTCGTCGAGCCGAGCCTCCTGGTGCTCTCGGTCGTCACCGCGCTGGCCCTGGCGCTGGGCTGGCACCTGGTGGCCTCCATCGGTGGCGGCGACATGCCGGTGGTCGTGTCGATGCTCAACAGCTACTCCGGCTGGGCCGCGGCCGCCTCGGGATTCCTGCTCGGCAACGACCTGCTGATCATCACCGGCGCGCTCGTGGGCTCCTCCGGTGCCTACCTGTCCTACATCATGTGCAAGGCGATGAACCGGTCGTTCCTGTCGGTCCTCGCCGGTGGGTTCGGCAACGAGGGCAGTGCGGCGGCCTCCGACGTCGACTACGGCGAGCACACCGAGATCACCGCCGCCGACACCGCCGAGCTGCTGCGCAACGCGAAGTCCGTGGTGATCACCCCCGGGTACGGCATGGCGGTCGCCCAGGCCCAGGGTCCGGTCGCCGAGCTCACCCGCAAGCTCACCGAACGGGGGGTGCAGGTGCGTTTCGGCATCCACCCGGTCGCCGGGCGGCTGCCGGGCCACATGAACGTCCTGCTCGCCGAGGCGAAGGTGCCCTACGACGTCGTCCTGGAGATGGACGAGATCAACGACGACCTCGCCGACACCTCGGTCGTGCTGGTCATCGGTGCCAACGACACGGTCAACCCGTCCGCCGCCGAGGACCCGGGCAGCCCCATCGCCGGCATGCCGGTGCTCCGCGTGTGGGAGGCCGAGCGGGTCGTGGTGTTCAAGCGGTCGATGAACACCGGGTACGCCGGCGTCCAGAACCCGCTGTTCTTCCGGGAGAACAGCCGCATGCTCTTCGGCGATGCCCGTGAGCGCGTGGACGACATCCTCCGCGACCTGTGAGTGCCGGGTCCGGGTACTGACGGATCACGGGGTGCGGCTGCGGAACGTCAGGCTCCACGACCTGGCCACCCAGTTGGCGCACCCCGGGGAACTCGCCCGGACCTGAACCCGGACCCGCGCCGGGGGTGCACCTGGTCCGCGCTGGGTCCCCCGGACTCCCGGTTCGCCGGCGATCTCCGGGGGGTCGAGATCCAGCGGTCGAGGACACGGCCGCTGGACCGCCTCCCGTGCTGCGCCGGGTTGCATCAGCGACGCCGTTCGCCGACGGTGGCCAGGTGGACCCCTTCCGTGGACTCGGCCTTCCCCGCATACCAGGGCTCGGCGAGCTGATCTCGCTGCTGCAGACCCAGACCGAGGCGCTGGCCCAGCTCCCGCGGATGCTGTCGGACCTCAACGGCACGGTCCGGGAACTCACCGAGGCCGCGACGATGGCACGGGACACCATCACCTCGGCGCAGCAGATCGCCGAGCGGCTGGAGACGCTGGTCGACGAGCTCGAGGAGCCGGTGCGCGCGCTGCGTCCCGGCCTCGAGCGGGTGGCCCGGGTGCTGGACGACCCTGCCGTCGACACGGTGCCGGAGACGTTGCGCCGCATCCACGACGACCTGATGCCGCTGATCCACGGACTCCGGCAGGCGCAGACCCGGGTCGGCTCGGTGACCGGCCTGCTGCGTCGTCGTCCGCGCGACGACGAGGACGACGCCTACTGAGCCGACGCGTCCCCCTGCCCCGAGTCCCGGCGGACGAAGTCGCCCACCGCCTCCTCCAGACGGGCCCAGGTGGAGCTCCACTCGACCAGCGGGTCGAGGATCCGCTCGAAGACGGCGAGCTGCTGGTCGAACGCCTGCAGCTGAGCGCTCATCGCCGAGATCGACTGCCGCTGGGCGGAGACCACCTCGGCGATCGCCTTGATCTGCGCCGCCGACAGTGCCCCGGGCGGGCTGGGCAGGGCCGGGAGCGAGAGCTTGCCCGGGACCGCGCCGGCCAGCGAGCGAGCACGATCGGTGAAGGCCCGCAGCTGGCCGACGAACTCGTCGATGGACCGGCTGACGATCCCCCCGGGCGCTGCGGTGCGGTCGGCGTCGTCGGCCTCGGTCATCGCTCCTCCTTCGGACAGTGCCCCGACCTTAGGCAGCACGGCGGGGTGCGGGCGACTTCTGGCCCGGGTCGGCCGGCTCAGGCGCCGGTCAGAGCCCGCAGCCGCTCGGCGTTGCGCACGGCGTGCCCGTGCCCGTCGTTGTTGAAGTAGACGTAGACGTCGCGCCCCGAGCCGCGCCACTCCCCCACCCGTTCGGCCCACCAGCGCAGGTCCTCGTCGGAGTAGGAGCCGGCGTACAGGTGTTCGTGATCGGGCCCGTGCATGCGCACGTACACGAACGGGGCGGTCGCCCGCAGGACGCAGGGCAGCTTCGCGCCGCTCATCACGCAGTACGCCGCCCCGTGCCGCTCGAGCAGCCCGAAGACGGCGTCGTGGTGCCAGCTCGGGTGCCGGAACTCGACGGCCACGCGCATCCACGGCGGCAGCCGCTCCAGGACGTAGGCCAGGCGGTCGTCGTCGCGCTGGTGCGCGGGGTGCAGTTGCAGCAGCAGCACCGCCCGTCGCTCACCCAGCTCGTGCCAGGCCCTGGTCATGCGGTCGATCCAGGCCTCCGGGGCGTAGAGCCGCTTGGCGTGCGTCAAGCCGCGCGGCGCCTTCACCGACAGCTGGAAACCCGGAGGCAGCCGCCGCCGCCAGCCGGCGAAGCTGACGTCGCGGGGCCATCGGTAGAAGCTCGCGTTGAGCTCGACCGTGCTGAACCGGCGCACGTACAGCGCCAGCCGGTCCCGCGGCGGAGTCCCGGGCGGGTAGAGCACGCCGTCCCAGTGGTCGTAGCTCCACCCCGACGTCCCGATGTGCACGGCCACCGGCACACCATCCCCTGCAGACGGCGAGATCGCCGGTCCCGCACGGTTCCGAGGAGGAACCCATGCGAGATCCGGCGATCTCGTCCAACGTCAGCAGTGGGGCGGCGGCCTCCCTGCAGGGCCCCGCCGCGAGCCTGCGAGCGGTGGGGGGCAGCCCCGTCCCGGGGCCCGCCCTGAGCTTGCGAAGGGTGGGGAGGACGGCGGCCTGCCTGCAGGGCCCCGCCGCGAGCCTGCGAGCGGTGGGGGGCAGGGAGGTCCTTTCAGTACCAGCCGGTGGACTCCGAGTGCGACCACGCGCCGCACGGCGAGCCGTACCGCTTCTCGATGTAGATGAGACCGGCGTCGATCTGGCGGTATCCGTC
>Ga0196960_10000035_pt1 | contig 48725 bp, 40 predicted proteins | sample S3v_5metaG_FD_183187 | JGI IMG/M metagenome (GOLD analysis project Ga0196960, IMG submission 183187) | Soil microbial communities from Anza Borrego desert, Southern California, United States - S3+v_5 | ecosystem: Environmental > Terrestrial > Soil > Desert | place: USA: California | collected...
GGCTGCCCGGCGCCGCCCGCAGCCGGTCGGCGATCTCCCGCTGCACCATCACCGTCCAGCGCCGCAGCGACGGCAGCCCCTCGATCGTCCGCAGGATCAGCGGCGTCGCCACCGAGTAAGGCAGGTTGGCGACCATCGCGCTCGGCGCCGGCTGCAGCGCCGCGAGGTCGAGCTTCATCGCGTCGCCCCAGTGCAGGTCGACGTTCGGCAGCGCCGCGATCTGCTCCAGCGCGGGCTCGAGGCCGCGGTCGATCTCGACCGTGTGCAGGTGCGCCGCCGCGGCGGCCAGCCGCTCGCTCAAGACGCCTTCCCCGGACCCGACCTCGAGCACCACGTCATCGGGCGCCAGCTCGGCGTCGCGGACGATCGCGTCGAGCAGGTTGGGGTCGGCGAGGAAGTTCTGCCCGAGCCGGACCATTAGACCATCTCACTACCAGCCGAACAGCGCCCGGGCGTTGGCCTCGACCGTGCGCTCCAACTCCTCGTAGGAGACCCCGCGCACCGCCGCGATCTCCCCCGCCGTCTCGACCACGTAGGCGGGCTGGTTGCGCTTGCCGCGCATCGGCTGCGGCGAGAGGTAGGGCGCGTCGGTCTCGACCAGGATCCGGTCCTCGGGCACCCGCGCCGCCGCCTCCCGCAGCTCCTCGGATTTGGGATACGTCGCGTTGCCGGCGAACGAGCAGTACCAGCCGCGCTCGGCCGCGTCGCCGACCCGGTGCGGCGCCGAGAAGCAGTGGAGGATCACCGGCTGATCGCCCGCCTTGGCGTCGAGCGTCTCGAAGATCTCGTCGGTCGCGCGCGTCTCCCCCTCGGGGTCGCGGGCGTGGATCACGATCGGCAGGTTCAACTCCCGCGCGATCTCGATCTGCGCCGCGAACGCCCGCCGTTGGTCATCCGGCGCCGCGGTGTCGCGGTAGAAGTCGAGCCCGGTCTCGCCGATCGCCCGCACCTTCTCGTGAGCCCCGAAGCGGCGGATTTCCTCCGCCGCCGCGTCGTCGAAGCCGCCGGCGTCGTTGGGGTGGCGCCCGACCGAGGCGAAGACCGCCTCGTGGCGCTCCGCGCTCGCCACCGCCACCGGGTTGGAGTCCGCCCCCATCCCGATCGTCAACATCCGCTTGACGCCCGCCTCAACGGCCGCGGCGACGAGCTCGTCCTCGCCGCCGTCGCAGAGAAAAAGGTGCGTGTGGGAGTCGATCATCGGGAGGGGTCAGCCTATCCGCCGCCCGATGTCGTCCGAGGAGGTCGAGGGGAGCCGCGGCCTGACAGCGGTGTGACTTATCCCCGCATGGCGAGGAGAAGTCCCACCTATTCCTCAGAGGTCGCGGCGCGAGAAGACGAAGGCGGCGAGGGCGAGGACGATGAGCAGGTAGGCGAAGGCCCAGGCGATCAGCCCTGGCCCGGCGGCTTCGGAGCCGCCGAACGGCCCCAGTTGCAGGATCACGCCGGTCAGGCCGGGGGTGTCGGAGATCAGCGCGTGCAGGCTGGCGGCGTAGAGGCCCTCGAAGGGGAGCGACCAGCTGGCGACGCGGCCGATGTCGTGCAACGAGTCGGAGTTGATCGCCTGCCCGATCTGCGCCAGCAGGCCGGCGATGAGCCCGGCGCCGAAGACCATGAAGACGACGATGCCCTGCGCGGTCACCGAGAGGATCGTCGAGGCGAGCAGCGAGAGCGCAGCGATGATCGCCACCCCCAGCGCCAGGCCCAGCGCCGGGGTGATCAGGTGGTCCGGGGTCCAGCCGCCGGCCGCGTTGGTGATGACGCAGGCGGCGGCGTAGACGACGATCACGTAGGCGGCCGAGAGCGCAGCGGCGCCGGCGAAGCGGGCGATCAGCATCGTCGTGCGGCCGATCGGGCGGACGACGATCGGCTGCAGCAGGCCCGACTCGGCGTCGCCGCGGACGACGCCGAGGGTGAGGAAGACCGCCAGCACCGCGCCGAGGAAGAGCGTCGCGAACATCGCCATGCCGAAGAGCGTCGCCCCGGTGAAGGCGCGGGGGTCGAGGATCTCCGTTTCCCCGGCGACGAACCCGTCGACGTCCTTGAAGGCGAAGTGGGCGCCGAGGCCGTAGAGCGCGAGGAAGCCGAGGGTCAGAACCAGCACGGCGAGGAAGACGCGCTTGCGGACCCCCTCCTGGATCGAGAGGCCGACCACCGTCGCCGCCGAGCGCAGCTGCGCGCCGCTCATCCCGTCACCCCGCCGACCGCCTCGAGGTAGACGTCTTCGAGCGAGCTGTGGCGGACCTCGACCCGGTAGACGCTCTCGCCCGCGGCGACGAGGTCGGCGACGATCCGCGGCGCGTCCTCGCGGGTCGCGCCCTCGAAGGTCCGCACGCCGGAGCCGGTCTCGACCTCGACCGCCGCCGGCCCGGCCAGCTCCTGCGGCGTCCCGGCCTTGACCAGGCGCCCGCCGGCGATGATCGCGACGTGGTCGCAGACCAGCTCGACCTCGCTCAGCAGGTGGGAGTTGAGCAGGACGGCGACGTCGCGGCGGCGCAGCTCCTCGAGCAGCTCGCGGACGATCCGCCGCCCGACCGGGTCCAGCGCACTCGTCGGCTCGTCGAGCAGGAGCAGGCGCGGCGAGCCGATCAGCGCTTGGGCGACCCCCAGCCGCTGCTGCATCCCCTTCGACATCGCCTCGATCCGCTTGTCGGACGCGGCGGCGAGCTCGACCAGGTCGAGCAGCTCACGCCGCTCCGCCTCGCCCCCGGTCGAGCCGGCGAGGCGCTGGTGGAAGCGCAGCAGCTCGTCGGCCGTGGCCCAGCCCGGGAAGCGGAAGAGCTCGGCCAGGTAGCCGAGCGCGGCGCGCGCCTGCGGCGAGCCCGCCGGCTGCCCCAGCACCTCGACCCGGCCGCCGCTGGGGCGGACGAGGCCGCAGGCGATCTTCGTCAACGTCGACTTGCCGGCGCCGTTGGGCCCGAGCAGCCCGACCAGCTGCCCCGCCTCGACCCGGAGGTCGACGCCGGCCAGCGCCTCCTGCTTCCCGTAGCGCTTGCTCAGCTCCCGGACGGCGAGGACCGGCGCGGCCATCAGGCCGGGGCGTCGATCTTCGGGAAGAGCGGCGGCACCCGTTCCACCTTCTGACCGCCCTCGCGCGAGCCGAGCTCGGCCAACGTCCGGCCCTCTTCGCCCAGCGCCGCCAGCAGCGTCTCGCTGGTCCGCGGCAGGTAGGGGACGAGCAGCAGCGTCGCCACCCGCAGCCCCTCGACCAGGTTGTAGAGGACTTCGTCGAGGCGCTCGGGGTCGGCCTCGTCCTTGGCCAGCACCCACGGCTGCGTCTCCTCGACGAAGCGGTTGAGGCGGCGGACCAGGACCCAGACGAGGTCCAGCGCCTGGCTCAGCTCGGCCCGGTCGAGCAGGTCGCTGAAGCGCTCGACGACGCCTTCGAAGTCCTCGGCGAGGGTGGCGTCGACCTGCGCCGTCGGGACGACCCCGTCGCGGTAGCGGTCGACCATCGCCAGCACCCGGCTGGCGAGGTTGCCGTAGTCGTTGGCGAGCTCGGTCTCGTAGCGCTGCTCGAAGCCGGCGGTGGAGATCGAGCCGTCCTGGCCGAAGCTGACCTCGCGGAAGAGGTAGAAGCGCAGCGCGTCGGCGCCGAAGCGCTCGATCACCTCGAAGGGGTCGAGCACGTTGCCCAGGCTCTTCGACATCTTCTTCTCCCCCATCAGCAGGTAGCCGTGGATCACCATCCGCTGCGGCGGCTCGAGCTCGGCCGCGAGGCAGAGCGCCGGCCAGATCACCGCGTGGAACTTGAGGATGTCCTTGGCCATCACGTGCAGGTCGGCGGGCCAGAAGCGGTCGGTCAGGTCCTCCCCCTCGCGGGCGAAGGTGAGCGCGGTGACGTAGTTGAGGAGCGCGTCGAACCAGACGTACATCCGCTGCTCTTCGTCCCACGGCAGCCGCAGCCCCCACTTCAGGTTGGGGCGCGAGAGCGAGACGTCTTCGAGGCCCTGCTTGATGAACGAGAGCGCCTCGTTGCGGCGGAACTCGGGGACGACGAAGTCGGGGCGCTCCGCGTAGAGCTCTTCGAGCCGCTCCTGGAAGGCGGAGAGGCGGAAGAAGTAGTTCTCCTCGCGTTCGCGCTCGAGCCGGATCTCGTGGATCGGGCAGGTGTTGCCCGGCCCCAGCTCGCGCTCGGTTTTGAAGTCGGCGCAGCGGGGGCAGTACCAGCCCTCGTAGACCCCCTTGTTGACCCAGCCGTTGTCGTAGACCCGCTGGATGATCTCCGCGACCTGGTCCTTGTGCCGCGGGTCGGAGGTGCGGATGAAGAAGTCGTTCGTCGCGTCGATCGTCGGCATCAGCCCCTGGAACTTCTCCGCGTTGCGGTCGGCCAGCTCCTGCGGCGAGATCCCCTGTTTCTCGGCCGCCGTCTCCACCGGCTCCCCGTGCTCGTCGGTCCCGGTGAGGAAGAACACGTCCTCCCCCCGCTGCCGATGGTGCCGCGCCAGCACGTCGGCGGCCATCGTCGAGTACGCGTGCCCGAGATGGGGCTCGGCGTTGACGTAGTAGATCGGGGTGGTGACGTAGTAGCCGCTTGAGGACATTGGGCGGGAAGCTAGCTGAACCTGGCCGCTCATCGAGCAGGCGCCGTAGCTCATCGGCGCTGAGATCGGCATCGCCAAAGATCCCGCCAAGCTTTCGCTTGATCTCCGGTGGCCTGGTAGCACAGGGAGGCCGGGCTCGGCCGAGGCTTCGCAACCCCGACCGATTTTCCGGCATGCTGGGCCTACGCGCCCTTGTGGATCAGCTCTGCCGGGATAGCAGGCGCGGCTGTGACCTTCATCGGCTCACCCCCTTTCGATCCGATCAGTCCCGGCGTTCCCGTCGCCAGGAGTGCCTCCAATGCTAAGGAGCGCTCTGAGCTTTTACCGTCTAGTACTCGATGCCCACGAAGCGACGATTACGGTTTAGAGGTGACGTCAGATCGTCTTATGCTCTGACGCCGCTGAGCACACGAGCCAGCACGATCAATCGGGAGGGGAGGGAACCGCGTGGTTAGAGCGGCGGCCAAGAGGGCCAGGCGGACCAAGAAACAGATCGAGGAGGTGGTGCAGTACGCACTTGGTCACAAAACCCGTGTCTACATCTTGATATTGCTGAACGAGGGAATCTACACCGCAGGAGAACTTGCGCAGATCATGGACGAGCCATTGAACAACGTCCATAAGCATCTAGGCAAGATGCTGGAAGATGGATCAGTTGAGGTCGCACGCGAAGAAGCCGAAGGCAATATCACGCGTTATTGGTATCGAGCCGTAGAGATTCAGTGTTACCAGCAGGAAGAGTTTGAAAAGCTGCCTTTCACTTATCGCCAGAACATCGCTGGCGCCATTCTTCAGTCAGGTACGGCCGAGGTGATGGCGGGCTTCCACGCCGGCAATTTGGCAGATCCGAGGGCATGCTGCTATTGGGACTGGTACAACCTCGACGCGCAGGGTCGGCGAGATGCTGAGGCGTTGAACCTACGGTACCTAAACGAACTCCGCGAGATTGAGGTCCAGGCGACCAACCGTTCAGCCGATACTGGCGAGGAAACCACCTCCATGCTCCTGAGCATGATGTTCTTCAAGCGGCCTCGAAAGGGGCGCCCTAGGAACGGTCAGGATGAGTAAGTCACCATTTGGTGATCGATGAGCGCCTGGCGATTGACGAGTCGCCAGGCGCCATAGAACATTCGCACTACTCGACTGACATAAACCAACTACTCGCTTACGGTAGCTCCAGTGAGAGGGAGAGCACTTCCCCGAGCAGCCTCCCCAGGCGATCTAACTTTTTTCTCTGTTGGTTGGTCGGGTGCAACCATGCGAGTCTCCACAACCCCCAAAGTAATTCCATCATTCCTGTTGCCCAATGAACGTCCGGGGACGCGAAAGGAAGTGGAAGGCGAGTTCGACTGGCATCGACTCATTCCCGCGTCTGTCCATCCGGCGAAGGTGGCAATCATCGAAGCTATGGCGTGGGTTAGGCAGCCGCTTTCGGCAAAAGAGCTCTGGAAGGTACTTGGCGTCAATAACTGGAGCGAAGGTGTCATTGCCCACCACGTCAGGGCGCTTGCAGAACTCAGTCTGATCGAAGCTACCGACCATCGATCGGTCCGAGGTGCCCGCGAGACTTACTACGTACTCCGTCTCGATGCTGGCGAGCTGGATCGGGGTGAAGGCGAGTAGGCGCCGCGGGACCTGGAGCAGGAACGCGCGAGCTTATAGGCTGGGCCTAGCTGCAGCTCAGTTACGCGGGCGATAGACGTCTATTAATGCCGAGACGGACCCGTGACTTGCTGCGTGTACTTCTTTGCGGCAAGACGCTGGTTGAGGAGCATAAGTCTCCATCGGCCATTACCGTACCAAAGATATTCCCGTCGTTGAAAGTTCCGGATTTCCCATGCTTCGGCTTTTCCTAGCTGATCTTCCACCCCTTTCCTGGAGGTCCCCGGGTTGAGCCGCCGCACTCGATGATCCAGCGAAGTGAAGCCTTGGTCGGGGTGCCAATAGCCCGCCTTGTAGTAGCGAAGCCTCGCTACTAACCCTGGATTGAAGACAAGCTGCCACAAGTTATACGAGAGAGAGATTTCGCCATCTTCGAGTTCAAGTCGATCACGAGGAGGGCCTAGGCGACCTTCCACAAGGGACACGGGGGCGTCGACGGGGAGTCTAGGGATCCGCCGATCAAGATCGCTCTGATCAGCCGCTGCATGACTATCTCCTTGACCACAACCTCCGGCGATGAAGGCTAATGCCATCGCAAAAATGCTCAGAGTCAGTGCTTTCATATCCTCAGTAGATGCAGAACTCTTGAGCCTTGACGCTCAGATGTTGCATCTCAGTCTGATCTACCCCATAGTTATAACGGTAGTTGAAGTTAATTCCGATCTGATACTCAATTCCGGGGACACACGAAAAGGTGCCGGAATGGTCCTGACGGTTGATGCAGGGCATGTAATTCTTACAAGCAGGATTCGGCCCAGCATAGTGATTTATGTAATGGGGAGGTGGGATGGGTTCGAACCCATTGCCCGTCTTCCAGTCAGCCGAATAGAAGATGTCGAAGCTATACCGCCGAATACCACCAAAGCGGTTGCACTGATAACTCATCCGGACACCCATTCGCCCTCCGCGCGGTGACCACATCTTGATGTGGAGGACGCACTGGCATCCAACTATCCCGCGGTCACAGTCGTTGTCATGAGGCTTGAGGCCCGTCAGATCCAGTTGGTTGATCGGATCCGCATTACCGTAGTCATAGGCGTTGGCAGAACCCCCCGCGATGGGATCCCTGGAAAGGAACCGACCTATCGAAGGGACATAGCTACGTGCCCCCATCTGAATTACTCCGGACGGGAGTTCCGTCCTTCGCTGCGCGCCCCCCAGCCAAGCGAATCTACTTGGGGTCCCATTGATGGGCCTTCCAAACTCGTCGATACGCGGGACCAGGACGAGCTGACTCACTGATGGGTCGAGGCTCGCGGTCGCCACAACATCTCCGTGAAGGTTGGTGAGCTGCAGGCGGGTTGGGCTGTCATTCCACGCCAGAGCGACAAGCTCCCCCCCTATGCCGGTGATGCTCCGCGTCCACGCTTCACCGAGCTGGGTCCACGCCGGCGAGTCCGAGCCATCGGCGTAGTGGAACACTTCCACTCCTTCAAGTCCACCAGTCTGCACCCGCTGTCTTTGACGAAGAGTCGAATCCAGCATAAAGGCATTTGAGATCCCACCCTGCGTCTGACTGGCAACCATGTCGTTGCTGAAGTAGCTCGTCTCGAGCGTCGAACCGCCAGCATAGGCTCCCGGGAGAGAAGTAATTCGCCCCAATCCATCGTAGACCAGCCCCGAGGCTAGGAGCCTGTCGGCCGCATCATAGCTAGAGTTCTGCGAGGAACCGCCTGACTCGTAGCAAATACCCCCAAATACGGGAGGTCGCGTAGTCACGACAGTTCGGTTTGAGTTCTTGTCATAGCCATAGGTTCGAGACCTGCAACCAGCCCCCTGAGGGATTTCCTCAGCTTTGACAAGCCGTCCAACGGAGTCATATCGATATCGGTTGGTGCCAAACGTTCCACTTTCGGCTAACACCCGGCCGGTAGCAGAACGTGACACTTCGAAGCTCAGCCAAGCGCAACTCGTACCGCAATTGCTTGCCTTCGTATAAGTGAGACCCACCGCCGAACCAGCCGCATCGAAAGTCGCTTCCGCAGTCAGTCCATTTGGCAGACCTCGTTTGACTACCTGACCGTCTGCATCGTAACTAGCGGTAAAGGTTCCAGCCATGGAATCAGTGAGTTCCACCGGCAGGCCGGTAGACGTATCATAGCGAACAGTTTGCGTACCTTTGCCGTCGCTGACTGACACGGGTCGCCCGTTGAGGTCATAGGTGGTGCTTGCTTTGCTCCCATCAGCATCCCGATACTCGATGACCCGCCCAAGGGTATCGACAGTCGTGATAGTGGCTTGCGTGTCACAGTTTGGTTCACTCGAGGCACAGGCGAATTGTTGAGTCGTCGCCAGTCCATTGCTGGGGCTGTACAGCGTTTCAACCTTGGGGATCCCGGAGCCACCACCAATAATTTGCTTTGAGGTCTGCCGGCCCGCGCTGTCGTAGGTAATCAAGGTTTTTCGACTTGCCGGCGCGGATCCCCCAGCTTCTTCGACTATTTCGGTCGGTTTTCCCAAAGGTGAATAGGAAGCGAATCGAGTGATGGGAAGACTTGGGCCGGAGGCAGGCTGGACCGCAGGTTCAACCTTACACGGCAGACCGGCGTATATGATCTTCTCGCACTCACTAGAACCCGATGATGACTTCTTCTCATAGTAAATTATTTTCGTCGTTCCAGCACCTACGTTTTCTGCATCTTTTGGCTGTCGTATTTCGACTGGAAGACTAGTTACATCGTCGTATTTAGTCGTAGACCTAATTGCAACACCTTCGGGATCAAGGATGCTCTCGATTTGCTGTCGCAAGATCCAGTTGTACTTGTATTCCACAGTCTGCTGATCCAATACTTTGCCGCCCATCAATGCCCCAGTCGTTTCGTGAGTGGGAAGATGGGGCCAGGGCTCGCCAATAGCTGGCTGAGGAGCACCTTTGTCATACTGGATAGATCGGTAGCTACGAGCCTGGATAACCGTCCCGGCTTCGGCTCCGGATTCCAACCGGATGGCATGAAGCGGGCCTCGTTCCTCTTGGAACTGGGACCCATCAGCTGAGTAGCGGAACTGCGTATCAAGTTCGCGCGATTTAGCAGCTGAGCCGGGGCCGGCCGCGAGCGCTCGGAGGCGATTCTGAGCCGTTAGCTCACGGACCACGTTTCCGAAAATATCGGTCTCGGTAGTAGTTATGGCCGGCGCCGAGGAGCCGGCTCCGACGGACGAAGCAATGTTAGACGCCTGACCTTCGGCATCCATGTAGTAAACGGTGGCACCTGCATAACTCGAGGGCGAGTTGCTCGGTACTTCGTCTGGTGGAAAAATCGCAGTTGCGTCAGTAGGAACGTCCTCTTGCCCCCATGCAGCAACAGCCTGCGGAGACATGTCGTATGGCGCAGCGCTCCCTGAAACCGGCACCCTATACGCCATCGTTATCTGTGCCGTCGGGGTGCTTTCGATTAGGCTCGGACGCTTGACAGACATTAGACGTCCCCCAGTGACCTCGCCTGAAACAGTGCCGTAGGTCATAGTCCAAGGCTCCTGCCCAGCTGGAGTCAGAGTCTTGAGCTGACCGTCCGTCTCATAGGTGTAAGTCTCTTGCAAGGCTGGAGAGATACGCGGATCCCATACCGCCGTCAAGCGACCTTCGGAGTTGTAGCTGTAGCTGGCAACGTCCCAGGGTCCCCCCTGCCCGTAAGCATAAAAGGTCATTTTGGCCAGTCGCCAACCCATGCTTTCAGGAGCGCCCCATTTTTTTGCATTTTCATAATGGAAAGAGAGGACTCGGCAGCCAGTCGTAGTCGTAGCCGCTTCATCGCTGCAGGTGATTCCGTCCGCCGCGGGCGCGATCACCCGTTTCAAGCGGCGCTTGTTTCCTTCAATGTCATAGATCATCCGGGTCTTGTTGCCGGCTCCCCCCGTTTGGGACACAGATATAGGCCAGTACTCACTTCCAGACCCAAAGTTCGAGAACACGGTCCTGTTCCCATCAGGATCCGTAAACGCAATCTGGCTTTCGCTAAGGCGATACAGGACGTTCCCGGTCATCTCCGGCGGAGTGATGAATGCCCCGCTTTCCCCAACCTCGAAGCTGAGCGATTGGCCCTCAATGCCGAGCAGGTTGGCCCATCTGTACGTGAACGGCTCTCCTTCGAATTCTTCGGTGGTTGATTCAATTTTCAGACTGCGCCATGCAGATCCTCCAGCCTCTTCGACGGGTGCCCCGGCGCGCCACCCCTGACCAAGTACTCCCGACTCATCGCTCGACGTTTCCCGCGAGCTGATCGAGTGCGAGAATTGCAGTGAAGACTCAAAGCCGGGAATCGATACGTCAGTGCGGGACACAGTGAAGTTGCCGGTCAGGAGGTCGACGGTTCCAGGCCCAACAGGCGCGACCGCATCTTTGGATCCGCCGCCATTTTGATCCAGTTCGGCTTCAACCGGATTGGTGTATCCGCTAGCACCCGGTGATCCGGACAGAACGGCACGGAGCTTGACCTTTGCAGTCCCTTTCGGACCAGCAAGTCCAGACACATCCCAATAAAGAGGCTCATTCTTGCGATCTTCAATACTAACTTCATAGGGCCAGCTCACCACTTGATTGTTTTTGTCGATAACTTGACCTGAGGGAATGTCAGACCACATGTGACCACTCTTGTACTGGAAGGTCACACCTTCGACACCGCTGTGATCCCAAGCCGAGGTGAGTAGAAGACGCTTCGCGGTCTTGGTCCCGTCAGCCGGCGAAGTAACCTTGCTGTCGGCAATCGCCGGGGAAATGTACTGAACTGAGAGGTATGGCTTATTAATCCCTGCGCTAGATTCCCACTCCACGCGGCGTTCAAAACAGCAGGTTCGTGGGGTCTCGTCAGCTAGCTTCAAGAGGACCCCATGATTGGTGAATCCGCCGGGATTCCCACCTTCGGAACTACGCCAGCTCTCAACTAGATTGACAAGAGCCCGACTAGAAAAGTTCCACCAACCTTGTTGGCTGCCACGTTCGGCCGTAGAGACGCTAACTGGAGCGGGTAGCTCTTTTCCAAAGTCACCGCCGGCGCTTACCCAGTTGACAAGACTCTGTGCCTTAGTCCAGGTAACGTAAGAAGCGCTCCACCGCCGGCTAATGTCATAGAGATCAACCCTGGTGACGTTGTTAGCTGCTTTGGCGGAGTAGAGCCCGATCGTGGCAGAGGTCAGTGATGCCGTTTTAGGTATAGGACTAAGGTCGAAGCTGAGAAGGGTGCGGGCAAAAGAATCTTGGCCCGCAGAGGGATAGTTTGCTTTAGAAGTCAAATAGCCGTACCCAAAGTTCCCGCACATTGGGTTATCGGTCGTGGTGGCGATGATGCAGTCCCGTGAAGGCGAGGGAATCGTGACACTAGGGTCGATGATCACCGGCCAGCTTCGCTCTGAGGCCTGAAGCCACTGGGAATCAGCTTCAATAGCGAGCTTCCAGCTTCCGTTGGGCATAGCCTGAATGTTGTATTTGATTGCGTTGACAGGCGCTATTGCTTGAGCCTTATCAACCATGAACGGTGCTGGCATTTCGGCGACGAGATTTCCATCCCCGCCGCGAAACGCGATGGACCCGTCTTTCTCGAGTGCAGGTACAACTCCCGGCGAGGCCTCCAGCCTGAAGTAATAAGTCAAGGGCGCGGAAGAACTCGCGAGACGAATCGTCTCCTTGAATCCATTCGCGAGACCCATGAACTCGAAGTCAACCGCGCCATTATGCGCGGAGTAGCTCACAACACCGCCTTTCTTTACCTCCACTGGTTCGGTGTTGACCTCAAGCAGAGTCTCCGACACCCACTGCTTTCCGATCGTCACCTTGACCGGCGCCTCATCGAGATCCTGCGCCAAATGGACATCGAACCTATTTTTGCCATTGGCAATTACACCAGTCGACGTTTCCCTTAGCCTCTGGTCAATCGGCTGCCAATCGCCATCGTCGTCTCGATAGTTGATTGCGGTCCCAAACAGCCGAGTTTCCAAACCACCTTTCGCTAGCTCGTAAGTCTTTGAGTTAACCGTTCGCCGTCCAGGAAGCTCCCTAACAGGAGGATTCAGGCTATCCGAGGCAGGCAGTTTTTCCTGGGTATCTCCAGCGCCCGCGCCACTTGCCACCCCTAGAACTATTAGGAGCATGACAAGCACTACGAGTGCCCCCCTCCTGCCCACATGCCCACCGATCTTTCGCACAGCCGATTCCTCCGTCTTCCGGTCGATGGCAGCTCCCGGCACTCTTGGCCATGCAGTGAGGAGTCATCAACGTGACTATTTCTGAAGCAGCACCCAACACGAAAGACGGGACTTTGGCTATACCAAAAAGTGGTTCTAAATATTTTTGAGTTTGTGGTCCAACCTATGCAACAGCTTGTCCAGGAGCCTTTTCTGGTCTCTCCACAGTCATAAGGGCCTACCTGCAGTCTCGAATAGACGAGTTGTCCAATCATTGAAATGGCTAACTGAAACCCATTGATTGTTTCTCTTAATCCTCAACAGCTCCAATTGAGGTTCGAGAGATCGAAGGAGAGGTGACTGCAGCCGCGTTGAGACGCTTTACCGGCTGGGTTCTGCTTGACAGTCGAGAGTCAAGGACTCCCTGATTCATAGCCCCTGCGGCCCCTCATCAGCAACGAAAAGTCGCCTGCTCTACATCTCGGTTCATTCGTGTCAAAGATGGAGCTGGTGGCACGACATAAACCTCAGCAGCCACGTTACTTCGAGCCCCGCCTTCAACTTGAGACTCCCAGTCAGCCAAGCGCACTTCGCAGAAAAGAGCATGTGTTTCAAGAGACTCGGCAAAGCACAAGGCCCTGTGAATGCGCCGGCTACGCGCCGGGCTGCGTTAACGGCGCGCCTCGCGCCCGGTCAGCGCTTTGTAGAGATCGTTCGCCCGCGTGCCCGTGAGCGCGGCGACGACCGAGGCGGCCGCGCGCGGCCGCGCGCCGGACTGGACGAGGTGGCGGAGGGCGTCGACGGCGAAGCCGACGTCCTTGTCGTGCTCGGAGGAGGCGGCGGGGGCGATGACGAGGACGATCTCGCCTTTGACGTCGGCGCGGAAGCGGCGGGCGAGCTCGGCGAGGGTGCCGCGGGCGACCTCCTCGTGGACCTTGGTCAGCTCGCGGCAGACGGCGGCCTGGCGGTCCGGTGCGAGCGAGGCGAGCGCGGCCAGGGACTCGCCGACCCGGCGTGGCGACTCGAAGGCGATCACGGTCTCGGCCGAGCGCAGGACCCGCTCCATCTCCCCCGCCCGCCGCGGCAGGAACCCCTCGAAGCGCCATTTGTCGGTCGGCAGCCCGGAGGCGACCAGCGCCACCGGCACCACCGAGGGACCCGGCAGGACCGTCACCTCGAGCGCGCGGTCGATGCAGCGGCGGATCAGCTTGTAGCCGGGGTCGGAGATCGCCGGCATCCCTGCGTCGGAGACCAGCGCGACGAGGTCGCCGCGCTCGATCCGCTGCGCCAGCTCCAGGGCCCGCGCGGATTCGTTGCCCTCGTGGAAGGAGACCATCCGCGGCGCGGGCCGGATCCGCAGCCGGTCTAGCAGCGCCCCGGTGCGGCGGGTGTCCTCGCAGGCGATGTAGTCGGCGCTGACCAGCGCCTCGCGCACCCGCGGCGAGACGTCGTCGAGGTTGCCGATCGGGGTCGGGCAGACGACGAGGCAGCCCGGCATCAGGCGCCCGCCTCCGCCAGCTCGTCGCGCGCCAGCGCCGCGGCGCCGATCATCCCGGCGTCGTTGCCGAGCGTCGCCTCGAGGATCGGCGTCCGGTTCATCGGGTTCAGCGCCCGCCGCCGCAGCTCGCGCCGGGCCGGCTCCAGCAGCAGGTCCCCGGCGGCGATGACGCCGCCGCCGACGACGATCGCGTCCGGCTGGAAGATGTTGGCGAAGGTCGCGCAGGCGACGCCGAGTCGGCTCCCGATCAGGTCAAAGACGCCGATCGCGACCTCGTCGCCGGCGAGCGCGGCCTCGGTGGCGGCGCGCCCGTCGACCTCGTCGCCCGCGGCGAGCGCCTTGCCCAGCGCCGAGTCGGGCGCAGCTTCGGCCGCCGCCCGCGCCTCGCGCCCCAGCGCCGTCCCCGAGGCGAGCGCCTCGACGCAGCCGTGGTTGGGGCAGCTGCCCTGGCAGGGCGGGCCGTCGGCCTGGATCACCGTGTGGCCGAGCTCGGCCCCCGCCCCGCTGGAGCCGCGGTAGACCTCGCCGCCGAGGACGAGGCCGCCGCCGATCCCGGTCCCCACGGTCAGCATCACCACGTCGCGCTTCCCCTGGGCCGCGCCGAAGCGGGACTCGGCGTAGGCGGCGACGTTGGCGTCGTTGTCGACGACGACCGGCAGGCCGGTCCGCTCGGAGACCAGCTCCCGGATCGGGACTTCGGTCAGCGGCAGGTTGACCGCGGCGACGGCGATGCCGCGGTCGTGGTCGATCGTCGCCGGGACGCCGAGCCCGACGGCGGTGACGCCCGGCCGCGCCTCGCGCGCCTCTTCGACCTCGCGGACCAGCAGCTCGACCAGCTCGTCCTCGGTCTGGCCGGTCGAATGCTCGCGCTGTTCGTAGACGACCTCGGTGCCGGCAAGAACCCCGACGAGCATCTTCGTGCCGCCGAGATCGACCCCGATCGTCTCGTCGCCGCTCACGAGGAGCTGGAGGCTGGGAGGCGAATGACCGGCTGCATCGCCATGATTTCTAGCCTTTCATGAGCCCCGACGGCGAGCAGCGGCCCCCAGAGCCGCCCGAATACAACGTCTACCGCTCCCGCAAGGGGCTGTTTTCGCGCCTGAAAGGCGCGGATCTGTCCGGCCTGCGGGACCGTGCAAGGCTGCCTTCACGACGGCGGCGCGGCGACGGCGGACCGTCCGGACCGCGGCGCCCGCGCGCCCCGTTCGGCCTGCGGCGGGTCTTCAAATGGCTGGCGCTGGCGGCCCTGGGATGGATCCTGCTCAGCTTCCTCGCCTTCGCGGTCTCCGCCCAGATCCAGTCCTTCAAGCTCTCCGGCGAAGCGAGCGAGGAGCTGAGCGGCGACGCGATGTTGCTGCCGAGCGCGCAGACGATCCTCGTCCTCGGCACCGACGCGCGCCCGCCCGGCAGCGGCGACAAGGACGTCTCCGAGGAGTGCTTCGAGCAGCAGTCGAAGGGTGAGAAGCCGCACGAGCCCTGCTTCGAAGGTGAATTCCGCGCCGACACGCTGATGCTGATCCGGGCCGGCGGCGGCGCCTTCCGCAAACTCTCGATCCCCCGCGACGCCTTCGCCGAGATCCCCGGCCACGCGCCGACGAAGATCAACGCCGCCTTCGCCTTCGGCGGCGCCGCCCTGCAGATCCGCGCGGTCGAGCAGTTCCTCGGGATCGAGATCGACCACGTCGCGATCGTCGACTTCACCGGCTTCGAAGACCTGATCGACGCGGTGGGCGGGGTCGAGGTCGACGTCCCGGTGAAGCTCTGCGCCGACATCTCCGGCGGCGCCGGCGGCGGCCAGGGCGGCGTCACCCTCCGCCTCGGCAAGGGCGAGAACACGCTCGACGGGGAAAAGGCGCTCGCCTACTCGCGGATCCGCAAGGTGAGCGAATGCCCCGGGCCGGGCAAGAGCGCGTACGCGTTCGGCTACGACGACCTCGACCGCGAGCGCGCCCAGCAGGAAGTGATCAACGGGATCAAGGGCCGCCTCACCGACCCCCTCCGCCTCCCCTACAACTTCGTCAAGGGCCCGATCATCGGCTGGGAGGCGCCGAAAGCGTTCGTCAGCGACATGGGCTTCCTGACGATGCCGCAGCTCGTCCTCGCGGCGGGCATCGGCGGCAGCGCCCCCGCCGAGATCCTCTGCGGCACCCCCCAAACCGAATGCGGTCCCGGCCCCGAAGGCTCGATCGAGGTCCCCGAGTCCGAACGCCGGCGAGCCGTCGACAAGCTGCTCGACCGCTGAGCAACTCGCGATTGGCGAGTTAGCCCGCCTATAGCGAGGTTAATTCGCCAATCGTCATTCGCTGGTCTGCTTCGTCCCGACCAGAGCGGAGACGATCAGGGCGGTGAAGCCTGCTGCCAGCGAGCCGGCGGTGTTCTTGAGGTCGGCGCCGCTCGATTCGCCGGTGGCCAGCACTTCGACCGCGATCCACTCGCCGAGGCCGAGGACGACCAGCACGACCAAGGCGTAGATCCGCGCCGCCAGCGTGTACCAGCGGGCCATCGCGCGGTCGTCGAGGCGGCGCCCTGCCAGCTCCAGCTGCAGCGGCGACTCGGGGGCCGGCGGCGGGCGCCGCGTGAAGTAGCGCTGCTCGATCGCCAGCGCCAGCAGCAGCACCGGCAGGATCTGGGAGACCGCTTCGAAGTACTCCTTCTCCGCGTGCCCCTCGACCAGCAGCGCGGTCACCACGTAGGCGAGGACCGGCGCGGCGATCGCTCCGACGCCGAAGGCGAATTTCCCCACCAGCACCGCCCGCGCCTGCTTCGAGAGGTCGGGACGACCTGCTCCGGTCGCCATGGGACGGCCCTCAGTCGGCGGTGGAGGCGGCCGGCTTCGAGTCGGACTTCGACTCGCTCTTACCGGAGTCCGACTTCGACTCGGAGGAGCCCGAACCGGAACTCGACTCGCCGCCGCTCTCGGAGGCGCCGTTGCCGCCGCCCCGCTTGGTGCCGTAGTCGGTGTTGTGGAAGCCGGAGCCCTTGAAGTGGATCGCCGGCGGCGTCAGCACCCGCACGGCCGGGGCGCCGCACTCCTCGCATTTGGTCAGCGGCTCGTCGGCCATCCGCTGGATCGCCTCGAAGACGTGCCCGTTCTCGCACTTGTACTCGTAGATCGGCATGAGGGTGCGTGATTATCGCAGCCGCTACGGTTCCCGCCATGGCGACCGAGCAGGGAACCCGACCGACCGAGGTCTCGATGGAGGAGATCGTCGCGCTGTGCAAACGGCGCGGCTTCGTCTTCCCCTCCTCGGAGATCTACGGCGGCCTCGGCTCGACCTACGACTACGGCCACTACGGCGTCCTGCTGAAGAACAACGTCAAGGCCGAGTGGTGGAAGGCGATGCTGCAGGAGCGCGACGACATCGTCGCTCTCGATTCGGCGATCCTCCAGCACCCGCGCGTCTGGGAGGCTTCCGGCCACCTCGCGGGCTTCACCGACCCGCTCGTCCAGTGCCTCGGCAAGTGCAAGCGGCGCTGGCGCGAGGACCATCTGCGCGAGGCGGTCGAGGCCGAAGGCGGCGACCCGAGCGCCGAGCTGCGCTGCCCCGAGTGCGACGGCGAGCTCTCCGAGCCGCGCCAGTTCAACCTGATGTTCGAAACCCACGTCGGCCCGGTCGCCGAGGAGGGCTCAACCGTCTACCTGCGCCCGGAGACGGCGCAGGGGATCTTCATCAACTTCAAGAACGTGCTCGGCTTCGCCCGCAAGAAGCCGCCGTTCGGGATCGCCCAGGTCGGCAAGTCCTTCCGCAACGAGATCACCCCCGGCAACTTCATCTTCCGCACCCGCGAGTTCGAGCAGATGGAGATGGAGTACTTCGTCCCGCCCTCCGAAGCCGAAACCTGGCACCAGCACTGGATGCAGGAGCGCGAGCGCTGGTACACCGAGCTCGGCATCCGCCCCGACCATCTGCGGGTCCGCGCCCACGGCGCCGACGAGCTCTCCCACTACTCCTCGGCGACGAGCGACATCGAGTACCTGTTCCCGATCGGCTGGTCGGAGCTGGAGGGAATCGCCAACCGCGGCGACTTCGACCTCACCCAGCACGCCGAGTTCTCCAGCGAGAAGCTCGAGTACTTCGACCAGCAGACCAAAGAACGCTACGTCCCCCACGTGATCGAGCCCGCCGCCGGCGCCGACCGCGCAACCCTCGCCTTCCTCGTCGACTCCTACGAGGTCGAGGAAGTGGAGGGCCGCCAGCGCACCGTCCTGCGCCTGCACCCGCGCCTCGCCCCGGTCAAGGTCGCCGTCCTCCCCCTCGTCTCCAAGGAGGGGATGCCGGAGAAGGCGCGCGAGATCTTCCAGGATCTGCGCCGCCGCCTCCCCGCCGAGTTCGACGAGGGCGGCTCGATCGGCAAGCGCTACCGCCGCCAGGACGAGATCGGCACCCCCTGGGGCATCACCGTCGACCACCAGACGATGGACGACGACACCGTCACCCTCCGCGACCGCGACTCCCTAGAGCAGGTCCGTGTCCCGATCGAGGGCCTGGGCGACGAGCTGGTCGGCCGTCTGGAAGCGCCCTGGCGCAGCCCGAAGCTGGGTTGAAGAAGCTCCTAGCTCACTAAGTCTTCTCGGCTGATGCAGATCCTCGCCAATGCGTTGCCCGGGTTCCGCGACCTTCGCGCGCCTCTGATCGCCGGATACATATGGCTCCTGTTCGCGTGGTTGATCGCGCAACCCGACCTCGATCATCAATCAACCGGCCTCGGTGGATCGCTGTACGACCTGGCTCAAAGAACGGGGCCGCTGTGGATAGCGGCGGCAGTAGGGGTCGCCGCCTACCTGATCGGCGCCGTCTCGCAGGCCATCTCGCACTTTCTCCGCGAAGCCACCCTCGAACTCAGTCTCTTTGGCCTCTGGGCCGCGGACTTCACTGTGCCGGTGAGAGGGCAGCTCGATCGAATCCTCCAGCGTGGAGAAGCCATGATCGAGGGCGCCGCCCGCGATCGTGGGCTGAGCTCCAGGCACCTCAATTCCTTCTATAGGCAACTCAGCATCCGTCATGACGAGGCCCTGCGAGAGGGGGAGCGTGAATTGGACCTTCCTGCCACCCTCCTGGTAGGCGATCAAAGCGAACTGTTCGCGGAGGTGGACAGGCTCCGTGCGGAAGGAGAGTTGAGAGTTGCAGTCGTGCCCCCACTCCTCGCACTGGGAATCTTGCTGGCGATAGAGGACTCCTACTGGTGGCTTCTGCTGTTGCCGGCTGTTGCCTCACTCTTCGTGCAGGGCGTACAGAAGCACCTCGACTCGAAGAAGATCATCGCCGACGCTAGTCAGGTGGGACGGGTGCAGGCCTCGAGCATCGAGAAGTTCGCTCGATGGGTCGACGAGACTCTCCCAACGGAGATGGAGCGAGGGAATAGGTCCGTGACCCTGCGCGGGGCGGACTAGGCTGGTGCCATGCAGCCAAGCCTCTTCCGCGACCGCGACTTCCGGCTGGTCGCCGGCTCGGTCGGCCTCTCTGCGCTCGGCGACTGGGTGGCGATCGTCGCGCTGGGGTTGTTCATCGGCGACCAGACCGATTCGGGGTTCCTCGTCGCGGCGCTGTGGATCTGCCTGTTCGGGCCGTCGATCGTCGTCTCCGGGTTCGCCGGGCTGCTGGTCGACCGGATCGAGACGACGAAGCTGCTGGCGGGGGTGTCGGTCGTGGGCGCGGTGGTCGCCGCCGTCCTCGCCTTCACCTCGGCCGTCCCGCTCGCCCTCGCGCTGACCGCGCTGCTCGGGGTCGTTTTCGCCGTCGCCCAGCCGGCCGAGTTCGCGCTGGTGCCGCCGCTGGCAGGGACGCGGGTGCAGGAGGCGAACGGGCACGTCGAGACGGTCCGCTACATCGGCTTCGGGGTCGGCCCGCTGATCGGCGGCCTCCTCTACGCCGTCGGCGGGCTGGAGCTGGCGATGCTGGTCGACGCCGCCACCTTCGCGGCGGTGGCGCTGGCGGCGCGCTCGCTGCGGATCAAGCGGCCGCCGGGCGAGCTGGGCGAGGGCGAGTCCTCACCCCGCGCCCGCGACGGGATCGCCTGCCTCTACCGCGACTCCACCCTCGCGCTGGTGATGACCGTCGCCTTCGGCTCGCTCTTCTTCATGTCCGCGGTCTGGGTCGGCGAGCTCTTCTTCGTCGAAGACGTGCTGGGGATGGGCGACGTCGCCTACGCCTCGATGTTCTCGGTCTGGACCGTGGGGATGGCGCTCGGCGCGATGCTGCTCTCCCGCCGCGTCACCGCAACCGCGCTCGCCGTCGCCGGCCTCGTCGCGGCCACCGTCCAGGGGGCCTCGCTCGCCCTCCCCGCCCTCTGGCTCAGCTTTGCCTTCTTCCTCGCCTGCGCCTTCGTCGGCGGCACCGCCCACGGGGTCAAGAACGTGATGTACCGCAGCCTCATCCACGTCCGCGTCCCCGAGAGCCTCCACGGCCGCGCCTTCGCCGCCTACAACGCGATCCGCAACACCGCCGAGCTCGGTGCCTTCGCCGCCGGCGGCTTCCTCGTCACCGCGATCGGTCCCCGCGGCACCCTCGCCTACGCCGGCGGCCTGTCCGCCCTGGTCGGTTTGATCGGCCTGCTTGCACTGTTGCGGCTAAAGCAGGCGACCCCCGCAACCGACATGGCTTCAGTACCCCCGAGCTAGAAACGGAGACGCATGGCCTACGAGATGAAAATTCGCGGTACCGAGCAGGAGGTGAAGGTCCGCAATCCCTGGGCCGTGGCCCTGCTGCCGATCGTCACCCTCGGCATCTACCACTTCGTCTGGTGGTACAAGATCAACAAGGAGCTGAAGGCCTACGGCGAAGCCAAAGGCTACGACCTCGGGCAGAACCCGACCAACTCGCTGCTGGCCCTGATCCCCGGCTTCCTGATCATCGTCCCGCCGCTCGTCAGCTACTGGCGCGGCACCCAGCGCGTGCAGAACGCCTCGAAGATCGCCGGCCGCGAGCCGGTCAGCGGCTGGATCGCGCTGATCCTCTACCTGCTGCTCTCCCCGGCGATGTTCGCCTACCTGCAGGTCTCGCTGAACAACGTCTGGGAGCAGGACGCCGAACCGCCGGCAGGCGGGGCGATCCCGCCCCCGCAGGCTGACGCGATGCCGCCCCGTCTCGAGAACACCGACGCCGAAGCGAGCCGCTGAGCGAGCTTCATCGCAGTCCGAGGAAGCCCAGCACCCGCTGGGCTTCCTCCTCGAGCGCGGCGGCGTCCTTCTTCGTCACCTTGCTCAGGTGCTCGATCGTCACCTTGCCGCCGGCGAGCCTCCAGGTCGCCACCGCCCTCCCGCCGACCAGGGCGAACGGTTTGAAGATCCCGTTGATCGTCACCAGCAGCTTGTGCGGGCCGACGACTTCCTCGCGCGAGGTCCAGCCGAGCAGCAGCGGGTCGAAGGCGCCGAGCAGCCGGGGCGGCGGCAGCGGCGCGGCGGGCGGGCGCTTCGCCAGGTCGACCAGCTCGTCCTCGCGCTCCTCCAGCTCCGGGGCGATCGCCGCCAGCCCCGCCCGCGCGTCGCGCAGCGGCAGCCCGGCCCAACGGGCGAGGTCGCGGTCGTCGGCGGGACCGTGGCCGATCAGGTAGCGACGCGCCAGCTCGGCCAGCGCCTTCTCCCGGTCGACGGACCCCTGCTCCCCCAGCCAGTCGCGGACGAGGACGTAGGCGTGTTCCTTCCCCACCATCGGCCCGCGGACCGCGATCCCCCGCACCGCGACCAGGAAGAGGAGGTGGATCAGGGCCTGTCCGGCGGTGGGCAGCCCGGCGCCCTCCAACCGCTCGCGCAGCTGCAGCCGGGTCTGCGGCCCCTCGTCAGCCAACGCCTTCTCGATCGTCTTCACCGCCCGCTCGGCGTCCCCCTCGCCGATGCCCTCCTGCCGCAGGCGCCGCGCGGCGGAGGTGCGCAGCGGCGGCGTCGTCAGCGCCTGCAGCCAGGGGTAGTCCTCGCTGCGGACGAGGTGGAGGGTCCCGCGGTTCAGCCAGGTGATCAGCAGCGAGCGGTCCTCGCTCAGCGCCCGATCGACGTCGGCCGCCGTCAACCCCGTGGTGCGGGCCCGCACCGCCAGCCGCGCCCCGCGCGGGTCCTGCCCCTGGACCGCGAGCAGCCGCTCGGCGACCGCCTCAGGTGATTGCAGCGGCTCCCCGGAGAGCGCTTGAGCGGTGAGTCGCTGAGCCAGGCGGCGGTCTATTTGACCGCTTCGAGGTCGACGACGAAGATCAGCGCTTCGTTCTGCCCGATCGCGGGCGGATACCCGGCGGCGCCGTAGCCGAGCTCCGACGGGATCACCAGTTCGCGGCGCCCGCCGACCTTCATCCCCGCGACCCCTTGGTCCCAGCCGGCAATGACCCTGCCGGCGCCGAGCGGGAAGGTGATCGGTTCGCCGCGGTCCCAGGAGGCGTCGAACTGCTGCTTGGTGTCGTAGCCGACGCCGACGTAGTGGACGGTGACTTCGTCGCCCGCTTTCGCGGTCGCCCCGGTCCCCACTTCGAGGTCCTTGGTCACCAGTTTCTTCGGCGGCGCACCCTTCGGCACCGTCACCTCCGGCTTCGTCTTCTCTTTCGTCGATTCGGCCTGCTTCGAGGGATCGGCCTGCTTCGCCGCCGAGGTCTCGTCGCCGCCCGACGTGGTGGTCGAGGAGTCGTCGTCCCCGCAGCCGGCGAACACCAGCGCGAGACATGCAGCAATGGTCAGTAGCGCTCCCCGCATCGACGGCATCCTAGCCGGAACCGCCCGACCGGGCTAGGGGCGGCGCCTGGGCAGCGAGTCGACCTCGGCGGCGCCGATCTTCAGGACCACGCCCCGCTCGTAGATCTCCCCCACCTCGGGCGCGTCGACGAAGCGGCGGCCGCCGGGGCCCCAGCTGGTGTCGAAGAGGATGCCGTCGAACATGTTCGCCTCCGGCGCCGCGAACACCTTGACCACCCGCCCCAGCTTCTCGCCGTCGCTGGAGAAGACGTCGATTCCGCGTTTCGCGACCAGGTAGGAGACGGGGTGCCCGAGATCCTCCATCCAGGCGAGCGTAGCGGAGGCGATCTTCCGCTCTAGACTGGCCCGCGGGGAGAGCAACTTCACGACTGGGAGGAAAAGATGGGCCTGAATCTCGCTTCGACCGTCACCGAAACCGCTGCCAAGGCTCCGGCCACGGTCGCCGTCCGCCTCGGCCCGCTCGAGCTGACCTACGCGGACCTCGACGACCGCAGCGCCCGGCTGGCGACGCTGCTGCGCGAGAAAGGGGTCCAGCAGGGCGACCGGGTCGGGCTGATGCTGCCCAACGTCCTCGAATTCCCGATCGCCTACTACGGGATCCTCCGCGCCGGCGGCGTCGTCGTGCCGATGAACGTGCTGCTGAAGCGACGCGAGATCGCCTTCTACCTCGAAGACTCCGGCTCGAAGCTGCTGCTCGCCTGGCACGGCTTCGGCGAAGAGGCCCGCGAGGGCGCCGCCGAGGCGGGGGCCGAGCTGATCGAGGTCGAGCCCGAAGCCTTCGCCGAGCTGCTGGGCGACCAGGAGCCGACGACCGAGCTGGCCGACACCGGCGAAGAGGACACCGCCGTGATCCTCTACACCTCGGGCACCACCGGCAAGCCGAAGGGCGCCGAGCTGAGCCACTTCAACCTCTCCCGCAACGCCGAGATCGCCTCCCAGACCACCTGCACGATCGAGGAGGGCGACGTCGTCCTCGGCTCGCTGCCGCTCTTCCACTCCTTCGGCCAGACCGTGAGCATGAACGCCTCGATGCGGGTCGGCGCGACCCTCACCCTGCTGCCGAAATTCGACCCCGCCGAGGCGCTGGAGATCATGCAGCGCGACAAGGTCACCCACTTCTACGGGGTGCCGACGATGTACGGGGCGCTCCTCCACCACCCTGAGCGCGAGGGCACCGACACCTCCTCGCTGCGGATCTGCGTCACCGGCGGCGCCGCGATGCCGGTCGAGGTCCTGCGCGGCTTCGAGGAGGCCTTCGGCTGCGAAGTGCTCGAGGGCTACGGCCTCTCGGAGACCTCGCCGGTGGCGAGCAGCAATCACCCCGGCCGCCCGCGCAAGCCCGGCTCGATCGGCACGCCGCTGAAAGAGGTGGAGATGAAGGTCGTCGACGAGAACGACGAGGAGGTGCCGCAGGGCGAGGTCGGCGAGATCGTGATCCGCGGCCACAACGTGATGAAGGGCTACTGGCAGCGCCCCGACGCGACCGAGGAGGCGATGCGCGGCGGCTGGTTCCACACCGGCGACATGGCCAAAGTCGACGAGGACGGCTACTTCTTCATCGTCGACCGCAAGAAGGACATGATCATCCGCGGCGGCTACAACGTCTACCCGCGCGAGGTCGAGGAGGTCCTCTACGAGCACCCGAAGATCCGCGAAGCCGCCGTGCTCGGCGTCCCGCACCCCGAGTGGGGCGAGGAGATCGGCGCCGCCGTGGTCTGCCACGAGGGCGAGGAGCTGTCGCCGGAGGAGGTCAGCGGATACGTGAAGGAGCGGATCGCGGCCTACAAGTACCCGCGGATCGTCTGGTTCATGGACGACCTCCCGAAGGGGCCCACCGGCAAGATCCTCAAGCGCGAGATCGAGGCGCCGTCACCCGCAGAGCCTGGCGCAACCGGCTGAGACCTGCTTTACTCAAGCGTCCCCGAACATTAAACCGGTCTGTTTCGGGAGGTCTACAGCAGCAGCGGCGCTTTGGGAGGCGCCCTGCGTTCAACAAGGAGAAGAGATGCTCAGAAAGCGTCTGACGGCGATCGTGTCCGCGCTCGCCCTCTGTATCACCGGTACCGCCCTCGCCCCCGTGGCCTCGGCACAGGACCCGATCCTGTTCGTCCACGGCTACACCGAGAGCGCTTCGGTCTGGAACACGATGATCGGGCGATTCGAAAAAGACGGCTACCCGAAATCGTATTTGAGCGCCTACAGCTACAACACCTCGCAGTCGAACGTCACCGACGCCGAAAAAGAGGTGAAACCGCGGGTCGAAACGCTGCTGAAAAACACCGGCGCGACCAAGGTCGACATCGTCGCCCACTCGATGGGCAGCCTCAACACCCGCTACTACATCAAGAACCTCGGCGGGGAACTCAAGGTCGACGACTGGGTCTCGCTCGGCGGCCCCAACCACGGCACCGAATTCGCCAACTGGTGCTTCAGCGCCTCGTGCGTGGAGATGCGGGTCGGCTCGACGTTCCTCAACGCACTGAACTCCGGCGACGAGACCCCGGGTTCGGTCAGCTACGGCACCTGGTGGTCGCCGTGCGACGAAATCATCAACCCGGATTCGAGCGTCGCCCTCAGCGGTGCGACCAACACGAAAACGGCGTGCATCTCGCACTCGGCCCTGAAGACCGACGCAACGGTCTACAGCCAGGTGCGCGAATTCGTCAAATAGCCGGTTAGGCAGTCAGCGCGGCCCCGGCCACGACCCGGGGTCGCGCTCCCTTTCTCGATAAGGAGGAGAAGATGGTCCGCAAGCGACTTGCGGCGTTCGCGACCGCGATCGCCCTTTGCATCACCGGCGCGGCCTTCGCGCCCACCGGGGCCCTGGCCCTCGACCCGATCCTGTTCGTCCACGGCTGGAACGGAAGCGCCTCGAACTGGAACACGATGGTCTCGCGATTCGAAAAAGACGGCTATCCGAAATCGCACCTGAGCACCTACACCTACAACAGCAGCACCTCGAACAAGACGCTGGCCGAAACCGAAGTCAAATCCCGGGTCGAAAGCCTGCTGAAAGCGACGGGCGCCGCGAAGGTCGACATCCTCGCCCACTCGATGGGCAGCCTCAACAGCCGCTGGTACATCAAGTTCGTCGCCGGCGGCCAGGAAAAGGTCGACGACTGGGTCTCCTTCGGAGGGCCGAACCACGGCACCAAAGTCGCCAACACCTGCTTCACCACCACCTGCCTGGAGATGCGGATCGGCTCGAAATTCCTCACCGAACTGAACGCCGGGGACGAGACGCCGGGCACCGTCAACTACGGCACCTGGTGGTCGCCGTGCGATGAATTCATCAACCCGCCGGAAAGCACCATCCTCAGCGGGGCGACGAACACGAAAACCCCGTGCATCTCGCACCTCGCGCTGGTCAGCGACGAAACGGTCTACAAAGAAGTCCGCGAATTCGTCAAATAGCGGTTCACGAGAGTACGGAGCAGTACGGCGCGATCCTGGCTGTATAGCCAGGATCGCGCTAGTCTCTGGGACCCACTTATGCACCAAAAGGAGACGAGATGAGCGTCGCATCCCAGCGCTTGATGGAGAACATCACCTATGAGGACCTCTACCACCGCTGGGAGCAGGGGAACTGGAGCGCCTTCGACATCGACTTCTCCAGGGACCGCGACGGCTGGCAGGCGCTGACCGACATCCAGCGCCGCTCGGCGATGTGGATCTACTCGATGTTCTACTACGGCGAGGACCGGGTCGCCGACACCCTCGCCCCCTACGTCACCGCCGCCCCGACCGAGGAGATGTCCTACTTCCTCGCGACGCAGCAGGTCGACGAGGTCCGCCACTCGATCTTCTTCCATCGCTTCTTCAAGGAGGTGATCGGCGTCGACGGGGACTCCGTCGAGCAGACCCTCGCCTCGACGCTGCCGCAGCTGAACTGGGGCTACCGCGGCGTCTTCGACCGCCTCGACCGGATGGCCGAGGAGCTGCGCAAGGACCGCTCGGTGCCGAAGTTCGCGCAGGCGATCACCCTCTACCACCTGATCGTCGAGGGCAGCCTCGCCCAGCCCGGCCAGCACTTCATCGAGGACTTCTTCGCCTCCGAGGAGACGATGCCCGGCTTCAGCGAAGGGATGGTCAACGTCTCCCGCGACGAGCAGCGCCACATCGGCTTCGGGGTCAAGGTCCTCTCCGAGCTGCTCGAGGAAGGCAGGCCCGGCTGGGAGGAGAACCGCGCCGCGGTGGTCGAGCTGCTGCGGGAAGTCCTCCCCTACCTGCCGGCGGTCTTCTCGCCGCCGAACATGGACCGCCAGTACACCGAGTGCTACGGGTTCTCGCTCGAGGACATCTACGCCTTCGGGATGAAACTGGTGCGCCAGCGTTGGCGCACGATCGGCTTCCCGACCGAGGAGATGCCGCCCGGTGTCTTCCCCTTCGACCCGGACGCGAGCGAGGACGAGGTCGCCGAGAAACAGGTGCGGATGATGATGGCCGGCGTGATCGGCGCTCCCGACGGCCCGGCCCCCGACTCCTCGCCCGAGATCCAGCGCCTCTACTTCGACCTGCTGACCCGCGTCGCCGACCCGACGGTCGCCGACGGCTCCCCCTTCGTCCTGCAGTGGCGCTTCAGCGACGCCGAACCGTGGCACCTCGTCCTCGACAACGGCTCGACCCGCGCCGAGCCGGGCGAAGCCCCGAGCCCGAACGTCGTCATGGAGTCGAGTTGGGCCGACTGGATCGCCTCCGGCAAGCCCGACGCCAACCAGCTGAAGATGATCCTGCAGCGGCGCATCCGCCCGCGCGGCAAGGTTCGCGACATCGCGCGCCTGCGCAAGGTCTTCGGCTAGAGGCGCGCCGCGGCGCCTAGGAGATCGGCGGACGGCGGTCCGCCCACGGCCGCTCGGCCTCGATCTGGGCGGCGAGCGAGAGCAGCGTCGCCTCCGCGCCGGGGCGGCCGATGACCTGCACCGCCAGCGGCATCTCGTCGGGGCCGAAGCCGAACGGGACCGACATCGCCGGGTTGCCGAGGTGGTTCCAGGGGACGCAGTAGGGATAGAAGCGGCTCATCCCGAGGACCGTACGCAGGGCGCCGCAGCCCTCCCAGCGCCGGACCGGGACGGCGGTCCCGCCCATCACCGGCATCACCAGGACGTCGACCGAGTCGAAGATCGCGTTGACCCGTGCCTGCTCGGCCGGGCGGCGCGACATCGCCCACTGGTAGACGGCCTCGGGCAGGATCTTGCCGAGGCGCCCGAAGCCCCGGGTCCGGCTTTCCAGCCGCTCGGGGTGGGGCACTTCCTCGACGGTCTCGGCCACGCCTTTGAGGAAGCGGGCCGAGATCGTGTCGCCGATCGAGCCCCAGTCGGGGTCGCGCGGCGAGACCTCGTGGCCGAGCGAGCCGAGCATCTGCGCCGCGTCGGCGACGGCCTGCTTGACCTCGTCGGAGACGGTCGGCGGCGCCAGCGCCCGCGGCGCGAGGGTCGAGTAGCCGACGCGCAGCTGCCCGGGTGGGGTTTTCGCGGCCTCGACGAAGGGGCGGTCGGGCGGCGGCGGGGCTTCGTCCTCCGAGGAGCCGCCGGAGACGATGTCGAGCCAGAGCGCGGTGTCGATGACCGAGCGGCTGAGGCAGCCTTCGACCGCCAGCCCGCGCCAGCCCTCGGTCTGCGGCGCCAGCGAGACGCGCCCGCGCGAAGGCTTGAGGCCGAAGAGCCCGCAGGAGGCCGCCGGGATCCGGATCGAGCCGGCGCCGTCGCCGGCGGACCCGATCGAGGCAAGGCCGGCCGCAACCGCGGCGCCCGATCCGCCGCTCGACCCGCCGGGGCTGCGTTGGGCGTCCCAGGGGTTGCGGGTGACCCCGTAGGTGGCCGACTCGGTGAAGCCGCAGATCGCCAGCTCGGGCAGCAGCGTCAGCCCGATCGGTATCGCCCCCGCCTCGCGCAGCCGGCGCACCACCTCGGAGTCGGTCTTCGCCGGCTCGGAGAAAGCATCGGTGCCGTGGGTGTTGACCTCGCCCATCACGTCGACTTCGTCCTTGATCGCGACCGGCACCCCCAGCAGCGGCCGCTCCTCCCCGGCCCGCACCCGCGCCTCAGCCTGTTCGGCTTCGAGCATCGCCCGCTCGGCGAAGACCTTCCGGAAGGCGTTCAACGTCGGGTCGAGCCGCTCGATCCGCTCCAGGTACAGGCGCACCAGCTCGGTCGGCGAGACCTCCCCGGCCCGCACCATCTCCGCCTGTTTCGCGGCGCCCGCAAAAGCAATGTCGTCTTGGCTCACTGGCCAATCCTATGGGTCGGGGGGTGCCGGTGGGGGTCGCTCGGAGCACCTCCGCCGCGAGGAGCCGCACCTGCTGTCGCCTCAGATGTTGCTGGCGCGGCTCCATGCTGAGTACCGATCGACCCCCACCGGCACCCCCGGCGATCGGACTGCCCAAGGGGACCAAGGTGGGGCAGCTCTCATCGAAGCCGCAGAAACCCGTCCTCTACACGGGTTTTCGCGGCTTCGATGAGAGGAGCTAGCGGTAGCTCTTGAAGAGGGGGCGGGTGACCCCCTCTCGGTACTCAGCATGAGGAGGGCAACCGACCTTCGGGCGCCAGCCCTAGACGATGCACCCGACGAGGTGCTCCGAGAGGGGGTCACCCGCCCCCTCCCACGCTCAGGCTTTCGCGGGCTCCGGCTCGGCCTCAGCTGAGCCACCCTCGAAGCTGAGGTCGGGAAGCAGGCGATCCAGCCAGCTGGGCATCCACCAGTTCCAGTCCCCCATCAACTTCATCGCCGCCGGCACCAGGACGAGGCGGACGAGGGTGGCGTCGAGGGCGATCGCGATCGCCGAGCCGAGGCCGAGCTCCTTGATCGAGGGGACGCCGGTGAGGACGAAGACGGCGAAGACCGAGGACATGATCAGCGCCGCCGAGGAGATCGTGCGGGCGCTCGAGGAGAGCCCCTCGGCGACCGCGCGCTCGTTGTCGCCGTGGACCATGTAGCGCTCGCGGATCCGCGACATCAGGAACACCTCGTAGTCCATCGAGAGGCCGAAGACGATGGCGAAGATCAGCGGGATGTTGATCGTGTCCAGGGCGCCCTGGCTTTCGAAGCCGAGGAGGCCGTCGAACCAACCCCACTGGAAGATCGCGACGAGGACGCCGTAGGCCGCGCCGATCGAGAGCAGGTTCATCAGCACCGCCTTCAGCGGCAGCAGCAGCGAGCGCAGCATCACCATCAGGACGACGAAGCTGAGGGAGAGGACGAAGAGGATGATCTTCCACATCGAGCCGCTGATCTGCTCCTGGACGTCGTGGCCGCGGGCGGTCTCGCCGCCGACGTTGACCTCAGCGCGCTGCGCCAGAGCGGAGGCGGGAACGACGCTGTCGCGCAGGCGGTCGACCAGCGCGATGGCGGCGTCCGACTCGCTGGGGGCGCTCGGCGTCGCCTGGATCAGGACGCTGTCGCCGGCGAAGGTGGGCGCCGCCACCGCGTTCACCCCGGCCGTGTTCTGAAGCTCGCGGGCGAAGCCGGCGACGACCGCTTTGTCGGTGGCGCCGGGCGAGCCGTCGAAGCTGGCGACGATCTGGATCGGATCGGTGCCGCCTCCGAGCTGGGCGGAGGCGAGTTCGTTGCCGATCCGGACGTCGCTGTCCTTCGGGAACTGCCCCAGCGCCTCGGTGCCGGTCTGCAGCGAGAGCAGCGGGCTGGCGAGCAGGAGCAGGACCGCGGCGACGCCGGCGATCGCCGTCCACGGCCGCGCCATCACCCGCCGGGTCCAGGCGCGCCAGAAGCGGTTGTTGTCGGCGGCGACCTGCTCGGCCGTGCGGCGGCGGTAGAAGCGGCGGCGGAAGAACCGCTCGACCCGCCCGACGACCCCGCCCGGCATGACCCGGTCGCCGAGCATCGCGATCAACGCCGGCAGCAGCGTCGTCGCGGTCAGGATCGAGACCGCGACGACGGTCATCGCCCCCAGCGCCATCGAGCGCAGCGCCTGGTTGTCGACCATCCAGAGCCCGGCCAGGGAGATGATCACCGCGATGCCGGAGAAGGTGACGGCGAGGCCCGAGGTCGAGAGCGCCAGCGCCCGCGCCTCGGCGTGGTCGTGCCCCGCCTGGCGCTCCTCCCGGTAGCGGGCGAGGATGAAGAGGGAGTAGTCGATCGCCACCCCGATCCCGATCATCGAGGCCATGTTGGTGACGAAGACCGAGGTCGTCATCTCCAGCGAGATGAAGTAGATGAGCGCCCCCGTCACCAGCACGCTGAAGAAGCCGAGTGCCAGCGGCAGGGCGGCGGCGGCGAGCGACCCGAAGACGAGGAGGAGGATGATCGCGACGATCGGGAAGCCGGTCGCCTCGGCCTTGGTCAGGTCTTCCTTGGAGATCTCCTGCATCCCGGCCCAGATCGTCGGCTGCCCCACCAGATAGGGGGTGACGCCGCCGACGGCGCTGCCCGGGTCCATCTCCTTGCGCAAGGTCACGGCCGGGTCGATCAGCTAGTCGGAGGAGAGGCCGCTGCGCAGCGGCACCAGCACCACGTCCTCCCGCTGCAGCTGCTGCCGCGCCAGCGCCGCGGTGGCGGCCGGCAGCGTCACCTCCTCGTCGAGGTCGGCGATTTCCCCCCGCAGGCGCGCGACCGCCGCCGAGCGCTCCGCCGCGCTCGCCCCCGGCGCGGCCTGCAGCACGACCGCGATCCCGTCCGCCTTGGAGCCGAACTCCTCCTGCAGCGATTCGCTCACCTTCATCGACTGGCTGCCCGGCACGTCGAAGCCGCCGCCGGTCAGGTGCTCGGTCTGCTTCGCGGCAAACGGCATTGCCAGGACGACGATCAACACCCAGGCCGCGACGACCCAGCGGCGGCGCCTTCCAAGGAACCCTGCCAGTGCCCTCATCGTGTCTTTCACTGCCGCCTCCTCGTCGCCGGGTGTTATCGACCCGAGCCTCCCGCGCCGGCAGCTACCGGGTCTGTGAGGCGCATCACTACGTGAGCGGCATCACGTGTACTCCATATCGCTTGACGCTGACCGGGGTCAGCGCTAACTTGGCTGGCACTACTGCTAGGCCTTCGGGACTAGCGGTCTGAGGCCGCCGAAGGGCGGCCTCAGTGTTTCTTGGGTTGCGCCCACTCCGCCGGGCGATGAATTTTGCCTTTTGCATCCGTGACGACGAGGGGAAGTTGGCTTGCCGCCAGATCCGCCTCTTTGATCGCGCGGTACGGCGTTCCGGGTGGTGACAGCCTCCTGTTTCGGTGCCGGGACGGGTTCAAAACGACCAACGGAATCCCAAGCGTTTCGCGGATGTAGTCGATCGGCCAGGCCAAGTCCGAATCATTCGAGATGACGGCCGCTTGTTCGTAGATGCCATCGCGACCATCGACCAGAAGATGGCTCGCGAGGTTTACGTCAGAGCCCTTCTCCTCGGTCTTCCATACCTGGATCCTCGGGACGGGGTCTGACTTCATAGTCAGCAGCCCGCTGCCCTTGAGGGCGAGTTGAAGAAGACGGGCGCGGAGGAGCTCCTGCCTCCCGAAGCCTTCCCCAACTTTTCCGATCGCCAGCGCCGCAAACTTCTTCCGACGCATGAAGAATCCGTCCTGAAGATCGAGTCGCTTGATCGTCCTGAGGGCTCGGAGGTAGATCTGCTGACGGGTTGGCGCAGCCGGATCGTGAGGAAGCGCCTTGATCTGCGCCGTGAAGTATTTGACGGCGACGACTTGGTCATTCGGCAGAAGGGTGTCCGCCAGTGCGACTGGATCGAGCCAGCGGTAAGGCGTATTTCGCAGACATCGGTAATAGAGGTTGAGGGCGTCGATGTAGACAATGGTCCGCATTTGGGTGCTCACCCTAGCCGTGCGGACGGCAGGCCATCCCGTCAAGAGCGTCACGACCTCGCACTAGTCTGGGCCGATGATCGCTGACTGCGCGGCCTACGAGGGGGGACGACGGCGGGAAGGCAGGCTCTCTATGGAGCGCGCCGGAGAGGCGGCGAGCGAAGAGGGCACGTTCGTCTGGCTCGGGGTAGTGGAGCCGACGGAGGCGGAGTTCAAGGCGATCGGGGCCGAGTTCGGGCTGCACGAGCTGGCGGTGGAGGACGCAGTGCGGGCGCACCAGCGGCCGAAGGTGGAGGAGTACGGCGACACGATCCACGTCGTCGTCAAGACCGCCCGCTACGTCGACCCCGAAGAGGTGATCGAAGTCGGCGAGGTCTCGATTTTCGTCGCCCCCGACTTCGTGATCACCGTCCGCCACGGCGACGCCGACCTCGGCCCCGTGCGCGAGCGCCTGGAGCGCCGGCCCGACCTGCTCGAGCACGGCCCGGGCGCGGTCCTTTACGCGGTCGTCGACCACGTCGTCGACCGCTACATCGAAGCCGGCCAGGGCTTCGACGAGGACGTGCGCGAAGTCGAGCTGCAGGTCTTCGGCGAAGGCCAGAACCCGACCGAGCGGATCTACAAACTCGAGCGCGAGGTGCTCGAGTTCCAGGCCGCGACCGCGCCTCTGGGCGAAGAGCTGGAAGACCTCTGTCGCCACGACTACGCCGTCGTCCCCGAGCCCCTGCACGAGTACTTCCGCGACGTCGAAGACCACCTGCGCCGGGTCTCGATCCGGATCGACGGCTTCCGCCAGCTGCTCGACAGCGCCCTGGAAGCGAACCTGACCCAGGTCTCGATGCGCCAGAACGAAGACATGCGGAAGATCTCCGCCTGGGTCGCGATCGCCGCGGTGCCGACGATGGTCGCCGGCATCTACGGGATGAACTTCGAACACATGCCGGAGCTGGAGTGGCGCTTCGGCTACCCGCTGGTGCTGGCGACCGTGATCTCGGTCTGCCTCTACCTCTACTGGCGCTTCAAGCGCGCCGGCTGGCTGTAGAAGCGCCGGCTACTCGTCGGCGACGAGCAGGAAGCGCGCCGAGGCGGCGCCGGCGGCGAAGGCGTCGGACACGTCCCGCTCGGGATCGGAGAGCGCCTGCAGGGCGAAGCCGTCGCAGAGGGCGAAGAGGCAGGAGACGACGGCGTCGGCTCCGAAGCGGAGCTTCAGGACTCCCTCCTCCTCCTTGCCGTGGAGGAGGTCGGCGACGTGGGAGCGGGTCTTGTCGAAGAGCTGGCCGACCTCGTGCTGGATGTCGGGGTTGCGACGACCGGCACTGAAGAGCTCGAAGAGGAGGAGGAAGAACCCGGGCTCGTTTTCGATCATGTCGGTGAGCAGCGCGACGAGGGCGGCGATCACCTCGTCGGAGGTTTTCGCCGGCGCCAACTGCTCGTCGAGGCGGGCGACCCGGATGTCGGTGTCGCGCCGCACCACCTCGACCAGGAGCCGCTCCTTGGTCCCGAAGTAGTAATGGAGGAGGCCACGGCTGACGCCCGCCTCGCGGGCGACGTGCTCGAACGTGGAGCCCGCGGCGCCGCGGCGGGCGACGGAGTCGCGCATCGCGTCGACGATGCGCTGAGCCTTGTCGCCGCTGAGCTCCCGCTCTGAGGTGGCCGCCTCCATCAGGCGGGCCTAGGACCCGTTGATGCTGGTGGTGCTCGTGTACTCGAACTCCTCTTCGGCGCCGAAGAGGGTGTCGAGGACCGCCTTGCGGGCGCCCTCGCTGACCACGAGCGCGATCGCGCCGCCGACCACGGCGAGGAGCAGGAGTCGGCCGATGCCGCCCTTGCGCTTCGGCTTGCTGCGCAGGCGCTCGGAGGCCTCCTGCATGCTCTCGGCCGCCTTGCGGAGGTCCTTCTGGACCTTCTTGTCGCTGGTCACGGCCTTGACCGTGCCCTTGCCGTTGCCGGTCGCCCGGCCGTAGGCGTTCTTCGCGGCTTCGAAGGCGTCCTTGATGCTTTCGCGCAGCTCTTCGTCTTCGATCAAGCGCTGCACATAGGGGTTCTCCCGGGCAGTCTCATAGATGTCTCCGGCGCGCGCCGCCTTCGTCTTGCTCATGCCTTCTCCTCGCTGGGTTCCAGGGCTAAACAGCAGAATATCCCTCAACCCATACCCGCCGCTAGCCGGGACCAACACCATCGAGCAGGACCCCGTTGTTGCGGAAGTTCGTGTCGGCGTAGCGCAGGGTCCGCAATCGCAGCGGCGCCAGCTCCGGACCGGGCACCCGGTAGCGGCGGATGAAGAGCTCCCCGACCCGTTCGTAGGCGACTTCGCGGAAGCGCGGGCCGAGCAGGCGGCGGGGCGGCGGCGGGGCGTGCTCGATCGAGACGAAGTTCACCTCGCGGACCAGCCAGTCGTAGCCTTCCGACGGTTTCACCTGGATCGCGCCGGTCGAGAGGTAGTAGCGCAGGGGCGCCTCGCCGATCACCCAGGTCACCGTCGCCCGCGGCCCGTCCGGCTCGCCGAGGCGCTCGGCCACCGCCTCCCAGTCGGGCCGGTGCAGGTCGGGGTCGGCGCTCGCCCAGACGGAGAAGCCGAGGGAGTAGGCGAGCAGGAGGGCGGCGATGCCGGCGCCGAAGCGGCGGGCGCGCGCCACCGTGAGGGCGACCGCGACGACGAGCAGGAGCGGGAGCAGCGCCGGCAGCATGTTGCGGGCGAGGACGAAGTCCTTGCCGCCCGGCCCGATCGCCAGCAGCAGCGGGATGCCGATCGCGGCGACGCCGAGCGACAGCGGGATGAAGGCGGCGCGGCGCTCGTCGCGGCTCCCCCGCAGCGCCAGCAGGACGAAGGCGGCGAGGACCAGCGCCAGCGGGATCAGCGCCGGCCCGGGCGACTCGGCCCGGGCGATGATGTCGCCGGTCTCCCCGACGACGAAGGTGATCGCCGCTTCCCCGAGCCGGTGCCCGAGGCTGAATTTGCCGATCCATTCGGCGTGGCCGTAGGACATCTGGTGGTAGGCCAGCGGCGCCAGCAGGGCGGCGGCGGCGCCGAGGATCCAGAGGCCCGGGAGGATCGCCCGGCCGCGCCGGCGCAGCAGCAGCAGGACCTCGGCGATCAGCGGGAAGACGGCGAAGTAGTGGGTCGCGAGGGCGAGGGCGGAGAAGACGCCCCAGGCGACGGAGTCGCGTCTCCCGCGCTCGTTGTCGTCCCGCAGCGCCCGCACGCAGAAGAGCAGCGAGAGCGCGCAGAAGAGCCCGAGCAGCGCGTAGGCCCGCGCCTCCTGCGAGTACCAGAGCAGCATCGGGTTGACGGCGACCAGCGCGGTCGCGAGCAGGCCGGTGCGGGCGCCGCGCAGTTCGCGGCCGATGAAGTAGGCGACCGGGATCGTCGCCGTCCCGGCCAGCGCCGAGAGCGAGCGCAGCCCCACCTCGCCGGTGCCGGTGACCTGCGTCCAGAGCCAGGCCAGCGCGTAGTAGAGCGGCGGCGCCGACTCGGAGAAGCCGACCGCGTCCATCGCGTGCCAGAAGGTGGTCCGCAGGAGCCGGCTGGCGGTGACGATCTCGTCGTGGTGGTAGGCCTGCACCTCGAGCGTGGCGAAGCGCAGAGCGGCGCCGAGGGCGGTCAGCCCGACGACGATCCAGAAGGCGCGGGAGCGGTTGCGCACCGGCTAGGAGAGGGCGGCGTCGAGGGCCTGGGAGACCTCGTCGACGTAGGCGAACTCGAGGTTGCCGAGCTCGTGCTCGGGGATCTCCGCCACGTCGCCCTCGTTGCGGCTCGGCAGGATCACCTTCTTGATCCCCGCGCGCTGCGCGGCCAGGGACTTCTCCTTGACGCCGCCGATCGGCAGCACCTGCCCGGTCAGCGTCACCTCGCCGGTCATCGCCACGTCGTTGCGGACCGGGCGGCCGCTGATCAGCGAGGAGAGGGCGACGGTCATCGCCACCCCGGCCGAGGGCCCGTCCTTCGGCACCGCCCCGGCGGGGACGTGGATGTGGACGTCGTGCTCGGCGAACCAGTTGCCGCCGACCTGCGGCGCGATCTCCTCGCAGTGGCCGCGCACGTAGGAGAGCGCCGCCTGCGCCGACTCCTTCATCACGTCGCCGAGCTGGCCGGTGATCGTCAGCTTGCCCGAGCCCGGCATCGCGGTCGCCTCGATGAAGAGGACGTCGCCGCCGGTCGGGGTCCAGGCGAGCCCGGTCGCCACGCCCGGGTCCTTGGTCCGCCGCCGCTGCTCGGCGAAGACGCGGCGGCGCCCCAGCAGCTCCCGCGCCTTCTTGCCCGAGACCTTGACCTTGCCCTTCGCCTTGCCCTCGGCGACTTCGCGGGCGACTTTGCGGCAGATGGTGCCGATCTGGCGCTCGAGGTTGCGGACCCCGGCCTCGCGCGTGTACTCCTCGATGATCGCCGTCAGCGCCGCGTCGGCGAACTCGATCTGCGAGGGCTTCAGCCCGTTCGCCTCGATCTGCCGCCGGACCAGGTAGCGGCGGGCGATGTGGCGCTTCTCTTCCAGCGTGTAGCCGGCGAGCTCGATCGTCTCCATCCGGTCGAGCAGCGGCCCCGGGATCGTGTCGAGGACGTTGGCGGTGGCGATGAAGACGACGTCGGAGAGGTCGAACTCGAGGTCGAGGTAGTGGTCGCGGAAGCTGTCGTTCTGGGCCGGGTCGAGCACCTCGAGCATCGCCGAGGCGGGGTCGCCGCGGAAGTCGGCGCCCATCTTGTCGATCTCGTCGATCATGAAGACGGGGTTGCGGGAGCCGGCGTCGCGCAGGGCGCGGACGATCGTCCCGGGCATCGCGCCGATGTAGGTGCGGCGGTGGCCGCGGATCTCCGACTCGTCGCGGACGCCGCCGACCGAGATCCGCTCGAATTCGCGCCCCAGCGCCTTCGCGATCGACTTGCCGAGGCTGGTCTTGCCGACCCCGGGCGGGCCGACGAAGCAGAGGATCGGGCCCGGCGAGGAGGGATTGAGCTTGCGCACCGCCAGGTACTCGAGGATCCGGTCCTTGATCTTCTCCAGGTCGTAGTGGTCGGCGTCGAGCACCTTGCGGGCGTGCTTGAGGTCGAGGTCGTCCTCGGTCTCAACTGACCATGGGAGCTCGACCAGCCACTCCAGGTAGGTGCGGATGACGCCGTGCTCGGCGGCGGCGGGCGGCAGTTTCTCCAGCCGCGAGAGCTCGCGCTCGGCCGCTTTCAGGGCGTGCTCGGGCAACCCGGCGGCGTCGATTTTCTCGCGCAGTTCTTTGATTTCGGCCTGCTGCTCATCCTCTTCGCCGAGCTCCTCCTGGATCGCTTTCAGCTGCTGGCGGAGGAAGAACTCGCGCTGGCCTTTGCCGATCTCCGACTGGACCTGCGACTGGATCTGGGTCCCGAGCTGGACCACCTCGAGCTCGCGGGCGAGGATGCGCGAGAGGTGGCGCAGCCGCTGGGCGACGTCGACCTCTTCGAGCAGTTTCTGCTTCTCCTCGACGCCGACCCGCAGCGCCCCGGCGATCAGGTGGGCGAGCGCCGCCGGGTCGTCGATGTTGGCGACGGCCATCTGCAGCTCCTCGGGCAGGTACGGGATCTGCTCGACGATCTCCGAGAAGGTGCGCTGGACGTTGCGGCTCAGCGCTTCCAGCTCGGCGCTCGGCTCGATCACGTCGGGCATGGCGCTGATCCGGGCGACCATGTAGGGCTGCTCGGCGACGAAGGAGCCGAGCTTCACCCGCTGCATCCCCTGGACGAGGATGCGCAGGGTCCCGTCGGGCACCTTCACCATCCGCGCCACCGCGCCGACGACGCCGACGTCGTAGAGGTCGTCGGGGCCGGGCACCTCGTTCTCGGGGTCGCGGGCGGTGACCATCGCCAGCATCCGGTTGGTGCCGAGGACGTCGTTGATCAGGTGGATCGAGCGCTCCTGCCCGACCGCCAGCGGCGCCAGCGTTTCCGGGAAGGCGACGGTGTCGCGCAGCGGCAGGATCGGCAGCGCCTCCGGCAGCGGCTGGTTGGCGCGGATCGCGTCCTCCGCGTCGAGCGGCGACTCGACCACCTCCAGGACCGGAGCGCCCTCCATCACTTGCGGTCGATCGGCACGCGTCGGGTGGACTCGTTCGGGTCGCGCAACGGCAGGTCGATCCGCAGGATGCCCTCTTCGTAGGTGGCGCTGGCGCGCTCGGCGTCGACCTCGACCTGCAGCTCGACGACCCGCCGGAACTGGCCGGAGGGGATCTCGATCTGCTGGTAGACGCGGCCTTCGGTCTCCTGCACCTGGCGCTCGCCGACGATCGCGAGGTGACGGCCGCTGACCTCGATCCCGACCTCGGAGAGCTCGACCCCGGCGAGGTCGACCTTGACGATCGCCCGCTGCGGTTCGCCGCAGTAGTAGACGTCGACGTTGGGGGAGAAGCCGCTGGAGCGGCGGGTGACGTAGCGGGTGCGGCTCCAGGTGTCGCCCATCACCTGGTCCATCTCCCGGCGCATGCGGGCGAAGTCTGCGAAGAGGTCCCGTTGCGGCATGGCCCGAAACATAGTCGGCCCGGGAGCGCTGCGGACGGCTAGGCGGGGCGGGAGGCCCAGCGCGGCGCCCGCATCAGCAGGACCGGCTGGCGTGGTGGCACGAGGCCCTCTGGTCGGTTCGGCCGGAAGGTCGTGCAGGCCTCGTTCAGCTCGAGGGCGCAGAGGAGGTTTTTGCGGAAATAGCAGTCATCGCAGGTCGGCGGCTTTGGCTTGCGCGGCATCGGCGCGCATATTTGCAACACCTCTGGGTAATCGCGAGGGCCGATTCCGCAAATCGCTACCTCTTTGAAACAGCTTCGTCACAGCTTCCCTGCGTCTTGCGGGAACGCGGGGCGCCGGCGCTAACATTCGCGCCGATGGAGAGTCATTCCCGGACGGAGAAGCTCTCCGCTTCTCCCCCACTTTTCAAGAGCGACTTCCTCAACTTCTTCTCCCGCGTCCACCCCGCGGTCCCGGCGATCGTCTTCGTGCCGGTGGTGGTGGCGATGGAGTGGGTCGGGGTCGATCGCGGCTACGCCGCCTGGCAGCTGGCACTGCTGACGCTGGCCGGAATCGCGGTCTGGACGCTGACCGAGTACTGGCTGCACCGGCTCGTCTTCCATTGGGAGCCCGACAACGCCTTCGGCCGCCGCATGCACTTCATCATCCACGGCGTCCATCACGACCACCCCAACGACAAGATGCGGCTGGTGATGCCGCCGTCGGTCTCGATCCCCCTGGCCGCCCTCTTCTTCGGTGCCTTCTGGCTCGTCCTCGGCGACGCCACCTTCCCCGTCTTCGGCGGCTTCATCGTCGGCTACCTCTTCTACGACTACACGCACTACTACGTCCACCACTTCGTCCCCAAGAGCGACTTCGGCAAGCGCCTGCGCGAACACCACATGCGCCACCACTTCCAAGACCACAGCTACGGCTACGGCGTCTCCTCGCCGCTCTGGGACCACGTCTTCAGGACTTATCCGCAGAAGCGGTCTAAGTACCGGCAGTAGCTCGTAGGTGGTGAGGGCGCGGGCACCCCTTGCCCGGAGACCGTTGCGCAGCCGGGCCGTTCCGAGCTTCGAAGCGTGATCTCCAAGCCTCCGTGCAAGGGGTGCCCGCGCCCTCTTCTCCACGCGCAGCTCGCCGGGTTGTCTTGCTGCTATCGAGAGTGCAATTGACCCTCGCATAGGAGGTCAATTGCACTCTCGTTGACCTAGGGCCGCGATCATCGAGTCCGCGATAACCCGTCTATAGCGCGGGTGCTCGCGGACTCGGTGAAAGCTGCCGCACCTTGGTCGTCTGTCCGAGTTCGATTGCAGGACGTGCCGGTGGGGTCCCTGGGTACTCAGCATGGAGCCGCGCCACCAACGCTCGCGGCGTCAGCCCTCGGCAAATCTCGCGGCGGAGGTGCTCCCAGGGGCCCCACCGGCACGTCCTAGACCCGAGCCCGCAGCGCTAGCTCTAGCTCGAAGCGCGCATCCGGGTTGTTGAGGTCGGTGCCGAAGAGCTCGCGGAGGCGGGTAATGCGGTAGCGGGCGGTTTGGGGGTGGACTTCGAGCTCGGCGGCCATGGCGACGGCGTTGCCGTGGTGGCGGACGTAGGCGAGGGCGGTTTCGCGGAGGCGCTGCCGGGCGCGGGGAGTGAGGTCGTCCAGCGGAGCGAGGCGACGGGCGGCGAGGAGGAAGGTCAGCTGCGGGTTGCCGGCGAGGAGGAGATCGGTGAGGTGGTCCTCGGCGTGGAGCAGGCCGTCGCCCGAGATCGTCCCGGCCTGCCGCGCGAGGAGGAGGTCCCTCGCGAGTCGCCATGACGTCGACGCCTGCGCGGGCTCGGTCGCGGGGCCGAGCGCCAGGGGCGCTTTCGCCGCCGCTCGTCGCAGCTGGTCGAGGCGGCCCGGTCCCTCGGGATCGGGAAGGAGGATGCAGCCGGTGCCGTCGAGGACGGTGATCAGGACGTCGGCGGGGAGACGGCCGGTGATCGCCCCGAGGTCTTCGTCGGCGCAGGCGATCGCCGCCAGCGTCCCCGGGAGCTGCCAGCCGGCCGACTGCGCCGTGGCGGCGAGGTCGGCTGCCGCCGCCGGGGGATCGCGCAGGAGCAGGGTCGTCAGCTCCTGCCGGCGCCGGCGCCGCAGGTCCTCGACCGCCGCCTGCGCTTCCGCGTATCCCTCGACCGAGTCGCCGGCCAGCTCGTCGATGTAGGCGAAGATCGCCTCCGCCAGCAGCGTCAGGGGCTCGGGCTCCAGGCCCGCGTCCCTGCCGATCTCCGCGAACCGCCGCCAGGCCACCCGGGCGCCGAGCCGGTAGGCGGCCTGCAGCGAGTCCAGGGTCCTCCCCACCCGCTGCTCGCCGCGACCGAGCTCGACGTACACCTCGCGTCCCGGCTCGCGTCCCCGGTCGGGGTCCCGGATCAGGGCGAGGAACTGGAGCAGCGCCTCGCCGACCCCGGTGCGGATGCCGCGCCCGAAGCGGCCCTCCAGCGGGCGCGCGTACTCGGGGACCTCGCGGGCGATCGTCTCGAGGATCTCCTCGGTGATCGTCGGCAGCTCCGGCTCGATCAGGTCGGCTACCTCGGCCGGAAGCGCTCGCCAGGGCTCGGAATCGAGGGTTTTTGGCATCTACTTGCTAATTCTAGCCTTCAGATACTTCGCCTGGAGGCCAAAACATCTTCTCTGCCTCCGCGTATCTTCGCCCTATGCATGAGATGAGCCGCACCGAGAAGATCGTCAACCTGGGAGCCGTTGTCGTCCCCTTCGTCGCCACGCTGGTGGCGATCGTGCTCCTCTGGAACAGCTGGGTGACCGCCGCCGACCTGGCGATCGCCGTCGTCATGTACCTGGTGACCGCGGTCGGGATCACCGTCGGCTTCCACCGCCTCCTCACCCACCGCTCCTTCCAGACCAACAAGCCGCTCGAGTACCTGTTCGCGATCCTCGGCTCGATGGCCGTCCAGGGATCGGTCATCTCCTGGGTCGCCGACCATCGCAAGCACCACGCCCACACCGACGAAGAGGGCGACCCGCACAGCCCCCACGTCAGCCCCGACGGCGGCGCCAAGGGCGTTCTCTCCGGCCTCTGGCACGCCCACACCGGCTGGCTGCTGTCCACCCACGGCCGCGCCGACTGGAAGAAATACGCACCTGACCTTTATGAGGACCGTGGGATGAGGATCATCAACCGTCAGTTTCCGGTGTTGGTGCTGGCGAGCCTCGCGATTCCAGCACTCGCGGGGTTCCTAATTAATGGAACCCTTCTCGGCGCTCTCACCGGTTTGCTCTGGGGTGGGTTCGTCCGCATCTTCTTCGTCCACCACGTGACCTGGAGCGTCAACTCCGTCTGTCACTTCCTCGGCAGCCGCCGCTTCGACACGGACGACCACTCGACGAACGTCTTCTGGCTGGCGCTGCCGTCACTGGGCGAGTCCTGGCACCACAACCACCACGCCTTCCCCCGCTCGGCGGTACACGGTTTGAAGCCGTGGGAGCCCGACCCGTCGGGCCTGATCATCACCGCGATGGAGAAGCTGGGGCTGGCGCGGAACGTGGTTCGGATCTCACCCGAGCGCCAGGCCGAACGCGCCGCCTAGACACACATCCGTCATTTGTCCATCTGGCTGGTGAGCCGGCCTGGGGGACTGAATTTTGAAATATCCGTTTGATTCGCCCGGCCCAACTGTCACAGTGTGTGTCACTCTGGCAGACTCCCCTCAGGGTAATTCTGAACTTTGGATGGAAAGGAACTAGATGCCCCCCAGCAATAACGTGCTCGACGAGGCCCGCCAGCTCGTCGAACGCCGTCTCGCCGACCTCGACGAGGAGCGCAAACGCCTCGAGCGCGCCTTGGCGGAGCTCGGCGGCAAAGGCACCCGCCGCCCGGGTCGCCCCCGTGGCAGCTCGAACAAAACCACCAGCACCAGCACCTCCGGCGCCCCACGCCGGCGCCGTAAACGCCGTGGCGGTACCCGTGCCGACCAGGCGGTGAAACTGATCGAGGAGCAGCCCGGTATCAGCGCCTCCGAAGTCGCCACGGCGATGAAGATCAAGCCGAACTACCTGTACCGAGTCCTCGGCGACCTCGAGAAAGAGGGTCGTGTGAAAAAGGATGGTCGCCAGTACTACCCCGCCGGCGGCTAATAGGTACTCACTGTTACCTGAAGAAAAGAGGCCGGCGATTTCGCCGGCCTCTTTTTTAGTTCAGTAGGAAGTACTTCCTCAGATCAGCCCGAGCTGATCGACCGCGTCGCGCTCCTCCCGCAGCTCCTGCGCGCTGCGGTCGATCCGCTCGCGCGAGAAGTCCGGTACGTCGAGACCCTCGACGATCTTCCACTCGCCGCCGCTGCAGGTGCAGGGCATGCCGCAGATGATCCCCTCGGCGACCCCGTAGGAACCGTCCGCCGGCACCGCCATCGAGACCCAGTCGCCCTCCGGCGTACCCAACACCCAGTCGTGGACATGGTCGATCGCGGCGTTGGCCGCCGAGGCGGCGCTGGAGGCGCCGCGGGCGTCGATGATCGCGGCGCCGCGTTTCGCCACCTTCGGGATGAACTCGTCGGCGATCCAGCCTTCGTCGCCGACCGCGTCCCAGGCGCTGCCGCCGTCGACCTTGGCGTTCACCAGGTCGGGGTACTGGGTGACCGAGTGGTTGCCCCAGGTGGTCATGTTGGTGACCGAGGTGACCGGCACGCCGACTTTGGCGGCGAGCTGGGAGATCGCCCGGTTGTGGTCGAGGCGCATCATCGCCGTGAAGCGCTCGCGCGGGACGTCGGGCGCGTTCGACATCGCGATCAGGCAGTTGGTGTTGGCCGGGTTGCCGACCACGAGGATCTTGACGTCGTCGGCCGCGCCCTCGTTGATCGCTTCGCCCTGCGGCTTGAAGATGCCGCCGTTGGCCTCGAGCAGGTCGGATCGTTCCATGCCCGGCCCGCGCGGTCGCGCCCCGACCAGCAGGCCGACGCTGCAGCCCTCGAACGCCTTCTTCGGGTCGTCGGTGATCTCGATCCCCCGCAGCAGCGGGAAGGCGCAGTCGTCGAGCTCCATCGCGGTTCCCTCGGCGGCTTTCAGCGCCGGGGGAATCTCCAGCAGGCGCAGTTCGACCGGGGTGTCCGGCCCGAGCATCGCTCCGCTGGCGATGCGGAACAGGAGCGCGTAGCCGATCTGCCCGGCGGCGCCCGTAACGGTGACCTTTACAGGGGTGGTGCTCACTAAATCCTCTCCTCGGAGTCGGGGGTTTGGAAGTCGGAAGGCCCTCAGGCCATCGCGCGCTGGAGGTTCTCGTCGATCGAGGCGAGGAACTCCTGCGTGGTCTGGTACTCCTGACCGCCGCCGACCAGCAGCGCCAGGTCTTTCGTCATCTTCCCGCTCTCGACGGTCTCGATGCAGACGCGCTCGAGCCTCTCCGCGAAGCGGGAGACCTCGGGGGTGTCATCCATGCGACCGCGGGCGCTGAGCCCGCGGGTCCAGGCGAAGATCGAAGCGATCGGGTTAGTCGAAGTCGGTTTGCCCTGCTGGTGCTGCCGGTAATGGCGGGTGACGGTGCCGTGGGCGGCCTCGGCCTCGACGGTTTTCCCGTCGGCGCTCATCAGCACGCTGGTCATCAGCCCGAGCGAGCCGAAGCCCTGGGCGACGGTGTCGGACTGGACGTCGCCGTCGTAGTTTTTGCAGGCCCACACGTAGCCGCCCTCCCACTTCAGGGCGGCGGCGACCATGTCGTCGATCAAGCGGTGTTCGTAGGTGAGGCCGGCCGCCTCGAAGTCGGCTTTGAACTCGGTCTCGTAGACCTCGGCGAAGAGGTCCTTGAAGCGCCCGTCGTAGCGCTTGAGGATCGTGTTCTTGGTCGACATGTAGACGGGGAAGCCGCGGTCGAGGCCGTAATGCATCGAGGCGCGGGCGAACTCGCGGATGGAAGAGTCGAGGTTGTACATCGCCATCGAGATGCCGCCGCCGGGGAAGTCGTAGACGTCGAGCTCGACCGGCTCGGACCCGTCCTTGGGCGTGTAGGTGAGGGTCAGCGTCCCCTCGCCCGGGACAACCATGTCGGTGGCGCGGTACTGGTCGCCGAAGGCGTGGCGGCCGATCACGATCGGCTTCGTCCACCCCGGCACCAGCCGCGGGATGTTGGAGATGACGATCGGCTCGCGGAAGATGACGCCGCCGAGGATGTTGCGGATCGTCCCGTTCGGCGAGCGGTACATCTCCTTCAGCCCGAACTCCTCAACCCGCGCCTCGTCGGGCGTGATCGTCGCGCACTTGACGCCGACCCCGTGGCGCTTGATCGCTTCGGCGGCTTCGACCGTGATCCGGTCCTCGCTCGCGTCGCGGCTCTCGATCCCGAGGTCGAAGTACTCGAGCTCGACGTCGAGGTAGGGCTGGATCAGCTGCTCTTTGATGAACGACCAGATGATCCGGGTCATCTCGTCGCCGTCGAGCTCGACGATCGGGTTCTCAACTTTGATCTTCGGCACCGGGGCGCGATGCTATCGCCGCTGGCCTTCCGGCCACCGCTAGAGCCCTGCGGACACACAAAGGTCTTCGTAGGAGCGGGGGTCTGACTGACTCGACATCATTCCCAGAGCGGAACCGAGGGGCGCCCGCCAAGAGCAACCCCCCGGCACCGTTGAACGGATCGAGGATTAGCCGGCTGCCCTCTACAAGCAAATCGTCCCCGGGTTTGGAAGCCGGGCCGTGGGTTTGGACCCCACGGTTCCATTGCCTGTTCCATGAAGGCTACGCAGATCGCAAGTCTTAGCGATGGTCAGATTCGACCGATTTCTGGACGCGGGGGGCCGGAAAATCAATGCGATTCGCAGATCGTTTGCGAGAATCGAAGCGTGGCAACGGTCGAGCAGCCAGTCTCGGGGCAAACGCACAAGGTCTCCAACCAGCCGCCGCCGCTGGTCGACTACAACGTCTTCGAGGCAGACACCGTCCTGGTCGAGGCGGTGAAGCGCGAGGGCGCCGAGTGGGATCTGGAGCGGATCGCGGCCGTCGGCGGGTACGCGGGCAGCGAGGCGGCGCAGGAGCTGGGCCGCCTGGCCAACGAGAACGGCCCGAAGCTGAAGACCCACGACCGCTACGGCCACCGCGTCGACACCGTCGACTTCCACCCGTCCTGGCACGAGCTGATGGGGATCGCCGTCTCCCACGAGCTGCACTGCTCGCCCTGGAAGGACCCGCGGCCCGGCGCCCACGTCGCTCGCGGCGCCGCCTTCATGTGCATGTCGCAGGCCGAGGCCGGGATCGGCTGCCCGATCTCGATGACCTACTCGGTGATCCCCGCGCTGCGGACCCAGCCGGAGCTGGCCGCCGAGTGGGAGCCGTGCTTCCTCTCCTCCGAGTACGACCCGGCGAACGCGCCGGCGCCGGGGAAGGCGGGGGCGCTCGCCGGGATGGGGATGACCGAGAAGCAGGGGGGTACCGACGTCCGCGCCAACACGACGGTGGCCCGGCCGGTGGACGGCGGCGGTCCCGGAGCCGAGTACGAGCTGACCGGCCACAAGTGGTTCATGTCGGCGCCCCAGTGCGACGCCTTCCTCGTCCTCGCCCAGGCCGACGGCGGCATCTCCTGCTTTCTCTTCCCGCGCTGGACGCCCGACGGCGAGCGCAACCGCTTCCGCCTGCAGCGGCTGAAGGACAAGCTCGGCAACCGCTCCAACGCCTCCAGCGAGATCGAGTTCGACGGCGCCTCCGCCTGGCTGGTCGGCGAGGAGGGCGCCGGCGTCCGCACGATCATCGAGATGGTCAACCACACCCGCCTCGACTGCGTCCTCGGCGGCGCCACCGGGATGCGGTCCGGGGTCGCCGAGGCGATCCACCACGCGAGCCACCGCTCGGTCTTCGGCCGCGAGCTGGCCGAGCAGCCGCTGATGCGCAACGTCCTCGCCGACCTCGCGGTCGAGTCGGAGGCGGCGACGGTCGCGGCGATGCGCCTCGCCCGCGCCTACGACGAAGCGATCGCCGGCGACGAGGAAGCCCGGCAGCTGAAGCGGATCGCCAACGCCGTGCTCAAGTACTGGATCTGCAAGCGCGCCCCCGCCCACGCCGCCGAGTCGCTCGAGTGCCTGGGCGGCAACGGCTACGTCGAGGAGTCGGGGATGCCGCGCCTGTTCCGCGAGAGCCCGCTCAACTCGATCTGGGAGGGCTCGGGCAACGTCCAGTGCCTCGACGTCCTCCGGGCGATGGTCAAGAGCCCGGCCTCGGTCGAGACCTTCTTCGCCGAGGTCGAGGAGGGCGCCGTCGCCGAGCCCCGCCTCCGCGACTTCGCCGCCTCCCTGCGCGACGAGCTCCCCGGCGACCTGGAGACGATCGAAGCCCGCGCCCGCCGCGTCGTCGAGAAGATGGCCCTCGCCCTCCAGGCCTCCCTCCTCGTCCGCTACGGCGACGAAGCCGTCGCCGACGCCTTCTGCGCCTCCCGCCTCTCCGGCGACTGGGGCCAGGCCTTCGGCACCCTCCCCGCCGGCACCGACTTCACCCGCATCATCGAGCGGCACCGCCCGGTCGCCTGACACCCCATGTGCAACGAGGCCCTGGAGACTGTCGAGATCCTTTCGGACCCCGATGCCTTGTCGGCATTAGAGGCGGGCTTGGCTGAGATCGAGCGCGGCGAGACGATCACCCTCGCGGAACTTCGTATTGAACTAGCCGAGCGTCGGTCAACTGCTAGCTGACCGAGGCGACCCCCGCAGCTCAATGCCCGGCGGTCGAGTCCCGCAGCGCCCGGCCCACCTGCTCGATCGTGACCACGCCGCTGAGGCGGCCCTCGGCGTCGACGGCCATCAGGGCGCCGAGGCGGCGGAGGTTCTGGTTGGAGAGCAGGGAGTCGAGGGGAGTGTCGTCGCGGACGAAGAGGCCGACGTCGTGGTCGACCAGCTCGGCGACGTGGGAGGTGGCGCGGGAGACCTCGGGGACCTCGTCGGCGCGGTCGCGGTCGATCAGGCCGAGGAAGCGGTGGGCGGCGTCGACGACCGGGAACCAGGGCCAGCGGTAGCGGAGGAAGTATTCGTCGAGGGCCCGCTCGACGCTGAGGTCGCCGGGGATCGCCACCGGCTCGCGGTCCATCACGTCGGCGACCCGGACGTCGCCGATGCGGCTGGTCAGCGCGGTCTGCATCGCCGCCCCGCGGGCGGAGCCGTTGATCACCATCCCGATCAGGGCGAGCCAGACGCCGGCGAAGACCCTGCCGCTGAAGGCGAGGGCGATGCCGAGGCCGATGAAGAGGTAGCCGAAGAGGCGACCGAGGTTGGCGGCGAAACGGGTCGCCGAGTTGCGGTTGCCGGTCTTCCACCAGGCGACCGCGCGGGCGACGCGACCGCCGTCCATCGGGAACGCCGGCAGCAGGTTGAAGACGAGGACGAGGAGGTTGATCGTCGCCAGCCAGGCGAGCAGCGCCATCAGGCCGGAGACGTCGGCCCCCTCTTCCAGCACCGCCGCGTCGCGGAACCCGGTCCAGCCGGCAGCGAGGGTCCCGACCGCGGTGAGGACGACGACGATCGCCAGCGTCACCGCCGGTCCCCCCAGCGCCACCTTCAGTTCGGTGCCCGGGGAGTCGGCTTCGCGGTCCATCCGCGCCATCCCGCCGAAGACCCACAGCTGGATGCCGGTGATGCCGATCCCGTTGCGGATCGCCACCACCGCGTGGCCGAACTCGTGCAGGAGGATCGAGCCGAAGAAGCCGACGGCGCTCAGCAGCCCCAGCAGGAACGGCGTCGTCCCCGTTTCCCCCAGCAGGCCCTCGAAGAAGTTGGTCATCAGGTAGATGACCGCGAAGAGGACGATGAACCAGGACCAGTCGACGGTGACTTTGATCCCACGGAAGTGGAAGAGGGTGATCTGCCCACCGCCGAACATGGGCCAATGGTAAGCGGCTAGCTTGCACAGGCGATGCCGAGCGAAGCGCATTGGCTGCGGGAGCGGCTGGAGGAGCTGGAGAGGATCGAGCGCCCCTCGGCCTCCGAGGGCGAGCGCCGGGCGGCCGAGTGGCTGGTCGACCAGTTCGGGCAGCTGGGAGCGACGGCGCGGATCGAGGCGGAGACGGCGCA
>Ga0196960_10000036_pt1 | contig 48405 bp, 42 predicted proteins | sample S3v_5metaG_FD_183187 | JGI IMG/M metagenome (GOLD analysis project Ga0196960, IMG submission 183187) | Soil microbial communities from Anza Borrego desert, Southern California, United States - S3+v_5 | ecosystem: Environmental > Terrestrial > Soil > Desert | place: USA: California | collected...
CTGGACCGGTCAGCGGACGGCGGAACTGGCGCGGGCAGCCCGGCGGGCGGCCTGTTCCGCGCGGCGGTGCCATCGCCGGGCCGCGATGAGCCGACGGGCCCGGGCGTCCGCGTCCGCCCGCCGGGGGTCGAGGAGCCGGGCGGGCCCCCCGGCCGTGCCGTCGGTCATGCCTCGGCGTAGTCGACGGAGCCGTCCGGCTGGACGCTCGCCACCACGGCGATGCTGTCGGCCGGGTCGTCGACGTTGGTCACCGTGCACGGCAGTGGCGTCTGCGTCCCGTCCACCAGGACCCGCCGGCCGTCGGCGTCGCACGCCGCGGTCACCGCCACCTCGTAGTCAGCGGTCACCTGCTCGGCGAGGAGCCGCTCGACCTGGTCCATCAGCACGATCTCGTCGTCGAGCTCGAACCGGACGTTGCCCTCGTCGTCGTCCTGGCGGACGGTGTAGGTGACCGGCTGGCCGTCCAGCTGCGCACTGCAGGTGAAGGTGTCCCCTGCCGCGGCGGGCACGTCGTCCGGGCACTCCACGTCGGTCGCGCGCATCCCGGCCTGCTGCTCGGTCTCCGCGGCGATCCGCTCGGCGACCTCCGCGGTGTCCAGCGTCGCCTCGCCGAAGAGCAGCAGGGCTCCTCCCGCCAGCCCGAGGGCAGCCACCCCGCCCACGACGCCGGCCACGATCCGACCGGTGCGGCGGCGCGGCGGGACGGGCGCCGGGGCCCCGGGGCCGAAGCCGGGGGGCATCGGGGGCATCGGGGGCATGGTCTGCGGAACGTACGGACCGGGGACGGGCCCGTACGTCGGGGCCGGGCCGGGTACGGGGCTCGGCTGGCCGAAGGGGCTGGTCTGCTGGGTCATGGTCTCTCCTCCGAGTCGGTCTGGGACCACCCTGGCGGGGACCGCTTGCACGGGACTTGTTGCCGCCTTGCGGCCGGCTGACCGGCTGGAGCCGGACCGGTCAGCGGAGCGCCGGCACCTCGTCCGACGGCTGCCGTGCCTCGGCGGCCAGGCGACCGACCAGGGCGCACGCGGAGGCCAGGTCCAGGCCGGCGCCGTCGGCGAGCGCGGCGTCGTACTCCTCGGGTGCGAGGGCGGCGCTGGTGCTGTCGACGTACCGCTCGCCGTCCACCGGGTCCATCCGCAGCGGGTCGTAACCGACCAAGCGCGCTGAGGTGTGCACGGCCCCCAACAGCACCGCGGCGTCCCGCGGCCGGCCGCTGGCGGTGGCGGCGCCCACCGCGGCCAGGAGACCGGCCAGCGTGCCGGTGGCGTCGCCCTCCCGGTGGGTGAGGTCGACCATCTGCCAGAGAGCGACCAGCGCCTCCGGGCCCCGGCCGGTGTCGATGAGGACCTTGGCGCGGATCCACAGCGCCGAGGAGTGCGCCCAGGAGTGGCCGAGCTCCAGCGCCAGGGCCTCTGCTTGGTCGAGCCGGGCCAGCGCGCTGTCCGGGTCACCGGCGACCCGCGCGAACTGGCCGAGGGTCATCGCGATCTCGGCCTGCACCCACTCGATGCCGGAGGCCTCGGCCAGCGCCAGGCCCCGGGCGATGTCCTGGGCGGTCTCGCCCTGCGGATCAGCCTCCCCGAGCAGCGCGCGGACGAATCCGCGCAGCACGAGAGCCAGCGGCAGCACGCCGTCGCGCTCGTCGGCGGCGCCGGTGACGATCTCGTTGGTCCGTGACCAGATGGCGGCGACGTCACCCGAGAGGTAGGCGAGCAGCGCGTCGCCCAGCAGCGCACCGTTCCGGACGGCGGCCGGCGCGTCCGCCGGGCTCGTGAGCGCGGCGGCCAGCCAGCGGCGGCCCTCCTGGACGTGCCCGCGGCGGTACCACCACCAGCTCAGCGCGGCACCCAGCCGGAGCGCCGGCTGGACCTGCCCGGTGGCCAGGGCGTGCGCCAGGGCGGCCCGGATGCCGGGCTCCTCGGCGTCGAGCCGGCGGGCGCTGTCGGTCCACTCGGCCCGGCGCAGCGTCGGCTCGAGCCGTTCGGCGAGCGCGAGGACGAACTGCAGGTGCCGGTCCCGTAGCCGCCGTGCCTCCTCGTCGTCCATGTGCTGCTCCGCGTACTGCCGCAGCGTCTCCAGCATCCGGTAGCGGCCGGCGCCGTGGTCGAGCTCCACCAGCGACTTCGCGACCAGGACCCGCAGCAGCGCCAGCGTGCTGCCGGGCACCTCCGGGCCCGCCACCGCGGCGACGGCGTCAGGCCCGAACGTGCCCGGGAGCACCGACACCGCTCGGAACACCGCCAGCTCCGCCGGGGACAGCAGGTCGACGCTCCACGCCACGGTGTCGGCCAGGGTGCGCTGGTGCGGGGGCGCGGTGCGCCACCCGCCGGAGAGCAGCGCGAACCGGTCGTCGACACGGTCGGCGACCTCGGCCAGGGGCAGGGTGGTCAGGCAGGCGGCGGCCAGCTCCACGGCCAGGGGCAGGCCGTCGAGTGCCACGCACAGCTCCCGGACCCGGCGCAGGTCGTCCGCGGAGGGGTCGGCCAGTTCCGGGGCGGCCAGCCTCGCCCGGTCGAGGAACAGCTGCTCGGCGTCACTGCCCGGGATGCCGCGCGGCATGGGACCGCAGGGGAGCACCGCCTCACCGGGCAGTCCCAGGGGCTCCCGGGAGGTGGCGAGCACCTGGAGCTCGGGGCAGCGGGGGAGGAGGTCGGCGCACAGCGCGGCGGCGGCCTCGACCACGTGCTCGCAGTTGTCCAGCAGGAGCAGCAACGGCCGGCCCTGCAGGGCGGTGGCGACCGCACCGACGGGATCCCCGCCGGTGAGGCTGACGCCCAGCACGGTGGCGACCTGCGCCGCCACCAGGTCCGGGTCCTCGACCGCGGCCAGCTCCACGAGGGCGGCGGGCGGCGCGCCGGCCGGTCGGCGGCGGGCGGCCTCCAGCGCCAGCCGGGTCTTGCCGGCACCGCCCGGGCCGACGATCGTGCTCAACCGCTGGCCGGTCAGTGCCGCGGCCAGCACCCCGAGCTCCCGGCTGCGGCCGACGAAGGCGGTCAGCGGAACGGGGAGGGGGCGAAGCGGCAGGAGTGCGGGCGCGGCCGGGGCGGCGACGGTCGGCGGGGGGACCGAGGAGACGGCCGCGACGGGGGAGGCGGCCGCGATCGGCGGAAGCAGCTCGCCGTCCTGGCGGAGGATCCGCTCGTGCAGGGACTGCAGCGGGCGGCCCGGGTCCACCCCGAGCCCGTCGGCGAGCAGCCGGCGCACGTCGGTGTAGACCTCCAGCGCCTCGGCCTGCCGGCCGGACCGGTACAGCGCCAGCATGAGCGAGGCCCGCAGTCCCTCGCGCAGCGGCTCGGCGCGGACCAGGTCCTCCAGCTCGTCGACGAGTTCCACGTGCCGGCCCAGCCGGAGGTCGAGCTCGGCGGCCAGCTCGCGGGCGGCCAGCCGCAGCTGTGCCAGGCGCTCGCACTCCGCGACGGCGAAGGTGGCGGCCACGTCGGCGTACGCCGGACCGCGCCACAGCGCGAGCCCCTCGGCCACCACCTCCCGGGCGGCGGCCACCTCGTCCCGGGCCGCCAGCTCCCGCGCGCTGCGCACCAGCCGGGTGAACCGCACGGCATCGACGGCCTCCGGCTCCACCGCCAGCCGGTAGCCGGGCTCCCGGGTGAGCAGCAGCGTCCATCCTGCGCCGGCCTCGGGTTCCAGCTGGCGCCGCAGTCGCGAGATGACCGCCTGCAGGGTCGCGGACGCCGCCGCGGGCGGCCGCCCGCTCCAGACCCGGTCGATGAGCACGTCCACCGGGACGGTGTGCCCGGCGTCGACGAGGAGCGCGGCCAGCACGGCCCGGTTCTGGGGCGCCCGGTTCGGCAGCAGGCGGCCGTCGCGCCAGACCTCGACGGGCCCGAGCACCCGGAACGTAGTGCCGCTCATCGGCGCGCAGCCTAAGGGGCGCGGCCTGCTCGTGGGGCCCTCCGGAGCGCAAGCTCGCTGCAAGCAGGCGGCAAGCCGTCGCCGCAACGCTGGGGGCTCCGACCCGCCGTTCCACCGCCTCTCCAGGAGCGCCATGCAGTTCGCCGCCGCTGCCCGCCCGCCGGACCTCGCCGTCCAGCTCACCGGTCGCCTCCGGCCGGGAGCCGGACCTGGGCGCGCGGCGACCGTGCGGGTCGCCGACGCCGCGGACGTGCTGCGGACCGTGCGGTGGGCCGGCCGTCACGGGGTGCCCGTGGGGATCTCCGGCCCCGGGTCACCACCGGCGGCGGGGCGCCGCCTGCTGGTCGACCTCGGCGATCTGGACGCGGTCACCGTCTCGGCCGCCGGCTGGGCGCGGGTGGGTGCCGGAACGAGCTGGCGGCGGCTGCAGGCCGCGGCCGCGCGGCACGGGCTGGCGCCGGTGGCCGGTGCCCGGCCCACGGAGCGGGTCGCGGATTCGGTGACCGGCGGCGGGGTGGGCCCGGTGGCCCGGACGTACGGACTGGTCTCCGACCGGGTGCGGGCGGTCGACCTGGTCACCGGCGACGGCGTCGCCCGTTCGGTGACCCCCGCGGAGCACCCGGAGCTGTTCTGGGGAGTGCGGGGCGGCGGTGCGGCGCTCGGGGTGGTCACCGCCGTCGAACTCGACCTGCTCGCCGCGGGCCCGGTCTGGGCCGGAGAGCTGCGCTTCGGGAGCGAGGACGCCGCCCGGGTGCTCCAGGCGTGGGCGGGCTGGTCGGCGGCGCTGCCGGCGCAGGCCGGCACGTCGCTCGTGCTCGCGCGGGCCCGCGGCGGGTTCCCGACCGTGTCGGTGCGGTTCTCCTGGACCGGTGATCCGCAGGCCGGCGCCGGCGTGCTCGAGCCGTTGCGGGGGCGCGCCCGTCCGGTCCGCGACGACGTCCGGGAACGCCCCCGGGCGAGCTTTTCCGCCATCCCGGGCGAGCTCGGGACCGGCACCGAGTCCTCCCTGCTGCTCGACCGGTTGCCACCCGAGGCGGTCGCACCCGTCGTGCGGGCCGCCCACGCCCCGGGAACGCGGCTGGTCGAGCTGCGGCTGCTGGGCGGCGCGGTGTCCTGGGCGCCCGAGCTACCCAGCGCGGTGTGCCACCGGGACGCGCGACTGGCCGTGCGAGTGGCCGGGGACCGGGGTCCCGGAGCGGAGGAGGCGACCCGGGCGGTCGCCGAGGAGCTGCTCGCCGTGGTGGGCCCGGAGGCCGGCGGTCGTGCCGCCGCCCACGGGGCCGGGGTGGTGCCCGACGTCCTGGCGCGGACCCCCACACGCGCGGTCGGTGACCGGCTGTCCGCGTTGGCCGCGGTCGCCGATCCGCACGGCATCCTGGACCGGTCCGGGCTGGACCGGAGCGGCCCGCCCGCCGGGCCGCCGTGGTGACCGGCCGTCCGCGGGGGGCACGCACCCGGAGCCGGCGGCTCACCCGGGGCGTCGCGAGCTCTCCGGGGTCGGTGGCCCGGCTCCAGCTCGCCGACCGTCGACGACATCCGTGGTCATGGCAGCTGGAGCTGGTCGTCGTAATCGGCCGCGACACGGCCGACGACCATGCCGATCGCCTTCCGCCCCGCCGCCTGGTGCAGCGGGTGGACGAGGTAGGCGGCAAGGGCGGCCGCGTCGCTGAAGACCGCGTCGAGGACGAGATCCCACGTCTGACCCGTGTCGAGCGTCGGCTGCACGCTCAGCGTGTGCAGGCCCTCGACGCGGCCGATCAGCGCAGTGAGGCTGTCGCGGATGGCGGCCACCTGCACATCCCGTTCGGCGTCGGTCGTCGCTGACAGCTTCCAGAAGACGACGTGCCGAATCGTCATCTCACCCCCGCCTCGCCTGCGGCCGGCCGTCGCCGCGGCGGCGGCGCACTCTGCCGTGCAGGCTCGCACCCTATGGCGCCGGGCCGGCCACCGCCGCCTCCCACTCGGATCGGCCGGTGCCGCGGGCGTCCGGCGCCCGTGCCGGTTCTGGTCGAGGACGGCGGCCGGTGGTGCCCGGACGAGCAGGTCCACGTGCCGGTTCCGGGACGGCGGCTCCAGCGGCGGGGCTCGGTTGCTCGACGGCGGCAGCGCGGGAGATCGGTCCCCACGTCGAGGGCGGCAGGCCCGAGAGGGCACGGTGAATCTCGATAAGAGTCGATTGACTTTCGATAGCTATGGCCCGATAGTCGGTGCATGACGCATCTGCGCCACGTGGTGCTCCCGCTCCGGATCCTGCTTGCGCTGGTCTTCGCCGGCCTGGTGGTCGCCCAGGTCTGGGGGCTGCCCGCGATGCTCCCCGACATCGCTGCCCCCTCGATGGAGCAGTCCGTCATGCGGTGGGCGATGCTCGCGCTCTCCGTTCTCGGGCTGGCGTGCGTCCAGGTGGTGATCGTCAGCACCTGGCAGCTGCTCACCATGGTCACGACCGACCGCATCTTCAGCGCGAGTTCCCTCCCGTGGGTCAACGCGATCGTGTGGGCGATCGCCGGCGGCTGGGTCATGCTGCTGGGCACCTTCGTCTGCGCCTACTACTTCGTCGTCGACGAGGTCAGCGACGACCCGGCGCTGCCGGCCCTGCTCCTGCTGCTGCTGCTGATCGGCGCAGTCCTGGGCCTGCTGATGGTGGTCATGCGGGCGCTGCTGCGGCAGGCGACCACGCTGCGGACCGACATGGAAGCGGTCATCTGATGGCCATCGTCGTGCGCATCGACGTCGAGCTGGCCAGACGCAAGATGAGCGTCGGCGAGTTCGCCGAGCGGGTCGGGCTCACGCCGGCGAACGTCGCCGTGCTCAAGAACGGCCGGGCCAAGGCGGTCCGGTTCAGCACCCTGGAGGCCATGTGCCGGGTGCTCGAGTGCCAGCCCGGGGACCTGCTCGAGTGGGTGGACGACCGCGACGTCGTGCCGCAACCCACGTCCTGACGAATCAGCACCGACCGACCGCCACGCCCGGCAGCACGATCCCCGGGCCTGGCCCCTCTGGAATGGAGAACCCGTGAAATACCTCATCGCCGCCGGTGTCGTCCTCGCGATCGCGATCGGTGTCCTCGGCATCGTGGCCGGTGAGGCCGACGACTCGCCGGGCCTCCAGCTCCTGGGCGCCGTGGTGGTCGCCGGCGCGCTTGCCCTCGGTGTGCGGTCCGCCCGGAGGAGGGGGCGACGTCGGTCCAGGCCTGCGGCCTGACCGGGCGCTATCACCGGGACATCCTCACGCTCGCGCGGTGACCTCGGGGCGGGCCTCGCGCGGAACGTGGTCCCCGTGCTCGTCGACGCGGTAGCGCACGGCCTCCTCCGGCGTCGCGGCGATGGCGCGCAGGGCGTAGCCGAGTGCAGCGACGTCCTGGATCGAGGTGGCGCGGTTGGCGCTGGCGCGCACGGCGCCGGGGAGCTGGGTCGACCCGCCGGCCCGCGCATCCCGGTGGAAGCGGTCCACCTGCTCCTGGGTCAGGTCGAGCAGCCGGGCCATGTAGGGGTGGGCGCAGAAGCAGCCACTGCGCACACCGATCCCGTACTCGGCGGACAGCCGGGCAGCCACCAGGCCGTGCGGAACGCCGTCGAGGTTGAAGGCGGCGACCGGCAGCCGGTCGCCCGCCGTCGGCCCGTAGCGGTGCAGCCCCGGGACCGTGCGCAACTCGGCGTCGAGCGCGTCGGTGAGCGACCGCTCGTGGGTGAGGAGGTCGGGCCAGCCGCTCCGCAGCTCGTCGGCGGCAGCGGCCAGGGCGACGGCGCCGAGGACGTTGGGCGACCCGGCCTCGTCGCGGTCGGGGAAGTCGGCCCAGACCACGTCGTCGAAGGACACGGCCTTGACCGCGCCGCCGCCGACGAGCAGCGGCTCACCGTGGCTGAAGACGTGCCGTGGCGCGACGAGCGCTCCGGCGCCGAAGGGGGCGTACATCTTGTGCCCCGACAGCGCGAGGGCGTCCACCCCGAGGGCGGTCATGTCGATGGGCCGGTGCGGTGCCAGTTGAGCGGCGTCGACGACCACGAACACGCCCCGCTCCCGCGCGGCGGTCGCGATGCGAGCGAGGTCGGGCAGCCAGCCGGTGACGTTGGAGGCCCCGCTGATGGCCAGGACCCGCGGCGTCGGCCGCTGGTCGAGCGCCTCGATCACCTGCTCCGGGGAGAACGTTCCGCACACGCCGACGTCGACGACCCTCAACCGCGCGTGACGGCGCCACGGCAGCAGGTTGGCGTGGTGCTCGACGGCCGTGGTGACGACCACGTCGTCCGGTTGCAGGTCCAGCCGGAAGGCCAAGGTGTTGAGGGAGTCGGTGGTGTTGCGGGTGAAGACAGCGCCGTGCGAGCACGGATCGGCCCCGACGAGACGGAGCACGCCGTCCCGCGCCTGCTCGTAGCGGGCGCTGGTGTGGCGGGACTTGGCACCGGCTCCGCGGTGCACGCTGGAGTACCAGGGCAGGAGATCCTGCACGGCCCGGGCCACCGTGACGGATGCCGAGCTGGTGGCGGCAGCATCCAGGTCGACGTAACGGGTGAGCCCGCCGCCGATCGTGGGAACCAGGATGTCGTCGCCGATGAGCCGGTCCTGGGTCGTGTCGCACACCAGTCGCATGGGGATCCCATCGGACGCGGGTGCGGCTTCCTCAAGCCCAGATGGGACTTCTCCCCCTTCGCGCGTACCCGTAGTGGTGAGAACGAGGTGGAGAACTCAAGCAGCGGTGCCATCCGACGAAGGCATAGGCATGAGCACACCTCCGGTCGAGGGCAGCGACGCGCGGCATCGACGGCGCGGTTTCCGGCTGACGTCGCGGGTCTTCTGGGACCTGGCGGTCTGGATGGTCGGACTCGGGATCGCAGTCGGCCTGGTCTTCCCGCCGTTCGCCACGTGGCTGGGCGTACCGGCCCAGTTCGCCGAGCGCCCGTTGTTCAAGGCCGCCTGCCTGGGCGCCGGCTTCCTGGTCGGTGCGCTGAGCTACGTGCTGTGCCGCATCGTCGTCGGGGGGCGGCTCGCTGTGCTCAGCAGCCACCTGCGCTCGGTGGCGCAGGGCATCTCCCAGGCCAGCCGCACCGGCGACTGGGCGCAGTCGACGTCCCAGCGCATCCGGGTGGACTCCGACGACCAGCTGGGGGAGACCGCCCAGGCCTTCAACAGCCTGCTCGACGCCCTGGAGGCCGGGGAGCACTTCCGCTCGCTGGTCCGCAACGCTTCCGACGTCATCACCGTCGTCGACTCCTCCGGCACCATCTCCTACCAGACGCCGTCGGTCGGCTGGGTGCTCGGCTATCCCCCGGGGACGCTCATCGGCACCGACATCCACGACCTGGTCCACCCCGAGGACGTGTCGGCCTTCCACGACCAGCTCAGCCCCGTGGTCCGCGGCGCTCCCATGCATCCGTACCAGGCGGCCCGGATGCGGCACCACAACGGCTCCTGGCGCTGGACGGAGACCGTCGTCAACCACCTCCTCGACGACCCGGCCGTCAACGGCATCGTGCTGACCACGCGCGACGTCAGCGAGCGCAGGCAACTCGAGGAGCAGCTGCGCACCCAGGCCTTCTACGACCCGCTCACCGGCCTGCCGAACCGGGCACTGTTCATGGAGCGGCTGCGCAGCGCGGAGGAGCTCGAACGCAGCACCGGCGTCCCGGCGGCCGTGCTGTTCCTGGACCTGGACAACCTCAAGACGGTGAACGACACGCTCGGCCACGACGGCGGTGACGCCCTGCTGCGGGTGGTGGCCCAGCGGAGCAGCGCCTGCCTGCGCCCCGGCGACACGCTCGCCCGACTGGCAGGCGACGAGTTCGCCATCCTCCTCGTCGGCCCGCAGAGCAGCGAGGTCGCTCCCCGTGTGGCCAAGCGCATCCTCGCCGCGCTCCACGAGCCGGCGTTCCTCCTCGACCGCGCGGTCCGCGCCAGCCTCAGCATCGGTCTGGCGACCACGGCCACCTGCGCGGCCAGCGGCATCGGCCTGCTCAGCGCCGCCGACATCGCCATGTACGTGGCCAAGACCAGCGGCAAGGGGCGCTGCGAGGCGTTCCAGCCCAGCCACCACGCCGCTCAGCTCGACCGGGAGCGCCTCCGGGCGGACCTGTACCAGGCGCTGGAGCGGCAGGAGCTCGTGCTGCACTACCAGCCCATCGTCGACCTGACCACCCACCGGGTCTGCGGCTACGAGGCGCTGGTGCGCTGGCAGCACCCCGAGCGAGGGCTCGTGTCGCCGGCGCAGTTCATCACCCTGGCCGAGGACAGCGGCCTCATCGTCCCGATCGGCCGCTGGATCCTCCGCGAGGCCACCCGCCAGGCCGCGGTCTGGCAGGAGCCCGACGGCAACGGTCCGCGGATGAGCGTCAACGTCTCGGTGCGCCAGTTCCAGCACCCCGGCCTCGTCGACCACGTCACCGAGGCCCTGCACGCGTCGGGCCTGGCCCCCTCCAACCTCACCCTGGAGATCACGGAGTCCCTGTTCGCCCAGGACACCGCCGCCACCACCCACAAGCTCACGCAGCTCAAGGCGCTCGGCGTGCAACTGGCCCTCGACGACTTCGGCACCGGCTACTCGTCGCTGAGCTACCTGCGTCGATTCCCGATCGACATCCTCAAGATCGACAAGTCCTTCGTGGACGGCGTCGCCACGAACCCGGAGGACCGCGCCGTCATCGGCGCCATCGTCCAGCTGGGGCACACCCTGCACCTGGCCCTCGTCGCCGAGGGCATCGAGACGGCCGAGGAACTCGCCGCACTCGAGGCGCTGGGTGTCCACTACGGGCAGGGCTACCACCTCGGTCGGCCCGCACCCCCGCCGAAGGAGGCCTCGCCCGCTCCCGGCTCCGAGCGACGTCGGTCGACCAGTCCGGGCGCCGCACTCCGTACCGCGCCGGCCCCCCGCGCCGTTCCCGCGGCCGCACTCGGCCGGCACGACGCGGCTCGGGAGGCGCGGTTCCCTGTCCAGCCGTGAGGTCCAGCGGTCGAGGCGCTACCGCAGACGGCGGAGGGCCTCGCCGCGACCGGAACCGGTGCGGCGAGGCCCTCGGGGAGCGAGCAGGGACCGGTCAGGCGTCCCGGCGGGTGAGGGTGACGGCGGCACCGGCGAGCGCCACGACGATCCAGGCGATGAAGACCGCGGCCCCCGTGCCGGCGCCGAGCATCGACTCCGGCGGAACGGTGGACGTGAACGCCGAGGCGGCGTTGGACGGCAGGTACTTCAGCAGCCCGTCCCAGGACTCGGGCAGCAGTGCGCCGGCGAGGGTCGGCAGCACCAGGACGCCGGCGAGGAGGGCGCTGATGGCGCCGGCGGTGCTCCGCAGGAGCAGGCCGAGAGCCAGGCCGATGAGGCCGATGCCGACGAGGTAGCCGGCCGTGCCCAGCACGACCCGGGCGGTTCCCTCATCGCTCCACGAGACGGTGGGAGCACCGCCGGCGTCGAGCACGGCCATGCCCACCGCGAAGGCGGCGAAGACGCCGACGAGGACGACCGGGACGACGGCCAGCACGAAGGCGACCACCTTGGCCCAGAGCACGGGCAGGCGCGCGGGCACCGCGGACAGGGAGCTGCGGATCATGCCGGAGGAGTACTCCCGAGCGCCGACCAGGACACCCAGGACGCCGACGAGGACCACGGCCAGCCCGGCGCCCGCGAGCACGGTGGAGAGCGCGTCGCCCCCGCCCGGCCCGCCGCCGTCGTCAGGGCCCTCCACGGCGCCGGTCGTGCTCGCGGCGGCGATGGCTCCGAGCCCGATGATGGTCAGCAGCACCGCGGCCAGCATGACCCACGTCGAGCGCAGGGTGCGCAGCTTGATCCACTCGGACCTGATCACCCGCGCCACGGTGATCCGGTACGCCGGCTTCCCGGACGGTCGAGGCCCGGCGGCCGAGGGTGCGGAACGAGCGGTGGTCCGGTCGGGGGAGGGGGCAGTCATCGTGAGGTCCGCCTTGTCGCGGGTCGTCGTGGATGTGGGGTTGTCGGGCACGCGGGCGGTCATCGCGCGGTCTCCGCCGTGAGGAGCGCACCGTCGGTGCGGCCGTGGTACTGCACCGACTCCTTCGTCAGCTCCATGAAGGCCTCCTCGAGGGAGGCGTGCAGCGGAACGAGCTCGTGCAGCGGCAGTCCGTGGCGCGCGGCGAGCTCGCCGATCTCCGCGGACGGCACGCCCTCGACCTCCAGCTCGGTCGGCGAGGACGACGTCACGGTCACCTCGGGCGCGGCCAGCAGGCCGGCCAGTGCGGTCGCCTCGGGGGAGACGACCCTGACCTTGTCGGTCCACGCGGAATCGATGAACTCGGCCATGGACACGTCCCGGATGAGCCGGCCCCGGCCGACGACGATCAGGTGGTCGGCGGTCAGCTCCATCTCGCTCATCAGGTGCGAGGACAGGAAGACCGTGCGGCCCTCGGCGGCCAGGGACCGCAGGAAGCTCCGCACCCACAGGATGCCGTCGGGGTCCAGCCCGTTGACCGGCTCGTCGAGCATCACGATGGACGGGTCGGCCAGCAGCGCCGAGGCGATGCCCAGCCGCTGACCCATGCCGAGGGAGAAGGAACCGGCCGGCTTGTGCGCCACCTCGGTCAACCCGACGGTGTCCAGCAGCTCGTCGACCCGGCGCGCTCCCACACCCACGGTGGCCCCCAGGGCCAGCAGGTGGTTGCGGGCCGAGCGCCCCTTGTCGACCGCCTTGCCGTCGAGCAGCGCGCCGATCTCGTGCAGCGGCGCCGTCGATGCCCGGTAGGTGTGCCCGTTGACCGTGACCGATCCGGAGGTCGGCCGGTCCAGGCCGAGGATCATCCGCATCGTCGTCGACTTCCCGGCCCCGTTGGGGCCCAGGAAGCCGGTCACGATGCCGGGACGGACGTCGAAGGTGAGGTCGTCCACGGCGACGACGTCCCCGTAGCGCTTGGTCAGGTTCTGCAGCTGGATCATCGGTCGCTCCCACGATTTTCGTTGATGCGACAAGTATCTGCCGACGGTCGGCCGCCGTCGTCATCCGTGCGCAGGCTGTTCTCCGGCCGCGTCTACTGCGCTCGCAGTAGAGGAGCGGGACACGCGGTCAGCGTGGGTCGGGGGTGCCCGCCTGGACGAGCCCGGTCTGGTAGGCGAGGACGACCAGCTGAGCCCGGTCCCGCACGTCCAGCTTGCTCATGGCGCGGTTGATGTGCGTCTTGACCGTCAGCGGCGAGAGCGTGAGCCGCGCCGCGATGTCCTCGTTGCTCAACCCGTGGGCCACCAGCGTGACCATCTCGCGTTCCCGCTCGGTGAGGACGTCGAGCGTCCCGGCGGCGCGGTCCGGCCCGGACCGGCCGGGCTGGGCCAGGAAGCGGGCGATGAGGCCCCGGGTCGCCCGGGGCGACAGCAGCGCGTCACCACGCGCGACCACCCGGATGGCGTCCAGCAGCTCGTCCGGCTCGACGCTCTTGCCCAGGAACCCGCTCGCCCCCGATCGCAGAGCTTCCACGACGTACTCGTCGGCCTCGAACGTGGTCAGCACGATGACGCGCACCGCCGACAGAGCGGGTGACGCGGTGATCTGCCTGGCTGCGGTCAGTCCGTCCACGCCGGGCATGCGGATGTCCATGAGGACGACGTCCGGTAGCAGCGCGCCGGCCTGGCGCACGGCGTCGGCGCCGTCGCCTGCCTCGCCCACCACCTCGAGGTCGTCGGCGCTGTTGACGAGGGCGGCGAAGCCCGATCGGATGAGCACCTGGTCGTCGGCGAGGAGCACGCGGATGGTCATGCCGGGTTCCGCGGGATGAAGGCCGAGACCCGATAGGTGCCGTCCGGTTCCGCTCCGGTCACCAGCCGGCCGCGGACGGCGTCGACGCGCTCCCGCATGCCGATCAGGCCGTGGCCGCCTCCGGACCGGCGCCGTCCGTTCTCCCCCACGTGGTTGCGCACCTCGATGCTCACACCCTCCGGTCGGTTCTCGACGATCATCGTGGCCGCTCCGGTCCCGTACTTCAGGGCGTTGGTCAGCGCCTCCTGCACGACCCGGTACGCGGTCAGGTCGTTGATCACGGGCAGCCCCTCCAGCTCGCCGATGACGGTCCAGGTCAGGTCCAGCCCGGCCTGGCGGATGGAGTCGACGAGCTCGCCGACCCGGGCCATGCCCGGCGCCGGCTCGGTCGGCGCGTCCTCTCCCGCGGTGCGGAGGAGGCCCACGACCGTGGACATCTCCGACAGCGCGGTCTTGCTGGCGTCGCGCACCAGGTCGAGCGCCGCGCGCGCCTGGTCCGGCTTCGAGTCCAGGAGGTGGCGCGCGACCCCGGCCTGCACGTTGACGACCGAGATGTGGTGGGCCACCACGTCGTGGAGCTCGCGGGCGATGCGCAGCCGCTCGTCGCTGACCCGGCGCTCGGCCTCCTCCTCGCGCGTCAGCTCTGCCTGCAGAGCGCGGGCCTCCGCCGCTCCCACGGCGGCCCGGGAACTCCGCACCGCGATCCCGATCGCCGAGGCGGCGGCCCCCCACGCGAAGACCTGGAGGCCCGGGACGCCGCGATCGTCGAGCCACTCGTGCTCGACCACGACCGCGGCGACGGTGTACGCGGCGCCGGAGGCCAGGCTCGCCAGCACCGCGCTGCGCAGGGGGAGCCGGCTGCCGATCGTGTAGAGCGCCACGCAGGTGGCGGCCGCCAGGACGATGCTCCCGCCGCTCTGCACCACACCCACGACCCCGGCCACCGTCGTGAACACCCAGACCCGCATCGGGTGCTCCCGCCGGAGGACCAGGGCCGCCGCGCCGACGGCGAACACGACGACCGACCAGCCGTTCGGGCGTCCCGGGATCTCCGGGTTCCGGATGACGAGGGCAGGGAGGACGAGGAGGACCAGCAGCGCTGCCAGACCCGCGTCCGCGAGCCTCGGGTGCCTCGCGGTCCACCGCCTCGTGCCGGCCAGGGCCCCTCCCACAGTTCCTCCGCGTCCTCCATCGGCTCACGGCCCGCGTTCCGCGAGCACTTCCTACACGCCCGCGGTGCCGGAGCGGACGGGCCCCTCACCTCGCGGAGAGGTGAGGGGCCCGTGTCGGTGCCTGGTGCCGGTCGGCTGCCGGAGCCGGCGACGCCGGGTCGCCGGGCAGCCCCCGGATCAGCCCTGCAGACGAGCGGCGGCGTCGGCGACGGCCTGGGTCAGCGGGGTCGGTGCACGGCCGATGAGCTTCTCCAGGTCGTTGCCCTCGACGAACAGGTCCCCGGCGGCCACGGACCGGTCGATGTCGGCGAACATGCCGGCGACCGGGGCGGGCAGGCCCGCTCCCTCGAGGATCTTGGCGAACTGCTCGACCGGCACGTCGGTGTAGGTGACGTCCTTCCCCGTGGCCGCCGAAACGGTGGCGGCCAGCTCGGACATGGTGAACGCCTCACCCCCGAGCTCGTAGACGGCGCCCGCGTGCCCGTCCTCGGTCACGGCCGCGGCGGCAGCCTCGGCGTAGTCGGCCCGCGTGGCTGCGCTGATCCGGCCCTCTCCGGCGGAACCGACGATGCCGTTCGCCAGGTAGGTGCCGAGCTGACCGGTGTAGTTCTCGGTGTACCAGCCGTTGCGCAGGACGACGTGCGGGATACCGGACTCGGCCAGGAGCTGCTCGGTGGCCTGGTGCTCCCCGGCGATCCCCAGGCTCGAGGAGTCCGCGCGGGCGACGCTGGTGTACGCGATCAGGCGCACGCCGGCGTCCTTCGCCGCGGCGATGGCGTTACGGTGCTGCGGCACGCGCTGGCCGATCTCGCTGCCCGAGACCAGCAGCACCTTCTCGGCGCCGGCGAAGGCGGCGCGCAGGGACTCGGGGTCGGTGTAGTCGGCGCGGCGGACGGTGACGCCGCGGTCCTGGAGGTCGGCGATGGCCTCGACGCGGCGGCCGGTGGCGACGATCTGCTCAGCGGGCACGCCGCGGGACAGCAGAGCTTCCACGGCCAGGCGGCCGAGCTGGCCGGTGGCGCCTGTGACGACGATGGACATGCGGGGAGTTCTCCTTCGGTTCAGCTCGACGGGAAGGTCGAGAAGCTGGGGGTGGTGCGGGTCGGACGCTCAGGCGGCCTGGAAGGACCGCTTCGAGAGCCCGAAGCTGTAGCCCTCGAGGGCGGTGACCACCGGGGCGGTGGGGTCGGTGGCCGCCCCGAGGGCGACGAACAGCGGGGTGAAGTGCTCCACCGTGGGGTGCGCGTAGGGGAGGCCGGGTGCCTTGCGGTAGCGGGAGAGCTCGGCGACGTCACCGCGGGCCAGGGCGTCGGCGGCCCAGGCGTCGAAGTCCGAGGACCAACCCGGCACCTCGGTGCCCTCCAGCATCCCCCGGGTCAGGAAGGGCAGGCCGTGGGTCATGTGCCCCGAGCCGATCACCAGCACGCCCTGCTCGCGCAGCGGCCGCAGGCGCTCGCCGATGGCCAGCAGCTTGTCGGGGTCCTCGGTGGGCAGGGACAGCTGCAGCACCGGGACGTCGGCGGCCGGGTACATGATCTTCAGCGGTACCCAGGAGCCGTGGTCCAGGCCGCGGGTGGCGTGCTGGTGGACGTGCTCGGTGTCGGGCATGAGGCCGACCACGTCGCGAGCGAGCTCGCTGGCGTCGGGGGTGTCGTAGCGGAACGTGTAGTACAGCGGGTCGAAGCCACCGAAGTCGTAGACGAGCTCGCTGGGGCGGGTGGCGCTGACCGACAGGGGCGCGGACTCCCAGTGCGCGGAGACGACGAGGATCGCCTTCGGCTTGGGCAGCGAGCGGGCCCACGAGTGCAGGGGGTTCAGCCACTCGGGGCGCCAGAACGGCATCGGGCCCCCACCGTGGGACAGGTAGAGGCTCGGCAGGGCGCCGTCCTCCGGCGTCCACGGCCGGTGCGGCTCGAGAGCGGCGACGCGGCGCAGGTGCTGGGAGAAGAGGTGGTCGGCCGGGATGCGAGCGTCCGCAACCGCGGTCGTGGTGGGAGCGGGAGTGGTCATGTCGAACTCCTGGGTGATGGTTGCGGCGCGCACGTCGATCATTGTTGCGACAACTTCCATTCTGCCTCAGCATGGTTGTTGACACAACCATTCCGACGAGAGATGTGACCGTGGACACTCCCTGGCTCGAACAGCCCGAGCTGCGCGCGTGGATCCGTCTCGCCGCGGTGCTGGAACGCCTGCCGGGCGTGCTGGACGCCCAGTTGCGCCGCGACGCAGATCTGACGCAGTTCGAGTACTACGTGCTGGCGATGCTGTCCGAGGACCCCGGCCGGACCCTGCGCATGACCGAGCTCGCCCGGCTGACCAACGCCACGCTGCCGCGGCTCTCGCACGTGGTGACCCGCCTGGAGGGCCGGGGCCTGGTGGAGCGCTTCCCCTGTCCGGAGGATCGCCGGGCGACGAACGCCCGGCTCACGGAGGCGGGCTGGGCGAAGGTCGAGGAAGCGGCCCCCGGCCACGCGGCGAGCGTCCGCCACCACGTCATCGACCCGCTCAGCTCCGAGCAGATCGACCAGCTCGCCGCAATCGGCGACGCCATCCTGTCGAGGCTGGACCCGTCGGGGGCGATGGTGAAGACCTACACCCGCTACGACGAGGTGCCCGCACCCTGACCCGTCGACGGGTGGCGGGAGGGGGTGGCCGCAGCGGCCGGCCGCGCGCGCATTCCGCAGAGTGTGTGGCGACGGCCGACGCCACGCCTCGGCTCCTCATCCTCACCCCGTTCTCGAAGTTACTTGGCGGTGCAAGTTTCCGGGCCGTACAGTGAGTTGAAACTTCAAGATAAGACGAGTTCGGCGCCGCGACGGCGGCTGCTCCGGCATCAACCGGAGCAGGCCGTAGCCCAGCGCCGGACGGTCCCAGGTGCCCGCCCCGCCTCGCACGTCACCGGCAGCACGTAGCGCCGCAAGGAGATCCGCATGACCACGCCCGACACCCCCTCGACGCCGTCTTCGACGGCTGCGCTCGCCTCCCGCGCGGACGTCCCCACCGACGTCCCCGGCCGGTACGCCAAGCAGCTCGTCAGCCACCTCGGCCGGAAGGTCGAGTTCGTCGAGGACCGGGGCAGCTGGACCGCCGACGTGAACGGCTCCGTCGCCCGCATCACCGTGGGCGACGGCGTCCTCGTGCTGGAGGCCGAGGCCTCCGACACCGAGTCCCTCGCCCGGATGGAGCACGCGCTCGGCAGCCACCTCGAGCGCTTCGGACAGCGCAACGAGCTCCGCGTCGCCTGGCAGCGCAGCGGCACCGCACCGGCCTAGTACTCCAGCTGCACCAGCCGCCGGCTCCGTCGACCTCGGGCCGGCCGCGACTCCTCCCCGGAGCCGGGGTGCTCGTGCCTGCCGGAGGCCCTCAGCTTCCGACGTAGGCCGCGAGGTGCTCGCCGGTCAGGGTGGAGCGTGCGGCGACGAGGTCGGCGGGGGTGCCCTCGAAGACGATGCGGCCACCGTCGTGGCCGGCGCCCGGGCCGAGGTCGATGAGCCAGTCCGCGTGGGCCATGACGGCCTGGTGGTGCTCGATGACGACGACCGACCTGCCGCCGTCGACCAGCCGGTCGAGGAGGCCGAGCAGGTTCTCGACGTCGGCCAGGTGCAGTCCGGTGGTCGGCTCGTCCAGGACGTAGACGGTCGTGGATCCTCCGTTGCCCTTCTCGGCCAGCTGCGCCGCCAGCTTGATCCGCTGCCGCTCGCCGCCGGAGAGCGTGCTGAGCGGCTGGCCGAGCGTGAGGTAGCCGAGCCCGACGTCCCGGAGCCGGTGCAGGATCGTGTGCGCGGCCGGGGTCCTCGCCTCGCCTGCGCCGAAGAACCCCTCGGCCTCGGTCACCGGCATCGCGAGCACCTCCGCGATGTTCCGACCGCCCAGCGTGTACTCGAGCACCGAGGCCTGGAAGCGTCTGCCCTCGCACTCCTCGCAGGTGGACTCGACGGTGGCCATGATCCCGAGCTCGGTGACGATGACGCCCGCGCCGTTGCAGGTGGGGCAGGCGCCCTCGGAGTTGGAGCTGAACAGCGCCGGCTTCACGCCGTTGGCCTTCGCGAAGGCCTTGCGGATCGGCTCGAGCAGTCCGGTGTACGTCGCCGGGTTGCTCCGCCGAGAGCCGCGGATCGCCCCCTGGTCGACCACCACCACGCCGTCCCGGTCGGCGACCGAGCCCTGGACCAGGGAGCTCTTCCCCGACCCGGCCACACCCGTGAGCACCACCAGGACGCCGAGCGGGATGTCGACGTCGACGTCCTGCAGGTTGTGGGTGCTCGCGCCGCGGACCTCCAGCGAGCCGGACGGCGACCGCACCGAGTCCTTGAGCTTCGCCCGGTCGTCGAGATGGCGGCCGGTCACCGTGCCGCTGCGCCGCAGCTCGTCGACGGTGCCCTCGAACACCACCTCGCCACCGGCGGTGCCGGCACCGGGCCCGAGGTCGACGACGTGGTCGCCGATCGCGATGGTCTCCGGCTTGTGCTCCACGACGAGCACGGTGTTGCCCTTGTCGCGCAGTCGCAGCACCAGGTCGTTCATCCGCTGGATGTCGTGCGGGTGCAGCCCGATCGTGGGCTCGTCGAAGACGTAGGTGACGTCGGTGAGCGACGAGCCGAGGTGCCGGATCATCTTGGTCCGCTGGGCCTCGCCGCCGGAGAGCGTGCCCGCCGGCCGGTCGAGGGAGAGGTAGCCCAGCCCGATCTCGGCGAACGAGTCCAGGAGGTGCTGCAACCCCCGGAGCAGCGGGGCCACGGTCCCCCGCGGGGGGCTACCGCCATCGTCCCCGCGGGCGGTGCCCCCAGGCTCGTCGAGCCCCCGGACCCAGTCGGCGAGGTCGCTGATCTGCATCGCGCAGACGTCGGCGATGTTCTTCCCGCTGATCCTCGACGAGCGGGCCTCCGCGCTGAGGCGGGTGCCGGCGCACTCCGGGCAGGTCGTGAACGTCACCACCCGTTCCACGAAGCGCCGGACGTGCGGCTGCAGCGCGTCGACGTCCTTGGAGAGCATCGACTTCTGGACCTTCGGGATCACGCCCTCGTAGGTGAGGTTGACGCCCTCGACCTTGATCTTGGTCGGCTCCTTGTGGAGGAGGTCCCGCATCTCCTTCTCGGTGAACCTGCCGATCGGCTTGTCCAGGTCCAGGCCGATGCCCTGGAAGAGGCGGCCGTACCACCCGTCCATGCTGTAGCCGGGCACCATCAGGCCGCCCTCGTTCAGCGATCTCGACCCGTCGTAGAGGGCCGTGAGGTCGAAGTCGTTGAGCGAGCCCATGCCTTCGCACCGCGGGCACATGCCGCCCTGGTAGACGGCCTCGCGCACCACGTTCTTCTCGACCCTGCCGCCCTTCTCGGTGCTCATGACACCACTGGCCTTGCGCGTCGGGACGTTGAACGCGAAGGCGGTGGGCGGACCGATGTAGGGCTTTCCCAGGCGGCTGAACAGGATGCGCAGCATCGCGTTGGCGTCGGTGGCGGTGCCGACGGTGGAGCGCGGGTTGGCGCCCATCCGCTCCTGGTCGACGATGATCGCCGTCGTCAGGCCTTCCAGGAGGTCGACCTCCGGGCGCGCCAGGCTCGGCATGAAGCCCTGCAGGAAGGCGCTGTAGGTCTCGTTGATCAGCCGCTGCGACTCCGCGGCGATGGTGTCGAACACCAGCGAGCTCTTGCCGGAACCGGACACCCCGGTGAACACCGTCAGCCGGCGCTTCGGGATCTCGACGCTGACGTCCTTGAGGTTGTTCACGCGCGCGCCCAGCACGCGGATCACGTCGTGACCGTCGGCGGCGTGCGGCGCGGGCGGCTGCGGATCCCTGCTCGTGGCCGTGGTCATCGGTTCCCCTCCGTCGAGCGGGCGGCCGTCACGCTCGTCCCTGACGACGTCGGGCGGCCGGCCTGCACGCATGATCCGGGACGCCGACGACAGTACGGACGCCGATTCCCCGTGACGAGTGGTTGCGGTGCCGCTCCCGCCGGGCGGTCCCGTCTCCCCGACACGCCGTCGCGCCGGGGTGCCGCAATCCGTGACCGGCCCCCCGACCAGGCATTCCACGCTCGGAACCCACCGGTTTGTCGACAAGCTGCCCGGCCGGAGAGCGGGTCATCGGCAGCTCCGGGGACCGTCCGCAACGAATGGGCAACGAGCCGTCCGGGGAGTGTCCGTGGCCGGCCTCTGCGGCTCCTTCCCGGACCTAGCCTTCGGGCTGTCCGCGGCGCTTCCCCAGCCGCGGAGCACGATCCTGAGGAGCTCCCCGTGCACACGTCCGGCCTGCCGGCCCACGCCCCGTCCCCGTCGACCGAACGCCAGCCGGTCGACGACGGGATCGCACTGCTGCTCGACCTGATGGAGCCCGAACCGGCACCGGCTGCGCCACCCGCCCAGAGCATCGGATGGGCGACGCGGGCGCAGGACTGGTCCCACCGGGCGGCCCTCTGGGGCGCGGGGCCGCAGGGGGCCTGGCGTGCCTGGTGAGCTGATGTGGCTCGCCGTCGCCCTGTTCGGCAGCGTCGGCCTGATCGTCGTCCTGGGCACGCGGTCCACGGCCCGGTACGAGTTCGAGCGGAACGGCGTGCAGCGCCAGCCGCGCACGGCGCCCGCTCCGGCCGGGGTGCCGGCCGCCGCCCCGTCCGGCGGCGTCGCCGCGGGCGAGCAGTCCCTCGCGACGCGGCCCGCTCCGGGATCAGCGGCGCCCGGCGTGGCCACCCACCCCGCCGGCCGCATGACCGCGCTGGCCCCGATGGCCACCGGCTGGTGGCTCGTCGACGGCCCCGGTGCGCCGCTGGCCGGCCCCTTCTCCGACGCGGTGGACGCGGACTGGGCGGCGTTCTCCCTCGGGGTGCCCGAGACGGCGCGCGTGGTCTTCGGCGCCCAGCGCCAGGACGGCGGCGTCCTGCGTCGCCCCTCGCCGCACGAGCGGGCCTGGCTGCAGGAGCTGGGACGCCAGCTCGACCGGCTGCCCGAGGAGTGGACCGAGCTCATCGACGACGAGGACCCCTCGACGTCGCTGGCGGTCGACGTCACCGCGGCGCTCCTGGAGGCCGGCCTGCCGCTGCACGACCGGGACGACGAGGCCGGGAGCGCCTCGGGCGGGGCGTGCCTGACGCCGCACCCCGCGTCCGGAGGACTGGTCGTCGCCTGGCGGCAGCACGACCGGATGACCGTCCAGCAGGTGCGCGGTGACGACGTCCGGGACGCCGTGCAACGGACGATGACGGCTGCGGTCACCGGCGTCCTGCACCAGCTGGGGTTCACCGTGGAGCCCTACGGCTGCACCGGCGCTCACCTGGTGACCGGTAGCGGCCGCTGATCAGGCGTCGAGGAAGCCCTCGATGACCGGGGCCAGCTCGTGCGCCTCGGTGATCAGGGCGATGTGCCCGCCGTCGTAGACGTGCAGCTGTGCGCGGGGGATGAGCCGCGCCATCAGCCGGGCGTTCACCACCGGGATGATCGGGTCGTCGTTCCCGGCCACCACCAGCGTGGGCTGCCGGATCAGCCCCAGGAACGGCAGGCTGCTCCAGCCGGTGCTCGACGCCAGCTGGTAGTAGTAGCCGCGCCGGGGCCCCACCCAGGCGTGCGCGTGCAGCACGGCCGCGGCCCGCCCGGGATCGCTGCGCATCGTGCCGCCGTAGATCTCGCCGGCGATCCGCCGGGCGTACTCGGGGTCCTGGTAGCGGCGGGGCGTCAGCATGTGCGCCAGCACGCGCGGATGGGCCGGGACCATGAGCGAGCCCGTCCCGGTCGCGGCGAGCACCAGCCGCCGGCAGCGTCGACGGTGCTGCACGGCGAAGTGCTGGGCCAGCCCCCCGCCCCACGACAGGCCCAGGACATCGACCGGCTGCTCGTAGCCCAGCCGGCTGAGCACCCCGGTCACCACGGGGGTGAGGGTCGACAGCACGTACGGGACGACGGGCTGCGGCGAGCCGCCGACCCCCGGGACGTCGAAGCGGACGACGGTGCGCCGGGGGTCCAGGGCGTCGACGAACGGCTGCAGCACCTCCAGGCTCGCGCCGATCCCGTTCATGAGCAGCAGCGGCGGCACGTCGTCGTCCGTGCCGCGGCGGACGGCCACCCGGAGCGTGCGCCTGCCCACGGTCAGGCTGCGCACGACCTCCCGGCTACTTGTCGAAGACACCCGGCTACTTGTCGAAGACATACGTGCCCGGGGCGTCGGCCAGCACGTCCAGGCCGTTGCCACCGAGCTTCTCGGGTGCCGGGATCTCCTCGCCGGAGCGCTCGCCGAGCCAGGTCATGAAGTCCGGCCACCAGGAGCCCTGCACGGTCTCGGCCTGCGCCAGCCACTCCTCGGGGTCGGGCGGCGTCTCCTTCGCCACCTGGAACGTCGACTTCGGATTTCCCGGCGGGTTCACCAGGGAGGCGATGTGGCCGCTGGTGGAGAGGACGAACCGGGTCTCGCCGCCCAGGAGCTGGGTCGTGCGGTAGCAGGCCTGCCACGGGCAGATGTGGTCGGCGACGCCCGCCGTGGCATAGGTGTCCACCGTGACCGTCGAGAGGTCCACCGGCGAGCCCAGCATGGTGGCCGCGCCCGGCTTCGTCAGGGTGTTGCGCACCGCGACGTCGACGAAGTCGTGGTGCAGCCCGGCCGTCATCCGGGTGGTGTCGGAGTTCCAGTAGAGGATGTCGAACTTCGGCGGGGGCTTGCCCTGCAGGTAGTTGTTGACCCAGTAGTTCCACACCAGGTCGTTGGGCCGCAGCCAGGCGAAGACCTCCGCCAGTTGCGCGCCGTCGAGGTACCCCTTCTTGCGCGAGCGCTCGGTGGCCGCCTCCGCCCGCTTGGTGTCGGTCAGCGCGGAGATCGTGCCGGCGCGCGTCCAGTCCAGGACCGAGACGGAGTAGCTGGCGGCGCGCACCCGCTCCTGCTGCCCGGTGGCGGCCAGGTGCGCCAGCACCATCGCGGTGATGATCCCGCCGGAGCAGAACGCCTGGAGCGCCACCTGCTCGTGACCGGTGATCTGCTCGACGGCGGCCATCGCGTCGAGCACGGCCTGCCCGTACGTGTCGAGGTTCCAGTCGGCGTGCCGCTCGTCGGGGTTCCGCCACGAGATCATGAAGACCTGCTGGCCGGCGGCCACGTAGTGCTCCACGATGCTGCGGCCCGGCGCGAGGTCGGTGATGTAGTACTTGTTGATCGTCGGCGGCACGATCACCAGCGGCAGCTCGCGCACCCGCTCCGTCGTCGGGCGGTACTGGATCAGCTCGAACACCGGCGTCCGGAGGACGACGGCGCCCGGGGTGACCGCCAGGTCCTCGCCCACCGTGAAGGCATCGGGCTCCACCATCGTGGGCACCCGCGGGGCCGACGCGAGGTCGGAGACCATCCGGCGCACTCCCACGACGGCGTTGCGCCCACCGGTGTCGACGACGGCCTTCAGCGCCAGCGGGTTGAGGAAGGGTGCGTTGCTGGGAGCCAGGGCGTCGACGAGCATGGTCGCGCTGTACCGGACGCGCTCGTCGTCCTGCCACTCCAGGTCGGCGTCCTCGATCAGATCCCAGGCGGTGCCGGAGGCCGCCAGGTGCAGCTGCATGGCGCGCCTGAGCAGACCGTTCCCGACCCATGCGGGGTCGGCGAACCGCTTGTCCTTCTTGCTGGGCGCCAGCTCCGAGCGGCCCCGCACGATCCGGCCCAGCTCCTGGGCCAGCCCACCGGCCCGGCGGGCGACCGTGCCGGGCTTCCGGGCGAGAGCCAGGCCGAAGCGCAGCGTCGTCCCGGCCGGTGGCACGAGGCGGCGCAGCGGGCTCTCCGCGGCGTCGATCAGCACCATGTCCAGGCCGAGGGCGGCCTCCGCCGCCTGTTCCGCCGTGCCGGTGGCCGAGGTGTCGTCGGGCCGCTGCGACGGTGGGGCCGACGCATTGCGGGCCGGCTCGGTCGCGGGCTGGGCCATCGCGGTCTCCTTCGCGGGCTGCCTCGGACTCCGCCGTTCGCGTCCTCCGAGGTGCAGGTGTGATCAGCACCACTCAACCACAGGGGTCGGGTCCGCGGCAGGCTGGCGTCAGGAGAGGGAGGCGGTCGGATCGTGCCGGTGCCGCAGGGCCATCAGCAGCGCCGGCCAGCCCAGGGCCAGTCCCGCGCCCAGGAGCGCGCCGGCCACGGTGTCGGATAACCAGTGCGCGCGGAGGTACACGCGCGACAGCGCCATGACGGCGGTGAACTCCACCGCGTGCACCTCCCACCGCCAGCGGGTCGGGCCCGGGTGCGCGAACACGAGGACCAGGCCGATCGCGGTCACCGCGGTGGCGATCGCGTGACCGGACGGGAACGATGCGGCCGTCGTCTCGATCAAGGATCCCGGGGGGCGGGGCCGGTCGGTGGCGGACTTGAGTGGGCCGATGAACAGCTCACTGCTCAGGACGGCCAGGGCGAACGCCGCCATCCGCAGCCAGTGCCGCCGCCAGGCCAGCAGCAGCAGGGCCACGACCCGCAGCGACCAGTTGACCGCGGCGCCGCCGATCCACGACAGGGCCTCGGCCACCGCTGTCGCCGTGTCGCTGCGCACCGAACCGGCCCACCGCCACACCGCGTCGTCCACCGCCTGGACGGTCGGCGCGGTGGCGGGGAAGAACACGAGCACGCTCACGAGGGCGGCCGCGGCGAGCAGCCCGCCACTGATCACCAGCCCGCGGCGAGAGTCGACCAGCATCAGGTCTCCCGACCGCTGGGCTTCGTCCGAGCCGACCGAGCCCGGGCGGTCACACGGTCTCCGGCACGAGGACGGTCCGGGGAGCGGTGTTGGGCTCTCTGCGCCACGACCGGTTGTGCCGCCAGAAGAGGTAGGTGCCCAGACCGAGCGGGATGGGCAGCACATAGCTGAGTGCCCGGAACACCAGCACCGCCGCGGCCACCAGCGCCCGCGGCCCGCCGGCCGCCGCGAGGCCCGTGATCAGCGCCAGCTCGACCACGCCGAGGCCGCCGGGCGTGAAGGGGACGGCCGTGAGCAACCGGGCGAAGGCGAAGACGGCCAGCGCCTCGGCCAGGCTCACCTGGTCGCCGTCCACCCCTACGAAGCGCAGGGACAGCAGCAGCACGAGGAACAGGGACAGGTGGCTGACCAGAGTGGCAAGGGTGATCCAGTGCCAGCGGGCGCGCAGGAGCATGACGGTGCGGTCGCGGAACTTCGTCGTCGCCCGGTCCCAGCCGCTCACCGGCCCCCGACGGAACGCACGGCGCACGCCCGTGGCCACCAGGGCCGCAGCCCGGCCCACCTGTGCGGCGGTGGCGGGGCTGCGCAGTACCGTGCCGAGCACGGCCACCGCAGCACCGAGGCCGGCGAGCCCGGCCAGCCCCGCGACCAGGCGGGCGGTCGACGGAGGGCTGGAGAACGCCAGCAGGGCCAGCGCGAGCACCGGCAGGCCGAGTTTGGCGAAGTTGTTCCACAGCCCGGCGACCAGCAGTGCCACCGAGGTCCGTGACCGGGAGAAACCCCAGGATGAGTTCATGGCGTAGGTGAGGCCGACGGAGAGAGCGGCGCCGCCGAGGACGGTGTTGGACACCGCCGTCGCCGCCTCGGTCGCGACCGTGGCCTGCCGCATGGTCATGCCGGGCGTCGTCGCCACCACGACGAACTGGTAGGTGACCAGGTTCCACACCGCGGCCAGGCCGAGCACCGACTTCTCCAGCCACGTCATGCCGGCGACCGCGTCCCAGACCTGCGCCAGGCTCGTGAACTGCGGCAGGAACCAGGTGAACACCGCGGCGATCAGGGCTACCGACAGCAGCGGCGCAAGGAACCGGTACCAGCGCGGGCGGGCTCTCCGGGAGCCGGTGGCCAGGTCGGTGCTCATCCCTCACCGTCCGGCGGAGGATCCAGTTCCAGGCGACCATCGGTCTGGTCCCGGACGGCGGCCCGCACCTGCTCACGGGTCACGGCACCCACGCCCTGCGTCGCGACGCCCAGTGGCTCCGAGCGGTTCTCGCCGGAGAGCCGGAAGTGGACGTTCACGCAGCCGCCGTCGAAGACGTAGTGCCGGGTGCCGACGTACTGCGGGGTGACCTGGGTGACCCGCTCCCACCGCCGCATCCCCTCCCGCTCACTGGGGATCTCGGTGGCCTCCACGGTGTTGCAGGAGGAGGTGAGGGCCACCTCGAGCGCGTGCACGCCGTCGCGGTCGGAGTCCAGCCAGAACCTCGCCGACGACTCGTCCGCCTCCAGCCCGGCGAGGTCCCATCCCAGGGGCATGACCTCCAGGCATGGCACCCAGGCCGCGCTCGGCACCGACTGCGCCATGAGCACGACGCCGTTGGCGGGGTGGTTCTCGTCGCCGTCGCGGCAGGCGAGCGAATCCTCGCCCAGCACCATCGGCTGCCCGCACCCGGACAGCAGCCAGGCGGCGAGGAGGGCCGGAAGTCCCCGGCGCAGTCGCCCGCTCACAGCGGGGACCCCAGCAGGCCGGCTGACACGTAGGCGGCAGTCGCAGCGGCGGCGAGGGTGACGACGGTCAGGCCGGCTCGCCGCCACGTCCAGCGCTGGATGCGCACCGGCGGGAACCGGAAGGGCAGCAGGGCGAGGAACTCGCTCTGGAGGTCGCGGCCCTGCCGGCGCAGCATGCGGCGCAGCTGCGAAGGCATGGTCAGGCCCCGGGTGGCGGCGAAGGCCTCGGCGATCTCCTCGTCGGAGAAGTGCAGCCGGGCGCGCTGGTACACCCGCTCGGCGTCGGTGCGCAACCCCAGGACGAGCATCATGTTGGCCAGGTCCACCGCCTGCCGCCACGGGCTGGGCCGCACCTCCGCGAATGCCGAGTCGATCAGGTACAGCGTGCCGTTCCGCACCAGGAGGTTGGCCGGCTTGATGTCCCGGTGGGCCATGCCGATCTCCCACATGCGGCGTACGACGAACAGCCCCTGGTCGATGACGGAGTCGTCGACCAGAGCCTCACCGGCCTCCTTCGCGCCCGCGATGAACTCGGTGACCAGCAGGTACTCCCGCTCCGGCGTGATCTCGACGATGCCGAGGGGTTGGGGCACGGGCAGCCCGCCGTCGCAGAACAGCCGCAGGATGTAGTCCTCGTACTGCACCAGGCGGCGCACGCTGTGGAAGGGCTTCTCGTCCTCCAGGCGGCCGTAGAGCAGCGTGCGGCCGAGCTTGTACCAACGGTCCGACCGCACGTGGGTGGCCGCGTACAGCTTGCCGAAGACGCAGCTCTCGCTCTCGCCCTGGGAGCCGCCGGCCTTGACGGTGATCTTCAGCGGGGTGGAGCCGCCCGACCCGGCCAGCCCGAACGGGGACACATCGGTGGCCACCAGCCCCAGCTGGTCCTGCAGCGCCCGGACGATCGCCGCGCCCCGCTCGCCGGTGACGTCCAGGTGCGCCGGCCGGGCGCGGGTGTACCGCACGGGGTAGACGGAGTTGGGGGTCAGCAGCCGGAACGCCGCCAGGGGCGTGGCCACGCCGAGGACGACGCCGGCCAGCAGGCCCGTGGGGTGGTCCTGGGCGAGGTAGAGGCGGGAGGCCCCGGTGAGCACCAGGAGCGCGCAGACCACCCACTTGCCGACGGTGCGCTTCGGCCCGGGCGGCACCAACGAGTACAGCGAGCTGACCAGCAGGGCGGCGAGCACGGTCACCGGCAGCGACGGCATCGAGAAGCCCGACCACTCGCCGAGCACCTCCACCTCGAAGGGGCGGGGACGCTGGAGCGTGGTCACCATCGCGGTGCCCACGTTGATCACCAGCAGTGCGACGCCCAGCCACACGAGCAGGTGCCGCCAGCGGCGGAAGACCGCCAGCAGTACCAGGTCGGTCAGCCAGATCGCGTGCAGAACCCGGTCGCTGGCGAGCACACCCACGGCCTCCGCGACGGTGGTGAGCGCAGGGGACCGGACACCGGCGATCGCCTGCAGCACCCGGGTGTCGGCGACGTCGACGTAGCGGATCGTGCCGGTGGCGACGACCAGCACGCAGGCCAGCAGCACCAAGCCGCTGAGCGCCAGCCACCACTTCCCCGACGCCCGGAGCTGCCGGGGCAGCGGCGGTGGTTCGCCCGAGGGGCGGCGCCGGCGCCGGACGCGCGCGATCGGTGGCGGCGCGGGTCTGGCGACCGGACCCGCCGCCCGTTGTTGGGGAAGCGCCTGCGGCAGCGACGCCATGCCGGCTGATGTTGCACCTCCTCGCCCGTCGAGACCATCCCTTCGGGCCCCGCACGGCGCTACGGTGGCCGCTGCGCGCCCGGCCGACGTGCGGTCGGCGCGACGCGCCCGAACGGCGGGAGGTGGCTGCCGTGCGTGCTGGCCGGACGGTCGTGGTCGCGCTGCTGCTCATTGCCGCACTGACCGGGTGCGATACCCGGCCGCGGGCGCCGTCGGCCGACCCGGACGAGATCCGGTTCGCTTCCTACGACTTCCCCGAGAACCAGATCCTGGTCGAGGTCTACGCCGAGGCGGCGCGTCGCCGCGGTCTGCCGGTGGCGGTGCAGCACGGCATCGGCACCCGGGAAGTGGTGTCCCCGGCTCTGCAGCAGGGGGTCGTGGACGTCGTCATCGACTACCTCGGGACGGCGCTGGCCTTCGCGCGACCGCAGTTCCCCCGCCCGCCGGAGGAGCCCGAGGCCATGCACGCCGTCCTCGCCCGCACGATGGGCGGTCGAGGTGTCGACGTCCTCGCCGCATCGGCCGCCGAGGACCAGAACGGCTTCGCCGTCACGACGGACTTCGCGGCCACCCACGGGGTGAGCCGGCTGTCGGAGCTGGCCCCGCTGGCCGGCGACCTCGCCTTCGGCGGGCCACCGGAGTGTCCCGACCGGCCGTTCTGCCTGCTGGGCCTCGAGCAGGTCTACGGGCTCCGGTTCGGTGCTGTGACTCCCATGCCGTCGCGGGCGGCGACGACGGAGGCGCTCTTGTCCGGCCAGATCCAGGTCGGCATGCTCGAGACCACCGACGCCCGGCTGGCCGTCGCCCCGGTCGTGCTGCTGGCCGATGACCGCGGGCTGCAGCCGCGGGAGAACGTCGTGCCCATGGTGCGCGCGGAGGTGCTCGACCGGTGGCGAGAGCCGCTGCACAACGCCCTCGAGAGCACCAGCGCGCGGCTGACCACCGCCGATCTCGTCGAGCTCAACCGCCAGGTCGAACTGCAGGGACGCACACCGTCGGAGGCGGCTCGTGCCTGGTGGGACCGCCAGTAGCCGGACGGCCGCTCGGACATGCCTTCGGCCGACTCCGCGCTGCTGGTGCTGGCTGCGATGCTCATGGGCTGTCGTCAGACGATCGCGCTGGTTCCCGTGATTCCGCGGCCGACGATCAGCGTGTTGACCTCGCGAGTTCCCTCGTAGGAGTAGATCGCCTCCGCGTCGGCCACGTACCGGCCCACGTGGTTCTCCAGCAGGATGCCGTTGCCGCCCATGAGCTCGCGGGCCCAGCCGACGGTCTCGCGCATGCGCATGGTGCAGAACGCCTTGGCCAGCGAGGCCTGCTCGTCGGTCATCTCACCGCTGCCCTGCAGGTGCGACAGACGCGCGCACATCGCCGCCGAGGCCGTGATGTTGCCGAGCATGCGGACGAGGAGGTCCTGGACGAGCTGGAACTCCACGATCGGCTGCCCGAACTGCTCGCGGCCCATGGCATAGCGCAGCGCGTGCTCGTAAGCGCCGCGCGAGCAGCCCACGGCCGACCAGGCGACGCCGGCGCGGGTCATCCGCAGCACCCTGGCGGTGTCGCGGAAGCTGTTGGCCTCCTGCAGCCGGTTCTCCTCCGGTACGCGGACGCCCTCGAGCGTGATGTGCGCGTTCTGCACCGCCCGCAGAGCGATCTTGTCCTCCAGGTCCACGGCGGTGAACCCCGGCGCCCCCTGCTCGACGACGAAGCCCAGCACCCGGTCGGTCTCCACGTCCCGGGCCCAGGTGATGACGAGGTCGGCGAAGCTCCCGTTGCCGATCCACTTCTTCTCGCCGTCGAGCACCCAGCTGTCGCCGTCCCGGCGGCAGGTGGTCCGCAGCCCGCGGGCGACGTCGGACCCGTGGTCGGGCTCGGTGAGACCGAACGCTCCGATCAGCTCCATGCGCGCCATCACCGGCAGCCAGCGCTGCTTCTGCTCCTCGGACCCGCAGAGGTAGATCGACCCCATCGCCAGCCCGCCGTGCACGCCCATGAACGTCGCGATCGACGGATCGCCCTTGGACAGCTCCATGGCGATCATCCCGTCGATCAGGGTCGACCGGCCGGGGCAGCCGTACCCCTGGTACGGCGTGCCCGCTATCCCGAGCTCGGCCATGGCCGGGATGAGCTGCCGGGGGAACCGCGCGCGGGTCCAGTACTCGTTGATGATCGGCTCGACCTGCTCGTCCATGAAGGCACGCACCCGGTGCAGGAGCGCCCGGTCGTCCTCGTCGAGCAGGGCCTCGAGGTCGTAGAAGTCCGAGGTGATCGTCGACCGGTCGCTCATGGGGGTCTGCTTCCTTCCCGCCGGGATGTCCCTTCCCGGGCTACCCCGGCGCCCCGTCGGCAATCCGGGCGTGCGGCACCGCTCCGCCGGGCACAACCCGGGCGACATCCAGTACCAGGAGGCGTTCCGTGACCCGATCCATCGCCGACCAGACCGTCGAGGAGCTCGGCGGTCCGGGCAGCGTGCTCACCCGCCAGCGCCAGGACCACGTCGATCTGGACCGTCTGCTGCACGAGCTCGACGGCACCACCGGCACGGTGCAGGAGGCGGTGCTCCAGCGCATCGACCGGCTGGTCTTCAGCCACGCCTTCGCGGAGGAGACGGTGCTCTGGCCGGTGATGCGCCGGGTGCTGCCCGACGGCGAGGCGCTGACCCTGCGCATCGAGACCGAGCACCAGGAGGTCAACGAGCTGGTCGCCGCCCTGGAGCGGGACGGGCTGGACCACCCGGAGCGTCCGGCGCGCCTCCGCCGGCTGGTGGAGGTGCTCCGGGAGGACGTCCGTGACGAGGAGGACCTGCTCTTCCCGCGACTGCAGGAGCGGGTCGGCCACGAGGAGCTGCGGGCACTGGGCCGCCGCTGGGAGCTCATGCGCCGGATATCCCCGACCCGGCCGCACCCGACGGTCTCCCGGCGGCCACCGGGCAACGCCCTGTCGGGCCTGCCGCTCTCGCTGCTCGACCGCACCCGGGACCTCGTCGACGACGGCGTCCGCCGCTCGCCGGAACGGTTGGCGCCGGCCGGGCGGGCGCTGAGCAAGGCACTGGCCGCCGTGGCCGGCGTCGTGGAGCGGGTGCCGTTGTCCCGCCGGGGGGACCAGCCGCCGACGAGCCGCTGAGCCCGTCGCGACCCTCCGGCGCCCGTCGCGATCCTCCGGCCTGCACCGCGGCCAGGTGCCGTCCCCGATGCCGTCGAGCGACGACGGCGGGGGCGCGCCGGGAGCCTTCGGCCCCGCGTCACGCCCCCGCCGTCCCGAGGTGCCCCCGGGTTATGTCGTCTGCTTGTCCTTGGGGTTGGCGCGGGCGTCGAGCTGGATCTCCTTGTCCGCCCGCGGCACGCCCTCCTTCAGCTCCCGGGTCCGCTCGATCTCGGCGTCCAGCTCGATGCCGAAGAGCAGCGCGACGTTGGTCAGCCAGAACCAGACCAGGAAGATCACGACGCCGGCCAGGGCGCCGTAGGTCTTGTTGTAGCTGCCGAAGTTCGCGACGTAGAAGGCGAACAGGGCCGAAGCGACCGCCCACACCAGCAGCGCGACGCCGGCGCCGGGGCTGACCCACTTGAAGCCGCGCAGCTTCACGTTCGGCGTCGAGTAGTAGAGGACGGCGATCATCAGGGCGACGATGACGACGATGACCGGCCACTTGGCGAAGCTCCACACCGTCAGGACCGTGGAGCCGAGGCCCAGCCCGCGGCCGACGGCGTCCACGATCGGCCCGCTGAGCACCACCATCGCGACGACGACCGCCGCGAACAGGATGCCGATCAGCGTGACCAGCAGCTGCAGCGGCTTGAGCTTCCAGACCTTGCGGCCTTCGGGCGTCTCGTAGACGACGTTCGCCGCGCGGGTGAACGCACCCACGTACCCGGACGCCGACCAGATGGCGCCGGCGACACCGAGGATCAGACCGAAGCCGGCGGCCTGGTTGCTCGCCAGCTGGTTGATGACCGGGCCGATCGTGTTCGCCGCGCCCTGGGGCAGGACGGCGGTGATCGCGTCGGTCATGTCCCGCGGGTCCATGATCAGGCCGACGATCGACAGAAGTGCGATCAGCGCCGGGAACAGCGCCAGCACGCCGTAGTAGGTGAGGGCGGCCGCCCAGTCGGTGAGGTTGTCCTCGCTGAACTCCTTCAGCGTCCGCTTGATCGTGCCGCCCGTCGTCGGCTTCGGGTCGGCGCCGGTGGGCGCGAAGTCCGCCCTGGTCCCGCTGATCTCGTCGGTCTCGGGAGCGGGGTCGGCAGAGGCGCGGTTCCCGTGGAACTGCGCCTCCGCCGTACGGCTCGAGGGGCCGGTCTTTCGGGCCATCTGGTCCTCCGGTCGGGCGGTGGGAAGTCGATCCCCGGGTTCCCCGGACGATCACGTTCCATGCCGGACACGCCGGTAACGGTTCGGCAGCGTTCGGTCAGGCGTCGGTCGGGCGGTCGACCGGCGCGGAACCGACTGCGGTGACCGCCACCGGTGTGGATCGGGGGAACCGGCCGTCATCCGGGCCGCGGGGCAGGGCTCGGCGACTGTGATATCGGGCACACAACGGTCGGGCCGCGACGCGGGACGGCGCTGGTGCGCCCCGGAAGAGTGTGGTCCGCTTCACGCTCCGTCAGGCGACGTGCGCGATCGGACGATTGAGACGGCGGAGAACGGGGGACACAGTCCCCCGAACGACGTCCCGCCCGCCCCTGACCCGGCGGCGGCGCCCGAAGAGCATGGGGGATTGATCTGATGATGTTGTGGCCGACCGTGACCCTGCTCGGGTTCCTGGTCCTGACGGCCCTGGTCATCGCGATGGGCACGCAGTCCACCGCCCGCTACGAGCAGGAGCAGCGGGCGGCGAGCCGCGGCACCGCGGGACGGCCCGCCGCTCCGGAGGCCGTGGGCGCAGCCCGGGCCTGAACGAGGACCTCGTCCCGCCGCCGTTCCGTTCAGCCCGACGCAGGACCCGGCTCGTCGCCGGACCAGCTCGTCACAGCACCTGGGCCGGGGTGTCCAGGACCGTGCGGTCCAGCGATTCCAGCAGGTCGAACTGGCCACGCGTGCGTGGCAGCTCCCAGCGCCAGAAGTAGCGCGCCGCGGCGCGCTTGCCCTCGTGGAAGACGCTGGACGATCCTCCGCAGGCCAGTGCCTGCTCCAGCCACAGCCAGGCCACGACGACGTGGCCGGCGGCCTCCAGGTACACGTGCGAGTTCGCCAGTGCGAGGTCCGGGTCGCCGGTGCCCCACAGGGTCGAGGTGACCGCGCCCATGCGCGCCACCGCGGCGCCGAGGTCGGCGGCGAAGCCCGCCCACTCCGTGCCGGCTGCCCGCGCGGTGGTGGTGGTGATGGTCTCGCCGAGCAGTCGCAGGCCGGCGCCGCCCTGCATCACGACCTTGCGGCCCAGCAGGTCGAGTGACTGGATCCCCTGCGTTCCCTCGTGGATCGGGTTGAGCCGGTTGTCCCGGTAGAACTGCTCGACCGGGTGGTCACGGGTGTAGCCGTACCCGCCGTGCACCTGGATGGCGAGATCGTCGGCGACCGGGCCCCACTGGGACGGCCACGCCTTGGCGATCGGGGTGAGCACGTCCAGCAGCAGGTGGGCGCGAGCCCGCTCCTCCGGCGCCTCGGCGGTCTGCTCCTCGTCGACCAGCCGCGCGCAGTACAGGCTCAGCGCCATGCCGCCCTCGGCGTAGGACTTGGCGGCCAGCAGCATCCGGCGGACGTCGGGGTGCTCGATGATCGGCACCATCGGGGAGGAGGCGCCCGTCGACGTCATGCCCTTCGCGGCCACGGGCCGGCCCTGGGTGCGGGTGCGCGCGTACTCCAGGGCGTGCAGGTACCCGGTGTAGCCGAGCGCGGTGGCGCCGACGCCGACGCCGATCCGCGCCTCGTTCATCATGGAGAACATGTAGGTCAGGCCGCGGTGCGGCTTCCCCACGAGGTAGCCGACCGCACCCGCCCGGCCGCCGGGGGTGTGCCTGCCCTCGCCGAAGTTCAGCAGCGTGTTCGTCGTCCCCCGGTACCCCATCTTGTGGTTGAGACCGGCGAGGACGACGTCGTTGCGCTCGCCCGGCGAACCGTCCGGTTCCACCAGGAACTTCGGGACGACGAACAGCGAGATGCCCTTGGTCCCGGGCGGACCGCCGGGGATCCTGGCCAGCACCAGGTGGACGATGTTCTCGGTCAGCTGGTGGTCGCCGCCGGAGATCCACATCTTGGTGCCGGTGAGCCGGTAGCTGCCGTCGTCCTGGGGGACGGCCCTGGTGGTGATGTCGGCCAGCGACGAGCCGGCCTGCGGCTCCGACAGCGCCATCGTGCCGAACCAGCGGCCCTCGAGCTGGGGGCGCGCGTAGGTGTCGACCTGCTCCTGACTGCCGTGGGCGAGCAGCAGCCGGGCGTTGCCCATGGTGAGGAAGGGATAGGCCGACGTGCCGACGTTGGCCGCCATGAACCACGCGAACACCGCTTGGCCGACGGTGTGCGGCAGCTGCATGCCCCCGTACTCCTCGTCGAACGAGCAGGCCATGAAGCCCGCGTCGGTGAAGACCTTCAGCGCCTCGGCGACCTCGGGGATCAGGACGACCTCGCCGTCGACCACGTGCGGCTCGTTCTCGTCGGCCTTCCGGTTGTGCGGCGCGAAGTGGTCGGTGGCGATCTGCTCGGCGAGGTCCATCACCGCGTCGAAGGTCTGACGGGAGTGCTCGGCGAACCGTGGACGCCCGGTCAGCGACTCCACGTCCAGCCACTCGTGCAGCAGGAAGTCCAGGTCACGCCGGGACAGGATGAACGACGACGGCACCGGAACTCCTGGAACGCCTGCGACGAGCGGTGGGCGCAGCCGACACTAGGCCCGCCCGGCGACGAGACCAGGCGCCGGGCCTGCTGCCGTCAGCGGCGCGGGTCCTCGGCGGTTCCGGCGGGCGGCGGCACCGAGGTGGGTGCTGCGGCGCCGGCGGCCTGGACCGGCTGGTCCGCCTCGACGTCCGGCGTCACCGCGGTGCCCGGGCCGTCCGCCGGCCCCTCGTCGTCCTGGAGCGCCTGGATGCCCGACTTCTCACTCAGGGCGAGCTGCGGCAGGAACAGGAAGACGAAGAAACCGATGGCGACGACCAGGGCCGCGATGAGGAACACCGCGTCGATCGACTCGGAGAACCCGATCTTGAACGGCCGCGCGAGGTGGTCGGGCAGGTCGTTGATGAAGGACGTGTCGGACAGGTCCCCGCTGCCGTCGAGCTGACCGCTCTGCAGCGCCTGCTGCACCCGTGGGTCCGTGCTCGACCTGAACGCGCTGTCGATGTCGCCGGGCAGCCGGGTGAAGAGGACGGACAGGAATGCCGCGACGCCGATCACGGCGCCCATCTGGCGGAAGAAGGTCACCGACGAGGTGGCGACGCCCATCTCCCGGGGGGAGACGGCGTTCTGCACGGCGAGGATGACCGGCTGGAAGTTGAAGCCCAGGCCGACGCCGAGCAGGACCATGAAGGGGACCAGGGTCCAGACCGACGTGTCGGCTCCGACGACGAGCGACAGCGAGACCAGCGCGACGACCATCAGGGCGGTACCGACCAGCGGGAACGCCCTGTACCTGCCGCTCCTGGAGATGGTGACGCCCGAGCTCGTCGCTCCGGCCATGATGCCGGCGACCAGCGGGATCGTCTGGAGCCCGGCGACGGTGGCGCTCGAGCCCTGGACGATCTGCAGGTACTGCGGGAGCAGCAGGATGCCGCCGAACATGCCGGCGCCCATCACGAGACTGCCGATGCAACCGATGGCGAAGCTCCGGTTCCTGAAGAGGCGCAGCGGCAGCAGGGCCTCGTCGCCGTACGCGCGCTCGGCCAGCACGAAGAGGACGAAGCCGACCGCTCCGATGGCATAGCAGGCGAGGGCACCGGAGGAGCTCCAGCCCCAGAGGCGGCCCTGCTCGGCCACGATGAGCAGCGGCACCAGGAAGACGACCAGCGAGAGCGCGCCGGGCCAGTCGATCCGGTGGTCGCGGCGCTGGTGCGGCAGGTGCAGCACCCGGTAGACCACGGCCAGCGCCAGGGCACCCAGCGGCACGTTGATCAGGAAGATCCAGCGCCAGCCGCCGATGCCGATGATGGAGTCCTGCCCGGCCAGGAAGCCGCCGATCACCGGGCCGAGGACGCTGGACGTACCGAAGACCGCCATGAAGTAGCCCTGGTACCGGGAACGCTCGCGTGGCGGCACGATGTCGCCGATGATGGCCAGGGCCAGCGACATGAGGCCACCGGCGCCGACGCCCTGCAGCGCCCGGAAGGCGGCGAGCTGGTACATCGACGCCGCGAAGGCGCAGGCCAGCGAGCCGACGATGAAGACGCCGATGGCGAAGAGGTAGAACGGCCGCCGACCGTAGATGTCCGAGAGCTTCCCGTAGAGGGGGGTGGCGATCGTCGAGGTGATCAGGAACGCGGTCGTCGCCCAGGCCTGGAGGTCGTACCCGTCCAGGTCGTCGGCGATCGTGCGGATCGCGGTGGAGACGACCGTCTGGTCCAGGGCCGCCAGGAACATGGCGGTGATCAGCCCCAGCAGGATCGTGAGGATCTGGCGGTGGGTGAAGGCGCCGTCGGCGTCGGGCGCGGAGGCTGCCGCGCGGGCGCCCCGTCGCTGGGCCGCCGTGCTGCGGGCGCGGTGCTGGCTCATGCGTGGTCCTTCGGGGAACGGGTGCTCGGGTGGGTCGGAGCGACGCCGGGGACGGCGGAGGCCGGTAGTCCGGACGCGAGGCCGTCCAGGAGCCGGCCGAAGAGACGGGTGAGGGTGGCCAGGTCTGCCTCGGTCCAGTCGGCGGTGAGGGCGCGCAGCTGGGACTCCCGCTCGCGTCGCAGGTCCTGCATCGCCGCGGTACCGGCGTCGGTGACGACCAGGCGGGTGGCGCGACCGTCGGTCTCGTCGGCGACCCGCCGTACCAGTCCCTGGTCCACGAGCGCGGCCACGTGCCGGCTCACCGTGGACGGGTCGGCATGCACCAGATCGGCGAGCGCGCTCTGCCGCAGCGGCCCCAGCCGGGTCAGCGGGAAGAGCAGGATGAGCGCGGCGCGGTCGCGGGCCTCGGTGCCCATCTGGCTCTTGAGGCCGTGGAGCACGCGCATCATGCGGGGTAGCTGCTCGGCAAGGGTGGCCACCTCTTCGGCCCGGCGGGGCGAGCTCTCGGCAGACATGACGACCTCGTCGAGTAGGGGACGGGAACGGATGTACGTTACAAGCTGTTGTAAAACCCACGCAACTCGTTGCAAAGCCCATAGACGTGACCTGGGCGACGGTGTGCCCCGAGGGAGGGGTGCGCTCGACGGGGAGGTGGGACTCTTGAGGGCCTGCCCGTCCCACCCACGCCGCACGAGAGGGAAGCGAGCACACCGGTGAGCTCTCCGCACGACGACCTCCGCGCTCGCCTGGCCACCCTCACGCTGGCCGACGAGCACCGGCTGCGCCGACGGCTCGACGGGCTCCGCCGCACCCGGGACCCGCAGGCACGGGAGCGGCAGCGGGAGCGGATCGCCGCTGACGTCGCGGTCGCCGAGCAGCGGATCGCCCGCCGGCGCGCCGCCGTCCCGGAGATCTCCTTTCCCGAGGAGCTGCCGGTCAGCGGACGCCGGGACGACATCGCCGCGGCGCTGCGCGACGCCCAGGTGGTCGTCGTGGCGGGCGAGACCGGCTCGGGCAAGACCACCCAGCTGCCCAAGATCGCCCTCGAGCTCGGCCGCGGCGTGCGCGGGCGCATCGGGCACACCCAGCCGCGGCGGATCGCCGCGCGCAGCGTCGCCGAGCGGATCGCCGAGGAGCTCGGGACCCCGCTGGGTGAGGCCGTCGGCTTCAAGATGCGCTTCAACGACCACGTGTCGGACTCGACGCTGGTCAAGCTCATGACCGACGGCGTGCTGCTCGCCGAGATCGCGCACGACCGGCTGCTGCGCCAGTACGACACGATCATCCTGGACGAGGCCCACGAGCGGAGCCTCAACATCGACTTCCTGCTGGGCTACCTCGCCCAGCTGCTGCCCCGGCGGCCCGATCTCAAGCTGGTCATCACCTCGGCGACGATCGACGTCGAGCGGGTCGCCAAGCACTTCGGCGACGCCCCCGTCGTCGAGGTGAGCGGGCGCACGTACCCGGTGGAGGTGCGCTACCGCCCGGTCGTGGACCCCGAGGCCCCGGAGGGCCACCCGGCCGCCGATCCGGACCGCGACCAGGTCTCCGCCGTCCTGGATGCCGTCGACGAGCTGGTCGCGGAAGGACCGGGCGACATCCTGGTGTTCCTGGCGGGGGAGCGGGAGATCCGGGACACCCAGGACGCGCTCGCCGAGCGGGCGCTCCCGAGCACCGAGATCGTGCCCCTCTACAGCCGACTTTCCGCCGCCGACCAGCACAAGGTGTTCGCTCCGCACACCGGGCGGCGGATCGTGCTGTCCACCAACGTGGCGGAGACCTCGCTGACGGTGCCGGGGATCCGGTACGTGATCGACCCGGGTACCGCCCGGATCTCCCGTTACAGCCATCGCACCAAGGTGCAGCGGCTGCCGATCGAGCCGGTCAGCCAGGCCTCGGCGCGGCAGCGGTCGGGCCGGTGCGGCCGGCTGGGGCCGGGCATCGCGATCCGCCTGTACACGGAGGACGACTTCGACGCGCGGCCGGAGTTCACCGATCCCGAGATCCTGCGCACCAACCTGGCCTCGGTGCTGCTGCAGATGGCCGCGATGGATCTGGGCACCGGGCTCGAGGGCGTCGAGGCGTTCCCGTTCGTCGATCCACCGGACCGGCGCGCGGTGGCCGACGGGCTGGCGCTCCTGGAGGAGCTCGGCGCGCTCGATGCCGACGGCGCCCTCACCGCGGTCGGCCGGTCGCTGGCCGCGTTGCCGCTGGACCCGCGGATGGCGCGCATGGTGGTCGAGGCCGACCAGCGGGGTGTGCTCGACGAGGTGCTGGTGATCGCTGCCGGGCTCACCATCCAGGACCCCCGCGAGCGGCCGGCCGAGCACCAGCAGGCCGCCGACCAGATGCACGCCCGCTTCGCCGACGAGAACTCCGACTTCCTGGCGCTGCTCAACCTCTGGCGCTACCTCGGCGAGCAGGCCGACGCACTGAGCGGCAGCCAGTTCCGGCGCACCGTGAAGCGGGAGTTCCTGCACTACCTCCGCATCCGCGAGTGGCAGGACCTGCACGGCCAGCTGCGCGGAGCGGCCCGCCGCCTCGGCATGAACCTGACGGAGCCGGCGCCCGAGCCCGACGAGCGCGGGATCCACTCGGCGCTGCTGGCCGGGCTGCTGTCGCAGGTCGGGATGCAGGTGGAGCCCGTCAAGGGGAAGGACGGCAAGCCGGGCCGGCCGGGTCGGGAGTACCTCGGCACGCGCAACACCCGGTTCGTGCTCGCCCCCGGCACCCCGCTGGCGAAGAAGCCGCCGCGCTGGGTGGTCGCGGCCGAGATCGTCGAGACCAGCCGCTTGTTCGCCCGCACCGTCGCCCGCATCGATCCGGAGACCGTCGAGCGGCTGGCCGACCACCTGGTCAAGCGCCAGTACTCGGAGCCGCGCTGGGACGCCAAGCGGGGCAGCGTCGTCGCCACCGAGCGGGTCACCCTGTACGGGCTGCCGCTCGTCGTCGGCCGGCGGGTCCAGTACGGCTCCATCGACCCCGCCGTCTCCCGGGAGCTGTTCATCCGGCACGCGCTGGTGCAGGGGGAGTGGACGACCCACCACCGCTTCTGGGCCGACAACCAGCGTGCTCTCGAGCGGGTCGCGGCGCTGGAGGAGCGGGCCCGGCGGCGCGACATCGGCGTCGACGACGAGACCGTGTTCGAGCTCTACGACGCCCGCGTGCCGGCCGACGTCGTCTCCACCCGGCACTTCGACAAGTGGTGGAAGCGCGCCCGGCACGAGCAGCCGGACCTGCTCACGTTCACCCCGGACATGCTCACCAACGCGGCGGCGGCCGCCGACGTGCGCGTCGAGGACTTCCCGGACGAGGTCGAGCTGACGCAGGGCCTCACCCTGCCGCTGTCCTACGCCTTCGCTCCGGGTGCGGCCGAGGACGGCGTCACCGTCGACGTGCCGCTCGGCGTGCTCGACACCGTGGCCGACCGGACGTCGGGGGAGTCGCTGGCGTTCACCGTGCCGGGCCTGCGCGAGGAGCTGGTGACGGCGCTGCTGCGCACGCTGCCCAAGCAGCTCCGCCGGGCCCTCGTGCCCATCCCCGACCGCGTGCGCGAGGTGCTTCCGCGCATCGACGCCGGCGAGCCGCTGCTGCCGGCGCTGGAGCGGGAGCTGCGCCGTGCCGGGGGTGTGGTCATCCCGCCCGACGCGTGGCAGCCGGCCCAGGTGCCCGACCATCTGCGGGCGACCTTCCGCGTGCTCGACGACCAGCAGCGGACGCTCGCGACCGGCAAGGATCTGACCGCCCTCAAGGCCCGGGTGGCCCCTCAGGCGCGAGCGAGTCTGGCCCACGCCGCCTCGGACCTGGAGCGCACCGGGCTGACCGGGTGGTCGATCGGCGAGCTGCCGCGCACCGTCGAGGTGCGCCGCGGCGCGCACGTGGTGACCGCCTACCCGGCGCTGGTCGACGAGGGGACGACGGTCGGTGTCCGGGTCGTGCCGACCGAGGCCGAGGCGTCGCGGTTGACCTGGCTCGGTGCCCGGCGGCTGCTCGTCCTGGTCGCCGGCTCCCCGGTCAAGCAGGTGGTGAAGGGGCTCGGTCCGGCCACCCGGCTGGCTCTGCAGTTCAACCCGGACGGCGAGATCGCCGATCTGGTCGCCGACTGCGTGGACGCGGCCGCCGACGAGATCGTGGCCGCAGCGGGCGGGCCGCCCCGGGACCCGGCCGCCTTCGCGGCTCTGGTCGCCACGGCCAAGCAGCAGCTGGCGTCCCTCACCACGGACACGGTGCGGCGGGTCGAGGCGGTGCTGACCCAGGCGCGGGAGGTCGCCGTGGCCATCGGGGCCGCGCCGGCCCGCCGGGTGCCGGAGGCGGCGATCGCGGACCTGCGTCGGCAGATGACCGGCCTGCTGCACCGTGGTTTCGTGGCCGCCACCGGCCGGCGCCGGCTGGCGGATCTGGTGCGCTACCTCAGGGCGATGGCGTACCGGCTGGAGAAGCTGCCGGCCAACGCCGCGCGCGACGACCTGGGGGCGCACCAGGTCGCCGCGGTGACCGCCGAGTACGAGCGCCTGCGCCGGCAGGTGCCGGCCACCGGCGGGCCGGACGACCCGGTCACCCGGGTCCGCTGGATGATCGAGGAGCTGCGGGTGGCCCTCTTCGCCCAGGCGATCCGTACCCCGCGGCCGGTGTCGGAGCAGCGGATCTACAAGGCGATCGACGCACTCCTGTAAGACGACCCCGTCCTCCTCACCGCTCGCAGGCTCGCGGCGAGCCTCCGGACGGGGTCGCTCCTGCGGCCGGGATCAGGCCGCGGGCTCGCCGTCCTGGTCGCGCAACAGCGCCGAGATGCGCTGACGGGTGACGCCGAACAGCGCGGCGATGCGGTTGATGCTGATCTGCTCCCGCTGCAGGGCGGCCGCCTCCTCACGGCGCCACCGGTGCCCGGCCGTCGCCAGCTTGGCGAGGACCGTGGACACGCTCTCGACGACGAGCGGCCGGGATTCGGCCGTGACCATCTCCAGCCACGGCCGGCCGGCGCGGCGCTCGCGCATGAGGTGCTCGGCCCGCACGCGGGCCCGCTGCAGCTCTTCGACGGACTCGTCGATGCAGCCGATCAGGTCGTCCAGGGCCGCCAGGGCGGCGTCGTCTGCTGAGGAGCGGTGGGCACTCATGCTGCTCCCTCCGGAGGTGCGCGCACGCACGCTCGTCGATGGTATCGCAATGCGTATTGCCGCAACGGGTGTGTCATGCAACAGGTATTGCGAAGTTCGGCCGATGTAGGGATAGTTGCGCGCAACCATTCGAGGACGAGGCCGCACCTGCCGATAACCAGAGCACCGGGCACCCAGGCCGCTTCCCAGCCCGCCGGCAGAACGGAAGATCCAGATGTCCACGCTCACCGCCAGCTTCGATCTGCCGCCGACCGCCGCCAGCATCCGGGCGGCGCGCCGGCTCGTCCGGCAGCTGCTGCAGTCGTGGGGCGTCCGCCACGACCTCGATGACGCCGCCCTGCTGGTGACCGAGCTCGTCGCCAACGTCGTCGACCACGTCGGCGGCACCGCGTGCCTGTCGGTGGAGGCCGCGTTGTCCGAGGACTGGCTGCGCCTGGCCGTCGTGGACTGCTCCCGGGCCCGGCCCGTCATCCAGGCGATGGACCTCGAGCGTCCGCGCGGTCGCGGGCTGTACATGGTCGAGGTCCTGGCGCACCGCTGGGGTTGTGAGGACCACCGGGATGGCAAGCGGGTCTGGTTCGAGCTGCGACCGCCGGGCCTCTGAGGCCCGTGCGGACATGGAGCGCGGACTGGTGGTTTGCCGCGGCGCCCGAGCGGGGAGGGCTCCGGACAGGAACGAGCCACACGAAGGGACTGCGCGATGAGTGAGCCGAACACCCACACGGCCGGCGAGGGACTCTCGGACGAGGAGATGATCGAGACCGTGGCGGGGCAGACCGACAGTGCCTCGGAGAACGCCGACGTCGCCGGCAAGGACTGGAACGGCGATCCGGGCTCGGCGCCCGCGCCCACCGACGAGGCCTGACCGGGTAGACGACAACCGCCCCGTCCCGCAGCTGCGGGAGGGGGCGGTGGTCGTGCGCCGGGACGTCCCGGCAGGGTGGCGCTGCGTCAGCTGCTGGGGACGAGCATCCCCGCGCCGACGGTGGCGTTGGTCGCCTCGTCGACGATGATGAACCGCCCGGTCACCCGGTTCCGTGAGTACTCGTCGACGAACAGGGGCTGCGTGGTGCGCAGCTTCACCCGGCCGATGTCGTTGAGGCCGAGCTCGCCGGCCTCCGGCTCCCGGTGCAGGGTGTTGACGTCGAGCCGGTAGTGCAGGTCCTTGACCACGGCCCGCACCGTGCGCGTGGTGTGCTTGACGGCCAGCCGTTGCCGGGGGCGCAGCGGCTCGTCGGCCATCCAGCACACCAGCGCCTCGAGATCCTGGGTCACCCGCGGGGCGTTGGCCGGGCGGCAGATCAGGTCGCCGCGGGAGACGTCGAGGTCGTCGGTGAGGCGGACGGTCACCGACATCGGAGCGAAGGCCTCCTCGACGGGCCCGCCCGGGCCGTCGATGCCCGCCACGGTCGTCGTCAGGCCACTCGGGAGCACCTGCACCTCGTCGCCGGGCCGCAGCACGCCGCTGGCGACGGTGCCGGCGTAACCCCGGTAGTCGTGATGGGCGTCGGACTGCGGCCGGATCACGTACTGCACCGGGAAGCGGAGGTCGACGAGGTTCCGGTCACTGGCCACGTGGACGTGCTCCAGGTGGTGCAGCAGCGACGGGCCGTCGTACCAGGGGGTGCGCTCGGAGCGCCGGACGACGTTGTCCCCCTGCAGGGCCGAGATCGGCACGACGGTGAGGTCGGGGACGTCCAGCTTGGCCGCGAAGGCGCTGAACTCGTCGCGGATCGACTCGTAGATCTCCTCGGACCAGTCGACGAGGTCCATCTTGTTCACCGCGACGACGAGGTGCGGCACCCGCAGCAGCGAGGCGAGGAAGGCGTGCCGGCGGCTCTGCTCGAGCATCCCCTTGCGCGCGTCGACCAGGACGATCGCCAGGTCGGCGGTGGAGGCGCCGGTGACCATGTTCCGCGTGTACTGCACGTGCCCGGGGGTGTCGGCGAGGATGAACGTGCGCCGGGGGGTGCTGAAGTACCGGTAGGCGACGTCGATGGTGATGCCCTGCTCGCGCTCGGCGCGCAGGCCGTCGGTGAGCAGGGCGAGGTCGACGTAGTCGCCCTTGCTGGCGCGCTCGACCGCCTCGTACTGGTCCTCGAAGATCGCCTTGCTGTCGTAGAGCAGCCTGCCGATGAGGGTGCTCTTGCCGTCGTCGACCGAGCCGGCCGTGGCGATCCGCAGGATGTCCTTGCGAGCGACGGCGACGTCGTGCGCCAGCTCGGCCTCGGGGGAATGGACGTCGACGGGGCTCATCGGAGGTGGCCCTTCCTCTCCGGTCGGGGGAGTCGGTGGCGGGACGCGGCGGCGGAAGGGACGCTGGAGCGGACCGCCCGGAAGGGGGCCGCATGTTCGTGCTCGCACTCGCCGTGCCCGCGCTGATGGTGGTCGTCGTCGGCTACGTCATCGGGTACGCCGTGGCCGACTCGATCGCCGGGCTGGTGGGAACGGCGTCCACGGACGTGTCCGAGGTGGTCGGCTGGACGACGGGGCTGCTGCTGCTCGCCGTCGTGGTGCGCGTCATGCTGAAGCTCTGGCGCCGGCGCCGGAACCATCAGAAGTAGCCTTCCTTCTTCCGGTCCTCCATGGCGGCGTCGCTGACCTTGTCGTCGCCGCGGGTCGCGCCGCGCTCGGTCATGCGGGTCACCGCGATCTCGGCGATCACCTCGTCGACGGTGGTGGCGGTGGAGAGCACGGCGGCGGTGAGGTTCGCGTCGCCGACCGTCCGGTACCGGACGCTCTCCCGGCGCACCTGCTCACCGTCGCGGGGGGTGATGAACTGGTTGACCGCGTAGAGCATGCCCTGCCGCTCCACGACGTCCCGCTCCTGGGCGAGGTACAGCGGGGGGATCGCGATCTGCTCCTGGGCGATGTACTGCCAGATGTCCAGCTCCGTCCAGTTGGACAGGGGGAACACCCGGATGGACTCGCCGAGGTGGATGCGGCCGTTGTAGAGGTCCCAGAGCTCCGGGCGCTGGTTCTTGGGGTCCCACTGACCGAACTCGTCGCGGAAGGAGAACACCCGCTCCTTGGCGCGGGCCTTGTCCTCGTCGCGCCGGGCGCCACCGAACATCGCGGTGAAGCCGTGCTCCTCCACCGCGTCGAGCAGCACCGGGGTCTGGATCCGGTTGCGGGAGCCGTTGGGCTCCTCCTTGACGGTCCCGGCGGCGATCGCGTCGGGGACGGAGGCCACGACGAGCTGCACCCCCAGCTCGGCCACCCGCTTGTCACGGAACTCGAGCACCTCGGGGAAGTTCAGGCCGGTGTCCACGTGCATCACCGGGAACGGGATGCGGGCCGGCGCGAACGCCTTGCGGGCCAGCTCCAGCATCACGATGGAGTCCTTGCCGCCGGAGAACAGCAGCACGGGCCGCTCCAGCTCGGCGACGACCTCTCGGATGACGTGGATGGATTCGGCCTCCAGCGTCTGCAGCTGGCTCAGCCGGTAGTCAGGCGTGGTCACGACGCTTCCTCGCTGGCGCTCGACTGCCTCGTGCCCCACGGTGCTCTGGTCATCGGTGAGCTCGCAGGCTCGCTCATGGGGACAGGCTCCAAGGGCTTCGGGGATCGGGTCGACCACGAGCGCCAACCCGATCGACCTGGTGCGGATTCCCTCCCAGTGTCCGCTATCGGCCCGCGCGTGCCGCAGCCAGCACCCGGTCGGCGAGTTCCGGCCGGGTGACGAGGAGATCCGGAAGCGCCGGATCGGGCGCGTTGTAGACCAGCGGAGCCCCGTCGAGCCGGCTGGTGACCAGGCCGGCGGCGCGGGCGATCGCGACCGGGGCGGCCGAGTCCCACTGGTACATCCCGCCGGAGTGCACGTAGGCATCCACCTCCCCGCGGACGACGGCGAGGGTCTTGAAGCCGGCCGAGCCCAGCGGTACCAGCTCACCGTCGAGGGCGGTGGCCACGGCCGCCGCCTCGGCGGGGGGCCGGGTGCGGCTGACGGCGATCCGGACCGGTCCGTCCGGACGTTCCGGCACCCGCGGCGGAGGGTCGGTGACGTGCACCTCGCCGAGCGCCGGGAGCGCGACAGCGGCCGCGACCAGGTCGCCGCCGGCCCACAGCGCCACGTGCACCGCCCAGTCGTGCCGGGCGGGATCGGAGTACTCGCGGGTGCCGTCGAGCGGGTCGATGATCCACACCCGGGCCGCCGAGAGCCGCCGCGCGTCGTCGGCGGCCTCCTCGCTGAACACGGCGTCGCCGGGGCGCTCGCCGGCGAGGACTGCGGCGATGGCCCGCTGCGCCGCCGCGTCGCCGGCATCGCCGAGGAGCCGGCCGTGCAGCTCGCCGGTGCGCAGGGGGAGCAGCGCGTCGGCCGCGGCCTTCGCCGCCCGTACCGCCACCTCGACGTCGCTGCGCACGGAGTTCACTTCTCCGGCACGGCGGTGGCGTCGCCGGCATTGCCGGGCATGCGGTGCTCGCCGCTGGAGTCGGTGACCGAGCCGAAGTAGCTCGCCATCTTCTCCGGCCGCGGCATGACGAAGATGCCGCGGGCCTCGACGAGGGGTCGATCGGGCGTCTCGGCCAGCGCGATGGAGCCGGCGATCACCGACTTGCGTCCCTGCGTCTCCTGCAGCCAGCCACGGAAGACCAGCAGCCGGCCCAGCGGCACGGGGCCGCGGTAGTCCAGCTCGAGGCGGGCGGTCATGCCCCAGACGCCGTTGATCGCGGCGGTGTCGCCGAGCACCTGGTCCAGGAAGAGGGCGCTCATACCGCCGTGGAGGAACGTCGGCGGCCCCTCGTAGGGGGCACCGAGAGCCGCCTCGGCCGTGACGACGCCGTTCGACCGGCGGAAGTCCAGCGGCGGAGCGATGCCGCTGGCCACACCGGCGACCGGGTTGAAGGTGCGGCGCCGGGCCTGCGGGTCGTCGAGACGGGGCATCTGCGTCAGCGGCCGTCGGGGACCGTCGAGCTCTCCGGCGGCCCGACGGACCAGCTCGGCGGCGGCGCGTATCGCGTCGGTGCCGGCCTCGGTGGTGGTCGAGAGCTCGATGATCTCGCGCAGAGCGGCGGCCAGGTCGGTCGACGCCGCCATGAGGTCGGTGTCGTAGGGCTCGCTGGTCCCGTGGCCGTCAGCGCTCGTCGTCACCGGCAGATGGTCGCAAGAACCGCACGCCCGGGGAGTACTACCCCTCCCCGGGGCCGTTGCGGGGCAGCCGGACGGTGACGGCCAGCCCGGCGCCCGGTGCGGTCTCCAGCGCCACCGAACCGCCGTGGGCGGCGGCCAGGGAGGCGACGATCGACAGCCCGAGCCCCGTGCCGCCCGCGACGCGGGCGCGCGAGGCGTCGGCGCGGTAGAACCGCTCGAACGCGCGCTCGGCGTCGGCCTGCTCCATCCCGGGCCCCTCGTCGGCGACGCGGAGCAGCAGCGCCCCCGGGTCGTCGGGTGCCTGGGCGACGGAGACCAGCACGCGAGTGCCCGGCGGGGTGTGGGTCAGGGCGTTGGTGACCAGGTTGCCCACCACCTGCCGCAGCCGGCTCTCGTCGCCGAGCACCACGGGGACGTCGGTGAGCGACTCGTCCAGGTGCAGGCTGATCGGCCGGTCGGGCTGGACGGCCCGGGCATCGTGCACGGCGTCGCCGGCGACCGCGGCCAGGTCCACCGGGGTCATCGCCAGGGGGCGCTGCTGGTCCATGCGTGCCAGCAGCAGCAGGTCCTCCACCAGCAGCCCCATCCGGCCGCCCTCGGCCTCGATCCGCTGCATCAGCCGGGCGACGTCCTCGTCGGACCGGACGGCTCCCTGGCGGTACAGCTCCGCGAAGCCACGGATCGACGTCAGCGGGGTGCGCAGCTCGTGGCTGGCATCGGCGACGAAGCGCCGCATCCGCTGCTC
>Ga0196960_10000037_pt1 | contig 48141 bp, 50 predicted proteins | sample S3v_5metaG_FD_183187 | JGI IMG/M metagenome (GOLD analysis project Ga0196960, IMG submission 183187) | Soil microbial communities from Anza Borrego desert, Southern California, United States - S3+v_5 | ecosystem: Environmental > Terrestrial > Soil > Desert | place: USA: California | collected...
GCGGCGCCGGCGGCGAGCGCCTCGGTCAGGGCGCCGGGCTGTCCCGCCAGGGTGAAGACGGAGCGGCCGTGGTCGGCGTCGGAGTGGCGGTCGAGCAAGGTGGCGCCGCGGGTGAAGGCCTGCTGCAGCCGGTCGAGGCGCCCGCCGTCGGCCCCCTCCGAGACGTTCGGCACCGCGAGGAGGGGCGGCATGCTCCCGATCCCTCAGACCAGCAGGTCGCCGTTGCTGACGATCGTCTCGCCGTCGATCGCGACCGTCGGTTCGAGGACCACGCAATCGAGGTGGACCGGGACCTGGACGGTGCCGCCGATCGCGGCCGAGGCGCCGAAGGCGACGTGGCAGGTGCCGAGGATCTTCTCGTCCTCGAGGATGTTGCCGGTGAGGATCGCCTCTTCGTTGGTGCCGATCCCCAGCTCGGCGACGTTGGTCCCGTCCTCGCCGTGGAGGGTGAGCAGCTCCAGCAGCTTGGCGCCGTCCTCGCCGGTGGCCTCGACCAGGTGCCCCTCGCGGACCGTCAGCTCGACCGGCGTCTCGAGCAGACCGACGCCGGCGATCGAGCCGTCGACGACGAGGGTGCCCTCCGCCGTCCCCTCGACCGGGGCGATGAAGCCCTCTCCGCAGGGCAGGTTGCCGAAGGCGCCGCGGTTGCCGAGTTCGCCCGCGTCGACGATCCCGAGGCGCCCCTCGATGCCGAGCCGCAGGTCGCTGCCGTGGGGGCAGGTGATCCGCACCTCCGAGCCGCGGTTGAGCGCGGTGACGACCGCCCAGCCGCGGCGGCGGATCTCCTGCAGGTCGCCGGTCATCAGCCGGCTCAGCATCTCCTCGGTGACGCCGGGGAGGGTGCCGATGCGGACGCCGGCGTCGGTGGCGGCCTTGCGGGCGGCGGTGTGGGAGAGCGACTGGATCGTCGGCGCCAAGACCACATCGGCCGCGGCCATCGCCGCCGCCACCGGCCGCGGCGGCTCGGCGGCGTGCGAGTCGCGCTCGGAGATCACGGCCAGCGTCGCGTCGGCGCCGTCCCCCTGCGCCTCGATCCGCATCAGCGCCCCGATCTCTTCGGTCACCGGGTTGCAGACCACCAGCACCTCCTCGCCCGGCGAGATGCCCATGCACTGCCGGACGACCGTCTTCACGGCCCTGTCTAGTTCCGCGGTCACCGGCCCACCCTACCCATGAGGTCCACCGCCTGCAGACGTTTCCCCTGCTCCCACCGTATTTACATTTGCAACGCGCGCAACCTGTCACCCGCGCAGAGATCTAGGAACCCCCCGGTCTCCCCACAGGTGTCTAATTCCCCAGCCCTCGCAGCGCAGGCAGACCCGCCGCGCCACCGCCCCACCGCTACCATCCCCCTCCCCGCCGGAGTAGCTCAGCTGGTTAGAGCAGCGGAATCATAATCCGCGTGTCGGGGGTTCGAGTCCCTCCTCCGGCATCGCAGCAGCAGGCGGAACGCGCCGCTTCCCAGGGTCCAGAGGGCTCGATTTGGCAGGGGGGTGGCAATCAAAGTGGCAACCTTCTAGCGGCGAACAGCCGCAAAGTCAGTCGGGATAGCGGCCGTGCAGGCGCCGGTGCGCACGCTCGTAGACACTTCTGGACCGCTCATTGCGAGGGTGGCGCTCACCAAAGGCAAGGAAGTCCAGCCCCAGCGCCCCGTCAGATCTCATTTCAAGCTCGAAGACGAAGCCGTAGGGCGCCTCTGATGCGCCCTCTTTGCCCAGGGGGACGTAAATCTTGACGCAGCCAGCGAGGCTGGTTCCGTCCGCCGATCCTTCTGATCGGCATTTCATCCAGCCGCGTTTGACTCGCCCGCCTTCTATATCCCTGCGGGCGCCTTCGGCTTTGATGCGAGCAGGCGAGTTGGCTTCATAGCGCTCAACCTCTTGTCGCCACTCTTCGGTGCCGAAGGTGATCGCTATTGCTGGCAAAGCTCCCTTGGCCAGAGTCACGTCCGCAGGATATGTGGCGGCGGGATTTGATCCCGCAAGCCTTCTGCGAGTCGTCCGGGCTTGTTCGGCCACGAACGGGTTTCGTCCCCGGCGGACGAATCTCGCCTGCTCGGCTACCCCTCGTCGTCGTAAGGAAGATCGGCGGCGAACTGCTCAAACTCCTGGCGGGTGGCGGGGCGGCTGCCCCGCTTCGCATGAAGCTCTGCCCGAGGGGTGATCGGCGGCTCAATCATCAATCCGCCGGTCTTGTCCGGCACCACCTCGTAGCGCCGTCCCTCAATTTCGACCAGCTCGCCCACATGTAGATCAAGCTTCTTGACTGCCGTTGCCATATCCCAAGTCTAGGGGGTCGACACCAGGCGTAAAGGGGGCGGTCAACCCTCCTCGCATCGCGGTGTGATTTCGACTCCCGCTTCTCGCGCTAAGCGAGAGCGGGCTCGTCGATGCTCGACGCTTCGTTAGTCGGCGGCGTGAGTTACGCGCTCGCCTTTGAAGGCTTGATCGGCAAGCTTGTCAGCGTCTTGGTTCATCTCACGGGGGACCCAGGAAAGTTGCCATGCCTTGAAGGGCTTGAAGGCCTCCTGGACTTCTTCGTAGAGCTCGGTGGCTCGCTCGTTCTTGTTCCATTTACCCGTTATCTGGTTGACGACGTTCGCGGAGTCGCTGAATGCGGCGATATAGGGGAGTTGTTTCTCGGCCGCGAGCTTGAGACCGCGAATCAGAGCGCGGTACTCGGCTTCGTGTGGGCTGCCGACGGGTCCCACTTTCTCGGCCACTCTGGCCAACACCGCGCCACAGTCGGGCTCCTGGAGAATGACCCCGATGGCGCCCTCCGCCTGGCCTTGTTTGTTGGCTCTCTTTCCTCCGTCGATGAACAGCAGGTAGTAGCCCTTCTTGAGGTCATCAACCACGAGCAACTCCCAACGCGGGCATCACTAGCCCTCCTTCTTCCGCCACTTCTTTTTCAGTCCTTCCGGCTAGTCCCAGAGTGTCGCTCTCGCGCGAAAGCGAAAGCAGCCCTAGCTAGGTGTAGGTGCGGATATCACACCGCTATGCGAGAAGGGGCCACGGAAGCATAGGCTGTGCCCATGCTTAGTTTTGAGGGAGAGGGCTTTACCCAACCGGAGCGCGAAGCTCTAGAAGCGTTCTGCGCCAAGCTCGAGGACCACCCTCATGGAGGGCGAGCCGACGGCCGTATCGTCGTTGCTGAGGCTCGCTCTGAAGGGATGATTCAAGCCCTGCAGATGTACATGAAAGACGACGAGTACGACAGCTGGTTCGCCCGGTTGCCGGAACGAACGGTCGTAACGGGAGGCAAGACGTTCGTTGCCGACGACGAGATCCTGACCGCCGTTGTTGCACCGCTTCCAGATCAAGCGCTGCTCGACATAGCCGCTCACGAGGCCATCGAGATCGCTCATGCTGTCCATCAGATTGAGAGTGGGTTTGTGAGGCCGACGAACCCTGACGAAGCCGATGGGCTAACGCTGTACGACGAGTACCGCGTTGAGCGGGCTCGCCGAGAAATCAGCAACGAACTTCGTTGGCCCGAGGGCGCTACCGACGCCGTTCAAGGGATGCGAGCGGTGATTGACGAAATCGCGTCGCGAATGCCTTCGCAGCGGCTTGATCCACCTCACATGGATTTCTTCGGCGCCTGGCTGGAGATGGCCCAAGCTTTGGTCATGGCGTGCGGACGAGGTGCCGGAGGCAGCCAATCCGCGCTCGAAGATGTACGCAGGTGGTCCGAACATCCGCTGGTAGCAGACAACGGCTGGGAGCCGGTTCAGAATTCCCTCGACGAACTTTACGAGCAACCTGGCCTAGGCCTTGAGGAACTTGCACCGTTCACCGCCTCCTTGATCCGCCGCCCAATCATCGGATATGGGCGAGACGCTTGGCGTCGTGGTCCGTGAGCAGCAGGTTAGTTTCGCTTTAGCCCTTCGATTTCGTATCCGGCGCTAAGCGGGAGAACTGCACGTCTTTACGAAATCCCAGCCCAGGCGAGTGAACTGAACGCCGGTGATGGTGGCGTTGGCGTCACTGATTGAATCAAGCGTCGTCGGCATGGTCCGGGTGTAGTTGAGGAGTCCCAAACGAACCAAGTTGTCGAGGGCCGATCTGTGGCCTCCCTCGCCGGGCTGTTCGATTGAGTGCTTCTTTTTAAGAAAAGATTTGGGCGAGGTGCGGCTCGCAAACTCATCAAGCAGCGCTGCCTCGGCTGGCTCCAATTCGCTGAGAATCTTTGGAAATGCAATCCGAACGCTGCGTTCCTCGCCGACGAAGGCGTTTGCCAGCAAGTTCTCCCAGCGCTCCTGCATGGTCTCGTCGTCCTCCATCGGTCCCTCTTTCGAGAATTGCACGCAGCACTTTGTCGCTGACGGCATGAGCGGGTAGCCCCGTCGCCCTGATCTTCTCGGCAGCCTTCATCATGAGCTTCGCCTGATGGGGGAGGCGTTTGTAGCGGATGAGGTCGGTGATCCAGCCGGTCGACTCTCGGACAGGCCCAAATGCGCCCGTCGCCTCCGCAAGAGCCTCCACCGCCGGCTCAAGCTCGGCGGCAGCTTTAGCGGCTTCTACTAGATCTTCGCTCACGTGGTCAGTATGCACCCCCTACCGGGCGCATCGTCGAGTCGCCCGTAGCTCATAAATCGCCGCAAAGCGTCCGCTCGTCCCCTCACGATTTGGTGGATGGGCACCGAGGAACTAAGCCTGATCATCGCGGTTCTTGCGGTGGTCGTTGGCCCATTTGCGACTTACAGACTCGGCGTCCGCAGATTCGCCCACGAGCGGGAGATGGACGACCGCGCCGACGCTCGCTCCACCCTGGCCCAAGGCGCCCTGGAACTGGGCCGGATGAAGGGCGTGATGAAGGACACGCTGACCAAATTTGAAAAGGCGCTGACGGGCAAAGAGCCGTGGCCGCCGGATACCAAAGAGCAGATCAATGCGATGGAAGTCGCTTTGGAGGCGCTGGAGTCGGCGCTGGCAGCCGTCCGCATTCGCTTTGCGCACGACGACGAGATAGTGATTCGCCTTGAAGGCGCCTACGATTCTGCTCGTTCGGCGCTCGTCACCTACTGGATAGCTGCCGGAACTGAGCCGGACGATGATCACACTGACCACGCTGAAGCGATCAAATTCGGAACCATCTTCGACTCCCACAAAGACAGTTACCTGATCGTCGCTCAAGAGGCGGTCGGCGCCAAGTTGACGAAGGCACGCAATACCTAGGTTTCGACTACTACTACTGCTGGCGCACTTGCCTGACACGAAGCGCAAGGGGGCCACGAACAGCAGCCCACAACCCCTAGGCGACCCCTCCTCCTGCCTCTTGTGCGTGTGGCCGTAGGGGAAGCGATAGTTGGGCGGGACGCGCTGGTAGCCCAGGCCGGATTGCTCGAGCTCGAGCGCCTTGGTCGCCAGGCGGAACTCCAGGTCCGGGGCGCCGTCGAAGTTCGACCCGACGTCGTCCAGGTCCCCCTTGATGTTCCTGAGGGTGAACGGCACGGCGCGATCCTATGGCACCCCTGACCGGGGTCGGCCTACTTCGCGAGCAGCGCGCAGACCGCGGTCTCCTGCACCCGCCGCAGCTGGGTGAGGAGCTTGCCGGCGGGGGCCGGGATGTTGAGCGAGGTGGTGACAGCGCGGGTGCCGTCGGCGGTGGCGGCGGCCCATTGGACGTAGCCGGGGAAGTTGCCGGTGTGGCCGTAGACGACGCCGCATTTGGTCCTGTAGCGGAAGAGCGCGAGGCCGGCGGCGTTGCCCCCGGGGCCGGGAGGGCTCGATTCGCCGCCGGGGACGAACTGCATCTGCTCCTGCTGCTGGGCGGAGGAGAAGAACTTCAGGCCGAGGTAGGAGCGGATGAAGGCGTTGAGGTCCCGCGGCGTGGAGACGATCGCGCCGGAGGCCCAGGCGCCGCTCGGGCTGAGGAAGGTGGAGACGTCGACGGGCTCTTCCCCCGCCCCCTTGGCGTCGCTGTGGACGTAGCCGTGGATGAACGGCCTCGGCAGCGCCGGCTTCACCGGGAAGGAGGTCCGGCGCAGCCCCGCCGGCGCGAAGACGATCTCCTCGAGGGCCTCGCCGTAGGGCCGGCCGGTGATCGCCTCGACGATCAGGCCGATCACGATGTTGTCGGTGTTCGAGTATTCGTAGCGCCGGCCGGGCGCGAACTCGAGCGGGTCGCCGCGGACCCAGCCGATGATCTTGCGGGGGGAGACGAAGCCGCGCGGGTTCTTTTCCGCCTGCTTCGCGAAGCCTTCAGACCGCGTGTAGTCCGGGAGGCCGCTGGTGTGGTTGAGCATCTGGCGCACGGTGACCGCGCCCCAGGCCGCCGGCATCCCGCCGAGCCGCTGCCCGATCGTGTCGTCGAGGCCCAGCCTCCCGTCGCGCACGAGGTTGAGCGCCACCGCGCCGCTGAACGCCTTCGCGACGCTCGCGATCCGCATGTGGTCGGTCGGCTTCGGCGCCCCCGGCCGCCTGACGTCCGCCCGGCCCGCCCGCAGGACGGTCATCCGCCCATCGCGGTACATCGTCGCGATAGCTCCCGGCGGCCCGCCCTTCGCCGCGACCAGCCGCTCGAGCCCACGCTGGACGTCGTCCGCGTCGGCCGGCGCGGCCGCGGCCGGCGCCGCGAAAGCGAGCGAGGCGGCCAGCACGACGAGGTAGGCGGGGAGCCGCCGAGTCTTCATCGTCCGCATCATCGCAGCCCTCAGCCGCCCCGCTGCGCGACCGCGTCCTTCTCCTCCCACGGCCGGGGCCCGCGCCGCGACTGCACGGCCAGGGAGAGACGGCGGGCGGCGAGGGCGCTCCTGCCCAGCAGGCCCTTCGTCAGGACGATGGTCTCCAGGCCGCGGTCGGCGTTGGCGAAGCGGTCCTTGTAGGCCTCGCCGCCGCGCAGGAAGCGGTACTCGACGATGCCCTCTTCGATCGCGGCGCGGATGGCGTGGACCTGGAGGAGGAAGCCGACGCTGCGCACCTCGGGGTCGCGGCCGGACTGGTAGCCGGCCTTGACGGCGCCGAACCGAAAGCCGAGGCGGGCGGCGACGGGCCGCCCTTCGAGCTCGAGGAACCAGAGGCGCAGCCAGCCGCGCTCCAGCGCCGTCGCTGCGAACTCGCGGAGCAGCCGCCCGTCGGGGCCGGTGAAGACCCCGGAGCTCTGCTTGCCCCAGCGCAGGTCGTGGAGCCGCACCAGGGCGTCGAGGTCGGCCGGCAGCCGCTCGGGGTCCTCGGCCAGCCGGAAGACCAGCCCGCGCTCGCCGAGCTCGCGTTCGGCCCGCCGCACGTGGCGGCGGAAGTTGCGGCTGCGGGCGGCCATGAACTCCTCCCAGCCCATCCCCCGCACCTCGAGGACCGGGCTGGGGATGCAGCTGAGCCGCTCGCCGCCGTCGAAAGCCGACCAGGCGTCGTCGATGGGCAGCCCCTCGACCACGAGGACGTCCCAGCGGACGTCGAGCGAGTCGAGCGCCTCGCGGGTGGCCGCGGCGAGCGCCGCCCGGTCCTCGGGGGCGCAGACGGGCCCGAGCTCGTCGCCCGCGCCGTGGCCGATCTGCCGGACCACCGCCAACGGCCGGCGCGAGGCCAGGTACAGGGGCAGGATCCCGACCGCCTCGCCCGCGCCGTCGCGGCAGACGACGACGAACAGCGGCCGCTCGCGGCCGTGCTGCCGCCACCAGGCATCCGCCCACTCCCAGGTCGCGAACACGTTGCCGCTGCGCAACGCGAGGCGATCCCACTCGCCCCGTGCCGCCGCAAGGTCCGCGACCACTTCGCAGCGAAGCGCCCCCTCTTGCATCCGCCGCAGCCTAGCGGCGGCTGTGGTCAGCTAGGCGCGCGTCCTCGCCTGCCGACCTGACCAGCGCCCAGCCGACGAGCGCCAGCAGCGCACCGAAGGCGAGGAAGCCGAGGTCCCACCCGAGCGGGCCGCCGAGGTCGTCCCGGACGTGGTGGATGCCGAGGATCTGGTGGTCGATCAGGCCCTCGACGAGGTTGAAGACGCCCCAGCCGAGCAGGAGGCCGCCGAGGTGAAAGCGCCAGGGCGGGGCCAGCTCGCCCCGCTGCCAGGCGCGGACGGCGAAGATCGTCCCGGCCAGCACCGCGATCCAGGTGGCGAGGTGGAAGAAGCCGTCGGCGAGGGTGTTGTCCTCGAGCCCGGCGACGGTCGTGGCCGGGCAGCAGCCCTCGGCGGTGAGGATGTGGTGCCACTGCAGGATCTGGTGGAGGACGATCCCGTCGATGAAGCCGCCGAGACCGACCCCCAGCAGGAAGGACGGCAGGAGAGGGGGACGGGCGCGTGCACTCACCCGATCCGGCTTCCCCCTCCCCTGGCCGTCAAACCCGAGCCGTGATCAGCGGCCGTATCTGACGAAGCAGCCGATCGTCCGCATGTTCAAGCCGGTGAAGGCCAGCTTGACCGCGCAGCCACCGATGTTGATCGACAGGCAAGGCCCCCATCCCGGCGAGCAGATGTGGCGGGTGGAGCCGGTCCCGACCGTGAACGAGCTGTAGAACTCACCGAACACCGAGCAGCGGATCCAGGTCTTCATCGTCTCGCCCTGCACCGCATTCGTCATCGAGTACCAGCCGGTGTAGGGGCGCTTGGTCGAGGGGTAGTTGAACCCGTGCCATCCGGAGCGGGAGCCGAGCATCCAGATCCCGCTCACCCTCTCCCCGGGAGCACACTGCAGCTCGCCGCTGAGGGTCTTCGCCTGAGCCTTCCCTCCCCCGACCGCGAGCACACCGATCAAGGCGATCAGCAACACGGCGACGAGGGAAGACAGCGACACACCGTTTCCCCTCGAATAGGCTGACCGGTCTTTGCGTACGTAATCACACACCCCTCCTTTGGAAGCGAACTGTGGGTGCGCGACGCTAGGGCTCGGCCAGGGGCCAGGCAAACGGATCGGTGGAATTCACAATCGCGGTGCGGAAACCGCACCGAAAGGGAGGATCGAGCAGGTGGGGGACGCGGTAAACAACGGCGACGGAATGGCGCCGGACCAGATCGATTGCCAGATCCTCGAGTGCTACCGACAGGACCCGCGGATGAGCGCGCGGGCGGTCGGAGCCAAGGTCAACCTCTCGGAAAACGCGGTGCGGGACCGGACGAAGAAGCTGATCAGCACAGGCATCCTCACCTTCGCCGTGGCGATCGACCACGACCGGATCAGCTCCTTCTCCCTGGAGGCGTATGTCGAGGTCGCCTTTCCTGGTGATGCCGACGTCCACTCGGCGCTGCAGGAGCTGGTCCAAGGCCTCAACCGTCAGCAGATCCGCGAGGCGATGACCCTGGTCGGAGACGTGGACGCGATGATCCGGGTGCGCGCCCGCAACGTCGCCGAGCTGCGGGAGCTCGTCTCGGAAATCCGATCCGCGCCGATGGTGGTGGGAACGAAGACCCGCATCGTCGCCGGCCGCTGGTGGCACGGCACCGACTTCGGCCTGCCCAAAGGCAAGCGAGCTAAGAAACGTCCTTCTCGGAAGAAACCTCCAGCATCAGCGTCACCGGCCCGTCGTTGACGAGCGAGACCTCCATGTGGGCGCCGAAGACGCCCTTCTGCGCCCCCAGCCGCTCGCAGAAGCGGTCGTAGAGCGGCTCCGCCAGCTCCGGCCGCGCCGCCTCGACGTAGCTGGGCCGGTTGCCGCGGCGGGTGTCGCCGTAGAGGGTGAACTGGCTGACGCAGAGGACCTCGCGCCCTCCGAGCGGCTCGTTCATCCGCCCCGCGGCGTCGTCGAAGATCCGCAGCTTGCGGACCTTGGCGGCGAGCCGGTCGGCCTCCTCCTCCCCGTCGCCGGCGCCGACCCCGAGCAGGATCAGCATCCCGGCGCCGATCTTGCCGACGCGTTCCCCCTCGACGTCGACCGCCGCCTCGCTGACGCGCTGGACCAGAGCCCTCATCGGCGCGAACCTAGCGCAGCCCGATGAGGTCGGCGGCTCAGCGGCCGGCGCGGCCCCCGTTGCGTTTGCCGGCTTTGTGACGGCGGTGCTTGCCCGGCTTGTGCTTGCGGACGCAGCGCCGCTTCCCTTTGACGAGCTTGCGGTGGAAGCCTTTTTTGCATTTGCGGACAGGCTGTTTCGCCGACGGAAGCAGAGGCGAAGGCGCGATCGTTCCGCTGCCCGTGCCCGCTTCCGGCTCCGGCGGCGGAACGTACAGGCCCCTCACCTTGCCGTCGATCCCGCTGCGGGTTGCGGGCGGTTCGATCACGATCGGCTCGGCTTCAGCCGCGGACGAGGCTCCCTGCCACCATTCGTCGGCGAGCTTTCCCCAGGGGGTGTATTCGAGTTCGAAGGCGACGAGGTAGCTCCCCGCCGGAAGACCTCGGATCGCGTAGTTGCCGGAGGAGTCGGTCCAGTCGCACGACTGGTATTCGGCCGGCTCCGGCTGCATCGCGCAGACCATGACGCCGGACGCCGGGGCGCCGGTGCCGGCATTGCTGACGTGGCCGAGGATCTCGCCGCCGGGAGCCAGCTCCGCGTCGACGCCGGAGGTCGTCGCCGGAGCGGCGACCGCCACTCTGGTGGCAAATGCCCACTCCTCCACGTCGTCGTAGACCTCGCGCAGGTAGTTGACCTCGTTGATGCCTTCGAACTCGACGACGTATTCGTCGCCGGGAAGTCCGTTGACGACGTATTCGCCGTTGCCGTCGGACTTGGCGCACCTGCTCCCGTCCGCTCCTGAATCCCACGCGCAGATGAAGAGGCCGGCGATCGGCAGCCCGGTCGTCTCGTCGGTCACGGTTCCGGCGATCGACCCTCCTTCCGCCAGCGCGGCGTCGAGGGTGGCGTTCTCCCCTTCCCCCAGAGCGAAGAGGTCAGCCTCCTGGAAGCTCGGCGCGTCGTCGTAGTACTCGCTCACGTACCTGAGGTTGTTCGAGGCGGTCGAGAACTCGACGCGGTATTCGGCAGCGGGCAGGGAAGTCAGCTGGTAGTGGCCGGCCGCGTCAGTTTCGTCGCAGCTGACTTCGAAGATGGGCGACTCCGGCCGGGGACAGACCTGAACGCCCTGGATCGGCCCGCCCCCTTCAGCCGTCACGGTGCCCGAGATCGAACCGGCGGAGGCCAGGGCCGGCGCCAGCGCCGCCAGCGCGAACCAGGCCGCCAGGCCTCCCAGGAACCGCTTGCCGAGACTCATATCCATGCCCTCTCCCTGCCTTCGTTTCGGATGAAGTCGAAGCTTCCAACCCCGATGATGACGCCGCGATGCGGTCCGCACCAGGACAACTCCGGCCCGGTCGCCGGATCTCACGGTCAGCGACCGAGCTGGCGGGGAGCCGTCAGCAGAGGACGCTCCGCGCCGAGCTGCAGGCGCTGCTGTTTGCCGTGGCGGTGGCGACGGTGGCGGCGCGTCTTCTTCACGCAGCGGCGCTTGCCGCGGACGACCTTCTTCTTGTAGCCGCGGCGGCATTTCTTGCGTTTGCCTTTCCTGACCGGGGGCGTGAAGGCCGGAGGCGTCACCGGCGTCACCACCGCCGGCGGGTGGGGCGTGCCGAGCCCGGCGTTGATCCCGCCGGCCACTCCGCCGGTGGAGAGGAAGATCGGGTTGGCGGCGGCCAGCGTCGTCTGGTTGTTCCAGAACCGGGTCGGGAAGCCGTCGGATTCCGATTCGGCTTCGGGGAAGAATTCGCGCAGTTCCGGCGAGAAGACGACCTTGTACTCGCCCTGGGAGTGCGAGCGCATGGAGTAGTTGCCGGCCGCGTTGGTCCAGGTGCAGATCCAGAGCTGCCCGGTCGGCGCGTCGATCGAGCAGACGCGGATTTCTTCCAGGGGCTGACCCGTGGCCAGGCTCGAGACGTTGCCGGAGATCGTCGCGCCGGGGGCCATGTCGGCGTCGATCCCGGAGACCCATTCTTCTTCTGCGAGCGAGACCACGTCGGCGTCGGTCCAGCGATCGCTGTGGTCGTAGAACTGGACAGCCAGGGTCCGACCCGAGGAGCCGGGCCAGAACTCGACCTTGAATTCGCCTTCGTAGAGGGGGATCGAGTAGGTGCCGTCGGCGCCGGTCCAGGCGCATTCGGCGAGTTCCCCCGTAGCCTCGTCGTAGGCGCAGACTTCGACTTCTTCCACCGGCAGCCCGTCCGCGGCTGCGGTCACGGTCCCTTGGATCGCGGCCCTCCGGGTGAGCGCGACGTCAACGCCGCCGGTATCGCCGATGCCGACGGTCACGGGCCCGACGAACTCGCTGCCGTAGGGGAGCGGCCAGGGCCAGAACGAGACTTCGTATTCACCCGCCGGAAGCTCCGGGAGCGTGTAGCTTCCGTCGGAGCCGGTGAGAACGCATTCTTCCCAGAATTCTTCGCCTTCTTCGACGAAGAGGAGCGGGTAGGGACAGACTTCGACTCCTGCGACCGGTTCGTCGGTCAAGGCATCGGTGACGGTGCCGGAGATCGAGCCGGTGGCCGCCCGGGCGGCGGCGGGCATCAGCGCGAGCAGGCAGACCAGAGCGGCGGCAGCGAGCACGGTCGCGCCGATCCAACCCCTCCCCGTTGAGATCACGCCGCCGATCAAGTCGCGGCAGTATAGGGCCGGAACTCGGAAGTACCTAATTGCCTTCCAGCGCCTTGACCAGCGAGGAGGCGTCATAGGCGCCGTAGAGGCGCCTGCCGTTGACGAAGAAGGTGGGGGTGCCGGTGGCGCCGCTGGCCTCGGCCGAGGCGACGTCGCGGGCGACGCGGTCGCGGTGGGCGCCGGAGTCGATCTCGGCCTCCATCCGCCCGGCGTCGATACCGAGGTCCCGTGCCACCGCCAGCATCGTCTCCCGCGAGAGCTTCGGCTGGGCGGCGTAGAGCGCGTCATGGTACTCCCAGAAGCGGTCCTGGGCGGCGGCCGCCTCGCTCGCCTCCGCCGCCAGCGGCGCCAGCGGGTGGCGCTCGGGGATCGGCAGGTGGCGGAAGCCGAGCAGCAGCCGCTCCCCCAGCCGCTCGCGGACCCGGCGCAGGACCGACTGGGCGCCGAGGCAGAAGGGGCACTGGAAGTCGCCGAACATGACCAGCTCCAGCGGCGCGCCCGGCTCGCCGCGCACGTGGTCGAGGTCCTCCAGCGGGGGTGAGAGCAGTTCGTCCACCAGACCCGATGTTATGTCCCCGTGCACGAGATCGAGTCGATCCTCATCCTCGTCCTGGCGGCGGCGCTGCTGGTCCGCGTCGCCGAGCTCGGCCGGATCCCGCCGCCGATCGTCCTCGTCCTCGGCGGCCTCGCGATCGCCTTCGTCCCCGGGCTGCCGGACGTCGAACTCGAGCCGGACACGATCTTCCTCGTCTTCCTGCCGCCGCTGGTCTACGCCGCCGGCTGGGGCACTTCGCCGCTGGAGCTGCGGGCGGTGCTGCGGCCGCTGGGCCTGATGTCCGTCGCGCTGGTCTTCCTCACCGCCGCGGTCGTCGCAGTCGTCGCCCACGCCCTCGTCCCCGAGCTGAGCTGGGCCGAGGCGGCGATCCTCGGCGCCGCCCTCTCCCCCACCGACACCCCCGCCGCCACCGCGATCTTCCGCCGCCTCGGCGCCCCCGAGCGGGTGCGGCTGCTGGTCGAGGGAGAGTCGATGATCAACGACGGCACCGCGCTCGTCCTCTACCGGATCGCCGTCGGCGTCGCGACCGGCGGCGCCTTCAGCCTCGGCGGCGCGGCGCTGGAGTTCCTCGGCGTCGCCGCCGGGGGGATCGTCGTCGGCCTCGTCGTCGGCGTCCTCTCCGACCTCGTCATCCGCCGCCAGAGCGACTCCGGCCTGGCGATCATGCTCTCGGTCCTGACCGCCTACGGCGCCTACATCGGCGCCGAGGAGCTGCACGTCTCCGGCATCCTCGCCGCCGTCGTCGCCGGCCTCTACGCCGGCTACCGCTCCCCCCACTCGCTCGACGCCGACGTCCGCCTCAACGCCGTCGCCTTCTGGAACGTCCTCGTCTTCGGGCTCGAGATCACCCTCTTCGTCCTCCTCGGCCTGCAGCTGCCGGAGATCGTCGACACGCTCGAGCAGAGCGGCTCCGGCGTCGGCGAGCTGCTGCTGCCGGCGGCGGCGCTGGCGGTCGCCTCGATCGCCGCCCGCATCGCCTTCGTCTTCGCGATGCGCGGCGACGCGGGAGAAACCGCCGGAGAACGCTTCGCCGTCGGCTGGAGCGGGATGCGCGGCGCCGTCTCCCTCGCCGCCGCCCTGGCGGTACCGCTCAGCGTCGACGGGCGGCCGCAGATCATCTTCCTCACCTTCGCCCTGATCGTGATCACGATCGTCGGCCAGGGACTCTCGCTGCCGTTCGTCGTCCGGGCGCTGAAGCTGGAGCGGCCGCGGCGCTGGTCGGACGAGGAGGCGGTGGCGCGGATGGAGGCCGCGCAGTCGGCGCTCGACCGCCTCGACGAGATGGAAGCCGACGAGCGCGCGAGCGAGTCCCAGCTGCGGCGTCTGCGCGACCTCTACCGCGCCCGCTTCCGGATGTGCCAGGCGGTGCTCGGCGGCGAGGACCCCGACGCCGCCGCCCGCGAGCAGCGGATCGCCGACTACGGCGAGCTGCGCCGCGAGCTGATCGGGGTCGAGCGCGAAGAGCTGCTGGTCCTGCGCGGCGCCGGGCGGCTGCGGCACCAGACGCTGCGGCAGATCGAGCGGGATCTCGATCTTGAGGAGGCGCGGATCAGGACGTAGGGGCTCCTGCGGGGGGTGCCGGTGGGGATCGCTCGGAGCACCTCCGCCGGGAGGGGCGCCTGCTGCTGGCGCCTCAAGGGTAGGTGGCCCGGCTCCATGCTGAGTACCGAGCGACCCCCACCGGCACCCCTGCAAGCGAGCTCCGACAGCCGGTCGCTGCTCGTCTTCATCGAGTCCGCGAGAACCCGCGCTATAGACGGGTTATCGCGGACTCGATGATCGGCGTCTCGCAATGCGTGTCGTGGAGGGGGCGGGGTGCCTCCTCCGGACGCTCAACATCGAGCCATAGGCGAGATGTGTCCGGAGGGGGTACCCCACCCCCTCCCACCCCACCTACTCGAAGAACTCCCGGGCCCGTCCGGCGACGAGGTCCGGCATCTCGTCGGCGATGAAGTGGCCGCAGTCGGGGACCAGCTCCAGCCGCATGTCGTCGGCGTGGCGCTCGTAGCCGCTCAGCATCGAGGGGCGGATGACGGCGTCGTCTTCGCCGTGGAGCTGCAGCGTCGGCACGGTCAGGCGCGCGTCGGCGTAGCGGCCGCGGGCCCAGGGCAGGGTCTCGCGCAGGTTGAAGACCCGGTACATCTGCACCGCCGCCCGCGCCCGGGCCGGCTCGGCGTAGTTGTCGGCGAAGGCGTCCAGCGCCTCCTTGCTCCAGGCGTCTTTGACCGTCGAGCCGCCGACCAGCACCTTGCGGACGAAGCCGCTGCGGTGCAGCCGGTAGCCGACCACCGGGGCCAGGACCACCTGCTGGTAGTAGAAGCGCCACAGGTGGGGCGCTATGTCGCGCATGTTGACCCAGGGCGGGGCGATGTTGAGCGCGAGGAACCGCTCGATCCGCCGCGGCTCCCGCAGCGCCAACAGGTAGCCGATCCAGCCGCCCCAGTCGTGGCCGACCAGCTTCACCCGCTCGATCCCGAGCTCGTCGAGGACGGCGAGCACGTCGTCGGCCAGGTTCTCCTTCTCGTAGCCGTCCCTCGGCGCCTCCGACCAGCCGAACCCGCGCAGGTCGAGCGCCAGCACCCGGTGGCGGTCGGCCAGCGCCGGCATCAGGTGGCGCCACTCGTACCAGTGCTGCGGCCAGCCGTGCAGGCAGAGGACGACATCGTCGCCCGCCCCCGCCTCGGCGTAGTGGAACTCAAGGCCACGGGCGCGGACCCAGTGATGGGTGACACCCTCGATCTGCGGAAGCCGGCTCACCGGCCAGACAGGCTAGATGAATCGACCATCCGGAGAGGGCGCGAAGACGCTCACACCCCCGCTGCACGCCCACAAGTCATCGGGCAGGCGACCGGCTGCGCGCCGGGAATTCGCGCCAGTCGCCCGGCCCTCTTTCGCCTCAGCGCAGCGCGGCCGACGCTGCCTGCCGGCGAAAGTCGTTGAGCATCTCCTCCATCGCGCTGACCTCGCAGGGGACCATTTCCGGCCAGGGCTTGTCGGGATGCTCCTGAAGCGTCTTCAGCCCGTTGCCGCTGATCACGGCGACGACGGTCTCGTCGGGGCCGATCTTGCCTTCCTGGGCGAGCCGCGCCGTCGAGGCGATCGTCGTCCCGCCCGCGGGCTCGGTGAGGATGCCCTCGGTCGAGGCGAGCAGGTCGATCGCGCCGAAGATCTCGTCGTCGGAGGCCGCCGCCCCGGCGCCGCCGCGCGAGACGACCGCGTCGACGACGAGGGCGCCGTCGCCCGGCGCCCCGATCGCCAGCGAGTGCGCGAGCGTCTCCGGCATCTGCTCCTCGATCGCGGCCCCGCCGGCGGTGATCGCGGTGACGATCGGGTTGCAGCCGCTGGCCTGGGCGATGTTGATCTTCGACTCCGCCGTCTCGGCCAGGCCGACTTTCTCCAGCTCGAGCAGGCCCTTGTGGACGCGCGAGGAGAGGGTGCCGCCGGCGGCCGGGATCACGAAGTGGTCCGGGGCCTTCCAGCCGAGCTCCTCGACCACCTCGAAGGCCATCGTCTTCGCCCCCTCGGCGTAGAACGGGCGCAGGGTGATGTTGGCGAACTCCATCCCGGTCGTGAGCGCCAGCTCGCGGCAGGCGCGGTTGGCCCCGTCGTAGTTGGCGTCGAGCTGGATCACCTCGGCGCCGAGCGCGCGGCAGGCCTTCGCCTTGCCCTTCTCCATGTTGCCCGGGTAGAAGATGTAGGGCTTGGCGCCGGCCTGGGCGGCCAAGGCGGCGACGGCGGTGCCGACGTTGCCGGTGGAGACGCAGCCGACCTCGTCTTTGCCCAGCTCCAGCAGGCGGGCGATCGCCATCCCGACGACCCGGTCCTTGTAGGAGAACGAGGGCCGGTTGCTCGAGTCGTCCTTGATGTAGAGGTTGCTGAGGCCCATCTCGGCCCCCAGCCGCTTGGCGTGGATCAGCGGCGTTTTGCCGGCGAAGGCGGCGACCTCCGACTGGGCGCGGCGGCTGACGATCGGCAGCAGCTCCTCGAAGCGCCAGATGTTCCACGGGCGCTCATCGTGGGAGCGCCGGCCGATCAGCTCCTTGGCGCGCTCGTAGTCGTAGTCGACGTCGAGCCCTTCGCCGCAGGCATGGCACTTGAAGGCCGTGTCCAGCAGCGGCGTGCGGTAGCCGCAGTCCCGGCAGACGAGTTCGGTGGCACAGGAGTTGGTCCGGGGCCCGTAGGGCTCGGTGAGATGCGGACCTGCCGCCTCGCTCATGACTCCTCCTTTGCCGCCGATCCCTCGGCGCTAGTCCAAATGGTCGCAGGGGTATAACACATGGCTTGCTACTGCTCAACGCTTTCTGCGCAAATGCGCGACGATCGGCACACGAATCCGTCCCAGGAAGGTAGCGGAAGCTGAAGCGGGCGCCAAAGACGTGTAACCTCCCGTCTGTAGAGCTTCTGTCCGCAACAGTGAAGGATCGCGCTCGATGACCCCCCAGGAGCGCTTCGCCATCAACCTCCGCAAAGCCCGCACCGAGGCCGGTGTCTCCCAGGAAGAGCTGGGCTACATGTGCGATCTGCACCGCACCGAGGTCTCGCTGCTGGAGCGGGCTGGGCGGGAGCCGCGGCTGGCGACGATCGTCAAGCTCGCCGGGGCGTTGAACACGACGCCCAGCGAGCTCTGCGCCGGGATCTCCTGGCTGCCGAAGGCGCGCCGCTTCGACGTCAAGCGGCCGCCGCGCGCCTAACCGGCGCTCCGGCAGGGCCGCTTGCGCGGCCGCCGGAAGAAGCGAAGGGAGGCGGGGCGACGCCGGCCGAGCCGGCGTGACCAGGACCGGTCATGAACTTGATCCTGGCTCAGGATTGGTCCTCCTTTGCCACCCCAAGGCGGTTTCCCATATCCGAGAGCCCCGCCTCCTTCACCGGTTTGATCGCCCGGTAAGCGGATTGATAACAGACCCGCGTGAAGCAATCAAGGGTATTTGCCTAATTGCTCAACAAACTGTCCAGATCACGCCTAGGAAGCAGGCGTGACCTCGGACGAAACGGGAATCTCCGCCGTCTCCGGCCAGGCGCCGAGCGCCTCGGCGCCCTCCCCCGCCCCTGCCGCGACCAGCAGCTCCTCGGCGACGTGGGGCGCGAACGGGACCAGCGTCCGCGCCAACAGGACCAGCGCCGCCAGCTGCGCCTCGGCGTCGGCGCGGTCGAGCTGCCCCCGCCGTTTGATGACGCGCTTCTCGAAGTCCTGGATGCGCTCGAGGAGGCGGGTGATGTTGCGGATCGCCTTGTGCATCTGCAGCTGCTCGACGTCTTCGGTGATCCGCGAGAGGCCGTTCTCGCACCATTTGCGCAGGCGGTCGCGCATGTGCTCGGTGTCGGCGGCGGCGTCGGGGTCGTGCTCCAGGCCCTCGAGCCCGGCGATCCGCTCGTGGGTGTAGTTCCAGAGGTTGCGGAGGAAGCGGCCGGCGAAGCGGACCGCGCCGTCGCTCCAGTTCAGCGTCTTCGCCGGGCCGGCGGCGTAGAGCACCGCCAACCGCACGGTGTCGGCGCCGTGCTGGGCGACCAGCTCGTCGGGGTTGACGACGTTGCCCAGGTGCTTGCTCATCTTGCGGCCGTCGGCGATCACCATCTCGTGGAAGAGGCAGCCGGCGAACGGCTCGCCCTCCTCGATGAAGTCGAACGGGCCGATGTCGCGCAGCGCCTTGGTGACGACGCGCTGGTCGAAGACGAAGCCGCCGCTGTCGTTGCCGGCGACGAGCCGCTCGGCGGGCAGCCACTCCCGCAGCTCGGGGTGGGTGAACATCTGCTCGTCGCGGCCCTCGGGCGGGACCGCCGCCGGGACCCAGAGCCAGAGCGCGTCGAAGTGGCAGTCGAGGGTGTCGGTCTCCCGCTTGGCGGCGGCGCCGCACTTGGGGCACTCGACGTCGACGAAGTCCGGCCGCTCGGCCAGCGGGTTCCCTTCCCCGGTCGGCTTCAGGTCGCGCGGCAGGACGACGGGCAGGTCGGACTCCGGGACCGGCACCGGGCCGCACTCCTCGCAGAGGACGATCGGGATCGGGCAGCCCCAGGAGCGCTGGCGGGAGATCGAGAAGTCGTTGGCGCGGTAGCGGGTGGCCTCGCGGGCGTCCTCGGCGGGCGCGGGCGCGGGGCCCTCGTCGTCCTCGCCGCGCTGCGGCGCCTCGACCCGCTCCAGCCGCGCGGCGATGTCGCGGTCGGCCTCGTCGATCGCGGGGATGCCGAGCGCCGCCGTCGGCCCGAAGCGGGCGTCGACGATCGGCGAGACGACCACCGGCAGCTCGGAGCCGTCGGGGCCGGCGATCGAGGCGCCGGTGTCGACCACCGGCACCGAGCGGGCGTCGCGGGCGCTGCGGTCCCAGCCGCCCGAGCGCATCCGCTCCAGCTCCTCGCGCGCGGCAGGGTCGGTCGCCCAGGCGTCGACCTCGGGGTGGCGCGGCGAGAGCAGGACGAAGCTCGCCGCTCCCGCGAACTTGCGGTGCGGGGTGAAGACGGTGAGCGCGCGGCCGTCGCCCGCCCGCAGGTCGAGCTCGACGCCGTCGGAGCGGCCGAGGATGTAGCGCTGGGTCGCCAGCGACAGGTCGTCCCACTTGCCGCCCTGCTCCAGCCGCTCGACGTTGCGGTCGTTCTCCTCCAGGTAGGGGGTGATCCGCAGGAACCAGGTCGGCCGCCGGATCAGCCGCACCTCGTTGTGGCAGCGCCAGCAGCGGCCGTCCTCGACCTGGATCGAGGCGAGGGTCGTCTGGCAGGTGTCGCACCAGTCGACGGTGGCGTCGGCGCGGTAGATCAGGTCGCGCTCGAGCAGGGTGATGAAGAGCCACTGGGACCAGCGGTACTGGCCCTCGTCGGAGCTGTAGAAGACGCGGTCGTAGTCGAAGGAGAAGCCGAGCCGCTTCATCTGGCCGAGCATCCGCTCGCCGCACTGGGCGACCCAGTCGGCCGGCGGGATCTGCCGCTCGATCGCCGCCAGCTCGGCCGGCAGCCCGAAGGCGTCGAAGCCGAAACCGAACAGCACGGCGTCGCCGCGGCCGCGGCGGAAGCGCGCGTAGGCGTCGCCGATCGAGTAGTCGCGGACGTGCCCCATGTGCAGGTTGCCCGAGGTGAAAGGGCTCGAGGGCTTGACGTAGACCCGCTCCTGGCCGTCCTTGGGCCGAGGAGCCGCGAAGTCCCCCCGCTTCTCCCATGCCTCCTGCCGCCCGGCCTCGATCGCCTGCGGATCGAAGTTTTTCCTGCCATCGCTCATCTAGATCAAGGCTAACCGAGCGGTCCCGCAGCCATCGTTTCCCGACTTTTGGCCCCTATAGGGGCCTCGATTCTGGAAACGACTTAGTTGAACGTCCAGAGCTTGTTGCCGAGGAAGTTGAACGGCATCGCCGCAGCCACCGCGATCGCCTGAGCGGGGAGCTCGCCCAGATTGCTGCTGACCAGGAGCAACTGGAGAACGGCGAGGTTCAACCCTAAGGACGCGAGGCTAACCGTGAAGAAACGGGCGGCCTGGAAGTGCGCCGGGCCGTCACCGGGGCCGAAGGTCCAGTGGCGGTTCCAAAGGAAGTTGTTCGTGACCGCTACCGCGAAAGCGCCAACCGCAGCCAAGGTAGGGCTGAGGCCCAAGCTCCCCGCCAGCAGCGCGAAGACGGCGAGGTTGACGAGGTAGCCCGAGCCGCCGACGAGGCCGAATTTGAACAGCTGCACCCAGCTCGCCGGGCGGCGGGCCGCGGCGCCGATCCGCAGGGCGATCTCGTTGGCGGCAGACATCGAAGGCGACAGGCTAGCGGGAGGGCAGGCGCAGAGCCGCGATCCGCGTAGTCTTCCCGCCTCGATGCGCAGGAGCAATGCAACCGTGGCGGCGGTGGCGCTGACCGCCGTGGCCCTGGCCCTCGCCCTCGCTTTCGGCGGCTCCGCGGGCTCCGACACCGTCAACCCGGAGCGGGCGGGCGAAGGCGGTGAACCGGCGGTGGAAATCATCTCCCCCCGCAACGGCGCCCGCCAGATCAGCCACGCGGTGGTGGTCAAGGTCGACGTGCGGAACTTCCAGCTCGCGCCCCGCCGGCTCGGCGGCGAACCGCAGCTCGGCCAGGGCCACCTCCGTTTCAGCCTCAACCGCGTGCCCGACTGCGTCGACCCGAAGAAGCTGAAAGACGCCGAAAACAGCCCGGTCGGCAAAGGCCGCCTCGTCGGCGCCTCCTTCGACTACGCCGAGTTCGCGGGCCCCAACGGCGTCCTCGCCGAGCGCATCGGCTCCGCCGGCAGCTACTCCCCCGCCACCCGACCGGAGATCTTCTACCACCGCCTCCCGCCCGGCTTCTACCGCCTGATCGCCGCCCTCGCCCAGAACAACGGCATGACCACCCAGTTCCACGACGTCACCAACTTCGAGATCCAGCAGAAACCCGGCCACCGCCCGAAAAAATGCGAGGAGGGCAAAGTCCCCAGCGCCAAAGCCGCCTCGCGTCTGGAATAGCACGGCGAATCGAGCGGGATCTACGCGGGCTTGGTAATGCTGGGCGCCGGGAAGATCGGCGCAGTGACTGTCAACTTCATGCTCCGAGCCTCCTGGCACCAATCACTCTGCCATCCGCACGCGGCTCTTCAGAAGAAGCACCCACAGCACCGCTGGATTGACTAGGACAATATGGCCATGAGCTTGGCTCGCGCCGCCGTTGAGTGGCCTCAAGTTGTTACCGCGGTGATCGCCGTCGCAGCTTTTGGGCTCTCGATTCTCTCCCTCCTCCTACAGCGCAAAAGGCCATATCTAGAGGGGCAGTTCCTAACGGTGCGCCTTCATGCTGCAGTGACCATCCGAAACAGCGGCAACCTCAGCGCCCGGGCGCCTTGGGTGATGTTCGCGACGAAGGACGGCGAGGCGTCATTTTGCAGCCACGCAGGGCCGGGGTTTCTTGCGCCAGAGCGTGCCCGGCTCTTGGTAACCGACGCTGTCTTCTTTGAGGCTCCGAAAGCAGTCGGCGTAGTCGGATACATAGATCGAAGAGGCAGGCACGTCGTGCGAGCGTTCGGCAGTGCGGTCAAGCACAGGCACAAGCGCTTCAAACCGGGAGTGTCTTTCGAGGAAATCTTCCGAGCCTTCTATCCCCTACATGAGTTGGGCGAGCCAGCAGGCAAGCAATCAGACGAAGCGGTTGATTAGGACCACTCAACTGATCCCCTACCTGCAATAGCCAATACTTCACTTTGTATAGTGGGTGGGTGCGAACCTATCGGCGGCTGACCGGCTTCCTGCGTCCCTACCGGGTGCAGTTGTGGGGATCGTTGGTCTTTGCCTGGGCGGCGATGGGGATGACGGTGCTGATCCCTTGGCTGATCGGGCGGGCGGTGAACGCGATCGAGGCGGGGAACAAGCCGGACCTGCTGCCGCTGGCGCTGGTGATCCTCGGGGCGGCGGTGCTGCGGCTGGGGCTGATCGTGGTCCGACGGGTGGTCGCGGGGAAGGTCTCGCTCGGGGTCGAGTTCGACCTGCGGCAGACCTTCTACGGGCACCTGCAGCGGCTCGAGCTCGGCTTCTTCGACGGGCAGCAGACGGGGCAGCTGATGTCGCGCGCCACCGTGGATCTGCAGTCGATCCGCTTCTTCCTCGGCTACGGGCTCATCTTCATCACCCAGAACCTGCTGACGATCACGCTGGCGAGCGCGGTGATGTTCGCGATCAAGCCCTGGCTGGCGCTGGTCGCGCTGGCGCCGGCGCCGTTCGTCGTCTACGCCGCGGCCCGCTACAACCGCGTCAACCGCCCGGCGGTGCAGGAGGTCCAGCAGCGGATCGCCGAGCTGACCGCGGAGGCCGAGGAGAACGTCTCCGGCATCCGCATCGTCAAGGCCTTCGCCCGCGAGGAGCACCAGCTGCGCCGCTTCGAGCGCGCGGTCGGCCGCGTCTTCGACCAGAGCATCTACTCGACCAAGCTGCAGGCGTTCTTCTCGCCGCTGCTGGGGCTGCTGCCGCAGCTGGGGATCGCGCTGGTGCTGCTGATCGGCGGCCGCGAGGTGATCAACGGCAACCTCAGCCTCGGCGACTTCACCGCCTTCTACACCTACCTGGCGATGCTGGCCGGGCCGATGCGCTCGCTGGGGATGACGATGGGGATGGCACAGCGGGCGATCGCCTCGGGCAACCGCCTCTTCGAGATCCTCGACCGCGAGCCGCGGATCCAGAGCCCGCCGGGGGCGCCGGCGCTGCCGCCCGGCGGCGGCCGGGTCGAGATGCGCGGGGTGGCGCTGCGCTACGAGGGCGCCGAGGAGGTGCCGGCGCTGAGCGGCGTCGATCTCGAGGTCGAGGCCGGGAAGACGGTGGCGCTGGTCGGCCCCTCGGGCTCGGGCAAGACCAGCCTGGTGGCGCTGATCGCGCGGCTCTACGACCCCGACGAGGGCTCGGTGCTGGTCGACGGCGCCGACGTGCGCGAGGTCGACGTCGCCTCGCTGCGCTCGGAGATCGCCTTCGTCGCCGACGACAGCTTCCTCTTCACGGCCACGGTGGCGGAGAACATCGCCTACGCGCGGCCCGAGGCGACGATGGAGGAGATCGAAGCGGCGGCGCGGCGCGCCCAGGCCGACGACTTCATCCGCCGGCTCCCCGACGGCTACGAGACCCGGGTCGGCGAGCGCGGCCTCACGCTCTCCGGCGGCCAGCGCCAACGGGTCGCGATCGCCCGCGCCCTGCTCGCCGACCCGCGCATCCTCATCCTCGACGACGCCACCTCCTCGGTCGACGCGACCATCGAGGCGGCGATCAAAGCCGGGCTGCGCGAGGCGATGGCCGGCCGCACCACCTTCATCATCGCCCACCGCCTCTCCACCGTCTCGCTCGCCGACGAGATCGTCGTCCTCGACGGCGGTCGGATCGTCGACCGCGGCACCCACGAGGAGCTGATGGCGGGCTGCGGCTTCTACCGCGAGATCGCCGAGCACGGGCTTGCCGACTCGGTCTTCCTCCAGCGCGACCTCGAGGAGCGCGAGGAGATGGCGAAGCTGTGAGCGGCGGGCCGAACATCGGCAACATCGGCCGCCTCTTCGTCGCGCTCTGGCGCCTCGTCCGCGGCGAGGACCAGCGCGGGCGCAAGGTGCGCTGGCTGGTCGCGCAGCTGCGGCCCTACCGCGGCCGCGTCGCGCTGATGTTCCTCGGCCTGGCGCTGGCGACCGCCGCCGGCCTCGCCCCGCCCTACCTCGCCGGGAAGGCGATCGACTCCGGCATCCTCGCCGGCGACGTCGGCGCGCTCGACCAGATCGTCGCCGCCTTCGTCGCCGTCGCCGTCGTCTACGCGGCGGCCACCTACCTGCAGACCTACATGGTCGGCTGGGTCGGGACGCGGGTGCTGCAGGACCTGCGGCAGCGCGTCTTCACCCACATCCAGTCGATGTCGATCGGGTTCTTCACCCGCCGCAGCCCCGGGGTGCTGATCTCGCGGATGACCAACGACATCGAGGCGCTGAACCAGCTCGTCACCACCGGCGTGGTGACGATGTTCTCCAGCACGCTGACCCTGATCGGCGTCGTCGTGATCCTGCTCCTGCTCGACCTGCAGCTGGCGCTGGTCACCTTCCTCACCTTCCCGCTGCTGGCGATCGCGAGCCTCGTCTTCCGGATCGTCTCCGCCGGGGCCTACCGGGCGACGCGGGAGCGGATCGCGGCGATCACCGCCTACCTGCAGGAGTCCCTCAGCGGGGTCAGGGTCGTGCGCAGCTTCGGCCAGGAGCCGCGCCACGTCGACGAGCTGACCGAGCTGAACGAGGCGAACCGGCAGGCGAACATGAAAACCGTCTACCTCAACGCCTCCTACTTCCCGGCGGTCGAACTGCTCTCCGCCGTCGGCACCGCGGTGATCCTCCTCTACGGCGGCAGCCAGGCGATCGACGGGGCGATCCAGCTCGGCGTCATCGTCGCCTTCGTCGGCTACCTCAACACCTTCTTCGACCCGATCCAGCAGCTCTCCCAGCTCTACACGACCTACCAGCAGGGGATGGCGGCGCTGGACAAGATCTTCGACCTGCTCGACACCGACCCCGACATGGTCGACGCGCCGGGGGCGATCGACCCGGGGACGCTGCGCGGGGAGATCGAGCTCGAGGGGGTCTGGTTCTCCTACGGGGAGAAGGGCGAGTCGGGCGAGGACACCTGGGCGCTGCGCGACGTCGACCTCCACGTACCGCCGGGCCAGACGCTGGCCCTGGTCGGCGCGACCGGGGCGGGCAAGTCGACCTTCGCCAAGCTGGTCGCCCGCTTCTACGACCCGCAGAAGGGGACGGTGCGGGTCGACGGCCACGACCTGCGCGGGGTCCAGCAGCGGGCGCTGCGGCGCCAGCTCGGGATCGTCCCCCAGGAGGGCTTCCTGTTCAGCGGCAGCGTGCGGGAGAACGTCGCCTTCGGGCGGCCGGAGGCGAGCGACGAGGAGATCGACGCCGCGATCGCCGCCGTCGGCGCGACCGAGTTTGTCGCCGCCCTCCCTGACGGCCTCGAGACCCAGGTCGGCGAGCGCGGCATCCAGCTCTCCGCCGGCCAGCGCCAGCTCGTCGCCTTCGCCCGCGCGCTCCTCGCCGAGCCCCGCATCCTCATCCTCGACGAGGCCACCTCCAACGTCGACGTCCGCACCGAGAAGACGATCGAGCGCGGCCTCGAACGCCTCCTCCACGGCCGCACCGCCATCGTCATCGCCCACCGCCTCTCGACGATCCGCCGCGCGGGCAAGATCGTCGTGCTGGAAAACGGGCGGATCGCCGAGCAGGGGACGCATGACGAGTTGATCGCGGCGGGTGGGGCGTATTCCAGGCTCTATGGGGCTTGGTCCGAATCGGCGGCTTAGCTTCTTAGACACGGGCGGGGGTGGGAGTCGGGTGCCCTCTCCCAGAGACCGTTGCGCAGCTGGTCGTCTCGGAACTGCGATGCGTGGTCTCTGAGCCTCTGGGAGAGGGCACCCGACTCCCCCTCCGGACCGCGGCTCCGAGGTTTGGGTGCCTATAGGGCACCAAACTTCGGAGTCGCTGACCGCAACCGCGGCGGCGCTGCATCGAGTCCGCGATAACCCGCGTATATCGACGGTTCTCGCGGACTCGGCGAAGGGAGACAGCTAGGCGGGGCGCCCCGGAGCTCGATCGCGGGCGGGCCGGTGGGGGTCCCTGGGTACTCAGCATGGAGCCGCGCCGCCACTCTCGAGGCGTCAGCAGTTGCACGAATCTCGCGGCGGAGGTGCTCCCAGGGGCCCCCACCGGCCCGCCCTCAGCGCTTGCTCAGCCGGGGCCGACCCCGCCTGATTCGCCGCCGGTTTCCGGGGCGACTTCGGGGGTTTCTTCGACCCCGCCGCCCGCGCCGCCGGTTTCAGGGGCTTCTTCTTCGGGCGCCGGTTCTTCGTATTCCGGTTCGACGTATTCGGGTTCCGGTTCGACGCCGCCTTCTTCTTCGAAGCCTTCGAATTCTTCGCCGCCGGATTCGACTTCAGTTTCGCCGCCCGGGGCGCCGGGGGTGGGGAGCTCGCCGGGGTCCTCGCTGCAGTCCTCGAAGCCGTAGATCGCCGCCTGGGACTGGAATTCTTCGAGCGCGGCTTCGGCTTCGACGCTCGCTTCTCCCAGCGCCGCCAGGTCTTCGCTTTCGGCCGCGGCTTTGACTTCGCCCTCGGTCTTCGCCAGCTCTTCGGCCGCTTCCATGAATTTGGCGTAGCTGCCGTCGTCTTCGGCCGGGGCGCCGAGGTCCTGGAGGCGTTCGACCATGCCCGTGTAGAGGTTGGCGACTTTCTCGGCTTCTTCGGCTTCCGTGCCTTCGGTGGCTTCGGTCGCGCCCAGCGCGCCGACGGCGGCGTTGACCTCGGCGCAGACGTCGTCGCCCTCGTCGATCAGCTCGTCCTCGGTCAGCGCCGTCGGTTCTTCGACCGTCGGCGTGGTCGTCGTTTCGGTCTCGTCGCCGCCACCGCCGCAGCCCGCGACCGCGAGCGCCGCAAGGGCGACGAGGAGGAGCAGGATCGTCTTGTGACCGGGGATCCTCACGGGGGCGAAGCTAGCAGAGCGATTAGACGCCTTTGCAGGGGATCTGCGAAAGCTGCGGCCCAGGGACTCGAACCCCGACTACCTCGTCCAGAGCGAGGCGTGCTGCCATTACACCAGGCCGCAACGGCAACTCCCCTCAGGATAAGGGACCTCAGGCGAACGGCGTTCTCTCGGCGATCATCTGCCGCGCTTCGGCCAGTTCTTCGGGCCGACCGACGCTCAGGCAGCCGGCGACCCGGTCCCCCTGCAGGTACCAGACCGAGAACTCGCCGCCGTCGCGGTCGCCGCGCCAGACCTCGCGGTCCCACTCGGCGGCCGGCCCGACGTACTCCATGCTCGCCCAGTCGGCGAGGTCGCTGAAGAAGTAGGGGACGACCTCGTAGTCGGCCTCGGCGCCGAGCATGTTCGCGGCCGCATGCATCCCCTGCTGCATCGCCACGTCCCAGTGCTCGGCGTGGACCCGGCGCCCGTGGACGACGCTCTCGTACGAGCAGCAGTCGCCGGCCGCGTAGATGCCCGGGACCGAGGTCTGCAGCTTCGAGTCGCAGGCGATCCCCTGGTCGACCGCGAGCCCGGCCCGCTGCGCCAGCATCGCGTCCGGCCGCACCCCGGCGCCGACGACGACGGTGTCGCACTCGACCGCGAGACCGCTCTCGGTGACCACGGCGCTGACCCGCCCGTCGCCCTCGAAGGCGCTCAGGGTCTCGCCGCCGTGGAAGCTGACGCCGTGCGCTTCCAGCTGCCCCTGGAACCAGCGCCCGGCGTCCTCGCCCAGGACCGTCGAGAGCGCCACCTCCTCCATCGCGACGATCGTGCACTTCTTCCCCTGCGCGGCCAGCGTCGCCGCCACCTCGCAGCCGATGTAGCTGCCGCCGATCAGGACCACGTGCTCGGCCGCCTCGGCGTCGGCGCGGATCGCGTCGGCGTTGCCGAAGGCGCGCAGGTAGTGGATTCCCTCGTTCTCGGCCCCCTCGAGGCGGAGGATGTTGACCATCGCCCCGGTGGCGAACAGCGCCTTGTCGAAGGCGACCTCTTCCCCGCCCTGGACTTTCGCCGTCCGCGCCTCGGGATCCAGCCCCAGCACGTTCTTGCCGGTCAGCAGCTCGACCCCGTTCTCCTCGTACCAGGAGGGCGGGTTGACGTAGGCGTCCTCGCGGCCGGCCTCGCCCTTCAGGTACTCCTTCGAGATCGGCGGCCGTTCGTAGGGCGGCTCCGGCTCGCGGCCGACCAACAGGATCGAGCCCTCGGCGCCGCGGCGGCGCAGCTCGGCGGCGCAGTGGGCGGAGGCCATGCCGCCGCCGATCAGGAGGAAATCGACCTCGCGGTCGGGCATCAGGCTTCGGCGCCGTTGCTGCCGTTCCCTTCGGGCCCGAACAGGGCCTTCAGGTCCTCCTCTTTGCCGGGGTCGAGGACGGCGAGGATCTCGTCGCCTTCCTCCAGCACGGTGTCGGCGCTGGGGACGAAGCCCTTGCCCGCGCGCAGGACCGAGATCAGCAGGCTGCCTTCGGGCATCTGCAGGTCGCCGACGCGGCGGCCGGTGACGCTCGAGTCCTTGCCGAGCAGCATCTCGATGATCTCCAGCTGCTCCTCCTGCAGGTCGAGCAGGTGGACGAGCCCGTACTCGGGGACCTCGTGCTCGAGCAGGCGCAGGATCAGGTCGGTGGCCGAGACCGAGGGGCGGATCCCCAGCAGGTCGAAGTGCCGGCGGTTGCGCGGGTTGTTGACGCGGGCGATGATCTGGTCGACCAGGTACTTCTCCTTCGCGACCTGGCAGATCAGCATGTTGTCCTCGTCGTCGCCGGTGACCGCGATCACCATGTCGGCGCGCTGGATCCCGGCCCGCTCCAGCACCCAGAGCTCGGAGGCGTCGCCGTAGGAGACGTTGTGCTCGAGCTCCTGCTCGACGGTCAGGTAGCGGCGGCGGTCGCTCTCGATCAGGGTCACCTCGTGTCCTTTGTCGAGCAGCTCCCGCGAGAGGTTCCACCCGACCTTGCCCGCGCCGACGATGATGATGTACATGGCTCTGCCTCGCTCCTATGCCGCCGCGGTGGCGTCGTCGGGGGAGCCGCCTCGGGCGGCCTCGCGGACCGCGCCCTCGAGCATGTCGATCGCGACCCGGGTCGGGCAGACGGTGTTGAGCCCCTGCCGCTGGTACCACTCGGCCCGCAGCGGGTCGAGCACGCGGGCGATCACGGTCGGCACCTCGTAGCGGCGCTGGGCGATCTGGGCGATGACGATGTTGGTGTTGTCGCCGTCGGTGGAGGCGATGAAGACGTCGGCGTTCTCGATCCCCGCAGCCTCCAGCGCCTCGGTCTCCAGACCGGCGCCGACGGTGAACTGGCCGCCGAGATCCTCCCAGCCGCGCTCGAGGCCCACCTCGAGCCGCGCGTGGGACTCGGGGTCCTCGTCGAGGCAGGAGACGGCGTGCCCCTCGCGGAGCATGGCCCGCGCCACCGAAGAGCCGACCCGGCCGCAGCCGACGATCAGAACGAACATGGAGCGGATACTAGTCTCCGCTCAGCGCTATTCGGGTTCCGGCGGAGCCGTGAGCAGGACCCGGCAGGGCGCTTTCTTCAGCACGTACTCGGTCGCGGCCCCGATCTCCTCCGGCTTCGCTGCCCCGATCCCGCCGATCATCGCCCCGCCGCGGATCTTGGTCGGCGGCTCTCCCCCGATCACGATCGCTTCCGGGTCGGCCCGTCGCGCCGCCTCGAGGATGCCGGCGCCGACCTTGCGGGCGCGGACGACCTCGGTGCTGACCGCGACGTCCGCGTACTCCTCCCCCACCTCGCGCGCCCGCGCCAGCGCCCGCCGCGCCCGCTCCTCCTTCTCCTTCGGCAGCTTCGCGTCCAGCGGCAGCGTCAGCGGCACCTCGATCACGTAGACGACGTCCATCCGCGAGACGCCGCCGCCGTCCCCGTCGGCCTGCTCGGCCGCCGCCAGCCGCCCGGCGGTGGCGACGATGTCGTCGTCGAGCTTGGTCCCGAAGACCGGCACGAGGACGTGGCTGAACTCGATCTCCGGCACCTGCTTGGTCAGCGCCCGCTCGGTGACGGTGACCCGCTTGGTCAGCGTCGTCCCCTCGAAGACCTTGCGGTAGACGACGTAGAAGACGAGGCCGAAGGCCATCCAGCCGAGGCCGACCCAGCGGGCGGTCGAGTGGTAGGCGAGGACGCTGATGAAGGCGAGTCCGCTGAGCAGCGCCGCCAGGATCGCCGGCAGCGGCAGCTCCGCGTGGCCCCAGGGGATGCCGAGCGGGATCCGGAACGGCCGCCGCCGCTCCGGCTGGGTCATCCGCAGGCGGATGATCGAGAGGTGGGCGATCGTGATCGCCAGCGTCGCCCCGAAGGCGTAGATGCCGGCCAGCAGCTTGACGTTGGTCGGGGCGACGAGCCCGATCGCGATCAGGCCGCTGAGGACGATCGCGACGTAGGGGGTCGCCGTGCGGCGGTCGAGCTTGCCGAGCCAGCTGGGGATCTGGCGGTTGATCGCCAGCGTGTAGATGTGGCGGGAGACGCCGAGCATCGAGGTGCTCGCCGCCCAGATCAGGACCGGCGTCGCCACCGCCGCCACCAGCCAGCGCATCACTTCCGCAACCCAGGCGGGTTCGTAGGCGGAGACCACCCCCAGGACGGGGTCCTCGATGAACTCGCCGCCGAGCGCGGTCTGCGGCCCGTCCGGGGTGCCGACCACCGGCACCGCCATCAGCGCGATCGCCGCCATCCCGGCGTAGACCAGCGGCACCCCGAGGGCGCCGATGCCGGCGACCCGCTTGAGGTCGCGGCGGCTGACGTCGATGTCCGGGGCGAGGTCGGAGGCGGCCTCGATCCCGGCGTAGGCCAGCATCGCCACCACCGCCGCGTAGACGACGTCGCGGAAGCCGGGGACGCCGAAGAGGTCCAGGTTCTCGGTCAGCCGCTCGGGGTGCATGACCGCCAGCACGCCGACGCCGATCACCGCCAGCTGCAGGCCGAGGTCGGCGAGGGCGAGGAAGACGAGCGGGCGCTGGCGCTCGCGGCCGGTGACGTTGAGGATGTTCAGCACGCTGACGGCGGCGATCACCGCGGCGCCGATGCCGATCTCCCAGCCGGGGGCGGCGAGCTCGCCGCTGACCGGCGCCAGGTAGTGCGGCACCGAGATCGCCGCCAGCGCGATCACGATCAGGTAGTCGATCAGGATCGCCCAGCCGGCGATGAAGGCGACGAGCTCGTTGAAGGCGTGGCGGGCGAAGGTCGAGGAGCCGCCGCGCTCGCGGAACATCGCCCCGCCCTCGACGTAGGTGAGGGTCGTCAGCCCGAAGAGCAGGCCGGCGGCGAGGAAGATCAGCGGGGTCAGCCCCAGCCCGACGTCGGCGACGACGCCGAGCGCGAAGTAGATCGAGAAGCCGACCGCCGAGTAGGCCGAGGCGAAGAGCATCGGCACGCCGAGGCCGCGCATCAGGACCGGCTCGGTGCGCAGCTGCTCCGGCGGCCGCGAGCCGGCCCCGTCGCCGCGGGACGACCCCTCGCCGCTCACCGTTCCATCCTCGCGCCGAGCCAGAGGCGGCCCGCTCCCACCGCGACGAAGACGATCCCGATCAGGACGCCGAAGGAGGCCGGGCCGCCGCCGCCCGCGAGGGTGACGACGAGGACCGCGAGGCCGATCGCGACGAAGGCCAGCGAGAAGGCGCGGACGGCGCCGCGGTAGAGACGCTCGCCGCTCACCGCGGGGTCGCCTCGGCCAGCGCCGCGCCGGGGACCGCCGGCGGCTTGTCGGTGGGATCGGAGACGACGATCACCCGGCAGGGGCGCTCGCCGAGGATCGTCTGCAGGGTCTTGTCGTAGAGGGGGACCCCGTTGCGGTAGCGGAGGCCGACGACGATCGCCGCCGCCCTGATCTCCGCCGCCTCGCCGGAGACCGAGTAGCCCGCCTGCCCGGGCCGGACCCGGGCGACGTGGCCGGTCACCCGCTGGCCGCCGATCAGCTTCGCCTCCTCGATCTTGCGCTGCGCCTCGGCTTCCTTCTCCGACAGCTCCGCATCCAGCGGCAGGTTGGTCGGCACGGTCATCATCGAGTGGACGTGGATGCCGCGGCGGCGCTTGGAGGCGAGCTTGACCGCGGTCGCGACCATCTCCGGGGAGAACTCCTCGTCGTCCTCGAAGGCGACCAGGACGCTGCGGTACTCGACCTCCTCGACCCCGAGCGGCTCGGGCAGGACGACCTTCACCGTCTCGGTCAGCGGCAGCCGCTGGTGGCGCCGGTACAGGAGGTAGACGGCGATCCCGAAGGCCATCCAGCCGAGGCCTGCCATCAGCGTGGTCGGGTTCAGGGCCATGACGACGAGCCAGGCGGCGAAGGTGCCGAGGCCGCCGAGGACGGCGCTGAGCGGGACCTCGACCCCGAACGCCCGCAGGTTCAGGGGCGGCTTCCAGGGGCGCTCCGCGTCCCGCTTCGTGCGCCGCAGCTGGATCACGGCGACGTGGGCGATCGTGAACGAGAGCATCGCGCCGAACGAGTACATCGTCGCCAGGAAGTCGGTCTGGCCCGGCAGCATCGTCACGATCGCGATAACCGCGAAGAGGATGATCGCGATGTAGGGGGTGCGGTAACGCGGATGGACCTGGCGCAGCGCCTCCGGCAGCTGCCGGTACTGGCCCATCGAGTAGGTGAGCCGGGAGACCGCGATCATCGCCGCGTTGGTGGCGATCAGCAGGATCACGCCCGCGAACAGGCCGACGTAGTAGCGGAGGATCTCGGTCGCGGCCGCGCCGAGGCCGAGGTTCTCGACGATCCCCAGCATCGGGTTGTCGGCGAAGGTGGTGCCGAGCGCGGTCGTGTACTCGCCGCCGGCGCCCTGGGTGACCGGCATCGCCGAGAGCGCGACCAGCGGGATCAGCATGTAGAGGCCGAGCACGGCGACGACCGTCAGGCCGACCGCGCGCGGGATCGTGCGGGCGGCTTCGCGCGCCTCCTCGGACATGTTCGAGATCGTCTCGATCCCGGTGTAGGCGATCATCCCCACCGCGATCCCGAGCGCGAAGTCGCTCCAGGTCGGCGCCACCCCGAAGTGGACGTTGTCGACGAGGATCTCGGGGCTGAAGACGAGCCCGAGCCCGAGCACCACGAGCGCGGCCTGGGTGGCGAGGTCGGCGCTGGCGAGGACGATGTTGAGCTTGGCCGACTCCTCGGTGCCGCGGATGTTGATCAGGGCCAGCCCGACGACGAGGAGGGCGGCGAGGCCGATGTCGAACGGGGCGTCTTCCAGCGGGGACCAGAAGACGCCCAGGTAGTGGGGCACGAAGTAGGCCGAGATCGCCGCCGTGATCACGTAGTTGAGGAGCTGCCCCCAGGCGGCGACGAAGCTGACGAACTCGTTGAAGGCGTGGCGGGCGAAGCTCGAGGAGCCGCCGGCTTCCGGGTACATCACCGTCGCCTCGGCGTAGGTGGCGGCGGTGCAGATGAAGATCAGGCCCGCGATCACGAAGGCGAGCGGGGTGAGGCCGAGCGCGAAGGCGGCGGTGACGCCGAGTGCGTAGTAGATCGAGGAGCCGACGTTGCCGTAGGCGGCGGCGAACAGCGCCCCGACCCCGTGGACGCGGCTCAGCGACTCGTCTCTGGGGATTCGCCGGGCCATCTATGAGGGACGGGAGGCGGTCACGGAGCCGAATATACGGAGCCGGCCGGGGCTCTACGCACGTGCGCCCGGGTCAGCTCCGCGGGCGAGGTGCAGCCGAGCAGGCCGAGCGCCAGCTCGAGCTCCGCCCGCAGCAGCTCCAGCACCTGCGCCACCCCCTCCCGGCCCCCCGCCGCCAGGCCCCAGAGGGCGGGGCGGCCGACTAGAACCGCGTCGGCGCCGAGGGCGAGGGCGGTGGCGACGTCGATGCCGCGGCGGATGCCGCCGTCGACCAGCAGGGTGGCGCGGCCTTCGACCGCTTCGGCGATCTCCGGCAGCGCCTCGGCGGTGGCGAGGGAGCGGTCGAGCTGGCGGCCGCCGTGGTTGGAGACGACGACGCCGGCGCAGCCGTGGTCGAGCGCCAGCTCGGCGTCCTCGGCGGTCAGCAGGCCCTTGACGAGGACGGGAAGGCTGCACTCGGAGGCGAGGTCCTCGACGTCGGCCCAGGTCAGCGCGTGGTTCATCAGCGCGAAGGTCTGCTCGATCGTCAGCGCCTGCTCGCCGCCCGTGGCCGCGGTCAGGCTCGGCGTGCCCAGCTCCTTCGGCAGCGTGAAGCGGTTGCGGCGGTCGCGCTCGCGGTTGCCGCCGGGCGGGGCGTCGGCGGTGACGACGATCGCCTCGAAGCCGGCGTCGATCGCCTCCTCCATCAGCGCCCGGGTGACGCCGGAGTCCTTGAAGGCGTAGAGCTGGAACCAGTGCCTGCCGTCCGGGGCGGCCGCGGCGACCTCGGCCGGTCGCGTCGTCGAGAGCGTCGAGAGGCACATCGCCGTGCCCGCCTCGGCGGCCCCCGCCGCCATCCCGGACTCGGCCTCGGGGTGCGCCATCCGCTGGTAGGCGACCGGCGCGACCAGCACCGGCATCTCCACCCGCTTCCCCAGCACCTCGGCCGCGGTGCTCACCTCCCGCACGTCGTTCAGCACCCGCGGCCGCAGCCGCCAGTGTCCCCAGGCCTCGACGTTCTCCCGCAGCGTCACCTCGTCCCCGGCGCCGCCCGCGAAGTAGTCGAGCGGGCCGCGCTCCAGCTTCTCCGCCGCCAGCCGCTCGAAGTCGGCGACGTTGATCGGCCCGCTTTTCACGGGCGCGACCCTAACCGCTAGCGGCCGGCCTGGGGGTGCGGCGGCGGGAACCGGAAGCGGGCCACCGCAGGCGTGGGATCGGCGTTGCCGGCGGCGTCGACGGCGACGACCCGGAGCCGGTGTCGCCCGGGGGCGCCCTTCTTGAAGACCCGCTTGGCGCCGCAGGGCTTGAAGGGCCGCCGGTCGACGCTGCAGCGGAAGGTGCCGCCGGCCTCGCTGGAGCTGAACTTGAAGCGGAAGACCGGCGGCGTCCGCTTGAGGACGCGCTTGGAGATCTTCGTCTCGGGCGCGGCGGTGTCGGGCTGCGGCGCCGGAGGCGTCTCCCCGCCCGGGGGCGAGTCCGGCGGCAACGGCGCCAGCGGGGCCGAGATGAAGAGGTTGAAGCTCCCCATCGCCACCTCTTCGTTGTTCGGATTGACTTCGCCCACGACCGCGATGTAGTAGGTGGTCCCGGCCGTCGCCCAGACGTACTGGCCCTGGGTGGTGGCGACAGGGGTGAGCCCGTCGAGAGAGCTGCCGGTGTAGACGGTCCGTGCGAGGGCGGTTCCGCAGCAAGGCGAGCCGACGAGGTAGGACGCGGTCTCCGGCGGGGTCCAGCGGTACCAGACGGACGCTTTGGCGCCGGCGGGCTCGCCGTTCTCGGTGGTCGCCCCCCAGTTGTACCCACGGGTGCTGGCGAAGTAGAAGCGACTGCCGCCGGGTTCCACGTCGATGTCGCCTGCGAGGGTCTGGGCGTCGGCGAAGGCGTCGTTCGGAGGCGGAGGCGTCTCCTCGATCTGCAGGAGGATCTCCCCTTCGGTCTGCACCGGAACCGTTTCCGGGCCGGTGTAGCTGTTCCCGTCGACGACGATCACGTACTTGGTGCCGCTCGTCGCCGGGAAGGTGTATTTGCCTCCGTTGCCGCCGGGGCAGTCCGGGCCCGCGGAGCCGTTGAGCTTGAGGACCGAGGTGAGGTTGGTCAGTTCGGTCCCGGTGAAGACGTTGAGGACGGTCGGGAACCCGGTGCCGCAGTCGCCGACGCTGACCCAGTCCGTCGAGGTCGCCTCCCACTCGAACCAGACCGAGTGACCCGCCGGAGCCAGGCCGGGGATGTGCTCCCTCTCCTCTTTCGTCGCTTCGACGTTGGAGCCGCTCACTTCGACCGGCTGTCCGCCCGGGAACCCCGAGGGCAGCACCTGGCGGTCCGCGAAGTCGTCGTTCGCCGGCGGCGCAGCCCAGGCAGCGGCCGGCGCCGAGAGCGCAAGCACAAACGTGATCAGGGCCGCCCGCAGCGGCTGCATCCCCCACCTCATCGCCGGAGACGTTACAGAACGCCTGGTACCTAGATCTAGAAAAAGAGATGCTTCGCATAGTTGTCGCGCTCCATCCCCTGCCGTACCCTCGGCCGATGACGGAGGACGAGGCCAAGGCCCGCTGCGCCCAGCTCGAAGCCGAGCACCCGGACCGCGCGACGAGCAACTGGATCCCGGCGAAGCAGAAGGACGGCAGCTGGGCCGTAGCCCGCATTCCCCTCCCGCCGCCCCTCGATCTGAGCAGCACCAGCGGGACGCGCCCGGGCGGACGCCTCCAAGGCGAGGATCCCCGCACCGAACCGCCCTGGCTCAACCCCTAGTCAGCGGTCGCGGGGGAGGCCATGTGCCCCTCTCACAGAAGCTCCAGAGACCACAAGCCGCGCCCAGCAGGGGTGCCCAGCTGCGCGACGGCTTCTGGGAGAGGGGCACATGGCCCCCCTCCCATGCCGCAACTCCTAGAAGTTGACGATCGGGATGATGAGGATGGCGACGATGTTCGCCACCTTGATCATCGGGTTGATCGCCGGGCCGGCCGTGTCCTTGTAGGGATCGCCGACGGTGTCACCGGTGACGGAGGCGGCGTGGGCCTCGGAGCCCTTGCCGCCGTGGGCGCCGTCCTCGATCAGCTTCTTCGCGTTGTCCCAGGCGCCGCCGCCGGCGGTCATGCTGATCGCGGCGAAGAGGCCGACGACGATGACGCCGATCAGGAGGCCACCGAGGGCGTTGACGCTGAGCAGGCCGACGATCACCGGGACGATGATCGGGATCAGCGACGGCAGGATCATCTCCTTCTGCGCCGCAGCGGTGACGATGCCGACCGTTTTCCCGTATTCGGGTTTCTGCGTCCCCTCCATGATCCCGGGGTTTTCGCGGAACTGACGCCGCACCTCCTCGACCACCTGGCCGCCGGCGCGGCCGACTGCCTCGATCGCGAAGGCCGAGAACAGGTAGACCATCATGCCGCCGATGATCAACCCGATCAGCACGTCAGGGCTGGTCAGGTTGAACAGGCCCTCGAGGTTGAAGCCCGCCGGGGCCTCCTCCTCGAGCTCGTATTTGAAGGCCGCGAACAGCACCAGCGCGGCAAGCGCGGCGGAGCCGATCGCGTAACCCTTGGTGACCGCCTTGGTCGTGTTGCCGACCGCGTCGAGCGGGTCGGTGACGTTGCGGACGTCCTCGGGCAGGTCCGCCATCTCGGCGATGCCGCCGGCGTTGTCGGTGATCGGCCCGAAGGCGTCCAGGGCGACGATCAGGCCGCAGAGCGAGAGCTGTGCCATCACGGCGATGCCGATGCCGTAGATGCCGGCGAGCTCGTTGGCGGCGAGGATCGCCAGGGCGATGACGAGCGCCGGAGCGGCGGTCGACTGGAAGCCCTGGGCGAGCCCCTGGATGATGTTCGTCGCGTGGCCCGTCTCCGAGGCCTCGGCGATCGTCTTCACCGGCCGGAAGCGGGTGGAGGTGTAGTAGTCGGTGATCACGAACAGCAGCGCCGTCACGGCGATGCCGATCACCGCGCAGAGCCAGAGGTCGGTGACGCTGACATCCGCGGTGAGGACCTCGCTCATCAGCCAGTCGGTGATCGGGTAGAAGGCCGCGATCGAGATCAGGCCGGAGACGATCATCCCGACGTACAGCGCGCCCTCGACTTTGTCGGTCTTGGTGCGGACGCAGAGGGCGCCGATGATCGAGGCGATGATCGCGACGCCGCCGAGCACCAGCGGGTAGATCGCGACCTCGCGGGCGAACTCCGGGAAGGTGAGGACGCCCAGCAGCATCACCGCCACCGAGGTGACCGCGTAGGTCTCGAACAGGTCGGCGGCCATGCCGGCGCAGTCGCCGACGTTGTCGCCGACGTTGTCGGCGATCACGGCCGGGTTACGAGGATCGTCCTCGGGAATCCCGGCCTCGACCTTGCCGACCAGGTCGGCGCCGACGTCGGCGGCCTTGGTGAAGATGCCGCCGCCGAGACGGGCGAAGACGGAGATCAGCGAACCACCGAAGCCGAGGCCGATCAGCGCGTCGACGGCGTCCTTGTCGTCGACACCGCCGAGGATCAGGGCCCCGTAGTAGCCGGCGACGCCGAGCAGCGCCAGGCCGACGACCAGCAGGCCGGTGACCGAGCCGCCCTTGAAGGCGACGTCGAGCGCCGGCGGCACGCCGCCGCGAGCCGCCTCGGCGACGCGCGAGTTGGCCCGCACCGAGACGTTCATCCCGATGAAGCCGGTGGCGCCGGAAAGCACCGCGCCGATGACGAAGCCGAGCGCCGTCTCCCAGTCCTGCAGGAGCAGCAGCAGGACGGCGATCGGGATCGCCACCGCGGCGATGATCGTGTACTGGCGGTTGAGGTAGGCCTGCGCCCCCTCCTGCACCGCCCCCGAGATTTCCTGCATGCGGTCGTTGCCCGCAGGCTTGGCAAGCAGGCGCTGGGTGACGATAAGTCCATAGACGACGGCGGCGCCGGCGCAAAGAAGCGCGACGACCACTCCGTAATCGTTCAAGAAGTCGGTCAAGTTCCTATTCCTCCGGTGGTTTTAGCGGCGCGGGAGTCTATAGACGATCCCGGCGGCGGCGCGCCGAGACCGCTCTGGACCGTCGTTTGAGGCGGGGATCGACGCTCAGGCCGGGTCGGAGGCGGGCGTGGCGCCGGCGTAGGTCCGCCGCGTCTCGGCAACCGCGTCGCGGTAGACGTCCTCGATCGAGGCGCCGGCGTCGAGCGCCTCGCGCGCCCGCTGGGCGCCGTTTCGCTCCGGCAGCCGCAGGTCCAGCCCCAGCTGCGCCCGCGCCGGCTCGGTCCAGACCAGGACCTGCTCCAGCAGCGAGCGCGTCGGCACCTCCTCGCCGCGGCGGAAGTCGACCATCCGCCCGCCGGCGCCGTAGCGGATCGCCCGCCAGAGGTTCTCCTCGATCTCGCGGTCGGCCAGCGGCGCCCCGCGCCCCTCGTAGCCGTGCTCGTCGTAGTCGATCGCGGTCTGGGCGATACAGGCGGCGATCAGCCCCGCCAGCTCCAGCGACTCGTCGCCGCGCGTCTGCGCGTCGCAGATCCGCACCTCGACGGTGCCGAAGCTGTGGTGCGGCCGCACGCTCCACCACAGCTGCGTCGACTCGACGATCGAGCCGACCCGCTCCAGGGTCTCGATGAACCGCTGGTAGGTGCTCCAGTCGCGGAACGGCGAGGGCACCCCGCAGCGCGGGAAGGTGCGGGTGAAGATCTCGGAGCGGACGCTGTGCAGCCCGGTGTCGCGACGGTCGAGAAAGGGCGAGTTGGCCGAGACCGCGAGCAGCAGCGGCAGCAGCTCGCGCAGCCGGTCGCAGACGGCGATCGCCCGGTCGGCGCCGCGGATGCCCATGTGCAGGTGCAGGCTCCAGGTGTTGTTGCGCTGCGCCACCCAGCCGAGTTCCTTGCGCAGGCGGTTGTAGTGCGGGGTCTCGATGATCCGCTGGTCGAGGTAGTCGGCCCAGGGATGGGTCCCCATCGCCCCCAGCGTCAGCCCCATCCCCCCGACCACGTCGAACAGCCGCGCCCGCCGCTCGCGCTGGCGCTCGGCCGCCTCGGCGAAGGTCTCCGAGCGCCCCGAGCGGATCTCGACCTCGGAGGCGATCAGCTCGCCCGCCGCCGCCTCGGCCAGCACCTCGTCCTTCTGACAGGCCGCCATCACGTCCTCGAAGCGGTGCGCCAGCTCCAGCGTCCGCGGGTCGAGGATCGCGAACTCCTCCTCCAACCCGATCGTGAAGTCCTGGGAGGACTCGAACTTCTCGCGGGCGAGATCGAGGTCCAGTGGCAAGGTCAGGAACGGCCGGCTAGGCCAGGTAGAAGTAGAGCGCGTAGAGGAGGTCGACGGCGGGACTGGAGGTGTGGACCGTCACCTCCGGCGGGACCTGGAGCAGCTGCTCGGAGTAGTTGAAGATGATCTTCACGCCGGCTTTGACGAGGCGGTCGGCGACGTCCTGGGCGGCCTCGGCCGGCACCGCGAGGACGCCGACGACGATCTCCTCCTCGGCGACGACGTCCGGCAGCTCGCCGATGTCGCGCACCTGCAGCTCGCCGATCTGGTTGCCGACGACGCTCGGGTCGCTGTCGAAGACCGCGACCACCTGGAACCCGTGGTCGGCGAAGATCGAGGAGGTCGCGATCGCCTGCCCGAGGTTGCCGGCGCCGAAGAGGGCGATGTTGTGCTGCCCGGAGGTGCGGAGGATCTTGCGGATCTCCGAGACCAACGAGTCGACGTTGTAGCCGACGCCGCGCTTGCCGAACTTGCCGAAGCCGGAGAGGTCGCGGCGGATCTGGGTCGGGTTGATGTGCGTGTACTCGGAGAGCTCCTGCGAGGAGATCGTCTCCCGGCCCATCTTCCGCGCCTGGGTCAGCACCTGCAGGTATCGCGAGAGGCGGGCGGCCACGCCCAGCGACAGCCGCTCGCCTTCGACCGGGAAGGCCCCCGCCGCCTCGATCTCCTCGATCACCTCGACCATGCCCCCACAGTATCGAGCCTGGCTACGAGGCCGGCCTTGTCCAAGACCAGCTCCGAGACCTCGATCCCGTCGACCTCGACCACCGGGATGCGCTCGAGGTAGCGCCGCAGCAGCAGATCGTGGCTCTCGATGTCGACCTCGTGCAGCTCGAAGCGGTAGCCCTGCTCGTGCAGGGCGACGATCTGCTCGATCGCTTCCTCGCAGAGATGGCACCCGGGGCGGGAGTAGACGACGACGTCGGCCATCGGCCTCAGTGCGGGACGGCGGCCGAGGTTTCGCCGCTGGCGAAGGCGTCGTAGCCGAGGTAGTCGGGGTAGGCGATCGGCTGCGCGAAGCGGGCGGCGGAGCCGATCATCGCGGCGTTGTCGGTGCAGAGGCTGATCGGCACCAACTTCAGCCGCACCCCCATCTCCTCGCAGAGCCTCCCCACCGCCTCGCGCAGCGGCCCGTTGGCCGCGACGCCGCCGCCGAGCGCGACGGCCTCCCACTCGCCCTTCTTCAGCGCCCGCTTCAGCTTCGTCGTCAGCTGCTCGACCACGGCGGCCTGGAAGGAGGCGGCGAGGTCGGCGCGGCGCTCGGCGACGCCCTCCGGCCCCAGCTCTTTGCAGCGGTAGAGGACGGCGGTCTTGAGGCCGCTGAAGCTGAAGTCGAGGCCGGGGTTGCGGGACATCGCCACCGGCATCTCGAAGGCTTCGGGGTCGCCCCCCTCGGCCTCGCGCTGGACCGCCGGGCCACCGGGGTAGCCGAGCCCGAGCAGGCGGGCGGACTTGTCGAAGGCCTCGCCGGCGGCGTCGTCGAGGGTCTGGCCGAGCAGCTCGTAGCCCTCGTGGTCGCGCACCCCGGCGAGCAGGGTGTGGCCGCCGCTGGCGATCAGGCAGAGGAACGGCGGCTCCAGCGGCTCGGGCTCGAGGAAGTTGGCGGCGACGTGCCCCTGCAGGTGGTCGACCGGGATCAGCGGCAGCCGGCGGGCGGCAGCGATCCCCTTGGCGGTGCTGATCCCGACCAGGAGCGCCCCGATCAGCCCCGGCCCGGCGGTCGCGGCGACCGCCTCGACGCCGTCCAGGGTCACCCCCGCCTCCTGCAGCGCCGCCTCGACCACCGGCGCGGCCAGCTCCAGGTGGTGGCGAGCGGCCACCTCGGGGACGACGCCGCCGAAGCCCTCGTGGGCTGCGGCCTGCGAGGAGATCACGTTGCTGAGGATGCGCGGCCCGTCGAGGACGGCGGCGCAGGTGTCGTCGCAGGAGGTCTCTATCGCCAGCAGCAGATCGCCACTCAATCGAGCCACCTCAGTCGAGCCACATGATCAGGGCGTCCTCGCCGTTGTCGTGGTAGTAGCGAGGACGGATGCCGGCCGAGCGGAATCCGAAGCGTTCGTACATCCCGATCGCGCGGTGGTTGGAGACGCGGACCTCGAGCGTGAACGGCAGCGTCCCCTGCGACTCCTCGATCAGCCGCCGCATCAGCAAGCCGGCGACGCCGCCGCCGCGGTGCTCGGGGGCGACGGCGATGTTCATCAGGTGCCAGACCTGGTCGTAGCGGGAGCAGACCACGTAGCCGAGCAGCTCGTCGCCGGCGTCGGCGGCGAGGCAGATGCCAGACGGCTTCGAGAGCTCGAGCACGAACATCGCCAGCGACCACGGGGTCGGGAAGGAGCGACGCTCGATCGAGATCACCGCCGGCAGGTCGCTGTAGGCGAGCCTGCGGACCTGGACCTCTCGGCTCAGCTCACCGGTCTCTTTGTGAAGCGTCTCGCTCACGCCACCGCTCCGCGTCGGGGGGTCTCAGGTAGATCGGGGCGAGCCCGTCGCGGTCCGAGCCCTCCGCCGTCGCCGCCATGGCGCAGACGTGCCGCCCGGCGACCCGGTGGACGGGATCGGAGTCGTCCGCTATCCGGACGCCGCCGCGGGCCAGCTCGTCCCGGAAGCGTACCGCCCCCGACCCGGCGACCGCCGGGGGTCGCTCCAGCTCCGCCGCCCGCGCCGCCAGCTCCTCGGGCCGGTAGACGGCGGGCTCCCAGAGCCGCTCCCCCGCGGGCGAGTAGAGGGCGGCGAAGACCTCGCCGCGCCAGCCGTCGAGCACGGCCAGCCGCTCCTCCTCGGGCGCGGCCTCGCCGATCCCGACGGCGAGGGCGTCGAGCGTGCAGACGCCCCGCGCCGGCAGGCCGAGGCTGACGCCGAGCCCGCGGGCGGTCGCGATCCCGACCCGCAGGCCGGTGAAGGAGCCGGGGCCGAGGCCGACCGCGAGCAGGTCGACCGCCTCCCAGCCGCCCGCCGCCGCGGCCGCCTGCTCGACCTCCGCGAGCAGGCCGGTCGCGTGCCGGGGCCTCCCCTGCGGGGAGAGCCCCAGCTGCGACTCGTGCAGTACCTCGCCGTCGCGCCAGGCGCAGGCGACGGTGTCAACCGTCGCGGTGTCGAGGCCGACGACGATCAGGGGTTCGCTACCCCGTCACCCGGAAGGCCCAGGAGCCGACTTTCTGGCCTTTGACGAACCAGGAGACGACGTGCTTGCCGGGGATCGTCGAGGTGATCTTGTTCACGTAGAGGGTCCCCTGTTCGGCTTCCTGCGCCTGGGCGCAGAGGTTCTTCCCGCTCGGGAACCTGACGCAGACGCTGTAGGAGACGTCGCCTTTGAGGCTTTTGAAGAACGCTCCCTTTTTGGCTTTCTTCGGGCAGACGTGCGCGGGCTTCGCTTTCTCGGAGATCCCGCAAGCCACATACTTTTTGTAAGCCGCCGCGCCGGCCGTCGCCGGCATCGCAGTCGCCAGCAGCCCGATCGCCAGCATCACCGCAGCAAGCGCCTTCAGTCCCTTCATCCCGTCCTTGCCTTTCTTCATCTTCATCGAGTTCCGAGCGCCGATGCTACAAGTTGCGCGCTCCACTCCCCGAACACGATCGGCGCGCGTTCGGTGCGCTTTCCGCCTGCTCTCGTACCCCTACCAGTCGACTTCTATCCGCCGCCGCTCCTCGCCCGCGTGGGCCAGGCGCACCTCCAGCGCCGGGCGGTCGATCCGGCCCGAGCCGGCCGCCGGCCACTCGACGAAGGCGACCCCCTCCGGCCGCAGGTAGTCGTCGAGCAGGGCCGGGTCCTCCCCCTCCAGGGTCTGCAGGCGGTAGAGGTCGAGGTGGGAGACCGGCAGCCGGCCGCCGCCGTACTGCTGGCCGATCGTGAAGGTCGGGGAGGTGACCGGCCCGGGGATGCCGAGGGCGCGGCAGGCGCCGCGGACCAGGGTCGTCTTGCCCGTGCCCATCTCGCCGGAGAGGAGGACGACGTCGCCGGGCCGCAGGCGCGCGGCGATCCGCGCCCCCAGGGCTTCGGTCTCGGCGGCGCTGTCGGTCTCGATCGCTTTCACGGCTGCGGGCAAGGTTTACCCGAAGAAGCCGAGCTGGTCGCTGGGCGGCGGCGGGGTCGAGCCGCCCTCTTCCTCCAGCTCCTCGACCTCCTCCTTGCTCGGCACCGCGCCCGGCAGCGGCCGCTGCAGGAGCTCGGGGATCGTCGCGAAGTCGGCCCGCAGCTGCTCCTTCACCGCGGGGGTGCGCAGCGCGGCGGCGGGATGGAAGAGCGGCAGCAGGTAGACGGTGCGGGCGCCGAGCTGATGTACCTGCGGGGTGCCGCGGACCCTGGTGATCCCGGTCGGGCTGCCGGTCAGCAGCTTGGTCGAGAAGTTGCCGAGCGTGCAGACGACGCGAGGCTCGATCAGCCGGATCTGCTCGAAGAGGTAGGGCTTGCAGGCTTCGATCTCCAGCGGCTGCGGGTCGCGGTTCCCCGGCGGCCGCGACTTGAGGACGTTGGCGATGAAGACGTCGTCGCGGGCGAGGCCGATCTCCTCCAGCATCTGGTTCAGCAGCTGCCCGGCGCGGCCGACGAACGGCAGCCCCTGGCGGTCCTCTTCGGCGCCGGGAGCCTCGCCGACGAACATCAGCTCGGCGTCGGCGTTGCCGGCCCCGAAGACCGGTTTCGTCCGCGTCTCGTGCAGGGGGCAGCGGCTGCAGCGCTGGACGTCTTTGAACAGCTCGACGAGCTGCTCCCGCCGCTCGGCGGCGCTCAGGCTCACGGCCTCTCCCCCGCCGCCCGCCGCTTGCGCGACTCGCTCAGCCGGTCCTGCCGCGCCGCCTCGCGCTCACGTCGCTGCGATTCGTCCGAGCGCACCTTGGCGCCCCGCGGCTGGCGGCCCGGCGGCGAGACCGGTGAGAACAGCCGCCGCGTCCGCTCCGACCCGCACGCCTGGCAGGCAGCCGCGCCGCCCGCCGCCACCAACTCCTCGAAGCGAGCCCCGCACTCCTCGCACTCGAACTCGTAGATCGGCATCCGCGCGAATCGTAGTTGCCCACAACCCCTGCCCGGCAACAGCCGGGTTCACCGCTCTCGAATACTCTGCGCCGATGAAGGCAAGGGGGCCCTTGGTGTTTCTCCTCTGCGCGTTGGCGGCGCTGCCGGCGCTGCCCGCGAGCGCGGTCGCCGCCGCCGGAAAGGGAGCGGAAGTCACGCTGAGCAGCTTCAAGCTCCAGGGCACCAACGACTACGAGCTCGAAGTCTTCGCGGCACGGGACGGCGACTTCCCCCCGACCGCCGTCGTCTTCGCCCAGCAGGGCCCCCTCCAGGCGAGCTACGAGGTGAGCGCCGAATTCGGGACGGGGCTGCAGGCGACCTTCGGGTCGCTCGGGCAGCTCGACGTCCGCTTCGAACGCCGCAGCAAGGAGGTCGACCGACCGGAACCCGGATGCGCGTGGATCACCGAACGCGGCGTCTTCCGCGGCTCCTTCCGCTTCACCGGGGAGGGCTCCTACACCTCCGCCGAAGCGGTCGACCCTCGCGGAGAGGTGACGCGACTGCCGAACGGCTTCTGCGGCTTCGAGGACTTCCGCCCGGCACGTCCGGGGATACCGGGGCTGCACCAGACCGTGCTGGCGGCGGAGTCGACGACCGGCAACGGAACCGTCTCCTTCAGGGCGACGGAGTGGAGCGTGGACAAGCTGGTCTCGTTCAGCGCCTCGCTGCGGGAACAGGTCGGCCAGATGAAGATCGAGCGCTCGGCCGAAGCCCCGGGCCGCAAGGGGATGTTCTCCAACACGAAGGGGCTGCGCGCCTCGGTGCACCCGCCGCCGCCGTTCCGCGGCAGCGGCAGGTTCCGTGATCCGGCGAAAGGGCCGCCGCGCTGGACCGGCTCGCTGTCGGTCTCCTTCCCCGGCGCCCCGGACACCGCCCTCGCCGGCAAGGGCTTCCGGGCCAAGCTCTGCCCGCGGCTGCACGTCCTCGCCAGATGCCGATGACCCGCCTGCGCGTCGCCCTCGCCTGCGCGACGGTCGCGCTGCTGGCGCTGCCGGCCGGCGCCGGGGCGAAGGCCCAACCCGAAGTCAAGCCCGGTCGCTTCCAGCTGCACGTCCCGCTTCCGAGTAACGACGGCTGGAGGATGAGGCTCGAGGCGTCGAACCACCGGCAGATCTCGTTGACCGCGAGTCGCGGCGCGGTGTCGGTCGAGTACCGCGTCACCGGCCGCGCCAGCAGCCGGCGGCTGCGAGCGGACTTCGGGCCGCTCGGTCGGGTCGACATCAGGCTGGACCTCGAGGCGGAACCGACGTTCTCCTTCTCGCCGAAAGACAAGCGCGGCGAGCGGCGCTGCCGCGGCAGGGACCCGGTGGAGCTGAGCGGGCGCTTCCACGGCATCGTCGACTTCGACGGGGAGGCGCGCGTGGCCGGCACCTTCGACCGCAGGGGCCGCGCCAGCGTGGAACGCAGGTTCAGGAGGGTGTGCGCGCCGGCCGAGAAGCCTCCTCAGGAGGAGAAAGCGGAAGGACGGGAACCCCGGTTCGAGTTCAGCCTGCTCGGCGCTCGGGCCCACAGCGGCGGGCGCACCACCTCCTTCGATGCCTTCGCCGCCGAGATCTTTCCCGGATTCCTATTCGGGGCATTTATCGGCGGCGTCCACGAACGCCTCGGCCGGGTCAAGATCAGCCGCAACGCCTTCGAACTGTTCGAAGGCCCGGCGCTCACCACGGGCCCGAGTGGCGGCAAGGACGAGAGCGCGAAGGTGCGGCGGCCGCCGGCGCCCTTCACCGGTCGAGCGTCTTACTCGAAGAAGGCCGGCGGCCCGGCCGACTGGACGGGCACCCTGGCGGTGCGCCTGCCGGGAGCGGGGCATGTGCCGCTGGCGGGTCCCGAGTTCAAGGCGATGCTCTGCCGCAGCGACGACCTCGACACGCTGATCGAAGACGTCGAGGGGTGCTTCCTGGAGAGCCGGGCGCTCGGCGGCTTCTACGGCAGCGGCTCCCACTCCCAGCCCTTGGCGCTGGCCAGGCTCTCCTCGCTGAGGTAGCGGCGGAACTCGTCGAGCTCGGCCGGCTCGACGCTGTAGACGTGGTCGGGCTCGGGGAAGTGGCGGGTGCGGACCTCCTGGCCGTAGCGCTTGACCGCCTCGACCATCGTCTCGTGGACGGTCGCGTAGCGCTTGACGAACTTCGCCATGTGGCCGGTGGTGATCCCCAGCAGGTCGTGGAAGACGAGCACCTGGCCCGCGGTCGAGGGGCCGGCGCCGATGCCGATCGTCGGCACCTCGAGCTTCTTGACGATCTCGTCGGTGATCGCCGAGGGGACGGCCTCGATCACGATTGCGAAGCAGCCGACCGACTGCAGGGCGAGGGCGTCCTCGAGCTGCTTGATCGCGCTCTTGGCGTTCTTGCCCTGGGCTTTGTAGCCGCCGAGGGCGGTCGCGGTCTGGGGGGTGAGGCCGACGTGGCCCATCACCGGGATCCCCGACTGGACGATCGCCCGGGCGCGCTCGACGATGACGCCGCCGGCCTCGAGCTTGACCGCCTGGCAGCCGGTCTCCTTGACCAGCCGCTGGGCGCTGCGGACCGCTTCCTCGTTGCTCGCCTCGTAGCTGCCCATCGGCATGTCGCCGACCATCAGCGGCGTCTTCAGGCCGCGGCGGACGGCCTTGCCGAGCATCACCATCTCGTCCATCGAGACCAGCTTGGTGTCGGGGTAGCCGAGGACGACGTTGGCGGCGGAGTCGCCGACGAGGACGACGTCGACGCCGGCCTCCTCGGCCACGGTCGCCGAGGGGTAGTCGTAGGCGGTGACCATCACGATCGGCTCGCCATCGGTCTTCATCTCCGCCAGGCGCGGGAGGCTGACCGGGCGGCGGTCGGGCTGCGGAGCGGTGTGGGAGCGGGCGCCGGAACTCATTTGAGCAGCACCTCCGGGTGGCTGTCGATTGCGATTGCGCGGTTGTCGTCGTCGACGTGGACGACGACCGGGTCGTAGTGCTCGAGGTCCTTCTCGTCGTAGGAGCCGAACGTCGCGACGATGATCTTGTGGCCGGGCTCGACCAGGTGGGCGGCGGCGCCGTTGACCTGCATCGTCCCCGACCCGGGCTCGCCGTCGATCACGTAGGTGACGAAGCGGGAACCGTTGTCGACGTCCCAGACGTAGACCTGCTCGTTGGTGATCATGTCGGCGCCGGCCATCAGCTCGGTGTCGATCGTGATGCTGCCGATGTAGTCGACGTCGCAGTCGGTCACCGTCGCCCGGTGGATCTTCGACTTCAGCATCTGTCTCTGCACTTCGTCTCCCCCTTCGCGGGCTAGGTGGCCGTTCGGCCGGTTGGTCGGATCAAGACGTTGTCGATCAGGCGCGCGGCGCCGACCTGGGCGGCGACGAGGACGAGCACGGCCCGGTCCTCGACCGCGTGGACGGGCTCGAGCGTCTCCGCGTCGC